>Ga0105048_10001528_pt1 | contig 37470 bp, 32 predicted proteins | sample MAT05_FD_78382 | JGI IMG/M metagenome (GOLD analysis project Ga0105048, IMG submission 78382) | Freshwater microbial communities from Lake Fryxell liftoff mats and glacier meltwater in Antarctica - MAT-05 | ecosystem: Environmental > Aquatic > Freshwater > Ice > Liftoff microbial mat | place... | reverse complement strand
GCGTCGCGATGTGCGAGTCGTGAACGTTACGCGTCACCAGCGCATCGTGAAGATGGCGCCGCGCTGACGGGTCGGCACGCCGGCGCGATCGCGCTCGAGAAGGAATACCTCGTCGAGACCCGATCGCAGGACTCCAAGGTCGACGGCGTCGGGGACCTCATGCACGGTCCAGGTCCCGTCCCGTCGATGCACGACCCGCCTCTCTCCGCCTTGGAGACCCAGAACCATCACGTCCGCCCCGCGTGCCACGACGTCCCCCAGCGCCGTCAGCGGAGCTCCCTCGACCCGCTGCCAGGCCGTCCCGTCGAAGTGCAGTAGTCCGCCACTGCCGACGACGTAGAGGTTCGACGATGAATCACCCGAAAGGTGCCTGAAGTTCTCGCCGCGAGTGTCGTCGCGGCGTCGGAGATGACCTTGCAGATCATACTCGCGAAGCACGCCCGAGGTTCCTGCGATCCAGAGCGAGCCCTGGGCTTCGCCGAGCCATATCGACTGTGCTCCGCCGGACAATCGTTCCAGCTCGATGATGGATGTCCATCGTCCGCCGACCTCGTCGAAGCGCCACACCCGTTCGTCGACGGTTCCGTACAACGTGCCGGTCGACGTCGAGACCAGCACGGTCGGGGACGAGCCATTGGGCCCCGCAGGCAACTCATGCCAGTTATCGCCGCGCAGCGTTCCACTTCGTCGAGCCACGCTGGCTGCGCTCGGCGTTTTACCTCAAACATCCAGGAAACATGCGCGCTGCAACGCGCGCACCGAAAGGCCAGAGCCGAACACTGGCGATCTTGACCACCGTCGAGAGCAGGACCGAACCAAGCGCCCGGTGGGCCGACCGAGGATCCGACCCACGGACTTCGAATTTGGCGGCTGGGCGATGCCGTTTCGAGAAGTGTTCGGAGAAGAGATCGACCGCCCTTTCAACGACAAATTCGACGAAGGAGGCTCGTCGTCCAGACCGAGGTGGGCCAGGAGCCTTCGGATCACGGCCGCCGGCTCGGCTCGGCTTCGACACAGTCGACGATCACGTCGATCGTCGCGTAGATTCGTTCTCGATCGAGATCACCGCCGCCTCTGCCCGACGAACATCCACGAGCGGCCCCGCGCGCAGAATCCCACGCGGCCGGTACAGGGAGACGGTTCCCCGACCAGCTGTTGAAGGGGCGATGGATAGGAGATTCGAGCCGTCGCCTCGGACGTCGACCGGGGCCCGGCCCCCGTCCTGCTGGGTGGCTGAGGAGGGAGCCACTGCGCGGGCATCGACGAGCGAGCCCTTGTAGGAGCGGTTTTTGCCGATGGCGAAGGTCTTGGGCGATCACCAAGGCGCGCCTCGGCGGAGGCCTCTTTTCAGGGGCGGAGGCGAGGTTGGGTTGGAGCTCGGAGCCGATCAGGCGCCGAACAGCCACGGTGGCGCCCGCGACCTCGAAGCGGGGGGCGGGGGCTCGTCGTCGAGGTCGAGGTGAGCCAGCAGCGTGCGCACGGCGGAGCCCTCCGTGAGCGCCGCGATGAACCTCAGCGACCCACCGCACCGCGGGCACAGCATCCCATCGATCCCATACACCCGACGAAGCAGCTCCGCCCAACTCCCTCGCCGACCCAGCGGGACGCTCACCGTCCCCGCACCGCCCTCCGTCATCACCGCAGAGGACAGACCCAGCTCGATCGGCGGCACCGGCACCACCTCGGGCCTCAGCGGTGACGCCGAGGACAGCACTCCGAAGTACTTCACGAGATGCCGGCCCGGTGGCGGCATGATCGCGGCGACCTTGCGCATCCAGGCCAGCTCCGCGAACACCACATGCGTGGCGCCGTTGTTCCTGGGATGGCGGAGTTGAAACGCGACGCGGCCATCGTTCGTCGACGTCACGTGAGCCGCGGCGAACGGCGGACGAAGGCAATAACGGATGATGCGCCGGCGTCGCTCGGTGTCTTGGGCGGAGGCGAAGACGCCCGCGTGAACACTGAAGCCGCGAAGGTCCCCTGAGCGTGGATGGGTGGCGTGGTCTCGACTCTGTCGGACCCGGCGTTCTTCATCGACCTGCGCGAACAGCGGACGCTGGCGCTGGGCGACCTCGGCGAGCTGCTGGGTAGCATCGAGCTCATCGAGCGGGATGAGCCCCTCCACATCGGTGAGCCCGCGGCGTCGCAGCGTTTCAATGCCCGCCGGCACGTGGCCTCCGAGACGAGGTGGACCTCGCCCTCGCTGGGCGGCGGCAGCGCATGGAACACCAGCGCCGCGGCGCCGGCTTCGGCCGATGGGCTCTCGTCGCGGACGTACACGCCGTCGATCGAGACCAGATGCAGGTGCGGCTGCCTCGTTCGCGACAGTTTCAACGGACCGACGTCTCGGACGATCCCGTCTAACAATCTGGAATCCGACCACCTTTGCGTTATTGAAAATGATTATCAATTTCGATTGATCGACAGCCCGGCGTACGCTACCTCTGTTCCTCGATGTCCTCCCGCTGTTTGTTCGCACTCGCTCTGACCGTCGCGCTGGCGCCCACCGTCGCTCACGCATCCGAGAGGCGGTTCACGTACACCTACGAATCATCGGTGCTCAATCCCGGAGACGTGGAGCTCGAGATCTGGAACTCGGTGCGCGCCGGGCGCTCGAGCTTCTACAACCGGCTCGAGCAGCGCATCGAAGTGGAGGTGGGCGTGGCGCCCGGGCTGCAGACTGCGCTGTATCTGAACACCAAGGCGATCACCAAGGCCTCGGGCGATGACCGCGTGACCGAGTTCGAGTTCGCTGGCTTCTCCAGCGAGTGGAAGTTCAAGCTCAGCGATCCGGTGGCCGACTCCATCGGGACCGCGCTGTATCTGGAGGGCACGCTGGCCTCGGCCGAGGCCGAGGTGGAGGCCAAGCTGATCCTCGACAAGCGGTGGGACAGCGTCCTCCTGGCCCTGAACCTGGTCGGCGAGTACGAGCTCATCTTCGAGCACCCCGAGACCGAGAGCGAGGTGGTGCTGGAGGCCGACGTGGGCCTCGGCTACTTCCTGAGCTCGAGCGTCTTTGCGGGAGTGGAGATCAGGAGCCACACCGTGTTCGTCGGCGGCGAGACGCTGTCGGCGCTCTACGCCGGGCCGACCTTCAGCTACTCGTCGGAGAAGTGGTGGATCGCGCTGTCGCTGTTGCCGCAGCTCCCATTCAAGATCGCCGGTGGGCAGGACAGCGGGCCCGAGCTCGGTGATCACGAGCGGCTCAACGCTCGCTTGCTGCTCGGGATCCACATCTGATCATGCGCGTCGTCGCCCTCTGCCTGCTGGCTGTGATGATCGGCTGCACCTCGATGCTGCCGCCGCCGATTGAGCGCGACGTCGAGTGGCTGAGCGCCCGCGGGAGCACCGTGGATCTGAGCGATCTCGGACGAGGGCGAGCGGCCTATGTGGAGCGCTGCGCCGGCTGCCACAACCTCCACTCGCCGGCCAGCATGCTGCCCGAGCAGTGGACCCAGGTGGTGGCAGACATGGAGCGCGACAACGAGGTGAAGCTCGATCCGCGCGAGCGCGATCTGATCCTCGCCTACCTCACTGCGTCGAGCGCGCGTATGCGATCCCAGATGGCCGAGGCCCGATAGGTAGAATGGTGCGACCCAATCAAGTCTTCTTCTTCTTCCGCACGGTCGCGCACTCGCCATGGAGGCGCGACGGATAGGACGAACAGTGCGACCAGGCACGGCTGGTCGGAGAGGAATGAAGCGATGCGATGACTTCATGAAACTTCGTTTGTCGTCCAGCGGGTGCGAAACGCCCAGTGACCGCGGGCGACGAGCTCGCGGCGAAGCTGCTCGCCGAGCTGGAGTGAAGGGTCACGATCGTCCGCTACCAGAAGCCGTACGGCTTCGGCGACGCGCTCTCGCGGGGAGGTGGCGCCTTCGTCGGACGAGCGACGGCCGGCGCGCGCTCGAGCAATAGATCGAGCCGCGCCCCGGCGATCGACGCGGTGATCACGCGGTCTCGGTAGCCGCTCTTGCGCAGCGTGATCTCGGCGGGGAGCGCGCTGATCTCGATCGTGGCAGGCGTCTCGCCGAGGGCCACGCCGTCGATCATCACCGCGGCGCCCGGCGGTTGGGACCTGATGTCGAGGGCTAAGCGGGCGGGGATCGCGACGATCGCGGGGGCGACCGGGGCCGAGCGCGACGGGCTCGCCATCTCCTTCCCCACCGGATCTGGCCGATCGCCGCGCTGCGCCGCCACGAGCGCGACGATGCCGAGCGCGACCGCGACGGCGAGCGCGATCGGCCAGCGGCGGGGCTCCGCGAGGGGAGGCTGCTCGCTCGCGGGGAAGCGGACCATCGGCGCGGTGAGGGTCGGCAGCGGCGCGGCGTCGGTGGTCGCGTCCATGATCGCGAGGCCTGACTCCGCCGTGCGCACGCCGGTGGTCGAGATGGCCGTGCGATCGAGATCCACGAGCACGTTCGACGATATTGCGGTGCGCTCGACCGGCGTGAGCTCGCCGAGGGAACGCGTGCTCTCGAGCGACGCGTCGGCGATCTCTTCGAGCCGCGCTGCGACCACCGCGGCATCGCTCGGCCTCTGCGCGGCGTCGGCCGTCATCAGCTCTGCGCACAAGATCGACAGCGGCGTCAGAGGTCCCGGCAACATCGGCGGCGGACCTTGAAAACGAGCCTGATCTTGGCCTCCCCACGGCGCGCACGCGCTCGCGCACGCGTAGATCACGCACCCGAGCGAGTAGAGGTCGCTCCGCGGATCGGTCGGCTGCCCCAGCACCTGCTCGGGGCTCGCGAACTCGAGCGTGCCGAGCGGGCGCCCCGGCGCGGTCAGCGCGGGCTGGGCCTCGTCGCCGAGCATCTTGGCGAGCCCGAAGTCGAGCACCTTGACCAGCTCGCCCTGTCCGTCGCCCGGATCGGTGAGCATGAGGTTCGCCGGCTTCACGTCGCGGTGCGCGATCCCGCGCGCGTGCGCGTGCGCGAGCGCTCGAGCGACCTGGGCCATGATCCGCGCGGTCTCGAGCCGTGAGAACGCGCCCCGGCTCCGGAGCCGCGCCACCAGCGTCTCGCCTTCGACCTGCTCGAGCACCAGGAACGCGCGCGCCGTCGCCTCGTCGACGCCGTAGTCATAGATGTGGACGATGTTGGGGTGGGCCAGCCGGCTCACCGCCTGCGCCTCGCGGAGGAAGCGCTGCTCGGCGAGCCCGCTGAAAGGCTGGGCGCGGATGATCTTGATCGCGACCGCGCGCGACAGCGCGAGCTGGGTCGCGCCGTACACCGTCGACGACGCGCCTTCGCCCAGGATCGCTTCGATGCGATATCGGCCTGCGATGATGTCGCCGACGTCATGCGTTGACCCCGCCGTCATGTCATCCCGCGCGATACTATCGCCGCCGCTGCCTGAGGGCTACATTTCCCGAGTGCGGCTCGCTGTCTTCGCCATGCTGTTCGCGGCGAGCGGGGCGTTCGCCTCGGAGCCGCCGGTGCAGACCCTGGTCGAGCAGGCGAAGGTCGCGCTCGAGCAGGGCCGGCACGAGGAGAGCCTCGAGCTCCTGAACGCCGCGTATGCGCGTGAAGCGAACCCGGTGTTCCTCCAGTACATGGCGAAGGTGCTGGGCGCGCTCGATCGCCACGACGAGGCGCTCGTCCTGTACCAGCGGCTCCTCGCGGCCGGGCTCCCGGCCGAGCTCCGTCGCGTCGCGGAGGACGAGATCGCGGAGGTCTCGGCGCGCGCCCAGGTCGCGTGGGTGCGCTTCCCGCGCGCGCCCGCGAGCGCGACGGTGAAGGTGGGCGACACCAAGATCGCGGCCCGCGGCCCCGCGCGCGAGGCGGTATCGGGCGGCTACGCGTGGGTCACGGTCGTGCTGCCCGAGGCCGAAGAGATGGTGCTGCGGCGCGCGCACTTCCCGGCGGGCTATCCGAGCGATCAGACCGAAGACTTCGCGTGCGTGTCCTTCGACGACGGGTGGATCGCGACGGGCCCCCTCGCGATCGCGAGCCTCGAGGTCAACGGCGAGCGGGTGGTGGCGCCACCACGCGGGTACCGCGTGCGGGTGCAGCGCGGCGTCTGGACGCTGCGGGCGAAGCTCGAAGGCGGGGCCGAGGCCGCGTGGTCCGGGGAGATCGCGCCGAGTGAGACGGCGAGCCTCGGCGCGGTCGATCGGCGGATCGTCGAGGCCGCGCCTCCGGCCGCGGGACCGGGCTCGGGCGGGCCGCGCGCAGAGGGATCGGCCGCGCGCTGGCCGATCGCGCTCGCGGGAGCGGGTGGCGCGCTCGCCGGCGTGGGCGCGGTGCTGCTCGCGATGGCCCACGTCGACGCCGATCCTCTGGCGCGCGCCGCGAGCGCGGGATCGAGCCCGCTCACCCGCGCCGAGGCAGAGTCGCTCGCGTCGCGGGTCGATCGCGAAGGCACGGCAGGCGTGCTCTTGCTCGGCGGCGGGATCGCCGCGCTCGCCGCCGTGACCGCGTGGCTAGTCCTCGAGGAGTGAGCACGGCGTCGTGCTGGTGATGACGCACAGATCCCGGGTGAGGACGTTGCTGGCGCCTTTGCCGATCGAGCCGTCGGTGAACAACGTCCAGCTGAACTGCGTCCCGCTGGCCGGGGTCGGCGACGGCCACAAGAAGTCGATGCCCGCGACGTCGGCCCAGCGGTAGCCGCCGACGAGGGTGCTGCCGAGCGGCGGCCCGGGGCGATCGACCGTGCCTTCGCTCTTTCTGCCGTCCGAGTACCAGCGAAAGACGCGCCCCCGATAGGCCAGGGCCATCTCGACGAGGCCCAGCGTGGGCGCCTCGGTGCGGACGAGCGGGCCGCCGAGATCGAGCACGCCGTCGCGGATGGGGCCGCCCGACACGCTGCGGAGCCCGTCCCGGTACCACAGGTGGAACAGGCGCTCCTCCCCGTCGTACGCGACGCCGACCAGCGACCACGGATCGCGCGACGCAGGCAGCCGGTAGTATCCACGCCACCCGCGAGGCGCGTCAGAGCCCCAGTCGCCCGACCACGCCTCGGCCTGCGGCGCGAAGTGGCGCCCGAGGGTCCCCGGCAAGAACTTGGCGTAGCCGCTCCGGTACAATAGGACCGTCGAGTCGAGCGTCATCGCCATCCCCGCGACCGCGCCGGGCGTGACGGCGCGTGAGCCGAGATCGCGGAGGTCGCCGCGGGAGACGGCGCCGTCATGGTAGCGCGCGACGACCGAGTCATCGGACGCCGCCGCCACCTCGGCCACGTCCTCGCCGCGCTTTCCGCGAGGGAGCTGGTAAGCGACGGACGCGCTCAGCGCGCCGCGGCCGTCGAGCGCCGTGGTGCGCACGCCGCTGCGATCGAAGACGTGGACCAGCCCCGCCGCGTCGATGTCGACGCCGACCACCTCCTCCGTGGGCCAGGGGAACGGCGCGGGCGCGCGGACCGCGCGGAGATCGCGGGCGTCGCCGATGCTGCGCGTGCCGTCGTGGTACCAGGTGTGGAGCCGATCCTGGTCGTCGAAGGCGACGCCGGCGATGGACGCGGTCTGGGTCGGATCGGCGAGCTGATCGACCGTGGTCACGCCGTCGAGCTCGATCTCGACGAGGCCCGACGCGTAGATCGCGAGGGTGCCGAGACCGTGGATCGCCAGGCCGACGACCTCCGACGGCCCCGGAGTGATCTGCGGGCCGGCGTCGGCGAGCGGCGCGGCAGCATCGACTGCGTCCACGCTGGCGTCCTCTGGCGCGGCACAGTCGGCGTCCGAGGCGCACGCGAAGTCCACGTTCGACAGGTCGGTGCTGGGGCAGCCGGCGAGGAGCGCCAGCGCCGCGAGCGCGCGAGCCGTGCTCACCGGGAGCGGCCGCGCGGGGTGAGACCTTCTTCCATGAGGCGAAGGCGAAGGCCGGCTTTCGAGACGCGAAGCTCCTCGGACATCCGAACGAGATCACCGCCCGCGCGATCGAGCGCGGCGGCCAGCTCGCTTCGGCTCAGATCTTTGGCCTTGCGGAGCTTTGGATCGCCGGCGATCCGGCGGTAGACCGAGGGGCGGCTGATCCCCAGATCGGCCGCGGTGCGATCGATGTTCCAGGCGTTGCGCTCGAGCGAGGCGAGGAGCTCGTCGCTGGTGATCGTGCCCGGCTTCCGGCGCGCGGACACGGGCTCTTCGTCCTCATCGGTTGCCAGGGGCGCGGCGGCGGGCAGGCGCGCGAGCACGCGATCGATCGCCTGCGCGCCGTCGGACCCCGCGATCGCGAGCTGGGCGGCGACGTTCTTGAGCTGCCGCACGTTGCCCGGCCAGTCGTACGCGACCAGCCGCGCCACCACCGTCGAGGACAGCGCGGGCGCGCCGTGCGTCGCGAGGAACCCGCGGAGCAACCGCCCGATGTCCTCTCTGCGATCGCGGAGCGGCGGCAAGAACAGCTCGTAGCCCGCGAGGCGGTGGAGGAGCGGCGCGCGAAACTTCCCGCCCGCGACGGCGGCCTCGAGATCGGCGTCGGTCGCGGTGATCAGGCGGACGTCGATCTTCTCCTCGCGGTCGGCGCCGACCGGCTGGATCGTCTGCGCGTCGATCGCGCGGAGCAGCGCGACCTGCACGTCGATCGGGCACTCGCCGATCTCGTCGAGGAACAGCGTGCCGCCGTGGGCGCGGCGGAAGCAGCCCGCGCGATCTTCGGCGGCGCCCGTGAACGCGCCCTTCTTGTGGCCGAACAGCTCGGACGCCGCGACCGACGGCGACAGCGCCGCGGCGCTCACGGCAATGAACGGGCCCTTCGATCGCGCGCTCGCGAGGTGGATGGCGTGCGCGGCCAGCTCCTTGCCGGTGCCGGTCTCGCCGCGCACGAGGACCGCGACCGGGCTCACGGCCACCCGCTCGATCTCGCGGCGCACCACCTGGATCACGTCGCTCTCGCCGACCAGCCCCAGTTCGGCCTGCGGTCTGCCGCGGCGGGCCCGGTGCACCACCACCACGACGCGCTTGGCGAGCTCGAGCACCACGCCGCGATCGAGCGCGGACAGCGGGAGCGTGCGGCTGCCTTCGAGCGCCTCGCCATCGACGACCGCGCTCCCCTCGAGGATCAGCGATCCGCCGCCGATCTTGCCGGTGAGCGCAGAGCGGGACACGAACGCGTCCGAGATCGGGCGCGCGTCGCCGCCGCGCACCGGCTCGAACTTCGGCTCGAGCCGCGACACCGCGAAGCGCGCGCCGCCGGCGATGATCCGCTCACCGACGCGTTCGACCTCCGGATGATGGGCGATCGTGAGCGCGAGCTCGGGCTCGGGCTCGGATGGAGCCTCCTCCTTCAACGGGTCCCGGGTCACCCCGTCGAGGCCGTCGGAAGCGCGCACCGGCGCACCATACACCGGTTGGCCAGGCAGGATCGATCGGCGATGGCCTCGGGTTGATTCACCGCGCGATGAGATAGAATGTCCGATCCACGACCACGATCATTTCGCCCGGAAACGCGCTCACGCCGAGCAACCCGTGCAGGTTTCCGCCGAGCGCCCGGACCGTGTCCTCGAAATATGGAAACCGCGGGGCGCGCGCCACGGTCACGACGCGCGGGGGAGCTCCCGGGAAGGTGATCGTCCCGGTCCCGGTATAAATGCTGAAGATAGTTCCCTGCGCGTCGGACACGCGATCCTCGCGGTCCCCCGGGCGGCCGTTCTGGCCGATCCAGATCGTGTCGCCGCCGCCAGTATCGAACAGCAGGCGCACACTCGTTCCATCGATCGACAAGGGAACGAGAGCGTGGCTCTGGACGTCGTCGAACAGAAAGCTGGCGTGCGCCGAGGCGATGAGCGCTGCCGGTCGCTCGGTGTACCGCTCGAGTCGTCCGCCTTCTATGTCGAGGCGCGTCGGTTTCTGGAGGAGATAGTCCATCCCGAGAAGGCCGATCACCTCGCGCCCGTTGATGTCGGGGATGAGAAGTCGAAGGTTCCGACCTGCGATCGGCAGCGTTTCGCAGCCGAGAGTGAACGTCCCCAGGTTTGGTGTGAAGGGAGGCTCCGTGGCGTCTTGAAACAGAAAGGTGGTGCTCGAGCCCGTGTCGAGCTGCAGCGCCGCAGGCCGACCCTCGAACGAGATCTCGACGAAATACCGCTCGAGCGCCGAGGTATGGAGCTCGACGGGGTTGGTGGCGCACGCAACTTCTCCGGCGTCGGCGCCCGACACCATCGCGTCGGGCGAGCCCGCATCGCGCAACGGCGCAGCGTCCGCGGGAGGAGCGTCCGGCGCCTCGGCGTCGAGCAAGGCAGCGTCGATGCCGCCGTCGGTGAGGTTGGGGTCGCTCGAGCACGACGCCAGTACGGCCCACAACAAATGGCGCAGGGCCACGGTACGCACTTAGCAGGTGCGGCGAGCCGATGGCAGTGAACAACCAGCATTCGACGCAGCCATGCGCGAACCTGCAGCCCTTCGACGAGGTCGGAACTGGTCGTCACGCCGCCTGTCGTACTTGGAGTCTCCCGCGCCCTTCGCCTCCGGGTCCCAGCCCTCGCGGTGGTTGAACGAGGCCTATTGGCGGCGCGGAGATATCGCTGGGCAGCGCGCAACGATCACCTGGGAAGAGAGCTCGTCCTCCGCTCAACGACGCGAGCTGACACCGGCCGCAAGAGCCAGGGGGCGGCGCATCTCCCGCAAACGAGAGCGTCGCGCCGCCTCCAGCGGATCGACCGGGACCGAGCTCAAAGAGAAGGTCTCGTCGAAGGGGCCCGCGACCAACACGACCGCGTCGTGCGGTACCTCGAGTTGTTGCTGGGACGAGCTCCACCAGGTCGCGCTCTGCACGCCGTCGAGGCCGCGGACAGCGATGGCGAACCGCTCACCGTCAGGCAGATCGATGATTCCGCGAGCGCAGGTCGCCTCGACACCGAGCGATTCTACGCAGGTTGAGCGAGCGGATGAAGAAGTCTCGATAATCGATCAGAGATCAGGATGGGTGTTCGGTTTCTGCTCGGCGGGGGGGGCTCCTCTTGCGCGGCGGCGGCCTCAGCGTGCTCGTTCCTCTTCACCTTTGCGCTTCGCATCCCCGGGCCCCGAAGACTAGTCTTCCGCAATGAACCGCTCCGAGCGTCTGAGACAGATCGCCTACCAGACCATGATCGACAAAGGGCTCGATCCCGAATTCTCGCCGGCGGTCGCGCGCCAGCTCGCCGGCATGAGTGCGGCGCCCGCGGATCCCACTGTCCGGGATCTGCGCGCGCTGCTGTGGTCCTCGATCGACAACGATGACTCCAAGGACCTCGATCAGCTCACGGTGGCCGAGGATCTCGGCGGCGGTCGCGCGCGGCTCCTGGTGGCGGTGGCCGACGTCGACGCGCTGGTGAAGCAGGGCACGCCGATCGATCAACGCGCCGAGCACAACACCACCTCGGTCTACACGCCGGCGGTGGTCTTCCACATGCTGCCGGCCCAGCTCTCGACCGATCTCACCTCGCTCAACGAGGGCGTCGAGCGGCTCGCGCTGGTGATGGACATGACCGTCGACGCCGACGGCACGGTCAGCGCCAGCGACGTCTATCGCGCGCGCGTCACCAGCAAGGCCCAGCTCACCTACAACGCGGTGGGGAGCTGGCTCGACGGGAAGTCGGCTGCGCCGGACAAGGTCGCGGCGACCGCGGGGCTGGCGGAGAACCTGAAGCTGCAGGACCGCGCCGCGGATGCGCTCCGCAAGAGGCGGCATGACAACGGCGCGCTCGATCTCGACACCATCGAGCCGCGCGCGGTGATGCGCGACGGCGAGGTCGTAGATCTGCAGCAGGACCCCCGCAACAACGCCAAGATGCTCATCGAGGACGCCATGATCGCCTCCAACGGCGTGACCGCGCGGCTCCTCTCGCAGAACGGTTGGCCGAGCTTGCGCCGCATCGTGCGCTCACCGAAGCGATGGGATCGCATCGCAGCGCTCGCGCTCGAGCTCGGCGAGAAGCTCCCCGGCGAGCCGGACTCCAAGGCCCTCGAGGCGTTCCTGCTCGCGCGCAAGAAGGCCGATCCGCTGCGCTTCCCGGATCTCTCCCTGGCCGTCGTCAAGGCGATGGGCGCGGGTGAGTATGCGGTGGAGCTGCCGGGCGAGACGCCGACCGGACACTTCGGCCTGGCGGTCCGCGACTATTCACACTCCACCGCGCCCAACCGCCGATTTCCCGATCTCATCACCCACCGCCTGCTCAAGGCCCTGCTGGCCGGCGAGCCGCAGCCCTACTCGAACGAGGCGCTGGTCGCGCTCGCGGCGCACTGCACGCTCCAGGAGGACGCCGCCAACAAGGTCGAGCGCCAGATGATAAAGTCCGCTGCCGCGTCGCTGCTCGAGTCGAAGATCGGCCAGCGCTTCGAGGGCATCGTGACCGGCGCGTCACAGAAGGGGACGTGGGTTCGCATCTTCCGACCGCCGGTGGAGGGCCGTGTGGTGCGCGACTTCGACGGCCTCGACATCGGCCAGCGGATCGCGGTGAAGCTGCTGTCGACCAACGTGGAGAAGGGGTTCATCGACTTCGCGCGTGCGCACTGACGCGCGCCCGGTCAGATCCCGCTCGGTCAGCACCGCCCAGATCTCGCCCTGCGATCCGGCGACGAGCTGGCTCACGATGCCTTTGCCGACCTTCGTCGCGCCGCGGATGACCCGCTCGTCGCGCACGTCGAGCAGGCTTTTCAGGCATGGACGCGCTGCTCGTGCACTGCGAACCGAGTCAGCTGCGAAGCGGTCTGCCGCGACGCCAGCGCGTGCATCGCAGGCGCGGTGACGCACCGTCGTGCGCCGAGACCTGCGAGAGCGCGTGCGCGCCGTCCGAGGATTCCATGATCAGCTGCAATTCGCTCGGCATGGCGGGAAAGTATCGCCTTCCCGACTCGGCGTGTGCGTACGCTCAGGGCGGAGCGATGCCGCGCGCCATGTTCACGCGCATGCGCGCCTGGAGGTTGTTCCCGGTCGCGTTCGCCGAAACCACGTCGAAGCCATCGTTGAACAGCCCCTCGAAGGAGCGCACCGACGCCGCCGCCGCGCTGTCGTAGGTGAACGAGCGAATGCCGGCCGGGTGCAGGCGGGTCGACACGATCATTCCGATCGAGGGATCGGGCTCCATCTCGTACATGAACGCGCGCGGGTTGTTGATCACGTTGAGCAGCGTGTCGATCTCGGTCAGGCGGTCGGCGACGTCGATCAGGTACCAGACCTGTCCGGACAACGGGATCGTAGGGATCTGATTCTGGAGCTCGTCGGTGCTGATCTCGAAGAACGCAAAGTCCTCGGCCCCCAGCGCCACCACCTCGGCGATCGCGCGCTGATAGTCGCGCGACTCCTTGACCGTCAGCTGGACCACCATTTTGCCCCGCAAATAGTTCAGCGCGTCGTCCAAGCGCTGGAACGTCTCGGTGCGCGATGGGAGCAGGTGGCACGCCGCCACTTCGGCCGCGGTCATGTCCTCGATGCGCTGGTTGTAGCAATCAAGCGACTCGTGGATCGCGATCGGGCTCGAGTGCGCGATCACCGGCACGTCGTCGCGGGTCACGCGCACATCGATCTTCACGCCGTCGACGCCGTCGTTGAAGGCCTCCACCAGCGCGCCGCGCGAGTTGTACGGGATCGCCGCGCTCCAATCTCCACCGTGCGCGACGACCATGGCGCGGTTACAGGTGGCGTCCGTCCAGCAAACGCTGAGTGAGTTGCGATACGTCGCCGCGCTCCCAGCGTCGGGCACGAGGAGCGAGCCGTCCGGCGAGGCGTTCGCGGCCGCGTCGAGCAACGCCGCTGCGTCGTCCCCGAGAGCCGTCGCGTCGCCCGGGGAGCTCGTCGCAGCGTCCGGGGAAACGTCCGGCGAGGCGCTCACGGCCGCGTCCTCGTCACCCAGAGGCGCCGCCGCGTCATCCAGACCCGCGGGCCCCGCGTCCAGGAACGCCGCCGCATCCGGCGCGACGAGCGCCGCCGCATCCTCGAATGAGGCTGCGATCGGAGCCTCGCTGCACGCCGCCAGCGCGATCGCCGACCACGCGAAGATAGCCGCGGCGCGCATGAGTCCTTTGTTTAGCACGAATGCCGCGCTTGGCACGAAGGCGGCGAGGATGAGAAAAGCCAGCGCACGTTTCAAGGTACAGACTTGTCTGGGTTCGGGCGTCGTTGCGATGCACGTACGGTCGTGCGACGGTGCGCCCCTTGCGGTCTGTATGAACGGACGAAGTCCCCACTGGCTGCTCCCCGTCGCGCGAGCCGGCTTCGCTTCCAAGGGCGCCGTATATCTCGTGCTCGGCGGACTTGCGGTGCTGTCGGCGCTCGGCGATCGCCGCGGAAAGCTCGCGGGCAGCGCGGGAGCGGTCCGCGCGATCGGCGAGCAGCCCTTTGGACGGATCCTCCTGATCGTGGCGGGCCTCGGCCTGGCGGCGTACGCACTGTGGAAGGTCGTTTTCGTGGTGCTCAATCCCGAGGGCGCGTCGGGGATCAAGGGCGCGGGCAAGCGCGCCGGATACGCGATCTCTGCCCTCGGCCACACCGGGCTCGCGGTGCTGAGCTTGCAGCTGGCCCTGGGCGAATCGACCGGCGGATCCAGCGCTCGGATCTGGGTGACCCGTATCATGGACGCACCGTTTGGTCGGGTTGTGGTCGCCGCCGTCGGACTCGGCCTGTGCGGCTATGCTGCGTTTCAGCTGTACTGTGCCGCGTCGGGTCGCCTGCCTCGCACTCTGCCCGGCGCCAGCGAGGCTCGCAGACCGTGGCTCGACGCGCTGGGCCGGGCCGGCCTCGGGTCGCGCGGGATCGTCCTTGGCATCATCGGTTACCGGCTCGTGAGCGCTGGTTTGCAAGGCCGGGCCCGCGAGTCGCAGGACGTCGGTGGCGCGCTGCGCGAGCTGACCCTGCTCCCCGAGGGGACGTTCGTGCTCGGCGTGGTGGCGATGGGACTGGCGGCCTATGGAGTGTACATGCTGGCCTGTGCTGCCTTTGCTCGCCACGGCGGCCGTGAGCAGGTCTGACTCCGTACATTGGTCCGATGTCGAGTCGCTCAAGGATCGCGGCGGAAGCCGAGGATCCGGATCTCGCCGGTCGCGCTGTCGACCGCCACGACGCTCACGTAGCTATAGTCGCCCGAATCTTCCTGGTTCGCCGAGTAACCTTGGGTCGCGCTGCGCGCCATGATCGCGCCGAGCTCGATCAAGCCAGGCCGTGCCGCCGCACTGGTGCTGGGCGAGTGGAGATCGAGTCGATCCGCGAGCGCACGGCCCAGGTTCGCGAGCACTACGTTCCCCACCGCGACATTGTCGGAGGTGAGCGAGTCCTGGACATCGAGCGCGTTCGCAAACGCGGCGCCGATCGCCTGATCGCCGAGGGAGACCGGATCGACCCGGTACGCGGCGACGAACACCGGATACTCCGACGGCGAAGCGGCTGCGCGGGTGAGCACGTCGGCGTCGACACGCAAGACTTCGGCGCGAATGCCCTCGAGATCGACGAACGTGCCGGTCGACACCGCGAAAGGTCGCGCGGGGGCGGGCGGTGGGTTGCCGGCGGCGGGCACGGGCCCTTCGGCGACGAGGTTGATCCGGTACCCGCCGGGCGCCTCGCGCGCTGCCGCGATGCTGCCGCGCAGAGAGACCCAGCTACCCACCACCGGATCGAGGCAGCTGGCGGGAGCGCCGGTGCAGCCCGCCGCGCTGTCCGCGTTGACGTAGCGAATGCAGGCTGTCAGATAGTTCGGGGCGCCGACCGCGTCGCGGACCTCGACGCAGAAATACGGGAACGTGCTCGACCCCTGGTTGCGAGTCCGCGCGGCGACGTAGACGCGATCGAGGTTCACCGGCGCATCGACGAGCGCGCTCTTGCGAGCCCACAGATCTGCGACCGTATCGTTCGAAGCGCCGCCCGCGCTCCAGCTCGCGATCGCAGTGATCAACCCCTGCATCGTGGTCTGGCCGATTCCGGCGAAGCCGGAATATTGCGCGAGCGAGGTCCAGCGCGAACGGCGCCCCTCGTTGCGCGCGCAGCGGCCGTCGGGCGTGCAGTCGTAGGCGGTGCGCCGGCCGATCTCGGTCATCGACGTCATGTCGCTGAAGCGAGCCTCGTCGAGGAGATGGACGGCCGTGCACTCCTGTGCCGCGGTGAAGCGGACACTGTCGAACGCGCCACCCCGCAGCGTCGTGCAGTCGATCGCGCCGGTGGACGGCGACACCGGCGGCGTTCGCGTCACGCTATCGTTGGCCCCGACGCCGAGCAGATCGGTCCGACACGAAAGAACGACGTCGACCGTGTCGCCCCAGGTTGTGAGCCAGGCGATGCCGAGGCTGCTTCGAGCCGGCAGTCCGCTGCGATCGAGGACGTTCGTGCGCCGGCGATTGAAGGTGGTCGTGACGACGACCTGACACTCGGCTGCGTTCTCGACGTTCCAGTCGATCGCGATCTCGGTCCCGCGCGCCGACCTCACGGTGAACGACACGATCGTGGGGTTGGCAGGCGCGATGTCCGCGTACGCTAGCAGCTTCTCGACCGCAGGACGCGATACGTACGCCACGGCAGCGAGCGCCGCGAGATCCGCGATCGGACGCGCAGCAACGATGGCGCGGGCCGCCCGTGCATCGAGCCCCGCGTCAACGTCGAGCGCTTCGAAGGTCGCTGTGTTGGCGACGCGGAGGATGGCCTCCGCCTGCGCCAGCGTGATCTGCACGCCCTCGATCGACACGGTGGAGGCCACGCGGTGCGCGCGCACGTAATCGGCGATGAGGCGCAGCGCGGACTCGCCGATGTACGGGAGCGCGTCGAGCTCCTCGATCGACGCGAGCGGCCGCTCGTCGCCGGTCCCGAAGACGCCATCGCGCCCGAGCACGCGGTCGGCGATGCTCTTGGCCGCACGGCTGTCGAGGCCGACGTCGCCGTCGAGCTGATCGAGCGTCACCGTCGGCCCGTTTAGGAACGCGAGCACCGGCCCAGCCTCGATCGAGGACGTGTCCGCCTCGAGGTCATAGGGCGCGGCTCCGCAGCCAAAACAGAGGGTCGAAATGATGAGCAGCTTCTTCATAGGTACCTTTGAAAGGTGGGCCCAAGTAGGCTCCTAGCCGGCCTCTGTCAAGGGCAATCCCGCAGCCTTGTGACTACGAACAGCGAGGCCGGATATGACGAGCTGATCGCGAAGGACATGCTGAGCGACAATTACATCTCCCGCTGAGCGACAATTACACTTCCCGGTCCTTGAGCACGGGCGCCAAGCGGGGCGAGCCTTCGGCGAGCTGCATTCCACGCAAGAGCGCGGCGTTCGCATGCGCGACCACGGCGACCACCACCGGGCGAGGTATCCGAGCCATGCACTCATCCATGGCCTCGAGGTGGATCGGCTTATCGGGCTTCGGGGGCGCCGAAGCTGCCAGCGACACCATCAGGGCGAGGCAAGGTCGCATCTGCGGTATTCTAAACGTGTCAACGATTCTGAGACACGCCAACCGCTTCCCATCGAGATGGAAGCGCTCGTGCTCCGGGGCGCCGACTGGGTCTCCGCGCGCGCGCTGAACTGCGACCCTCGCGTTCCTGGTGGGTAGCAACGCTCAGGTCGCGGCGGCTCGCGGCTTGGGCTGCGGCTCGAGGAGCGCTTGGAAGCCGAATGGAGGACGGCCGAAGGAGAAACTATGGAAGGCGAATCACGGCGGAGGCGTAGAGGTTCTGGTCGGGTGCGATGGTGTGCTCGACCTTTCCGATCGCTTACATCGGGCGTTTCAGGGCGAGGCCTCGATCCATTGCAGCTGCCACAGCTCGCTGAACTTCCGATTCACGAAGGAGAGGTACTGACCGCGCCACGGATAGACCGAGGACGGTCGCCCGTTGAAGTCGGTGACCGGTGGGCACGAGGTCCGATGCTTGATGTCGTACGCCGAGAGCGAGACGCCTCCGATGGTGAGCAGGAATTTGGACAGGGTGACCAAGTCTTCTACTTGCTCACCAACGCCCGAGGAGACCATTCCGGCGGGGTCCCCGAGCGGGATCCAGGTCCGCTCCGACAACGAAAAGACCCGCCCGACGTTCGCGCCCACCACCAGCCCGCTGGACCCGATCCCGTCCACGTAGGCTGCAGCGCTGACATAGGTCAGCGTCACGTCGCCCGGGATGGGGCGGACCTCGGGCTCATGCGTGAGGCCGAAGATGGCGAGGCTGTCGAGCGCGGCGGGCGTCAGACAAAAAGCCTCATCGCCCGGCATCGCGACACAGAACGCAGCCTCGCCGAGCGCATGTCCGCCACTTCGATCGACCCATTCCTGCCCGACGAGCGCGACCACGCGCCTGGGCGCACCGCCGCGGGCGCTCGCCACGGCCCAGGCGCGTACGCGGGACGCCGGATCGGTGGTCCATACGACGCTCGCGACGAGCTCGTCGTGGAGCCCGAGCAAAGGCGCACGCGTCAGCGCTGCGAGCTCCGTCCCCGACCAAAGGTCGCCCTGTCGATCGATGAGCTCGAGCAAGTCTGGAGTGCGGCGAATGACGGCCTGGGGCTCCCCCGGGAACACCACCGGCACCAGACCCTCGAAGTCGACCGCATAGAGCGCAGGGAGAGCGCCCGTTTTGTGGACCTTGACCAACAGGGCGTCGCCGATCGAGCCCACGACGTCGCCTCCGCCGCCTGCGCCATCGGGAGGAAAATCGAGCACAGTTCCTCCGCGAATCGTCGGGCAGCGGGACACGACCGCGAGGCGAAGCTTCGCCATGCGAAGGGCCGACGCCGATTGGTCCGTCCAACCTCCGAAGTCACCCGAGCGTACGACCCCCGCGAACTTCGAGACTGCGGGCGGCGCCACGAACGCAGCCGCTCCTTCTTCGGCGAGCCCGACCGGCCCCGCTGCGAGCTCGAGCTCGGCGAGCGTCTCTCGAAAGTACGCGATCTCGAGCTCGAGAGGGTCCGCGAAGGCAAGCTCGAGCACGGGCGTGCGCTCGAGGCCGACGGCTTGCACGACCTCACCATCGGCGCTGAACGTCGCGACCAGCATCGAGCGGGCGCCGTCCGCGGGAGGCATCTCCACGAACAGAGAGCCCGACGAGCAGCCCGAGATCACCACTGCAACAGACACGCAGCCCAAGCTCCAGAGCCTCACCCGTGAAAGGTACCATAGTTACTTGCTCGCTTCGCGTTGGTAGAGGCTCTGCGCGCGCAACGTACCCCGGTTCGTGCCGGACACGATGCTCTCGCCTTCAATGCTCCGAGATGGCTACGATCACGCGGTCCCCAGCTGCGACAGAGCACGGTAGATTCGAGCGCGGAGTGCTCGCGCCGTGAACGGTTTGGGCAAGAAGTCGTGGGAGGCGGCGACTCCGTACTGAGCGACGACGTCGAGACCGCACCCGGACATGTAGAGGACCCGCACTCCAGGCTGCTCGCGGAGCACGCGTGACGCGAGCGCGTGGCCGTCGATGCGGGGCATCACGACATCGGTGAGCAAAAGATCGAGCGTCGGGCGTTTCTCCGCGATGAGCGCGAGGGCCTCCTCGCTGCTCGAGGCGTCGAAAACAGTGAAGTCCTTCGACGCCAACATCCTTCGTATGAGAGTTCGCATCGTCTGATCGTCGTCGACGATGAGGATCGTCGCGGAGCGCGGGGGCGGGAGCAGGCTGCGAGCCGCGGCGGCGCCGGTCTCGGGCCGATCGGCGAGCAGCACGTCTTCCACTTTTCGCAGCAGCTTGATCGGGGTGAGGGGCTTCTGGAGGAAGGCGACATCCGGAGAGAGCACTCCATAGCGCGCGATCAGGTCATCCGTGTACCCCGACATGAACAGGACCCTCATGTCGGGGCGTATCGCGGCGAGGCGCTCGGCGAGCTGCGGTCCGTTGATGTGCTTCATCACGACGTCTGAGACGAGGATGTCGATGCTCCCTTCGTGCTGTTCGCAGAGCAGGAGCGCCTCTCCGCCGTTTTCGGCTTCGAGGACTTGATACCCCTGCCGACGCAGGATGGAGGACGCGAGGGTACGCACCTGCTCTTCATCCTCGACGAGGAGCACGGTGGCCGAGCCACGCTTCATCGGCGAAGCCGACGCCTCGAGGGGTCGAAGGCCGGCGGAGTCCTTGCGCGGGAAGCAGACGGTGAACGCCGCACCATGCCCAGGCTCGCTCTCGAGCCAGATCTGACCACCGCTCTGTTCGACGATCCCGAGCACCGTAGACAGGCCGAGCCCCGTCCCCTGACCCTGCCCCTTCGTGGTGAAGAAGGGCTCGAAGATGTGCTGTCGCGTGGCGCTGTCGATTCCAGTCCCCTCGTCCGCGACCGTCAACAGCACGTGGGGCCCGAGCGCGAGCCCCGGACGCTGCTGCGTCAACGGCGCGTCCACATCGACGTGCGTCACCGCTATCGTGAGTCGGCCGCCATTGGGCATCGCGTCCCGAGCGTTGATCGCGAGGTTCATGATGACCTGTTCGAGCTGACTCGAGTCCACCAGGACCGTTCCGGCCTCCGCGGGCAGGACGAGATCGAGCTCCACGTCTTCCCGCAGCAGTCGGCGCAGCATCTTCTCCATGCCACGGAGGATCGCGCCCACGTCGACGACCGAAGGCTGGAGCACCTGGCGGCGGCTGAAGGCGAGGAGCTGGCGAGTCAGCTCCGTCGCGCGCATGCCGGCCTTGTGCACCTCCTCCAGGTCGCCACGGACCGTATCGTCGGTGCATCCGTCCTGGAGCAGCATCGACGTGTAGCTGAGCACGACGGAGAGAATGTTGTTGAAGTCATGCGCGATGCCGCCGGCCAGGCTCCCGATGGCCTCCATCTTCTGCGCCTGGCGAAGCTGGTCCTCGAGCTTTCGCGTCTCCGTCACGTCCCGCGCGACGACGAGGCGCGACCTGCGGCCCTCCAATGCGAGGGGGTGGCTCGTGACGTGCGCGTCGAAGGTCGAGCCGTCTTTGGCGCGGTGACGAAAGACGCCGTCGAGCTCCACGTCGGACGGCGACACAGCGCGATCGCGCGAGCGACCCTCCTCGGGCGGGCAAATATCGGCGACCGTCATCGCCGAGAACTCGTCGTGTGAGTATCCGTAGCGACGCACAGCGGCGTCGTTCACTGCGAGGAAGTGGCATGACTCTTCGTCGTAGACCCACTTGGGGAACGGGCTCTGCTCGAAGAGCGCGCGATAACGAACCTCCGAGGCGCGGAGCGCGGTCTCGGCCTCTTTGCGATCGGTGATGTCACGAGCGGCAGCGTAGATGGCCTCTTCGGTGGCGAAGGACGCGGCGCTCCAGAGCAGGTGTCGGTAGCGCCCGTCCTTGCATCGATACCGGCCTTCGAACGGGACGGCGTCGAGGCGATGCGAAGAGAGCTGCGCGATGATCTCGCGCGTTTTGGGCAGGTCGTCGGGGTGCACGAGATCGAGCCACCTCAACGAGAGGAGCTCCTCGGCGGTCCAGCCGAGCGCGTGCTGCCATGCCAGATTGACGCGCTTGAAGCGCCCGTCGAAGCCCACGACGCACATCATGTCGAGCGAGAGGTTGAAGAACCGCTCGTTCTGCTCTCGCTGCTCTCGCAGCCGTCGCCGATTCGCGCCCTCCCGCAGCTCCCGTTCCACCACGGCGACAAGTCGTCCGAGGTCGTTCTTTCCCACGTAGTCGCAGGCGCCGTCTCGCATGGCCTGCACGGCGGCCTGTTCCCCGATCGTGCCCGACACGATCACGAACGGGATGTCGAGGCCGGAACTGCGGAGCAGCTCGAGCGCCGCGAGCGTGCCGAACTTTGGGAGGGCCCAATCGCAAATGATGAGGTCCCACCGGTCCGTCGCGAGGGCAGCGCGCATCGCGCTCTCGTCCTCGACGCGATGAAGCTCGACGTCAGGCCAGTTGGCGCGCAGGGCACGCAGCAGGAGCTTCTCGTCCGTGTCGGAGTCCTCGATCAACAGCACGCGGAGCACGGCTACGCCCGCCTCGGGGGCGGCGGCTCGTTCAGCAGCAACCAGAAGAGTCCCAGGGTCTTGGCGGCTTCAGCGAACTCGGGGAAGTCGACCGGCTTTCGGACGTAGGCGTTGGCCCCGAGCGCGTAGCTTCGAACGATGTCTTCCTCCTCCCGCGAGGCCGTGAGAACGACGATCGGGATCATACGCGTTCGCTCCTCGGCGCGCAGGCGGCGGAGCACCTCCAGGCCGTCGATCTTCGGCAGCTTCAGATCGAGAAGCACCAGGGCGGGCATGGGGTCGGACGCACGACCCGCGTGGACGCCGGTGCGGAACAAGTAGTCGAGCGCCTCGGCGCCGTCGCGGACCACGTCGACCGGGTTCGAGACTCCGCTCTTCTTGAACGCACGAAGGGTGAGCTTCTCGTCCGTGGCGTTGTCCTCGACGAGGAGAATGGGGTTCATCGCGAGCCACCCGTCGTTTTCTCTGTCTCCGAGATGGGTAGACGGAAATAGAACGTCGCGCCCTGCCCAACGACGGACTCCGCCCAGATCTGTCCACCGTGCCGCTTCACGATGCGCTGCGTGGTCGCGAGCCCGATCCCTGTGCCGGGAAACTCGGCCGTCGTGTGAAGGCGCTGAAACGGCGTGAACAGCTTGTCTTTGTAGGTCATATCGAACCCTGCCCCGTTGTCGCGGACGTGTACGATCCTGGCATCGGCATCGTCCGTACATCCGATCTCGATGCGAGGCGTGCTCGCGTCGCGCGTGAATTTCCAGGCGTTCCCCAGCAGATTCTCCACCAGAATTTGCGCGAGGCTGGGGTCCATCTCCACGCGAAGATCGCCGGAGATGGTGAGATCGAGCGTCGGCCGCGGCTCTGTCCTCGCGAGCGAGGCCGCGACGGATCGCACCAGGGACGCCAGATCGACGGTCTCTCGCCGCATCTCGCTGCGACTCACCCGAGCGAGCAGCAGGAGCGCGTCGATGAGCTGCGCCATCCGGTCGGCGTTGGTGTGGATCTCGCGCAGACAGTCTTGCCCCTCGGCGTCGAGCTTGTCGGCGTAGTCTTCCGCCAGCACCTGCGCGAAGCCGCCAATCCCGCGAAGCGGCGCCCGGAGGTCATGGGCGACGGAGTAGCTGAAGGCTTCGAGCTCGCGGTTGGCGTCGGCGAGCTCGTGGGTCCTCTGCTCCACGCGACGTTCGAGCTCGGCGTTCAGCAGGAGAACGGCTTGCTCTGCGCGCTTCCGCTCGGTCAGATCGAGCACGAAGCAGATGCACTCCGCCTGTTCCCCTTCGATCATGGCGGCGCCGAGCACGATCGGGAAGCGGCTGCCGTCCTTGCGAAAGTACTCCTTCTCGTAAGGCGTGACGACGCCGACCGCGCGGAGTTGTCCGACGGCCACCTGGTCGCCCGCAGCCCACTCGGGTGGCGTCATGTCCACCCAGCGCACCAGCCCCGCGCCCAGATCATCGCGCGTGTATCCCGCCATCTCGAGGAACGCGTCGTTCGCGTGGAGGATGTTGCCCGCGAGGTCGGCGACGAGGATCCCGATGATGCCGGAGTCGAGGAGCCGGCGAAAGCGAGCCTCGCTCTGGAGCAACAGGCGTTCGCTCGCGCGCTCGGTCGTCATGTCGTGGAAGACGAGGACGACGCCGTTCACGTTGCCCTGCGCATCGCGGATCGGAGCGCCGCTGTCGGCGATGGGACACTCGGCTCCGTCCTTGGACACGAGCGCCGTGTGATTCGCGAGGCCGACCACCACCCCTTCGCGCAGCACGCGTTCGACTGGGCTCTCCACCGTCTCGCGGGTGGCCTCGCTGATGATCCGGAAGACGTCGGAGAGAGGTCGACCGAGCGCATCTTCCAGCGTCCAGCCCGTCAACCGGACGGCGACGGGGTTCATTCGCACGACGCGCCCAGCGCCGTCGGTGGCGATCATGGCGTCGCCGATGCTATCGAGCGTCGTCGTGAGGCTCGCTTCGCTCGCGCGCAGCGCTTGCTCGATCTGCACCTGATCCTCGATGTCGGTGCAGGTGCCGAACCACTTCGTCACGCCGCCTTGCGCGTCGCGGGAAGCAAAGGCTCTTCCGAGGTGCCATCGATAGCATCCGTCGCTCGCTCGCTTGAATCGGTATCGAATCTCGTAGGGCTCGCCGGTCGCGATGGCTTTCTTCCAGAGATCGACGCAAGGCTTCCGATCGTCCGGATGGAGCACCGGCCCCCAGCCCCAGCTCACCGTCTGCTCCAGCGATATGCCCGTGTAGTCGAACCAGCGTTGATTGTAGTAGTCGAGCGACCCATCGGGCTCCGCAGTCCAGACGATCTGCGGCATCGCGTCGGCGAGCTGCCGGAGGCTCGCTTCGCTGGCGCGCAGCGCACCTTCGACTTGCTTCCTGGCGCTTGTATTGTGGTAGACGGCTGCCACGCATCCGTCCCCCAGAGGAATGCAGTGGAGGTCGAGCCATCCACGCGGCCCCCGATCGACGTCGAGGACCTCGGCGACGCCGCCCGCAGCGGCGCGGCGAAACGCCGCGACATACGCGGGCTCCGCCCCCTCGCCCTCCTCCCTGAATTCGTCCGGCAAGACCTCCTCGAGCGTGCGGCCGATGTGCGATCGGACGTCGAGCCTCGACTCGACGCCCGCGCGCGCGTTGGCGTACGCGAAGCGCAGGTCTCCCGGAGCGTTCGACTGGACCTGCAAGACGACGGCGCCAAAGGGCAACGCGTCGACGATTCGTTCGAAGCGTTCGAGCTCCGCGACGCGAGCTCGCAGAAGTGACAGCTCGAGGCTGACGTTGTCTTCAGCGTCGGTCACCGCGTCCCCTCCTACGACGGGTTGGCCGGCCATCGCGTTCCCTTCCTTCTTTTTGCCACGTTTTTCCTGCTGCAGTTTGCCCGGTTCTTAGATTCTGTGCCCTCAGAAATCAGATGTTGTGGTGTGCGTGATTGTGGGTGAATGGACCTCGACGCAGAACGCGCAGCGAGAATGCTGTCGCTCGAGCGGGAGGAATCGATGAGAGCTTCATTTAATTTTGCCTTGTCCATGACCACTTTGATCTCGGTCGTCTCCTGTGGCGGCTCGGCCCCGAGCGAGCCGGCGGTCGACGCGACCGAAGACGGCATCTCGGCGACCACGGCCGCGTTCGTGACCCTCACTCGGGACACCCGCCGCTGCGTGTCGCCCCTGTGCGGCGGCTACTACCTGACGGACGTGAACACCACGCGCGAGCCGCGATACGTCTCTGGCCTCGACTTTTCGCAGAGCAACCTGGATCAGGCGACCGTCCTGGAGACCCCGTTCGAGGAGCTCGTCCTCTTCGGTGTGCTCGGTCCTCGCGAGACGCGCTTCAACACGCGCCCGCTGATCGTGCAGGAGGCTTACCGCGGGCTGCCCGGCATGGTTCGCCGCGCCACCGACCGCTTCTACACCGTCGCGGTGAACAACCCGCCGATCGTATGCATCACGGCGCCCTGCAACAACGCCTCCGGCCAGCAGGTCAATCGCCGTATCGCGCCGGTCTCGCTGACCGGCGTCGACGTGACCGAGGCGCTGGCCCCGATGGTCGACGGTGCGTGGGTCAACGCTCGCATCGAGCGCGACGGCGCGCTGGTGGCCGGTCGCGTGGTCAACGGCGCCTCATTTCCCGGTGGGCGCGCGCGCATCTTGAATGCCAGCCAAGTCTTCATCCGGTTGCCCTTCGAGGCCGCCGCCTGTCCGCTGGTCCGCTTCCCCCCGTGCGCCGAGCCGCTCGTCCGCACCTACCAGCGCAACGACGATCGCTGCGTGCTCCCGTCGGAGTGCGTGGAGGGCGGCGCCTGCATCCTCTCGGTCCCGAGCTGCGCCGAGGGCTATACGTTGTCTTCGTACACCGCTGGCATGTTCGCCTGCGCGTCGTATGTCTGCGATCCCACCTTCACGCTCCCCGCCGCCGAGGAGCCCCCGGTCGGTCGCTGCCCCCGCGTTCGTTGCGCGAGCGGAACCCACTGCGTCGAGGAGGGGCCGATCGCCTGCGTCTCGAACGACGAGTGGACCTCCGAGGCCATCGACGTTCGCAGCGCCTCGCCGTACCGGAACAACCAGCGCCAGGCCTGGCTGATCACCAGCGAAGTGGCCAACACCTCGCAGGTGCGCCTCAACTTCACCAGCTTCTCGCTGGAGAACAACTATGACTTCGTCACCGTGATCGACGACGCCACCGGCGCCGAGCTCGCGCGCTACACCGGCAACATCGGGGCCTTCGTCTCCGAAGGGTTCCTGACGTCATCGATTCGGGTGGTGTTCACCAGCGACGGCTCGGTGACGGGGCCCGGTTTCGTGATCGACCGCCTCGACGCCCTCTGAGCCTTACTCGAGCAAGCTGCGCAGCATCCAGCTTGTCCGTCTGGGCGGACGGTGCAGTTCAGCTTGCGCAAAGAGGACCAGCGTTTCGCTGCGCTGTCCCCGGCGGCGATGGGCGGCGATCGGCGGTCAGTGAGCGATCGCCCGGATCTCGTCGCCGACCAGCTCGACCGCGCGCTGCCCGTCGACGATCAACGTGTTGCCGATGAACTGGAGATCGCCGTTCAGGCCGTCCACGGCGCGGGGCCGCGCGACCCACGCTGACGCATAGCCGTCGAAGCTGATCACCTGTCCGGCCTGGGGACGATCACGATCGGGAGCGACGCCTGCAAGAACATCGACGTCGAGATCGAGAACCCCGGACCGGGCCTCCAGGTGCAGTACTCCGAGCGGAGATCTGCGCCCCGAAACGGCGTCATCGCCGATCAGCAGACCGCCATCGCGCTCTACGGCGCTCTGACGGAGATGAGGCCGCTGCTCGAAGGCGTCACGCTGCGCAACGTCTCGCAGCTGTGTGAGCCCTGCGGAGCAGCGACGGCGCCCTGAGATCACGACGAGACCTGAGTCGTCACCGTGATCGCCCCCAGAAGCAGCGGTCGATCAGCTCAGCCCGTCGAGGATCTCGCGATAGGCGGCGAGCAGCGCATGGGTGGGTCCCCAGATCTGATCAGCGCGCTGCCCGGACGCCTCCTCCAGCTCCATCCTCCCCCACGCCGGCGGCAGGGCCGCGATCAGCTCGCCCAGCGGCTTGTGGCTGTTGAGCTCGTAGGGATACTTGCGCTGCACCGCCAGCGTCACTTCCTCCAGCGAGCGGCCCGCGGCGAAGAGCTTCGCCGACAGCGCCTGGGTGGCCTTTGCCTCTTCGATGCGGAGCGCGAGCTTCTCGAGCTCGAGGTCGACCCGTTCTGTCTGGCGGCGGATCAGCCGTCCAACGTGCAGCAGCTGGTCGATGTCGACCCGAACCGGCGCCGAGGAGATGGGCTCCCCGCCCTTCACCATCGCGCGCAGACGAGAGCCGTAGGTGCGGACCAGGTGGAGGACCAGGAAGAACTCCTCCATCGGGCCGAGCCGCGGAGGATTCACCAGCTGCGAGAGCGACTCGACCAGCCCCAGACCCGTCAGTCGATAGACCGGCGGTGAGCTGCGCGGCACGCGTTTGGCTCTGCCCTCGCGGACAAGCCGATCGAGCAGCCGCTGGGTCTGCGCGTTGTGCACAGGGAAGCTGTGCTCACCGTGGGTGGCGCGGATCCAGTTGGAGAAGAGCTCGATGAAGAAGCGCACGTCGCGCTGGCGAAATCCGGCGCCAGCGTGGCTGGCCTCGGCGGCGACCAGGGACGCGTAGACGGTGACCGGATGTGCCTGCTCGATCGCCCCTCGTCTCATCGTAACTAAGTTACGTCATTTGATATCAGGATTGAACGCGAAAAGTAGGCTCAATGAGCGACTCGTAACAATGTTACGAACTGGTCATTTCGAGGCCTCGTTCCGAGTCTAGGATGTCCTCAGGAGGCAACGAACCCCATGGGACCATTCAAGAGACTGACCCGCACGCTCGCTGTGAAGGTGGACGTGCTGCTGGACAACATCGAGAACCACGAGGCCACCACCGGAGCCGCGATCCAGGAGCTGGAGGAGGCGACCATCGCCGTGCGCGCCCGGCAGAAGGGCTGTGCTCGAAGGGTGGAGGACTTCCGCGGCCAACTGCAGGAGCTCGAGCGCGACGCCGGGCTCTGGCGTGAGCGGGCCGTGCGATCGAAGGGAGACGAGGAGCGGGCGCTGTCGTGTGTTCGCCGGATGCAGCGCGCGATGGAGCAGACCACCTCGACCACCGAGCGGCTGGTCAAGGAGGAGGAGCTGCTGGCCACACTCACCTCCGAGATCGCTGGGATCGACGAGAAGCTCGAGGAGCTGCGGCAACGACAAGCGGTGCTCGCGGCGCGCGAGGCCCACGCCGGCGCGCGGAACCTGGGGCGCGCAGTCGAGGCCGGCGGCGTGGCGACGATGCTCGATCGCTGGGAGGCAAGGATCGATCAAGGAGAGGCGCGGATGCCCAGCTCCGGCGTCGAGAGCGACGCCCTCAGCAGGGAGTTCGCGCGTCAGGAGTCGGAGGCTTCGGCGCGTGAAGCGCTCCAGCAGATCTGGAACGAAGGAGGCACGGTATGAGCGCGCTCGAAGAGGCGAACGTCTATCTCTACGCACCAGCGAAGGATCGACAGGCCTTCACGTTGGCCTCGTGGCTGCGATGGATCGGCGCGGCAGCGATCGTCCTGGCGGGCGCGCGATTTTTGGTGGAGGGCTGGGCGGCCGCCGAATATCTCGAGCGGTCGGCGATGTTCGTCGGCCTCACGCTGACGCTCTGTGCGGCGGGCTGGTCGATCGGCCGTCGCGCGGGAGACGCTCGGGGCGCGCGCACCCTGTTCGCGCTCGCGGCGATGACCATCCCTGGGCACTTCGCGCAGCTCGGAGCGCTCTTCTTCTCGCGGGCAAGCCAGGCGAACCCGGCCTCGATCGGCGCGACCGTCGGCGCGCTCGTGGCTGTCGCGCTGGTGGTCCCGCTCTCCATCCTCGGCCTCTCGGCGCTGGTCCGGACCCACGGCAAGCGCCTGGGCGCGCTGCTCTCGCTCTTCAGCGCGGTGCTGCTGGTGCCCACGCGCAACCCGCAGACAATCGCGGCGCTGGCGGTGGGTCTCGGGCTGGTGATCGCGCTGTGCGAGGCGCTGTGGCTCGGTCGAGATCCCAAGCTGCGGACGGCGGAGGCCAGCTTCGCGCGCGCGATGCTCTTCGCGCCGCTGATGATCCTGCTGGTCCGGAGCATGTTCTACCCGACGAACGACGTCCTCCTTTCGGCTCTCCTCGGACTACCGGGGTTGATCCTGCTGGTGACGGCCTCGTCGCCGCGGCGATCGCGGGCGCTGGCGGCGATCTTCCAGCTGTTGGGGGTGAGTATGACCGCCGCAGCGGCGATGCTCCTCTTGTCGTTCAGCCTGGCAGCCGGGGTGCTGCTGGCGGCGATCTATCTCGGCGTCTCCTGCCTCGGTGACCGCAACCAGAGCGCACTCCGCGGGCTCGGCTCGATCGCGCTCGGGATGTCGGCGCTGACTCATTGCGTCGACCCCGCAGCGTGGTCGCTGCTGACGATCTCGGTGGTCGCTTCGGCCTACGCGTCGGTCGCCTTCCATCGCCGCGATCGCGGGGCGTTCCTTCGAACGGTGATCGGTCTGCTGGCGATGGTGATCTGGACGGTGGGCGGATGGATGCGCTTGCCGCAGCTCGATCTGTGGATCGCTCCAGCGGTGGCGGGCATCGTTTTGGTGTTGGTCGCGTCGAAGGTGGATCGGGTCAGGCTCGAGATCCGGCGCTGGCTCGATGGCCATTTCGTGCTCTAGGCCGGCCGATGTGGAGGGGCTCATCCCGCTCGCTGAGCTCGATGCTACCCAGCAGCTCGCCGAGGTCAGCCAGCGCCAGCGTCCGTTGTTCGCGCAGGTCGATGAAGAAGGCCGGGTCCGACAGATTCGAGACCACGCCACCCATCCACGCGCAGGGGACGTAGGCCACTGACAAAACCATTGCGGAGATGAGTCGTAAACATTCGGCGCCTCGGATAGTTTTATTGTTTGCCTCGTCGGCGCGCCATTCAAGAACTACTTCACGATCCGGCGCGCGCCGAGGCCGGCATCCACCGCGTGCTGAGCGAAGGCAAGGTGACCAACTACGAGCTCACGGCGCGCGGCCGCGATGGCGCGCTCACGGCCGTCTCGTACAACGCCACAACCTTCCATGATCGCGACCGAAGGCGACAGGGCGTGTTCGCCGCGGCGCGTGATGTCACCGAGCTCAGCGCTTCGAGCAGACGCTCCAGCAGAAGAAGGTCGCCGAGCACGCGAGCCGGATGAAGTCGGAGTTCCTCGCGAACATGTCGCACGAGCTCAGAACACCGCTCAACGCGATCATCGGATTCTCCGAGGTCCTCTCGATGACCACGCGACGCTGCTGCGCGGCCATTCACGCGCGCTGAAGGGCGGTCGATTCGACGTCGGCAGCGCGAGCAAGCCCCGCTCGGACCGCCGCGCCCGCGTGTGGTCTTGCCGGCGATAGTCGGCCATAGTTCGCGCGTGAACCGAGCCTCGATCTTCCACCTCTCGTGCCTCGCGGGCGCGCTGCTCGCCGGCGTTGCCTGCGGGAGCAGCGGCATCCCCGACGCCGGGCTCTCCGCCGACGCCGCGCGCTCCGCCGATGCCTCGCGCGCCGCCGACGCCTCGCCCGCCGCTGATGCCTCGCTCCCTTTGGACGCCGCGCTGCAGGACGCCGTCGTCGATGGCGGCGAGCCCACGGACGCGGAGTCGACCGACCTGAGCCCCAGCGCGGACGCCCAGGCGCCCGACGCGGAGGCCAGCGACGCGGGAGAGGCCCAGCCCGACGCGACCTCCGGCGACGGAGGCTGTCCGGTCCCCGCGTCTCGGGTCGACGGCCCCTTCGCGGCCGGCCCTCCGCCCTCGACCGCGCACTTGCTGCTCACCGATACGGCCTCCAACGCCATCTTCCGTCTCTCGCTCGACGGGCGCGTCCTGGACCAGTGGCCGTCGCCCGCCGCGCGAACGTTCGGCGTCACCCACGATCGGCGGAGCCCCGACGGCTTCTGGGTCATGGGAGCCGAACGCACCAACCAGCCCAACCTGTTTCGCATCAGCTTCGCCGGGACGATCACCGCGTCGCTGTCGGCGTACAACCCCAACGGCATCAACAAGGGCCTCGACTTCATCCTCAGCGACTCACCCGGTAACGACCTGCTCGCGTACCCGACCACCAACAGCAATGCGATCCAGGTCCTCTTCGGGCGCCGGGTGTTCGCTGGGGTGCGGTGGTTCGAGGGCGGCATGCAGGAGCCTTCCGGCGCTCAGTTCTTTGGCGTGCACGTGGAGCGGTACGCGTGCGACGACGGGCGGACGCTGATCTTCTGGACCACCCGCGACGGCACCGCGCTCGAGCTGCGCGAGTGGCCGCCGACGCTTGCGTCGCGCGAGCTCGTCATCCCCGGGACCAACGCAGCGCGCGGCGTGACGCGGACGCCTCGCGGAGACTTCTTCGTGGTGGATGATCAGAACAACCGCGTCTTGCATCTCACGCCCGATGCCGTGCTGATCGACAGCTTCGCCACGCCCGGACGCTCCCCCGCCGACGTGTCCTACGGGGAGTGATCCTGGGCTCAGCGCAGCGGGCGCCGACGTTTGAGCAGGGACGTCAGCTGCTCGATCACGTCGGCGCCCGAGAAGGGCTTGGCGAGGAACGAGGTCGGCGCCTCGGCGGCCGGTAGCTCGAGCACCGCGCGATCTCCGGACCCGTGAAGTGGGGCATGTCGAGGTCGGTCACACCGCGTCGATCGACGCCGCGACCAGCGTGGACTCGGCGACCAGCAGGTCCGTCCCCGAGAAAGCGCGCGACGAGCGTGTCGTCCCCGAGGTGCCGGTGAGACAACATCGAGCCCTCGGTGCTCGTGCGTGTTACAGGCGTCAGATCGAGGCCCGAACGATGATAGAGCTGCTGGCACGCGGCCTGCCTTGTCCTTTGCGCATGCTCGCCAACAACGCCGCCGCCTCACCCTCCTGACCTACTCTTCCTCGATCAGCTCGACCCACGGGCGAGATCGCGACCGCGCTCGGTGACATCGAGCTGATCGCGAGCTGTGCGGAGCGCGCGATGGCGCTGGGCTGGGTCGATCGCGGCCTCGTCACGGTGCTCGACGGCTTGCTCGGCTCGGCCCAGAACGCCAGCTCGAAGATGATCGCGCTCGCCCGGCAGGAGCCGTCGCTGGCGTCCCTCCGCGATCGCTGCGCTGCGACCATCGAGCGGCTCGAGCGCGCGCTCGCGGCGACGAAGCTGCACTGAGCTCCGCCGGTCAGGGTGCTGGCACGCGTCGAGCGTCCCGTCCGGGCGGTGGTACGGCCGCAGGCGCGCACCGGCTCGGTGAGATCGGGATAGCGCATGTAGATCGCGAGATCGCGGAGGGACGAGAGGCGCGGCCTGAGTGTACGGATCGACCGCGAGCAGGTGCGGTGGATCCATCAATCGCATCGCGAGGAGGCCGTCGATCTGCGCGGCGGTGGGCGTGGGCGTGCTCTCTATTCTTCGGGGCGCAGATCCCACGTCGCGGTGATCGAGGTCGAGCACGCCTTCCCGGTCGCCCCGTCCGTCGCGAGCACCATCGCCGCGCAATCGCTATCGACGCCCGTGCGATCGACGGTCGCGCTCCCCACCCAGGTCGAGCCGCTGACGCTCGTGCTCTCGAATCGCGTCGGGCTCATGCGGATGCGCAGCGTAGCGGCAGTCGGCCCACCCATGGTGGTCACGTCGCCCGCGCCCTCCGAGCACATCGCGGTCGACGTCACATGATTCGAACTGCTGCCGCTGCCCTGAAACGCGATCTCGAGGTTCGTGCCCGAGCGGTTCGGCCCGATATCGAGCTGGAACGTTCCGGCGGTGAAGCGAGCGCTGAAGCGCGCGCCGGGCGCGACCATACAGGCCCCGCTGAACGAGCCCAGCCCGTCGCTGGTCCGGCGACAGCCGTCGGTGAACGACGCCGAGTTGCTGATCAAGCCGCTCTCGCTCAGCGTGCCGTTCCCGGTCGAGAGCGGGTCGCCGGCGGCGTCTGTCCGCGGATTGAAGCTCGTGACCATGCCCGACCGCGGTGCCGCGAGAGAGATGAGGGCGTAGGTCGCGTTCAAGCTTCCGGAGACATTCGTCGTGCTCATGCTGGTGCAACTCACGGCGTCCGAGCCGCACGGGGACAGGTCGGACGAGCTCTGGCTGACCGTCAGCGTAAAGGTGTAGTCGATGATCACGGTGCCGACCATCTTGCGCTCCGGCCCGAGCGTGACGATCGAGACCCGCGCGGTGGTGCGGATCGCGGCATCGGATCGCAGCGTCGCGGTGACGAGGAAGTCCCCGGCCGTCGTGCCGGCGACGTACGATCCACCCGACGAGATCGTGCCTCCGTTCGCCGACCAGATGACGTCGGCCGGAGCGCCGTCGAGCGTGGCGGTGAACAGGCGCGCGTTTCCGGGCATGAGCGTCGTCTCGCTCGGATCGATCGCCAGGCCCGCGCCCGCGCCGATCGTGACGGTGACGCTGAACATCTTGTGCTCGGTGCTGAAGATGCCGCAGGCCGTGCCTTCGCGCACGATGTCGACGACGAAGCTCGATGCCGTCGCGGGATCGAGGCGGGCGGTGGCGAGATCGCGCTGGACGACGATGCTCACCGGGTTGGTCGAGATCGCGTACGTGTTGCCGCTGCGCGGGCTGCGGGCGATCTCCACGCCGCGGATGCTGAAGACCAGCTCGTCATCGCTCAGCGACGCGTTCGGGCAGACCAGCGCGCGCACGGCTCCGCCGATGGTCAGGCTGCCGTCACGCGGGGCGGTGACCTCGGCGGTGTTGCTGGGCGCGCCGATCATGCCGCGGCTGTCGAGCTCCGCGCCGGCGTCGGGCAGGAGCTCGGGGAGCGCGTCGAACACCGCGATCTCCAGGTGTGAGCTCGTGCAGTGCGCGACGTCGTCCTCGATCTCTGCGTAGGAGAAGTTACCGGAGCCGAAAAACGCGCCTTCACTTCCGCCCCCGCGGCCCACCTCGAAGAGCTGGCTCAGGCTCAGCGCGGTGCCGTCGTCCAGGCAGTCCTGATAGGCAGCCTCGCGCATCAGATCGAGGACGGGGGCGTAGAGCTCGCTGGCGAAGCGGCCGCAGACCGACTCGTCGATCCCGGCGAGCTGGCACCGGCTTGCGAGATCGAGCAGCCCCCGCAGGCTACGGTCGAGAAAGCCGCTGGCGAACCCGGGGGTCCCGATCTCCATGCGCAAGAACGCGAGGACCCCGTTGAACAGCTTGGTGATCATGTCCCCGACAGCGTCGTTGCCCGGGCACACACCGCCGGTGATCTGGACGTGCGCGCTCGTGCCGATGATCGGCCTGAAGAGCTCGAAGAAGACGGTGTCGTTGGTGACGGTCGCAGTCCTGGCGGCCGCCACCGCCGCCGTGCGCCCGGTGCACGCGGCCGTCTCGAGCTGCGCGATCAGCTGCCGGTCGCAAGAAGCCGTCAGCGCCTCGAGCTCGGCATCGAGCCTCTCGATCGCGTCGAAGTCGTCCTCCGAGCCGGCCATCCCGAGCGCGACGCCGATCGCGGCCCCGCGCGCCTGGCACTCGAGCGGCCCGATCGCGAGGCTCGCGCCATTCGCTGCAGGCGCCGCGGCCTGCGTCGAGCGGAGCGCCTGACCGTTGCCGAGCGGATAGCCGATCACGCGCGTCGACGCCTCGATCACCGCGCCCTGGCGCGTCTCGAGCGCGGCGAGGTCGCGCGCGTTGGCCCAGAAGAAGTGTGGGAGCACGACACCCGCGGGCGCGGGATCGAAGCGGAGCTCGAGCGGAACGAGGAGCTCCATGCCCGCCGGCTCCATCCCGAACTCGACGCTCACGCCTGCGCGCGGAGCGAGCGGAGTGACGGTGAACGAGACGCTCGCGGCGACGGCGCCGGCCGGGAACACCAGCGTGAGCTGACCGCCGTCGCGTCCGGCGACGATCAGCGTTGCTCCCGCAGGCGTGATGAGCTGGGTCACGGGACCCGGACCGGGCGTGGCGGGATCGGCCCCGCACGCGACCATCAGGAGCGTGCCCAAACCGACGAGCCAGGTTCGTGACTGCATTCCACAAACTAGCACGAGTCGACACTGCGGGCGGGCCCCGAGGCAACAATTAGGGGGGCCTAGGGGTGGGCATGCTTGCGCGGCGAACACGTACCGAGGCGACCAGGCTCGGAGAGAAGCGCACCTCGTAGAGCGACCCACGACGATGACCGAGGCGCTGCCATCCCTGGCCAGCACCGTGCGGATGCGAGCTGGGGCCAACTTCTGCGCGTGTGTACGCCAGCCCCGTAGCGCGCATCGATGCACGATGACCGAGAAGCACGAAGGGCCGTGGTACCTGTGTGTCGAAGACGTGCGGTCGACGTCTGATCGATCTCGAGCCTCGCTAAATCTAGCGGCCTTGACGGGGACATGACCATCTTCTAGCCTATGATGGTCATGAAGAACGCTACTTCACGGATGGGCGTCGCAGAAGCGAAGGCGCGTTTCTCAGAGCTGCTACGGAACGCGCGCAACGCTCCGATCCTCATCCACAACCGGGGCGAGGAGATCGCCGTCGTCGTCGACGCCGCGGAGTGGAATCGGCTTCAGCGCCTGGACGGGTTGGCGCCTACGGCCGGCGCGCGACTGCTGGCACGCATCGCCGAGATCAAAGAGAGGGAAGGCGGCGGAGTGGACGGCTTCGAGCCCGTACGCGCCGAGATCCAGGCTGCCGATCCCTTCGCCAAGGCTCGGTCGAAGCGGACATCGAAGTGATCTCCTGGGTGTTGGACACGAACGTGCTATCCGAGCCTACGAAGATCAAACCGGACCCGGGGGTCCTCGAATGGCTCGGTACGCAGTCCCGCTTGGTGACGACCGCAGTGACGATCTACGAGCTGACGGCGGGCATCGAACGGCTGACCTCTGGAAAGCGAAGACGCGTGCTCGAGGCCTGGATGGCTGCCCTGGTCGAGGCCATCGAGGTGCTTCCTTTCGACCGCAACGCCGCGCTCGCGGCTGCGAAGCTCGAACATCTAGCCCGAAAGACGGGCCGTAGCGTCGAGCACCGAGACCTGTTCATCCTCGCTACGGCGCACGCCCAAAACTGCGGCGTTGCGACCCGTAACGTCGATCATTTCCAGGGTCTTGCAGTGTCTGTATTCGACCCCTTCGCAGGACGTTGAGCGACGAAAATCGCCGACCGCCGACGAGTCCGCGGCGACCTTCGACATGTACGGCCCGGAATCGCGAAATCCGGGCAGCTACGCCGCGAGCTGTCTCTTGGCGCGCCGCCTCGTCCAGCGCGGCGTGCGCTTCGTGCAGCTCTATCACCGCGGCTGGGGGGATCTCGCCCGCCACGGGCTGCTCGAAGATACTTTGGTGATCTGGTACGGGAAGCGCGTTCCGCGAGCCGGACAACTGCCCTCACGACGAAAGAGCATTTGAAACACCAATTTGCCATGAGACGTCTCAGAAGGCCTGGCGCAGGAGCTCGTCGCGTCGCCAGGGTTGGCGTCGGAGAGCCGGGAGAGCCTGGGCGACCGTCGGACTCGTAAGTATCTGGTCCGTCAAAGTCTCGCCCCGCTTTCATCCGAGGTCGACGCGTACACCGGTATCCGGCTGCAGATGCACATGGAGCTCGGGCGGATTTACGGCGTGGAGAACGTCTCACGCGGCGAGTGACACGCAGGTGGCGGGCACCGCCGAGATCGCGAGAACGCTCGGCACGAGGATATGCATTCGAGCTCGATCGCCGCCCGAGGGCGCGGTTCGGCTATGCTCCATGCCCTTGCACGACCCACAGCACGTCACCGCGCGACCGGCGATCCGCTTCGAGATCACCGTCCGCTCTCTGGCGATCACGGCGGTCGCGCTGGCCGCGGCGTGGATCCTCATCCAGCTCGGCAACGTGGTGCTGGTGGTGCTGGTGGCGCTCATTTTCGCCGGAACGGTGGGCCCCGCGGTCTGGTGGCTCGAGAATCATCGGGTCCGGCGGTCGCTGGCGATCGGCGTAGTCTTCGGCGCCTTCTTCGTCCTGCTGCTGGGCCTCGGCTTGCTCATCGTCCCACCGCTGCTGGGTCAGCTGACCAGCGCCGCGAGCAACGTCCCGAGGATGCAGGAGGAGATGGCCGTCGGGCTGGGCAAGTACAAGTTCATGTCGCTGGCTGAGTCGGTGAGGAACTTCGATCCCCAGTCGCTGGCCGGCTGGGACGACCTGTGGTCGAACATCGTGCCAGCCGCGGGAGGCGTCATCGCCTTCATCGGCTATCTGGGCTCGAGCGCGGTGCTCTCGATCTATCTCGTGGCCGATCGCGAACGTTCCCGGGGCGCCCTCTACGCGATCATCCCCCGCCGCTACCACGTGCGCCTGGCGAGGATCATGTTCAACCTCGGCAGCATCGTCGGCGGGTACATGCGTGGCCAGCTGATCACCTCGGCGGTGATCTTCGTGTTCACCTTCGCTCTGCTCACCGTCTGCGACATCGAAGGTGCCCTCGCCCTGGCCGCCTTCGCCGGGATCACCGACGTGATCCCCTTCGTCGGCGGTCTCCTCGCGGTCACCCCCGCGGTCCTCGCCGCGCTCGCGGTGGGCCCGTGGACCGCGCTCACCGTGCTGGTGGCGATGGTGCTCTATCAGGAGTTCGAGAGCCGGGTGCTGGTGCCGCGGGTCTACGGTCGCACCCTGCGTCTGTCGTCGGCCTCGGTGATCGTGGCGTTGCTCGCCGGCGGACAGCTGCTGGGGATCATCGGTGCGCTGCTGGCGCTCCCGGTGGTCGCCG
>Ga0105048_10001526_pt1 | contig 37493 bp, 35 predicted proteins | sample MAT05_FD_78382 | JGI IMG/M metagenome (GOLD analysis project Ga0105048, IMG submission 78382) | Freshwater microbial communities from Lake Fryxell liftoff mats and glacier meltwater in Antarctica - MAT-05 | ecosystem: Environmental > Aquatic > Freshwater > Ice > Liftoff microbial mat | place... | reverse complement strand
ATGGTCTGCGGCTTTTGCTCCACGGGTTGCGGGCTGAAGATCCATATGCAGGACGGCAAGGCCGTGAATCTGAGCGCCGAGACCGATTACCCGGTGAACCTCGGCATGGCGTGCCCGAAAGGCTGGGAGGCGCTTACGCCGCTTGCTGCGCCGGATCGCGCGACGACACCGCTGCTGCGGAACGAGAAGACCGGCGAACTCGAGCCGGTGGATTGGGAGCGGGCGATGGTCCTCTTTTGCGAGCGGTTTAAGGACATCAAGGCGAAGCACGGCGCGGAGTCCGTGGCGTTTCTCTCCACCGGGCAGATCGTCACGGAGGAAATGGCGCTGCTCGGCGCGCTGTTCAAGTTCGGCATGGGCTTCATCCACTGCGACTCGAACACGCGGCAGTGCATGGCCACGTCGCACGTCGCTTACAGAGAATCGTTCGGCTTCGATGCGCCGCCGTTCACCTATGCGGATTTTGAGGAGAGCGATGTGCTGGTCTTCGTCGGCGCAAACCCGTGCATCGCGCATCCGATCATGTGGCAGCGCGTGATGCGGAATCCGCACCGGCCGGAGATCATCGTCGTGGATCCGCGCAAGACGGAGACCGCGATGGCGGCGACGCAGCACTATGCGCTCGCGCCGAAGAGCGATCTCACGCTGCTCTATGGCATCGCAAACATCCTCATCGCGAGCGGCTGGATAAAGCGCGACTTCATCGCGGCGCACACGACAGGCTTTGCGGAGTTCGCCGAGTTCGTCACCCGCTTCACGCCGGATCACGTCGCGGCGGAAACCGGCATCGCGGTGGAGGAACTCTGGCGGCTCGCGCAGACCATCGCCACGGGCAAGCGCGTGTCATTCTGGTGGACGATGGGTGTGAACCAGAGCCACGAAGCGACGCGCACCGCGCAGGCGATCATCAATCTCGCGCTCATCACCGGCAACATCGGGCGTCCCGGCACCGGCGCGAACAGCATCACCGGCCAGTGCAACGCGATGGGCTCGCGGCTATTTTCAAACATCACGAGCCTCCTCGGCGGGCACGACTTTCAGAACGCGGAGCACCGGGCGAAAGTGGCGTGCGTCCTCGGCATTCCGGATGAGCAAATCTCCGCGCAGCCCAGCATGGCCTACGACCAGATCGTGCGGGGCATCGAGGATGGGAAAATCAAAGGCCTTTGGGTCATCGCGACGAACAGCTCCCACTCGTGGATCCACCAGGGCCGGTTCAACGACCTTTTGAAGAAGCTCGATTTCCTCGTGGTGCAGGAAATGTACACGACCACGGAGACCGCGCAGCGCGCCGACCTGGTGCTGCCCGCCGCGGGCTGGGGTGAGAAGGAGGGCACGCTCATCAATTCCGAGCGCCGCATCGGGCTCGTGAAGAAAGTCAGCCGCGCACCTGGCCAGGCGCTGGCGGATTTCCACATCTTCCAGCTCATCGCGCACTACTGGGGTTGCGGCGCGATGTTCATGCGCTGGTCGTCGCCCGAAGCCGCGTTCCAACTGATGAAAGAAATCTCGCGTGGGCAGCCGTGTGACATCACGGGCATCGAGGACTACGCGCACATCGATGCCGCGGGCGGGATTCAGTGGCCGTGGGCGGAGGGCGAGTCTTCAGTGCCCAGTGCTCAGTGCTCAGAGTTGCCACCGCAGGAGCGGCGGCTTTTCGAGGATGGGAAGTTTTTCGCTCCGGATGGGAAGGCGCGGATGCTCTTCGATCTGCCGCGCCCCGTCGCCGAGCCGACCGACGGCGATTTCCCCTTCGTCCTTCTCACCGGCCGCGGCACTTCCGCCCAGTGGCACACCGGCTCGCGCACCGACAAGAGCGACGTGCTGCGCCAGCTCGCCCCGGCGAGTTGCTATGTCGAAATCAACCCCATCGACGCAGCCCGGCTCGCGATCGCGCCTGGCGACAAGGTTGCCATCGCCTCACGCCGTGCGGTGATTACGGCCACCGCCGTCGTCACGGCGATCGTGCAGCCCGGCCAGGTTTTTGTCCCGATGCACTATCGCGAGGTGAACCGGCTGACGTTCGCATCATTCGACCCGCATTCCCGCCAGCCGAGCTACAAACACTGTGCGGTATCGATCAAGAAAGCTGACCCTATGCAGACGGGCTAGCCCGCATTTCTCACACTCTTGGAGAAAGGGACGACAGCGTGTTGCAGAGGCCGATCGTGGAGTGGTAAGTAATTAGTAATTAGTAATTAGTTCTCCGGGCGTGGCGCAACTAATCACTAATTCGATGTTGGCGCAAAAAGTCTCCAGACAGTCGGTTCAGCGGCGCAAGCGACTGATGATTTCTTGCAAGCTGTTGATCTGCGAGTCGCGCTTTTTTCGTCGCAGACTTTTTGCGCTCACAACTAATTACTCATCACTTTCCTCCCATCGACTGTGAGAAATGCGGGCTAGATGCCGACGTGGTGTCTGCTGTGGCAGTGGGTCGAACCGCGCGCGACGGCTTGGCTGCTCAGGCAGCCGAGGCGTCCGAGCGTGTCCTGATGCCGCTGGCGGGAGCGGAGCCCCGCCGGGTCTTGGTGTCCTTGTCGTCAGGGTAGGCGATCCGCGAGTGCAGCATGCTGCCGAGCGTGTGGCGGAAGCTTTCGGCGATGGCCTGAAGGTCGCGGAACCGGAGTTCGCACTCGTCGAGTTGTCCGTCGGCGACGCGTTTGCGGAGGATGTCGGTGATGAGTTGCTCGATTTTTTGCGGCGTGATGCGGTCGAGGCTGCGGGCTGCGCTCTCGATGGAATCGGCCAGGCTCACGATTGCAGCTTCGCGCGTCTGCGGCTTCGGTCCGCCGTAGCGGAAGCTGGTTTCGCTGACTTCCGGCAGATCCTCCTCATGCATCACGGCGATCTTTCCTTCGGTTCGCGCGGCTTCCTGCTGGTCGATCGCCTTTTTGTAAAAGTAGTACACCAGGGATGTGCCATGGTGCTGCTGGATGACGTCGATGATGTCCTGGTTCAGCCGGTGTTCGAGTGCGAGGGAGATGCCTTCCTTCACGTGGGCGATGATGATCAGCGCGCTCATCGTCGGTGCCAGCCCGTCATGGGGATTCCGATCATGCCGCATGTTCTCGGTGAAATACTCGGGCTTCACGAGTTTGCCGACGTCGTGGAAGTAGCTGCACACGCGCGCCATGGTGGCATTCGCGCCGATGGCTTCGCAGGCGCCCTCGGCGAGATTTGCGACGGCGAGGCTGTGCTGAAAAGTGCCGGGAGAGTCCATCGTCATGCGGCGCAGCAGCGGATGGTTCAGGTCGGCGAGTTCGAGCCAGCGGACGCGCGTGGTGATGCGGAAGAGGCTCTCCACGAAGGGCAGCGCGCCGACGATCACGAGCGTCATCAGCAGCGGTCCGCCGACTGCGACCACGCTCTGGAAGCCGAGGCTCTGGTAGTCGAGTGCAGGGCCTTCCCTCCAGATATGGAGGAAATTGATTTTTTGGAACACGATCGCGAGGGCCCAGGTGGTGAGCCCGACGAAGAGGCCCGCGCGCGGAAGATCGCCCCGCTTGCGCACTTCTGCGGTCAGGAAAATGGCCACGAAACCGCAGACCAGGCTCGTCGTCACGTTGGTCACGATGAAGAACAGATCGTCACTCACGCTGGCGAAAATCGGGAGGCTCAGGAGTGTCGCAAAGACGGAGACAAAGACCGCCATCGTGCGGCCCAGGAGCACGCTGGCCAGGAGCGGACCGACACCGAACGGGATGAGCAGCCACCAGAGATCCCTGCGTTGATATCCGCTGAGCTGCCCGGGAAGGAGATCGCCGCTGGCGTGAACGGCGGCCTCCGCCTGGAGCAGGCAGAGCTTCGCCAGCCCGAGGTGCCCGAGGAGGATGAGAAAAAGGAGCAGCAGCCCCGAATTGGAATTCCAAGTCTCCCGCCGGTTCAGACAGAGGTGACCGAGTGCGGTGGCGAAGATCAAGAGCGTCACGATGCCGGTGGTCGGCGGCAATTGCGTCGTTCCGACCATGAGCAGCCACGCGAGGGCGGCCGCAACTGCCACGAGCAGGGTGCCCTTGACAATGATTCCGTGCTCCAGTGTCTCGACCACCTCGCTTTCGGTCAGGCGGCGGCGAACCTTGGTTGGTGTGAGGCCTTTCTTGGCAAGGCGTTGGCGTTCAAAAAAGCCCAGCATGGTATCCGATTGAAGGATGCAGTGTCCGTGCCGGGACAGGGGCAGGCAAACGGAAAATCCGCGACCAGCGAGCGTGAGTCAGAAAAGACTAACAGGCAGATGTTTATGGAGAGCCCCAGGCCGTAGTCCAGGCGTGCAGCCGAGCCGATTCGGTCATTTTCCGGTGGCGCCTCGTCTTTTTCAAGGCGCGGGTTCGCGAGGTCGACTGCCCAACTTCCGACCTCCTCTTGATGCGTGCGTTGGTGGACGTTCCTCCATTTCGGGTATATCTGTTCCCCATGAGTCCCCAATCGCCGCTCCAGAAGCTGGATGCAGAGCATCACCTGCATCCGTTCACCAACCACGACGAGATGCATGCGCTGGGAACCCACGTGATCACGGATGGAGAAGGGGTGTGGCTCCACGACGCGGAAGGGCGCAGGTTGCTCGATGGGCTGGCTGGGCTCTGGTGCGTGAATGTCGGCTACGGGCGGCGGGAACTGATCGACGCGGCAACCCGGCAGATGGAGCGGCTCTGCTATTATCCGTCCTTCTTTAACAGCACAACCGAGCCGGCTATCCGGCTGGCGGCGCGGCTCTCCGATCTGGCTCCGGGGCGGCTGCATCACGTGATGTTCAGCAATAGCGGCAGCGAGGCCAATGAGACGGCTCTCAAGCTCATTCGTGCCTACTGGAAGCTGAAGGGCCAGCCGAAGCGGACGAAGATAGTCACCCGCGAGTTCGCCTATCACGGCGTGACTCTCGCGACGACGAGCATGACCGGGCTGCCCGGTTGCCAGACGCCATTTGACCTGCCGCTGCCTGGCTTCATTCACGTGCCGGGGCCGCATGCCTACGCTGCGAACCGCGACTCGGATCGCGGCGCATACGGGGATTGGTGCATCGAAGAGACCGCGCGCGTCATCGAACGCGAAGGGCCGGAGACCATCGCCGCGATTTTTGCGGAGCCGGTGCAGGGCGCGGGTGGCGTCATCGTTCCTCCGCCCGGCTACCTAGCAAAGCTCCGCGCGCTGGCGCGAAAGTACGGCATCCTTTTCGTTGCGGATGAAGTCATCACGGCATTTGGCCGGCTCGGTGCGTGGTTCGCCAGCGAGATGTGGGAACTCGACCCCGACTTCATCTGTCTCGCGAAGGGCCTCACCAGCGGATACCTGCCGCTCGGCGCGACGATGGTCGCCGACGACATCGGCGAAGTCCTCTCGCATGGCGGCTACCTCGCACACGGCTTCACCTACAGCGGGCACCCGGTGCCATGCGCAGTGGCGCTCGCCAACATCGATCTACTCGAGCGTGACCAGATCGTTCCGCGGATACGCGACAACATGGGGCCTTACTTCCAGAGAAAGCTCCAGTCTTTCGCCGGGCATCCAGCGGTCGGTGAAGTCCGTGGCTGCCAGTTCATCGGTGCCATCGATCTCATTCCGCGCGATGGGAAGGCGGCGCTCACGCCGACGTCGTTGCTCGGCATCCGCGCGGCGAAGCTGGTCCGCGAAGAGGGCGTCATCGTCCGCGGCATCCGCGACCTCATCGCGATCGCTCCGCCGCTGATAGCGAGCGAGGAGGAGATCGATTTCATCTTCGCCGCTGTCGGCCGTGCGCTCGACCGGCTCTGGGCCCAGCTACGGACGGACGCAAGCTGACATGGGGCGTCCCCTCATCTACCAGTTGCTCCCGCGGCTGTTTGGCAATGTCAACGAGACCCGCAAGCCCGACGGCTCGCTCGCCGAGAATGGCGTGGGAAAATTCGACGACATCAATGACGCGGCACTCCGTTCTTTGCGCGAAGAACTCCACATCACCCACCTGTGGCTCACCGGCGTTCCCGCCCAGGCCACGGCGACGGACTACGCATCGATCGGCAAACCCGCTGACAATCCCAGTCTGCTCAAGGGCCGCGCCGGCTCGCCGTACGCGATCAAGGACTGCGGTGATGTCTGTCCCGACTACGCCATCGATCCGGCGCGGCGAATGGAAGAGTTCAGCGCGCTGCTCGGCCGGGCCCACCGGGCCGGCCTCGGGGTGCTGATCGATTTCGTGCCGAACCACGTCTCCCGCAGCCATCGCTCCGCTCTCGTCAATTTCGGCGACGCCGACGAGCGGTCGCGCTTCTTCTCGCCGCAGAACAACTTCTTCTGGCTGCAACCCGACTCTCCCGGCGTCCGGTCGCCAGGGGCCGATGCACGCGTGAGCGGCAACAATGCTGTCACATGGTCGCCGACCTCGAATGACTGGTATGAAACTGCCAAGCTCAACTACGGCCACGACTTCACCACCGGGAACCGGGCGTACCCGCACCGCGACGCTCCCGACGTCCCGATTCCCGACACGTGGCTGAAAATGGACGCCGTGCTCGCGCACTGGCAGGCCCTCGGCGTGGACGGCTTCCGCTGCGACATGGCGCACATGGTGCCGCCGGAATTCTGGGCGTGGGCGATCGGACGCGCCCGCGCGCGCCAGCCTGCGATCATCTTTTTTGCCGAGGCGTACGACAACGACCCGATGAAGGTCGGGGCTGGCAACGTGATGATCGATCTGATCGAGGCCGGCTTCGACGCGGTGTACGACGACCCGGCATACAAGACGCTCAAGCGCATCTACGACGGTCCCGCGTGGGCGAACGATCTCGATGCTGTGCTCGCGAGGCAGGGGACGACAATTTTCCAGCGGAGCCTGCGCTATGCGGAGAATCACGACGAGGTGCGCCTCGCTGCAAAGGGTCACTGGGGCGGCAATGGCATGGAGGTCGGGCGTGCCGTGGGCGGTGTGCTTTTCGGCCTCTCCCGCGGACCGGTGCTGCTCTGCAGCGGGCAGGAAGTGGGCGAACCCGCCGACGGCGCGGAGGGCTTCGGTGGCGATGATGGCCGGACGACCATCTTCGATTATTGGAGCATGCCGGAACTGGTGAAATGGGTGAACGGCCACCGCTACGATTCCGCGCGCCTTTCCCCGCGGCAGAAAAGTCTGCGCGGATTCTACGGGCGCCTCCTGGCCGCCTGTAGCGAGCCTGCCTTCCGCGACGGCGAATTCTTTCCGCTGAATCCGTCGAATATCGACAATCCCGCCTTCGGTCGCATTCCCGGCGAGCCTGCGAGCGGCCACTGGCTCTACAGCTTCGCCCGCGTGGATCGCAGCGGCGGGCAGATTTGCCTCGTCGTGGTGAATCTCCACCCGCGCGAGAAGTTCAGGGATATCCGCGTCACTCTCTCGGAGGAATTGATCGCGGCGATTGTTTCTTCCGGAGGCATCGTCTCCGCCGACGGGCACGCGCTGGTCTTTGCCGATTGTGTGAGTGGGATGGATCCAATCACAGTCCGAATCCGCGCTGATGCCGCAGGCGTTGAGGTGTCCGTCGGGGAGCTTCCTCCGCTGACTCCGGCATATTTTTTCGCCAACTTGTCCGGGTAATCCGGAAACGTCCGTCAGTGCCGATGGCGGATCTTGTCGAGCAGCACCGCGCCGAGGATCACGAGACCGAGCACCACCTTCTGCGTATAGCTCTCGACGTTGGTGAGGTTCATTCCATTTTGAATGACCGCGATGGTGAATGCACCGATCAGCGTGCCGAGCATCTTGCCTTCGCCGCCGCCCAGGCTCGTGCCGCCGACGACGACCGCGGCGATGACATAGAGTTCATACATGTTGCCGTAAGTCGGCGAGCCGCTCTTGAGCTGCGAGGCCATGATCACGCCGCCGACTCCGGCGAGCAGTCCGCTCGCGATGTAGGCAAACATGAGCACGCTGCGCACGGGCACGCCGGAAAGGCGCGCGGCCTCGCGATTGCCGCCGACGGCGTAGATGTAGCGGCCGAGTTTCATCCGCGACATGAGCACGTGCGCTGCGGCGTAGAGCACGAGCATGAGGATGACGGCGTTCGGAATGCCGAAGAAACCCGCGCCGCGTCCGAGCCAGGTGAAGGAATCGGGGATTTGGTAAATGGACTGCCCTTTCGCGAGAATGTAGGCGCACCCGCTGCCGACGAGCATCATCGCCAGCGTGACGATGAACGGCGGGATGCCTGCGAGCGTGATCATCCCGCCGGAGAACGCACCGACGAGCCCGCAAAGCGCAATTGCCGCGGTGCATGCGAGGATCATGCCGCCGGTGGAGGCGTGCGCGGCACCCGCGAAGTCACGGATGAACATCGAGGCCAGCACTGCCGAGAGCGCGATGAGACTGCCGACGGACAAATCAATTCCGCTGGTGATGATCACGAGCGTCATGCCGATCGCCATGATGGCGATGACGGCGATCTGATTCGCGATGTTCAGCAGGTTCCCGGACTTCAAGAAGTTCGGCCACTTGTAGCTCTGCGGTTTCACGATTCGTGGCCCGCCGAGTGCGGGGAAGTCGGCCTTCACGTCCGAGAACACGCCCCATGCCGCGGTGGCTTGCGTGCAAGCGATGGCGTCCACTTTTGCTCCGGACGCGGCGAGCCTTTGCAGCGCCTCACGCGCGTCTTTCGGCTCGCCTTTGACGACCGCGAGCACTTTTGCGCCCGAAGCTCCGAGTTCTCTTTCGAGCTTCTTCGCAAATGCCACATCTTCGCTCTGCTCGCGCGTGGCGATGAGGACGCGCGCCGCTTTCCCGAGCTGCCCCTTGATGCTTGTGGCAACCTGCTTCGCGGCAGTCTCGCCGATCGGTGATTGATCGGTGATCGTCACCACGCTGAAGAACGCGCAGAGCAGCACGAGCACGAAGACCATGCCGTAATCGGTAAGAAAGCGGGTGAGTGATTGCTGCATAAATCAGGCGACGGCGAGCTGCATCACTTGCTCCTGCGTCGCGCGGCGTGCATCGGCGATTTCACCGGTCACGCGGCCATCGTGCATGACGAGGATGCGGTCGGCCATGCCGAGCACTTCCGGCAGTTCGGAGCTGATCATCACGATCGCTTTTCCCTGCGCGGCGAGTTCGTTCATCAGCAGGTAGATTTCGTATTTCGCGCCGACATCGATGCCGCGCGTCGGCTCGTCGAAAATCAGCACATCGCAGTTCCGTGCGAGCCATTTTGCGAGGACGACCTTCTGTTGGTTGCCGCCGGAGAGATTGCGGGCGGGCTGTTCCTGGTGCGGCACCTTGATCTTCAGCGTCTCCACGTAGCGGCCAAATTCCTCGCGCTCGCGGCGAAGTTGCACGAAGCCACCGGTCGAGAGCCAGTTCAGATTCGGCAGGCCGAAATTTTCGCGCACCGAGTGACTGAGGACCAATCCTTGCAGTTTCCGATCCTCGGTGAGCAGGCCGATGCCGGCGGCGATGGCTTCGCGCGGCGTTCGGATGCCGAGCAGCTTGCCGTCGAGCCGCACCTCGCCCGCGTCGGGGCGATCCGCGCCGAAGATGAGCCGCACCGTTTCCGTGCGCCCTGCCCCGACGAGTCCGGTGAGCGCGAGAATTTCCCCGCGACGCACAGTGAACGAGACATCGCGCACGGCGCGACCGCGGCACAGCCCGCGCACTTCCAGCCGGGTCTCGCCGATGGCGACGGAGCGCTTGGGAAATTCATCCTTCAATTCGCGACCGACCATGATCCCGATCATCTGTTGCCGGTCGAGCTGGCCGATGGCGCGATCGCCGGCGTTCACGCCATCACGCAGGAAGGTTACTTGGTCGGCGATGGTAAAAATCTCCTCCAGCCGGTGGCTGATGTAGATGATGCCGATGTCCTGCCGCTTGAGGTCGCGGATGATCTCAAACAACCGCTCCACCTCGTACAACGTGAGCGCGGCGCTCGGCTCGTCCATCACGATGATGCGCGCATCGAATGCCAGCGCCTTTGCGATCTCCACGAGCTGCTGCTGAGCGGTGGTGAGAAGGCGGCACGGTGTGTCGAGGTCGATCTCCACGCCGAGCCGGCGGAACAGCGCAGCGGCCCGTTCGCGCTCGCGCTGGCGCAGCACGAAGCCCGCGCGCGAAAGCTCCTGTCCGAGGAAAATGTTCTCACACGCGGTGAGACCGGGCACGAGATTGAACTCCTGGTAGATCACCGCGACACCCGCGTCGCGGGAATCCTGCGGCGAGTGAAAATGCGTCTCCTGGCCGTTGATGAGGATCGTCCCCTCGTCGGCGCGATGCGCACCGCCGAGCACTTTCATCAGCGTGCTTTTGCCCGCGCCATTTTCGCCGAGGAGCGCGAGGACTTCGCCGGCCCTGAGGGCGAGGCTCACGCCGCGCAGCGCCTTCACGCCGGGGAAGGACTTCACGATGCCGCGCATCTCGATCAGCGGCGCGGCCGCATTCATGGCATCGCTCCGGAGGAAGAGGATGCGAGGCGCGGGCTGAAAAAGTAGCGCGGGCATTCCTGTCCGCGGGCTGTTCTCGCGGGCAGGACTGCCCGCGCTACGACGCATGTGCGCCTTGTCGCAAGCACGCTCATACCCCGAGGACTTCCTCCAGCTTCCGCCGCATCACCGCGGCATCGGGCTCGATGCCGGTCCAGTAATGGACGCCGACGACACCCTGGTTCACGAGCATGCCGAGCCCGTCGAGTACCGTGCAGCCGCGCGCCTCGGCGTCGCGGAGCAGGCGCGTGCGCGGCGGGCTGAAAATCACATCCGCCACGACCATGCCGGGCGCGAGCGATGACACATCCACGGCGAGGCGCGCACCGCCGTCGTAGAGACCGATGGACGTGCCGTTGATCACCACGCCCGTTCCCGGAGGCACTGCGTGGTCGCCGGACCACACCACGAGTTCCGCATCGAGCCTCAGCTTGCCGCGCAGCAACTCCACCAGCTCCCCACCGCGGGCCGCCGAGCGATTCACGATCGTGATCTTCTTCACACCCGCGAGCCCGAGTTCCACCGCGATCGCTCGCGCCGCGCCGCCCGCCCCGAAGAGCACCACGGACTTCCCGCGCGGGTCAGTGACCGATGCGAGCGACTTGAGGAAGCCCTTTCCGTCCGTGTTTTCGCCGATGAATTTGTCCCCGCGCCGCACGACGCAATTCACCGCGCCCATCACGGATGCCGACTCGCCGAGCCCGTCGAGATGCGGGATGACGGTGACCTTGTGCGGCAGGCTGCAATTGAATCCGCGAAAGCCCATCGCCTTCGCGCCGCGCACGGCGTCAGCGAGATCCGCGGGTGCGACCTCCATGTTTACATAGCGCCAGTGCAGCCCGTGGTGCGCGAATGCCGCCCCGATGACTGCCACGGTCGGATTGCCCGCCGCGCCTTGCGACATCGAGCCAGTGAGTTCGTGGAGGAAGTTGCTCATGGGTTTACTTCAGTTCGGGATCTTTCTCCGCGTCCGCCTTGCGGTAGAGGCTGGTGGGAATGAGTATCTGCGGCGGCAACGTGTCGCCTTTCGAGTGGCTGATGATTGCCGCGACCACCTGCACGCCCATCGTGTCCGGGAACTGAATCGGGTCGGCATAAATCTTCCCGTCCTTGATGGCCTGTTTCCCCTCCGGCTGGCCGTCGAATCCGATGATCAGCACTTGTGTCCTGCCCGCCTTTTCCAGCGCCGCGCGCGCACCGAGCGCTGCTGGATCGTTGATCGCGAAAATGCCGCGCAAGTCCGGCTGCGCCTGCAGGGCGTCCTCAGCCGCCTTGTAGCCCACGTCCTTCGCGCCGCCGCTCTCCAGCTCCGTGACGATGTCGATCTTCGCCTTCCCGCTGGCGTTGTGCGCGTCGATCACCTCGCGGAAGCCTTTCACGCGAAGCTGGCACGACTCGGCCTGTTTGAAATGCAGCACGGCGACTTTGCCACCCGCCTCGCCGAGCGCCTCGATCATCGCGTTGCCGGCTTCCTTGCCTCCGCTGAAATTGTCCGTTGCGATCTGCGTGACGATTTTCACGCCCGGCTCGTTGCACGGGATGTCCACGGTGAAAACGGGAATCCCCGCTGCGTTCGCTTCCTGGATCACGGTCACTACCGCCTTTGAATCGCACGGGCTCAGCACGATCGCGCTGACCTTTTTCACGATGAAGTCCTTGATCTGGTTGCTCTGCTTGGCGGGATCCTTGTCGCCGCTGACAATGATGGCGTCGTAGCCATGCTTCTTTCCTTCGGAGGCAATGTTGTCGCCGATGACTTTGAAAAACGGATTGTCCAGCGCGAGCAACGAGACACCGATGGTGCCTTTGGCCGCCGCTTTCGTCTGCGTGTCCGGAGTGCCTGGGCTGTTCTTGCTGTCGCACCCCGCGAGCAGCGTCAGCGCGCAGGCGAGGAGGGTGAGGAGATGGGTTTTCATGGGAGTGGAGGCGGTGGGTTCTGTTGAGTGAGAGTTCATGGCAGCGGGTGACCGCACGTCACGGAATTAAAGAATCGGCGTGGCCAACTGGGCGTGATTAAAAGCCGGTCCGGAATCCAACGCAGCCGGGGAAGGGAAAGTGGCACAGCCCGTCCCGGCTGTGGGGCCAGCGGGCGTCCCGCCCGCTGCCCGCATGGAAGGGAGGCACGCCTCCCGCGCCGCCGCCGGTGCGTGTAGCGCACTGCGGGCAGGATGCCCGCAGACCCCACAGCCGGGACGGGCTGTGCCACCTTCCGCGCCAGGCTCTTTCCGGACTCACTTTCAATCACACCATGGTCAACTTGCGCAGAGAGCGGACGGGTCATCGGGGCGGTGGGGGGATTCATGGCACCATGCTGTCTGTCACGCTCGTCATTGCAAACCCATGGCAGGGACAGGATGCGAAACTTGTCATGACAGATCGGGAGCCTGCCATTCGACCTTTTCGGCCAGCCTTCGGGAACGATAGGCGGGGCGCATAGTCCGAGGTCGCACACTGCACAGCATCTTCGTTTCATTGTCGGCAGCCGGACCGCGGCTGTCATGCGGGTCTTTTCAATTGCTTCGCCGGCCCGGTAGGGTGCGGCCATGAATGACACCATCGCAGCCATCAGCACCGCCTTCGGGGAGGCGGCGATCGCGCTACTGCGGCTGAGCGGGGAGCGGGCAGTGGAGATTGCGGCGACGGCCTTTCGCCCGAAGAAGGGGGCGGCGGAGTTGACGCCGCGTGTTGCGCACTTCGGGAGTATTTTTGACGGGGACCGGCGGTTGGATGATGTGCTGCTGACGGTCTTTCGCGCTCCCGCGAGCTACACCGGGGAGGACGTGGTGGAGATTTCGTGTCACGGCGGCGTGCTCGTTTCGCGGCGCATCCTGGAGGTGCTGCTGCGCGCCGGGGCGCGGAGCGCGGGGCCGGGGGAATTCACGCAGCGGGCATTCCTGAACGGCAAGCTCGACCTCACGCAGGCGGAGGCGGTGATGGATGTGATCAGCGCGCAGACGGACCTCGCGCTGCGCGCCGCGAGCGAGCAACTGGAAGGCCGGCTCGGTGATCGCATCCGCGCACTGCGCGCGGCGGTGCTCGATACGCTGGCGCAGGTGGAGGCGCACATTGATTTCCCCGAAGAGGACATCGAGCCGGAGACGGGTGCGGCGCTGCGCGGGCGAATCGAGACCGCGCTGGCGGAGGTCGGCGCGCTGCTGGCGACGGCGGGGCAGGGGAAGATGCTGCGCGAGGGATTGCGCACGGTGATTTTCGGCGCACCGAATGTGGGGAAGTCTTCCCTGCTGAACCGGCTGCTCGGCTACGAGCGCGCCATCGTGAGCCATCACCCCGGCACGACGCGCGATGTGCTGGAGGAGACGATCAACGTTCGCGGCATCCCCGTGCGACTGATGGACACCGCGGGCGTCCGCGAGAGCGCCGATGAAATCGAGCAGGCCGGGATGGAGCGCACGCGCCGGGCGATGGAGCGGGCGGACCTCGTGCTGCATCTGGTGGACGCGAGCGGCGATGCCGCGATGTGGAGCCTGCGGCCCGTCGGCCCGGCAGTCGGAACGGAGGATGTTGCTGACCCCGGCGCAGAGCCGGCGAGTCGTCGCCACACGGAGTTGCTCGTGCTGAACAAGGCCGATCTCGGCGTCCATGCCTCGTGGCTGGAACGCGGTGGCATCGCGGTGTCCGCGCTCACGGGTGAGGGCTTCGAGAAGATGCTGGATGCAATCGTGGATGCGGCACTCGGCGGCGCGGCGAAAGGCGACTGGAGTGTGGCGATCAATGCGCGGCACCAGTCGTGCCTGGAGCAGGCGCGTGATTTTCTGCGCGCCGCGCTCGGGGCGCTCGATCAGGCGCTGTCGCCGGAGTTCATCGCCGAGGAACTCCGCGCCGCGATGGACGCCGTCGGCGACATCGTCGGGCGGGCGGATACTGAGGAGTTGCTCGGCGTGATCTTCGGGCAGTTCTGCATCGGGAAGTAGCCGTGAAATGTGGACGCGACGGGCCGTCGGCTTGGGAAGCGGGCGAGCGTGGCAAGGGGGGGAAGCGTCGCGTGAGAACGGACGGGCCATCCCGCCGCCTCTGCCCATCCCGCCACACCGACAGGTCGTCGGCTCCACATTTGGTCGGCTCCACATTTTCCGCGCGTGCCGGTCTTGATTTCCTGCATCGTCCGGATTCCGCAAGTCCGCGAGGCATCGGGAAGCAGGCGAGGGCTGCAGCCTTGCGCTGCTTCCGTTTGCCGCCGGGCATTCATACGAGTGGTCCAGTCCTGTGGCCAGATGGCGGCGCGAGACTGGAAAGTAGCGTAGCTCCAGAGCTGCGCTGGTGACTCCGCCCGGGAAGCCTGGTGTTGCGCAGCTCGGGAGAGCTACGCTACGGCACCCCGCCGCCGCCTCCTGCAGGCAGGCATTCAGTCTGAATAGATCGTATCAGACCGGCTCACCTTCCCGGCGCTTCCGCCTGCGATGTGCCGCGGCGCAGGAGGAAGGCGGGGCTTTTGACGATGGCGGCGACGAGTGCGGAGAAGCGGCAGTCGTTCCTCTCCAGCGTGGCGACGATGCGGTCGATGGCCGGTTCGTCGTAGTAGTCCAGGCCGCGGCCGAGGGCGTAGATGAACATCTTCTCGGTGAAGCAGCGGGTGAATTCTGTTCTCCGGTCGTGGAGCAGCGCCTTCATGTCGTCGAGCCCCTTGAGCGCGCGGCCGGCGGCGAGCCTGCCGGTCGTGTCGATGGGCGCGCCGCGTTCGTCGCGGTCGCGCCACTGGCCGATGCCGTTGAAGTTTTCGAGGGCGAATCCGAATGCATCCATCTTCGCGTGGCAATTCGCGCATTTCGGATCGGCGCGGTGTTGTTCGAGCTTTTGACGGAAGGTGCCGGTGAGTTCCTTGCGCCCCGCGTCGTCGAGGGATGGTGTGTTCGGCGGCGGTGGGGGTGGTGGCGTGCCGAGGATTTGTTCGAGGATCCATTTGCCGCGCTTCACGGGGGAGGTGCGGGTGGGATTCGAGGTCACGGTGAGAATCGCCGCCTGCGTGAGCAATCCGGCGCGGTGCGTGCCTGCGAGTGAGACGCGCTTCCATTCTCCGGGCGGAATGCTGCTGGCGGTCTTGAATCCATACAGGTTCGCGAGCGGGCGGTTCACCCAGGTGAATTCGCCATCGAGGAGATCGAGGATGCTGCGATCGGTGCGGATGATTTCGCGGAAGAAGTAGCGCGTTTCCTCCACCATCGCGGCGCGCAGTTCGGGCTGCCACGCGGGGAATGTCGCCGGGTCCGTGCCGTGGCCGGCGAGCCGTCCGAGTTGGAGCCACTGGAGCGCGAAGTTCTCGATGAGCGCGTCGGAGCGCGGGTCCCGGAGCATGCGTTGAATCTCGGCGTCGAGCGATGCCGTGAGCTTGCCGTTCGCTGCAACGACGAGCAGGTGGTCGTCGGGGCCGGAACCCCAGAGGAAATACGACAGCCGCGTGGCGAGTTGATATTCGTTCACCGGATGCGGTTCGGGGTTTGCGGGCTGGTCGTCGGGTTCGAGGCGGAAGACAAATTTCGGCGATGCGAGGATGGCGCTGACTGCGCGGCGCATGGCTTCCTCCCACGAATCGTTGTGGCCCATCGCGTAGGCGACGAGTTTGCAAAGCCGGTCCAGTTCCTCGGCGGTGATTGGACGCCGCCACGCTCTCGGCGCGAAGCGGGCGAGGATTTCGCGGGTCTGTTCGGCCTGCGATTTTCCCGGTGTCGAGACCATGAGGGTTTTCGTCGCGGGAGCGCGGGCGTCGAGCGGGCCCTCGTATTCGAGCCATTCCACAAAGAGCGTGGGCGCGGGTTGTCCCGCTGGCGCTTTCACTGCGGCGAGCAGGATGCGCTCGACTCCCGCGACGCGGGGGATTCTCGCCTCGATGACCTGCGCATCTTTCTCCGAGGTCGCCGTGATGTCGGCGATCTTCACGATGGTCGCGCGCCTGAAGTTCGCGAACGCCGCGCCGTCGAGTTTTGCGAGATCGGAATCCGGCGAGGGCCGGGCGAGTTGCGGGCCGGCGACCATGAGGGCGACCGTGACCGGTCTGCCGGTGGCGGACTTTGCGTAGAGCCGCGCACGCATGATGAAGTCGCCATCGGGCGTGATGCGCGCCGGGGTGTTGATCGGACCGGAAAGCACGGCGTCCCGGTTCGATGCGGTGAGCGGACGGAAGCGCTCCTGCGACACGTTGGGCGATGCCGGCTCGCAGAATCTCGCGACCATGGTGCGTTTCGGCGGAGCCACTGCGCTGAGCGGGATGGCCTGTGCGGCGATCTGGTCCGCGGCGTCGAGGTAACGCTCCATGAGCACCGGCGAGACCGTGAGCACGTCGGCGATGTTGTCGAAGCCGTGGCCGACGTCGTCGCTCGGGAAATCATCCGCCGGACGGAAGTCGATGTGGAGCAGGTCGCGGATGGTGGCGTTGTATTCCGCGCGGTTCAGGCGGCGCAATGTGAGGCGGCCCGGGTCCGGTCTGCCGGCGTCCGCCTTGGCGAAGATCGCATTCACCGCAGCGAGGAACTGCTGCCGTTCGTCCTTCGAGGGTTGCTTCTTCTCCTCGGGAGGCATGTCGCCGGACTGGACGTTTGCGATCACGGCGCGCCAGCGCTTGCGCGCGCGGAGCACGGAGGCGTCGTCGCGGAATTCATGCAGGGCGAGGTCGCCCTTCTGCTTGTCCTTCCCGTGGCAGGAGACGCAGTGCTTTTCGAGGAAAGGGGCGCCGGCTTCCGTAAACGATGGCGCTGCAGCGAGAGCCGTATGGAACGGGAGTGCCGCGCCGAGAACGGCGAGGACGGCATTGCAAAAGCGGAGCATCGACCAGCAGTTAACCCGCGATCCCCATTTGCTCAAGCCCGACGCTGGCGCGATCGTGTGTGCGGATTGTTCCGGGAAATTTGTCGCGTCAGCGGAGGTGCCCGCCTATTCTTTCCGCCATGTCCCTGCCTGCAAAAAGACTGCGGCTCACTCCCGAGGAATATCTGCGCATCGAACGCGAGGCGCCCTACAAGAGCGAATATTACGAGGGCGAAATGTTCTCGATGGCCGGCGGCAGTGCGCGTCACAGCCTGATCGCCATGAACATCGCCGGCTTTCTGCGTTCTGCGCTCAAGGGCAAACGCTGCACGCCCTACAACAGCGATCTGCGCATCGGCATCCCCGGCGAGGGGCTCTACACCTATCCCGATGTCTCCGTATTCTGCGAGCCGCTCGAATTCGTGGCGGATTCGGACGACACGGCGACGAATCCCGCGGTCATCGTCGAGGTTCTCTCAAAGAACACGGAGGCCTACGACCGTGGCCGGAAGTTCGAGCATTACCGGCGGATGCCAAGTCTGCGTGAATACGTGCTCGTCTCGCAGGACGCGGCGACCATCGAGCGATTCACGCGGGAAGGCGATGGCCGCTGGGTGCTCACTGCGGCATCCGGGCTCGATGCGACGATCCCCATCGGCGTGCTCGAAGTCGAACTCCCGCTGGCCGAAGTCTATGACCGCGTGGACCTCGCCCCGAGAGAAGCGGCATCGGTGGACGCATCGATTCCACCGCCGCGATGACATGGGGCATCGGCCCACACTGGGGTCGAAATGCGGGATCGCGCCAAAGAACACTTGGGGGCGAAATGCGGGATCGCGGAAAAGAACACTTTCCAGCGAGCGGCGGCGGGCTGGAAGTAGCGGCGCCCCTTTTTTGTGAGGCGTGGTTTATTTCGGTCCAAAATGAGAGGCCGCGAATGGCGGCATGCGCAAGGAGGGGCGGTATGATACCGCCCTCTGGCAGTGGTCGCTCCGCGCCGCTGCCAGCCCCGGCGGGAGAACGCAAGAGGATCATCGGACTTCGCACGCTCTCCGTGATGGCCACCGTGCGGGCTCGATGAGGTGCGGAGCAGCCGCATCGAGAGGGCGGTATCAAACCGCCCGTCCTTGGGCGCATCGCATCGTTGCTTGGACTCCCTTTCAATCACTTCCTTTTTGTGAAGGCCATATTGTTCAGACTGAAGTGAGGGGTGGCTCGCTTATCTATCGATAAGTGGCGATCAGTCATCGGGTCGCGACCAATGAACCCCCGGGCTAGCCACGCCCAAAAACTTTCCAGAACACACCATCATGAAAACGCCGCAACTCCTCGCTGCCGGCATCCTCACCCTCTTGATCGCCGCCACCGTCCATGCCGACACCTTTGGAGCGGGGGCAATAGCTTCACCATCGACTTCGTGAACATCAGCAATCCCGGCAATGGGAATGACGCCGGGGCGGGCGGTGGCATATATTCCTCGCCTTACGGCGGTGTGCCCTATGTCTATCGGATGGGCGTCACGGAGGCGTCGCAGGACTGGATCACCAAGGCGACGGCTTCGACGCCAGGCTTGTTGAATGTGACGGCTGGGGCGTGGGCGGGGAACCAGCCGGCGGCGACCATGACTTGGTATGAAGCGGCGGCGTTTGTGAACTGGCTGAACACGAGCGAGGGGCACCAGGCGGCGTATCAGATCGACGAGACGAATACGCCGCTGACGCTGTGGACGAGCGAGCAGGCGTGGCAGGCAGGCGGGGAGAACCTGTATCGGCACAAGGACGCGGTCTATTTTCTGCCGAGCGAGAATGAGTAGTACAAGGCGGCGTATCACAAGAACGACGGGGTGACGGCGAACTACTGGGATTACCCGACCGCGAGCAACAGCATCCCGACGGCGGTTTTCAACGGTGTCACCTCATCCCCAGCGGACGTGACCAATGATGCCGGGTTGAGTGCCTGCCTCACGCAGGGGCAGGGCGGGAATGTGTTCGAGTGGATGGAGAGTGCATCCGATGGACTGAATAATCTTTCGTCCGAGAATCGCGCGATCCGCGGTGGCTTCTGGCTCGAATTCGAGTTCCTCCTGCGCTCCTCGAACCGCAGCAGCGGCTTCCCGACGAGCTCGCTCACCAGCGTTGGTTTTCGAGTGGCGAGCGTAGCTCCGGTCCCTGAACCGGTGACAGCAGTGACAGGGATCGGACTACTGTGGATCGGAGTATGCCGAAGACGGCGCGGACCTTCCCTCTGAACTTTATCCCTCTGCCCTTTTCCTTCTTCACCATGAAGGGCATGGAGAGCATGAAGGGAAGCCGACAGGCCCGCCGGTAATAAAAACCGCCGGAGGCGGCGAAATTATTTTTTGGAAAAGCGTGCCTCTCAATCTGACCTCCCGATCGCGCTCGCGAAGTGGTACGACTACACAAAGTGGGTGCTGGATCGCGTGGACGGCCTGCCCAAGAACCAGCGCTTCGTGCTCGGCACGCGCCTGGCCGACGCGGTGCTGGAGGTCATGGAACTGCTCGCCGAAGCCGCCCATGCGCGCGACCCCGGCAAGGCGGAGCTGCTGTCCGCTGCCAACCGCCGGATCGAGGCCGTGCGCTGGCTGGTGCGCATCTGCAAAGACCGCAATCTGCTGAGCGCCGCGCAATTCGCCTTCAGCGCCCGCTCGGTGGAGGAGTGCGGGCGGATGGTGGGCGGGTGGCTGAAGCAAGCCTCGACAAAACCCGCAGCGCGGGCAGAGTAAGGCAATGCGATACAGTGTCCTGGTCGAGCCTGTGGAAGAACTGGAGAACCTGCCCGGCTTTTATTACGCCCATGTGCCTTCGCTCGGTCTCACCACACACGGCAGCGGAGTCGAGGGGGCCATCGCTGCGGCGCGGGATTTGATCCACCTGTGGGTGGAGGAGAAGCGGGCTTCGGGAGAGGTTCCGGCCCCGGCGCGCGAGTCGCTGCTGACCACGGTCGAGGTGGACTGATGCCGTTCAAGGCGAAAAGAGGTCTTGCGCCAGTTGCAACGGGCGGGATTCGAGGTGCGCCGACAGAGCGGCTCGCATGTGGTGCTGCGCCACGCGGACGGGCGGCAGACTTACGTGCCGATGCACACGGGCGATGTGCCGTCGGGAACGTTCCGTTCGATTCTGAAACAGGCGGGGTCTGAGGGAAGAGACGTTCCGGGATTTGTAGGAGCGTTCCTTCATGAAACGCCACAAACATCTCTGGGAGCAGGTGTGCTCTTTCGACAACCTCGCCGCCGCCGCGCGCGAGGCGATGCTGGGGAAGCGAGGGAAAGCGTCGTGCGCGCGGTTCTTTGCCGATTGGGAACGCGAGGTCGTGCGCCTGGAGCGGGAACTGCGCGAGGGGAGCTATCGGCCCGGGGCATATTTCTATTTCACCATCACCGAGCCGAAGGAGCGTGTGGTGGCGGCGGCGCCGTTTCGCGACCGGGTGGTGCATCACGCGCTGGTGCGGGTGCTGCAGCCGCTCTTTTAGCCGCGTTTCATTGATGACTCGTTTGCCTGCCGACCGGGCAAGGGCACGCACGCGGGGATGCGGCGGGCGCTGGAGTTTGCGAAGCGTTTCCCGTGGGCGATGAAGTGCGACATCCGGCGCTACTTTCCCTCGATCGACCACCGCATCCTTCGCGACCAGGTGGCGCGGGTGATTGGCGATGCCGATGTGCTCGCGCTGGTGGATGCGATTCTGGCGACGCACGTCGAGCGGACGGCGATGCGCTGGCCCGAGGGTGGCGAACTGTTCGACGGCGTGCCGTGCCCGCAGGGCCTGCCCATCGGGAACCCTCACGAGCCAGTTTTTCGCGAACGTGTATCTGGATGGGTTCGACCATTTCGTGAAGCAGGAGCTGCGGGTGAAAGGCTACCTGCGCCACGTGGATGACTTCCTCCTTTTCGGCGGCTCGCGCAGCGAGGTGCGGGCGCTGGGCGAGGCGGCCCGCGAATATCTGCGCGGCCTGCGCCTGGAGATTCATCCCGACAAATACCGGGCGCTGCGCTGCGCGGAAGGCGTGGATTTCTGCGGCCATGTGGTGCGGGCCGATGGTCGCGTGCGTGTGCGCGCGGCGGGCGTCAGGCGCTTTGCCCGGCGGGACCGGCGGATGCGCCGCGAGGCAAAGAACGGCAGGATGCCTATGTCCGCCGTGACGCAGTCGGTGCGGGCGTGGATCGCTCACGCGTCGCACGCGCAGAGCTGGGGCTTGCGCCGCGCGGTGCTCTCGAGGTAGTCCATGGGCCGGGTGCCCCGGAGCAAAAAAACGTCCGAGAATCGCGCGATCCGCGGTGGCAACTGGAACAACACCGGGAACAACCTGCGCTCCTCGAACCGCAACAACACGCCGACGAACTCGAACACCAACATTGGTTTTCGAGTGGCGAGGCCCATGAGCGTGCCCGCCGGTCCAGCCGCGCGGCACGCCCCGGCGAAAGCTGCCGGCCAGAACTGCGGCGTCCACCCGGGATGCCGCAGCCGTGCCGGGTTCAGGGACCACCGGGGCGTCCTGTGTGCCCGCCGCAACGCGGGCAGACGAAGAAACAGCGCCCCGCCGCGGTGAGTAGGCGAACGAAAGCCGCGGCGGGGTATTTTTCGACCGATTGGAACGAGCGAGGGGTTGAAAACTGCCAGGTCGGTAGTGCCAGCCAGTCTGCCTTGTCGGAACGAGGCTGAAGTCGGGGACTCAGCGGTGAAACATCTGCCACACGGCATGCACGACGAGCGTGAGGAGGAGTCCGACGATTCCGATGATGGTTTCGGTGACGGTCCATGTGCGCAGGGTCTGGTTCACGGTCAGGCCGAGGCATTCCTTTACGATCCAGAATCCGCCGTCGTTCAGGTGGGACAGGAAAAGTGAGCCGCAGCCGATGGCGATGATGAGGAGTTCCACATTGACCTCGGGATGCTGCGCCAGGACCGGCACGAGCAGGCCGGACGCGGCGGTGATGGACACGGTGGCCGAGCCGGTGGCGACGCGGATGAAGGCGGCGACCATCCAGCCGTAGAGGAGCGGAGGGAGGTGTGCCTGGGTCGCGAGCGCGCCCATTGCTTTGGCGACGCCGCCGTCATTGAGCACGCGGGCGAAGCCGCCGCCGCCGCCGACGACGAGGAGTGTCATGCCGATGGTGGCGACGGACTGCTCGGAGAAACTGAGGAGTTGGGCGCGGCTGTAGCCGCAGCGGGTGCCGAGCGACCACGTGGCGAAAAGGACGGCGATGAGCATCGCCATGGTCGGGTGGCCGAGGAAAAGCGCGGTCTTTGTGACCGGCGATTCCTTGTCCAGCACGAGTTCAGCGATGGTGGCGATGAGCATGAGAGCGACCGGGAGCAGCATCGAAAACAGCGTGAGCCCGAAGCGCGGCGGGATGAGTTCCTGACGCCTGGCGAGGTCGGGCATGGGCGGCGGCTGGGCTTGCACGAGCCGGGCGGCGCGACGCGCAAAGATCGGGCCGGCGACGAAGGAGACCGGGATGCCGATGAGGAATCCCCAGAACAGGACCATGCCCGTATTTGCATGAAGTGCGGAGATGGCGACGACGGGGCCGGGATGCGGCGGCATGAGGCCGTGCATGATGGACAGCGGCGCGATGAGAGGGATGGCGAGGAGCAGGAAGGGCTTTTTCGTTTCCCGCGTCAGCGTGAGGAGGATTGGCAGAAGCAACACGAGGCCGACGGCGAACCATGTGGTGAGCCCGACGGCGAGCGCGAGCGCCATGATGCACAGGCCGACGCGTTGCGGGCCGAAGAAGGCAATGAAGCGTTTGGCGAGCACTTCCGCGCCGCTGGATTCGGCGAGCAATTTTCCGAGGATGATGCCGAGACCGATGACGGCGGTGATGCCGCCGAGGGTGTTGCCCATGCCGGTCTGAAAGCCGTTCACGACATCGACGATGCCGAGCGGCTTCAGCGTTCCGTCGGCAGCCTTGAATTCGACGCCCATGACGACCGCGCCGCCGCCGACGACGAGCGAGGCGAGCACGAGCGCGATGAAGGCGTTCACCTTCCATCGGGTGACGAGCAGCACGAGCAGGCCGACGGCAACGAGGGCGAGTACGATGAGGATCCAATCGTTCGTAGTCACGGGGCGGGGGAAGTGCGGAATTCGGGGAGGGTCAACGCAGCTCGAAGATGGCCTCGATTTCGACGGCGATGTTGCCGGGGAGCGGGCCCATGCCGACGGCGCTGCGTGCGCCGATGCCGTCGTCGGCACCCCAGATTTCGGCGAAGAGTTCCGAGCAGCCGTTGATGACCTTCGGGTGGTCGTAGAAATCGGGCGCGGTGTTCACCATGCCGAGCACTTTGATGAGGCGGCGGACGCGATCGAGGCTGCCGAGGTGCTCGCGCAACGTGGCGAGGATGGCGAGGCCGACCTGGCGCGCGGCGGCTTTGCCGGCGTCGAGATCGAGGTCGCGTCCGACGACGCCGGTAATGACTGTCTTGTCCGCGCGCAACGGGCCGTGGCCGGAGACGTAGGCGAGATTTCCGACGATGACGAGCGGCTTGTAAACGGCGACGGGCTTTGGCGCTGGCGGGAGTTCGAGGCGGAGTTCGGCGAGACGTTGTTCGGCTGACATGCGGGCGGAGGGTAGGGGAGATGGGGAATTGGTCACTGCGATTTCCAATCGGATAGCGCGGCGAAATCCTCCGGTGCAAGGGCGAGGCGCGCAGCGGCCAGGTTTTCCTCCAAGTGGGAAACCGTGGTTGTTCCGGGAATGGCGATGATGTTGGGCGAGCGCCGGAGCAGCCACGCGAGGGCGACCTGCGCGGGCGTGGCATCGAGGCGCGCGGCGATCGCGGCGAGCGCCCCGGATGCGGCGCTGAGCGGGGCGTTGCGCTCGAAGGGCTGTGCGCCGAGCGGGCCGTAGGGGAGGAATGCGACGCCGTTGCGTTCGCAGTATTCCAATGTGTCGTCGGCGGATCGTTCGCGGAGGTTGTAGCGATTCTGGACGGAGACGATCGGTGCGATTGTGCGGGCTTCCGCGATGTGGGCGACGGTGACGTTGGAGAGACCGATGTGGCGGATCTTGCCCTCCGCCCGGAGGGCCGCGAGTGTGGCGACGGAATCGGCGAACGGCACCTGCGGATCGGGCCGGTGAAGCTGGTAGAGATCGATGCGCGGCGCGCGGAGGCGCTGGAGGCTGGCTTCGCACGCGCGGCGGAGATTTTCCGGGCGACCGTCGGAGAAGATGGTGGTCGGCGAGGTCTTGGTGACGCCGCCTTTGGTGGTGATCACGAGTCCTGCGGGATAGGGATGCAACGCGGAGGCGATGAGTTCTTCATTGTGTCCCGGGCCGTATGCTTCCGCGGTGTCGATGAAGGTGACGCCGAGTTCGACGGCCCGGCGGAGGAGCTTCTCGCCCGCGGTCCAGTCGGCAAAGGGGCCGAAATTTCCAGGCTGTCCGCAGAGCCGCATGGCGCCATAGCCGATGCGGTGGACGGGCAGGTCGCCGCCGAGGAGAAAGGTCGGGGGATTCACGCTGGATTGGAAATCACGAATGGACACGAATGCCGAAGCTCCGGAAAGGGGGCTGGCCGTTTTGGCGATGATCCAGCCGGGGTGTGCGTGCCGGGCGGTTCAGCGGCTGGAAGCGCGCTTCCACGGGCGGACGCGGTCAGCCGAAGGTGAGCTTTGCCACGCGGGCGATGCGGCAGGCGTTCAGGACATCCACGACGCGTTCGTGCCGCGCTTCCGCGTTTGGCCGGATGATGACCGGATCCTCCGGCGATCCCTTCATGGCGGAAGCGAGGAATTCCTCGAGCTGCTTGAGTTCACGATCCTTTGGGCCGGCGGACATCGGGTTGCCGTTTACGAACACGTTGCCGATGACATCGATGTCCACGACGATGGGAGGGTTGAATTCGCCGCTGGCGGCACCCTGGCTCGGCAGGCCGATCTGGAAGAAGCCTTCCTTGATGTTCTGCCCGGCGCACGCCATGAAAAACAGCAGCAGCACGAACACGACGTCCACCATGGGCGCGATTTGAAATCCGAAATCTCCGTCTTCTCCTCCTCCTCCTCCTGCCATATTGTTGGGTTCTTTCTAGTGTTGGGTTTGGGGTTACTTTTGCATCTCCTTGTCCACCGCGCTGAAGGTCACGTTTGGCACTCCGGCGGCGCCCATGGCGACCATGATGGAGCGGACGTAGGCATACTTGGCACTTTTGTCGGCGCGGATGATGACGCGGAGGCTGGGATTGATTTCCTTTTTGCGGAGAATCATCTGCTTCAATGCGTCGGCGTCGATCGGCCTTTCGTCCACGATGATGGTTCCCATGTTGCCGATGTCGCTCCAGGTGAGGTTCACCATCAACTCGCTTTTGCCCTTGTCCTCGGGCGGAAGTTCCTTCGCGTCCTTGGCGACGGGGAGGATGACTTCCTTGTTCACCTGGAGCACCTGCTCGGTGGCGATGGACATGAAGAAGACGAGGAGCACGAGGAGGATGTCGATCATCGGGGCGATCTGAAACTCCGGGTCCTCCTCCGGCAGGACGCGTGTGGCGTTCCTGGATTTCTTGAGTCTCGATTCGGCGGACATGGGTCGCGTTACCAGCTAAGGACGGAGCCGCAGTGCGGGCAGGGGGATTGTCCCACGTTGACGGCACCCGCGCACACGGGGCAACTGGCTGCGCCGGCCGCTTCGGCGGCGACAGGTGCGGCAACTCCCATGGGACGGGCGGCGCCGGCGGCGGCAAAATTCTCCCCTACCTGCATCCCGGCAAGCTCTTCGTAGGCGATGTCGGTCACGAGGGTGTTCACGACGTCGTCTGCATGGACGATGGAGGCCTGCGACATGTTGCGGAAGACGTAGTAGGAGATGAATGCCGGGATGGCGATGAACAGACCCGCCGCGGTGGCGAGGAGCACTTCGGAAATCTTCATTGAGAGTTCCTTGGGATTGCTCATGCCGTTCGCGCCCAAGACTGCGAAGGCGCCCATCATTCCGATGACGGTGCCGAGCAGCCCGATCATGGGCGAGACGACGCCGATGACGGAGAGGTAGCTGTTGCGGGTGCGGAGGAGCGTGGCTTCGCGCATGCCGTGTTCGGCGAGGCTGGATTCCACGGCCTCCTTGCCGCGTCCGATGCGGCTCAGGCCGGACTTCAGAACATTGGCGAGGTAGTTCTTGTTTGCATTGCAGGTCTCCCAGGCCTCCTGGTAGTTGGCGGAGCCGATGAGTTGGCGCAGGCCGTCCACGAGCGGCGGCGGGGCGAGTTTTTCTTTCCGCAGCGAAATCGCCAACTGGATGATCAGCGTCACCATGATCACCGAGGTGATGAGAATGCAGACCCAGATGAAGATGACCATCCCGTTGCTATCCATGATGGTTCTGAAGATGCTGGCCTGCGCGCCGTGTTCCTCCGCGGATGCAGAGGCGACGGGGAGAAGGCCAGCGAGCAGAGCCAGGAGTGAGGGGAGTGAACGGTGGAGTTTGGATTTTATCATGGGTGAAAAGTCGTTTGTCCGGGAGTGGGTTGTCGGCGTGTCAGGGTGTCGTAATGCCTTTCTGGCGGAGTTCGTCAATGCGCTTCTGCGCTTCCTTCACCACCGCGCGCTCCTGATAGAATATCGCGACGGTGCGGCAATAGTTCTCCATCGCCTCGGGAAGTTTGTCTTCGCCCTCGGCGATCTTGCCGAGGACAAAGAATGCCTGGCCGTAGCGCTGGCTCTCCGCCCGCGTGAATGTCTTTTTCGCGAGGGCTTCCGCCGCCAGCGGCTCTGCGATGGTGCGTGCCTCGGCGAATTGCTTGCGCTCCACCGCCAGTCGCGCTTTGCCGAGGCTCGCGGCCCCCGAGGCGGCTCCCGGATAGGTCTTCTCGAATTCGCCGAACGCGGCCTCCGCCTCGGGAAGCTGGCCGAGGCTGATGTAGATGTTTCCGAGCATGGCCGTGGCGTCGCTGGCCCAGGCGGTTGGCAGGCCCTTGTAACGATCCGCGACAGCCTTGATCAACGGCAGTGCCTTGGGCAGGTCACCCGCCTCGATCATGCGCTGCCCCTGCAGGAATTCCGGCGGCGCTTCCTTGCGCACCTCCGCGATCTGGCCGAGGTCGTAGGCGATGTCGCCTTGCGTGTTGCGGATGGTCACCTTTCTCCCCTGGACCGCGACGACCAGCACGTTCACCAGTTGTTGTCCCTGCCCGGTGGCAGTCTGCGGTTTCATGATGATGCGATCCTGGCCCGGTGCCGGTGCCTGCGAAAACGCGGTGCCCGGAGTGGAGACCGTCGCGACCGCGACGATGGCAGCAGAAAGGAGTTGCAGCTTTGGGAAGGGGAAACGTAGGGTCATTACCTTTGTCTTCGGGCGTGGGGAATGTAGTCATCACCCGCCGGTGGACGCAACACACTTCCTCTCACTTCCAAAGAAATGGTAAATACTCTCCGCCGATTCAGCCAGCCGCTGATGGTTTTTTTCACCGTGGTCGTCATCATTGCATTCGCCGGATGGGGGCCGAGCTGGTACGGGAAGTCAGGCAGCCGGGGTGGAGGCGACGTGGTGGTGATTGGCGGCAAGGCCGTGAGCGTCGAGGCCTGGAAACGCGCGGGCCGCGTCCTCTCGATCCATGCGAATCTCCGCGGCAAGTATTCGGAGTCGATCGACCCTGCTGCTGTTGCCCAGATGCAACAGGAGATGGAACGCAGCATGCGCGAGGGCAGGTTCGTCATGCCGTCGCCGAGAATCACCTCGCAGGGCGTGGAGAATTCCCTGGTCTTCCAAGGGGAGGCGGAAAAGCTGGGCATCACGGTGACGACCGAGGAATTGGAACAGCAGCTCTCAATGATTCCCGCATTCATGGGACGGGACGGGAAGCTGGATGCTTCGCGTTATGAGGCCTTCGTGCAGCAGACCCTGACTCCCGAGGGTTTCAATCGCGGGCATCTCGAGGAGATTCTCGCCGACGAGGTTCGGGTCCGCAAAATCGGCGCGCTGCTCGCTTCGATGATGCCGCCGACGCCGACCGAGGTCCGGAATGCATTTCTGCGGGAGCGTCTCACCACGGAGGCATCCTATGTGGTCATTGCCGATACGGGCCTGCGCAGCGTGCAGGCAGTCTCGGATGCGGAACTCAAGGAACGCTATGAGGCCAAGAAGGAATTCCTGAACTCGCCGGAGACGCGGACGGTGCGATTCGCGGCCTTCACCATTCCTCCCGCGCCCGATGGCAAGCCGGCCGAGGAATCGAAGAAGACCGAGGAACTCCAGAAAGTGGCAGACCAGGCGTATGATCTCGTGACCGCGCTCCAGCAGCCCGGGGTGAATTTCGATGAAGCCGCGAAGGCGGCCGGGGCCACTCTCGGCGAGACCGCGCAGTTCTTCAGCGAGGATGCGCCTCCTGCGGAGCTGGAGGCAGCCGCCGCGGCGGCGAAGGCGGCGTTCGCATTGACCAGGGAAAAGCCCTACAGCATCCACATCCCGCTCCAGAAGGGCACCTACGTTCTCGCCCTGAAGGAAATCAAACCGCCCGAGCAGCTCCCGCTCGACAAGGTCCGCAAGCAGCTCGAGGACGAAATCATCGGCGAGAAAGCCGACACCGCGATGCGGAAGAAGGCGGCCGACATTCGCACCAAGCTGGTCGAGGCACGCAAGGCTGCGCAATCATTCTCGGAAGCCGCGCAATCCCTCGGGCTCAAGGCCGAGGCGTTCCCCGCTTTCTCGATGATGCAGCCGGTGCCGCCGAAGACGCCGTATGCGAGCCTCGTCCAATCCGTCGCGGGCAAGCTGGAGCCCGGCGCGATCAGCGAAGTCATCGTGTCGCCGGGAAATGCGCTCATCATTCACGTGGACCAGCGCCCCGCTGTGGATGAGAAAGGCATGGAGGAGGCCGGGGCGCGCATTGCAGCAGGCATCGAGAGTTCCCGGGAGGAGATGGCATTCCAGGCATGGCTCGCCGATCGCAGAGATGCCGCGGGGATCAAGCCACCCGGTCAGCCCTGAGCCCCGCGCGTTTGCCATGACGCCCGAGATCGACGCGCTCTTTGACGACGCGAATGGCGATCTCGCCCTCGGCGAGTTGGAAGGCGCCGTGGAGAAATACCGGCGCTGCACGGAACTCGCGCCCGACTTTGCCGACGCATGGCATGCCCTCGCCATGGCGCTGATGAAGAGCGGCCACCACCAGGAGGCAATCTCCGCCGCGCTGAAGAACACCGAGCTGCGCCCGAACGACCAGCTCGCATGGAGCAGCCTCAGCATCTGCTATGTGAAGAATCACCAGGTCCCCGAGGCCGAGGCCGCCGGCGCGAAGGCGCGCATCATTTCGTGGGGCGGGAAAATCCGCAAAGACGCCTGAGCCAGGCTGCACCCCGTGGCGGATTCCACTGTCTCCCCCCAGCGCCTCGCGAGTCTCGATGCGCTGCGCGGCTTCGACATGTTCTGGATCATCGGCGGCGGTGCGCTGCATGGCGCGGTGAAGACGCTGGGTGACAGTCCCTTTGCACGGCTGATCAGCGGCCAGCTCCAGCATGTCGAGTGGGAAGGGTTTCATTTCTACGACCTCATCTTTCCGATGTTCGTCTTCATCGCCGGCGTCTCTCTGGCGTTCTCGCTGCCCAGGAGCATCGAGCGCGCGGGCCGTGCGAAAACTGCGTGGCGACTCGTGCGCCGGGCGGCGGTTCTTTTTCTCCTCGGCGTGATCTACTCCGGCGGACTCAGCAAGGGCCTCGATCAGGTCCGCTGGCTCGGCGTGCTCCAGCGCATCGCGCTCGCTTCGCTCGGAGCGGGACTCTTTTCCATCTGGCTTCGCGGACGTTCGCTCGCGACGATCTGTGTGACACTGGTTGGCGGCTACTGGGCACTCCTCGCATGGGTGCCTGCGCCGGGCGGAACGCCGGGCGATTTCCGCGAAGATCACAATCTCGTGAACTGGTTCGACGCGCACTTTCTCCCTGGACGGAAATACAACGGCGACCACGATCCCGAAGGCATCCTCAGCACGATCCCAGCGATCGCGAATTGCCTGCTCGGCGTTCTCGCCGGGATCTTCCTTCGCGATTCAAAGTTGGGCGAGTCGCGAAAATCCACCACGCTCGTCGGCGTCGGCGCGGTGCTCGTCGGCGTCGGCGTGCTGTGGTCCGGTTCGTTCCCGCTGATCAAGAAGCTGTGGACATCCTCCTTCGTCCTCGTGGCGTGCGGATGGAGCGCGATCCTCCTCGGTACGTTCCACCAGATCATCGGGGTGTGGAACTGCAACAGGTGGGCCACGCCGTTTGTGTGGATCGGCCTCAATCCGATCACGATCTATCTCGCCGCCAACATCGCCGACTTCAGCCGCCTCGCCCAACGTTTCACCGGCCCGGTGCCCGGCGTGATGCACGCGCTGGTCGCCTGCGGCTTTGGCTTCCTGCTGGCCTGGTGGCTGCACCGGAATCGCATCTACATCCGCGTCTGACGCCGCGGGTCTTCGGGCGGCGAGTCGCGCCCCTGCCCGTTCAACCAGATGGAATAGCTTGCATTCCTTCGGCTACCGGCGACTGTCCCGCCCCTTCCGACCAGCACCGGGCTGGACGGAGGTTTCACTACAACGCTCACCACAGGCGGTCCCCCGGCTCCGCCAACCATTACGCTTCGGCCCAAGTGGCCGTATCAGAAAAATCACCATGCCTGTTCAAGACGATGTCATCGAAATCGAGGGAAAAATCACGTCCGTCCTCGCCGGAACCATGTTCCGGGTGGAATTGGCCAACAAGCACCTCGTGCTCGCTCACATCTCGGGCAAAATGCGCAAGCGTTTCATCCGTCTCACCACGGGTGACCGGGTGAAGATGGAGATGTCCCCCTACGATCTCTCGAAGGCGCGGATCGTGTACCGCCTCGGATAGTCGCGGCGCGCAGTGTGGAGCCGACGACCCGTCGGTGTGGCAGGATGGGCGGAGGCGGCGGGATGGCGCTGCGCAATGGATCCCATCGCTACTTCAGCGTCTGGATGAACAGGATCAGCGACTCGATCTGCGCATCCGCGAGCGCGCCCGCATAGCTCGGCATCGCGTATTCACCACGCTCGTAGCCGGCGACGATCTTCGCCGGCGGGTCGGTGATCGATTCGCGGATGTAGGCCGCATCCACCTTGGTGTGGCCCTTTTTCCTTTCCGCGGTGACGTAGTCGCGCTCGCTGCCGAAGAGCCCCTTCCACGTCGGGCCGACGTGCGCGAAATCTTTCCCCTCCGGCGAATGGCACGCCGCGCAGCCAAACATCTGCGCGATCTTCCTGCCCTCCTCGACCGTGGCGGGCGCGGCGTTCTGCGCGGTGGCCGCGCGCGGTGTGAGATCCACGTTGATGTCCCCGAAGCCCTCGGCCTGCGGGTCGAACTTCGCCAGTTCATACGGCGTGGTGTAGCCGTTGGCCTCGACGCTGATGGCAGGCGTGACACGCGGCGGCGGACTCTTGTTGACGCCATTTTCGACAATGATGTCGCATTCCAAATTCGGCGCCGTGGCGAGCGACCAGCCGACGCGGAGCTGCATCACCGGCTTCATGCCGGGCACGCCGATGAAGACGCTGCGCGCGTCCTTTGCAAGATACGCGCTGCTCGCCGTGGGGTAGTCCTGCCCGGTCGTGCCGTCCTCCTTGTAAAGTGCGGAGCCGTATTTGAACGTGCGGACGTAGTGGAAGCTCGCGAGCGAATAGCTCGCGGGGTCGGTCGCTTTCTTCGCGTCGAGCGGCACGTCGAAGCGCAGCAGCACGCCCTTGTCCATCGGCACGATCTCGCGCGGCAGCGTGCATGGCTCGCCGGTCCTGCGCACGCGCGCGAGGCCGCTCACGCGCGTGGCGGTGGTCCCCCAGCCGACGACCTGAAAGCCAGCGACGTAGAGCTGTCCGTCCGCCGGATTCACCGAGCCGTTCATGGGCGGAAAGTTGAAGTCGCTCGTGACGCTCACGACCGCCGCCTGCGGCTTCGCGCTGCGATTGTTCAGCAGCACGCGGAAAAGCTCCGGCTTGTTGAAACCGATGTGAACGAGCGAGTCATTCAGCGGACCCAGCTTTGCATCGAAGAGCCACACTTGCGAAATCGCCGAGGCATTGATGGCGTGCGGCACCCACGTGAGCGGATCGGCGATCGGCGCGGGATATTTTTCCTTCGGCTGCCGGTCGCTGAGGAAGCCATAGAATTGCCCGTCGCGCACGATGTGCAGCGGCGTGCTGGGAATGTATTGCCCCTCCTGATCGCTCGCAGTCACGAGCCCGGTGCGGATGTTCACGCCGATGTTCGGCTGGCGGAAGCCGTAGCCGAGCACTGTCGCGCGTGCGCCGTCGGCGGAAATGCGCAGCACGCTGCCATTGTGCTTGCCGAGCGTGGTCGCCTGCTGGCCGCCTTTCGCGATGACGAATTCACCGCCAGGCGCGAGCCGCAGCGTGCTCGGGAATTCGCGCATGTCGGCGGTCTGCGCGAAGGCATTCGAGAACAGCTCATGCACATCCGCCTCGCCGTCGCCATTCGTGTCGCGCAGATGCCAGATGCCGTTCCGGTCGAAGACAAAGATCTGCTCCTCGCGAATCGCGAGCGACATCGGTTCGTGCAGCCCGGAGGCAAAGCGCCGCCAGCGCACTGTGCCGCCCTTTTCGTGCAGGCCGCGGATGAACCACACGTCGCCATCCAGCGTGACGCCGACGCCGGTGCCGTCCTTGAGAAACTGGATGTCGCCGATGCGCACGTCGCGCCCCCACGGATTGTCGTGCGGGAGCGCGACGTCATCGACGGCGAAGGCGTCCTTCGCCGGGGAAACTGTCACCTTGCTCGTCACTTCCTGCGGCCAGCGCGGCGCGGGGAGTTCGGCGGGAATCGGACGCGGCGCTATCACTGGAGCGGCGACATTATCCGAGATCGCGACGCAGAATGAAACGGGCTCCGCGTGCGCCGGGATCCGCACGAGCCACATGGAACTGTCCTCCAGGATCTCCGCCGCGCGGCTGTCCTGCGGCAGACCGAGCGAGACGGATGCGACGACTTCCTCCACCGCGCCGTTGTTCTTCGAGCCGACCACGAGCACGAGCGGCTTCGGCGAGGGACTGACAGCGAAATGCCGCTCGATCACCGGCTGCCCCTCGTGCTCGGAGACCGTGGTGAATTCGCGCACTCGCGCATCGCCGGCCGTGTATTCGAGCACTGCTCCGCCATTCACCTGGCGCACGGCAGTGAAGCGCCCCATCGCCTCCGGCAGGGCACCGCGGCCGACTTCCTCCGGGCTCGGCGCGGGCGCGCGCGGATCTTCCAGCACGGCGCGATCGCCAGTCTGCCAGCCGGGGTAGATGCCGTTGAGGAGCCACAGCTTGCCATCGGGCTGCGGCGCGGGGAACTGCCCGCCGGGAGTCTTGCGGCTGGAGTCGTGATACGAGCCCGGCGCGAGCGCCTTCGCCGTCACGCCCGGCCCGCGCCAGATCGCGGCGACGCGCAGCAGATCCGTGTCGAAGCACAGCCAGCAGTCGCGCCCGAGATTCAGCACGACGCCGCGTGGCGTGAGGTTTTTCTCGCCGCTGCCCGTGTGCCGCGCATCGAGGATGGAGGAGAAAAATGGAAAGTCCGGCTCGACCCACGCCGCCCACGGGGATGGCGCCGGCGCGGATTTTTCCTTCGGTGCCGCGTCGGCGATTCCGCACGCGAGAACCGTTGCCGCGATGGCCACGATTGCCGTGATGACTCTTCGTGCTCCCGCCGGCTTCGGGAAACGATTGCAGGACTGGACACTGGTCGAATTCATTTTTCGCATAGATGCCAGGCAGCGAAGGAAGCGGGTGGCGGCGGGACGTTCGCGGGTTCGCAGAGGCATTTCCAGATCGGAATCGAGCAAGCCGCAGTATCGGGTGTGATTGCAAGACGGTCCACAGTCAGTCGAGGCGAGGCGGGGGAAAGTGGCACAGCCCGTCCCGGCTGTGGGGCCAGCGGGCGTCCCTGCCCGCTGCCCGCATGGAGTCGCGGGACCGCTGCCGGCGAAAGCTGCCGGAGAGTGCGCCGCACTGCGGGCAGGCTGCCCGCAGGCCCCACAGCCGGGACGGGCTGTGCCACACCGGGACGGGCTGTGCCGCCTTCCGCGCACACTGCTGCCGGGACCTGCTTTCAATCCAGCCTAGCCGCGCCGTGCCATGCGTTTTCCTTTGGCCATCTCGCCCGCGATCATGCAGGAATGGCGGCCATGCAGATTTTTGTCCCCGCAGAAACCGACAACGCCGAGAGACGCGTGGCCATGGTTCCTGCGGCAGCGGCGAAGCTGGTGAAGCTCGGCGCGCAGGTGCGGGTGCAGTCCGGCTTGGGAAAGACGGTTCATTTTTCCGACGCCGAATACGAAGCCGCGGGCGCGACGATCTCCACCGATCGCGCGGGAAGCCTGCTCGCGGCGGACATGGTGCTGCGCGTCGGCAAACCGCCGCGCGCCGAGACCGGCGCGATGAGATCCGGCTGCATCCACGTCAGCTACCTCGATCCTTTCAACGACCCCACGCCGCTCCAAGCGCTCGCGCTCGCGGGCGTGAGCGCCGTGTGCATGGAGATGATCCCGCGCTCGACCATCGCGCAGAAAATGGACGCGCTCAGTTCCCAGGCGAGTCTCGCCGGATACGTCGCGGTGCTGCTCGCTGCGAACCGCTTCGATCAGATCCTGCCGATGATGACGACGCCCGCCGGGACCATCCGTCCCGCGCAGGTGTTCATCATCGGCGTCGGCGTCGCCGGCCTCCAGGCGATCGCCACGGCGAAGCGGCTCGGCGCGGCGGTCGAGGCATTCGACACGCGTCCCGTCGTCGAGGAACAGGTGCGCTCGCTCGGCGCGAAATTCGTGAAGGTGGACCTCGGCGAAATCGGGCAGACCGCGCAGGGCTACGCGCGCGACCTCACCCCGGAACAGCTCGCGAAGCAGCACGAGGTCATGGCCCAGCGCTGCGCACAGGCCGACATCGTGATCACCGCCGCGCAGGTCTTCGGCAGGAAGGCGCCGCAGATCGTCACCACGGCGATGGTGGAGAAAATGCGGCCCGGCAGCGTGGTCGTGGACATGGCCGCGGAGAACGGTGGGAATGTCGAGTGTTCGCGTCCCGACGAGGACATCACCGTCAGCGGCGTGCGTGTGCTCGCGTATCGGAATCTCGCCGGACGCGTCCCGCGCGTCGCCAGTCAGATGTATGCGAGCAACCTCGCGAACTTCGTGGACCACTTCTGGAATCACGAAACGAAAACCTTCCGGCTCGATCCCGCGGACGACATCCTCAAGCAGTGCCTCGTCACGCATTGCGGCACCATTCTCAACGACCAACTCCGCAAGCTCGCCGCCCCAGCCATTCCCGCATGAACTCCCTGATGTCCGGCCTCTACGTCTTCGCCCTCTCGGCCTTCCTCGGCTACCTCGTCATCTCCCGCGTGCCGCCGTTGCTGCACACGCCGCTCATGTCCGCGACGAACGCCATCTCCGGCATCTCGCTCGTCGGTTCGCTCGTCACCGCGGGCGGGAACTACGGCGTCCTCAGCACCGTGCTCGGCGTCACGGCGGTCGCCTCCGCCACCATCAATGTCGTCGGCGGCTTCTGGATCACCGAGCGCATGCTCAGATTTTTCCGGCGCAAAGAAACGCCGGCGAAAAAGGAGAAAGAGTAGCCGCGCCATGCACGGCTACTTCGTCGAAACCAGCTACCTCCTGGCGTCCATCTTCTTCATCATCGGGCTGAAAAGCCTCAGCCATCCCGACACCGCGCGCCGCGGCATGCACCTCGCGGAAATCGGCATGCTGCTCGCCATCATCGGCACACTGTTGCACCGCGAGATCGTCTCCTACACTTGGATCATCGTCGGGCTCGTCATCGGCGGCGGCATCGGTGGAATCATGGCGCAACGGGTGGCCATGACTGCACTGCCGCAGCTCACCGCGCTCTCGCACGCATTCGGCGCGCTGGCCGCGACGCTCGTGGGCATCGCCGAATATGCCCGCCACGGCGCGGACATCGGTTCGGCGAAAATGATCGCCGTCGGCATCGAAGTCCTGCTCGGCGCGCTCACCACCACCGGCAGCGTCGTCGCCGCCGCAAAATTGCAGGAGCTCATGCGCGGCACTCCGATCACCTTCAAAGGGCAGAACTACGTCAACCTCGCCATCCTCGCCATCTCGCTCGGCGCGCTCGTGTACCTGCTGTTCCTCCCCGGCGCGGCGTTCGCCTTCTACCTCATGCTCGCGCTGTCGCTCGTCTTCGGGCTCATGCTCGTCATGCCCATCGCCGCCGCCGACATGCCCGTCGTCATGTCCCTCCTGAATGCCTACGCCGGCCTCGCCGCCACCGCGACCGGCTTCGCCATTTCAAACAACGTCCTCATCATCGCTGGCACGCTGAACGGCTTCTCCGGCTTCATCCTCTCCGTGCTCATGTGCCGCGCGATGAACCGCTCCATCATCAACGTCATCTTCGGCGCATTCGGCAGCGTCACCGGCCCCGCCGACGCATCTGCCGGAGGCGAGGTCCGCGAGGTGAATGTGGAAGACGTCGCGACACAGCTCGCCTACGCGCGGCAGGTCGTCTTCGTCCCCGGCTACGGCATGGCCACCGCGCAGGCGCAACACGTCGTCCGCGAACTCGCCGAGGTTCTGGAAGAACGCGGCGTCAACGTGAAGTACGCCATCCATCCCGTCGCCGGACGCATGCCCGGCCACATGAACGTCCTCCTCGCCGAAGCCGACGTGCCGTACTCCCAGCTCTACGAACTCGAGCAAATCAACTCCGACTTCCCGAACACCGACGTCGCCGTGATCATCGGCGCGAACGACGTGGTGAACCCCGACGCGCGGGACAATCCCGCCAGCCCCATCGCCGGCATGCCCATCCTCGATGTGGACCGCGCCCGTTCCGTCATCGTCCTCAAGCGCGGCAAAGGCAAAGGCTTCGCCGGCATCGAAAACCCGCTCTTCTTCAAGCCCAACACCGGCATGCTCTACGGCGACGCCAAAGGCTCCCTGTCCAAACTCGTCCAAGCCGTCGGGCAGGCGTGAACGGCGGATCACTGCCGCTCGTATTCGCCCTTGCCGATCTTCTTGTAGATCTTGAAGCCCGCCTTCTTCGCATCTGCGACCGACAGCGGCTTGGTGAGCTTCGGCGTGTTCACATTGGCGATGATTTTCCGCACGGGCTTTTTGCACAGCGGGCAGTTCGTGCATGGTTCGCGGTTGATCGCGTGCTTCAGCTCGAAGCTTCCACCGCAGATCCGGCATTCGCCTTCGCACAGCTCGTAAACGTAGATCGGCATCGGCCTCCTATCTCACATTCCGCCCCCGGCGTCATCTTCCCAGGATCAGGGCAATCGCATCAGAATGCGGGAATGAAAAGCGGTGGTGGGAGTGCGCAGTGCCGGGTGGCATGAAGAT
>Ga0105048_10001525_pt1 | contig 37495 bp, 29 predicted proteins | sample MAT05_FD_78382 | JGI IMG/M metagenome (GOLD analysis project Ga0105048, IMG submission 78382) | Freshwater microbial communities from Lake Fryxell liftoff mats and glacier meltwater in Antarctica - MAT-05 | ecosystem: Environmental > Aquatic > Freshwater > Ice > Liftoff microbial mat | place... | reverse complement strand
TAACAGTCATCGGGATCATTGGAAATACGCAAGGTGTGAGGAGAGCCAGCAGACCGCCCAGGAAGCCGGCAATGAATAAGCCCCAGTAAGTTCTATTAGATTTGGAAGGCGAAGCCTGCACGAGCTTTGCCTCATTAACATTGTTATTGGTAGTTGGCGCAACAATACTCGTAAGCTTATTGGCTGCTAATATGGCGGAAGTGTCGCATTCACATTCACTGGCCACAGATGCGGTAAGTGAGTCTGCGTCTTTCGCCAGCGTACTTAGTGGGGCCCCTTCTAGCTTAAAGCCGAATTCAACTGGAGGCGAAAACTTCTGGCACATAGTCTCGTTGCAAGCCATACCATCGATAAGACCTTTTATTACAACCGGCTTATCACTCAGAACTTTTACTTTTTGTTTAAAAACAGCTGTGTTCTCAAAAAAGCGAACGACGAGGTTATCAAATACCGGCTCGGCGTGCTCTATAGGCTTAGGCTCGATGGTTTTTCCAAGCAGCTTATACTCTTTTGATTTTTCGAATTCAAATAAAGTGGGCAAAGGGCCATCCGGCGTTTCGATTTGAGAATATAAATGCCAGCTAGGCTCGATCTTGGCCGTAAACACTAACTCATACTCATTTTCACCAATCTTTTTTTGTGAAAAGGCCCATGTTACATACTGCTTGTTTTGGCTGGAAGTGGACTTGAACATGTCGCTGAGAGAGGGCGCACCACCGGGAGGCACTGAGCTAATTTCGGAACGGTCGATCGTAAATGCAAAATCGACTGGGGGCGTGAAATTCTGGCACACCCTGTCGTTGCAGGCCATACCTTCAATATTGCCATGCACAACAAAAGGCTTGTCGTTTAAAATTTTTATTTTTTGCTTAAATGTGGCGATATTTTCAAAGTAGCGTACAATTAGATTACCAAAAACAGGCTCTTCGCGCACAATGGGTTTAGGTTCAATGGTTCTGCCAACTAGTTTATAATCTTTAGACTCTTTAAACGCGAATGTGGTGGGCTTGAGTGGCGGTTTAACTGTTTTTTCCTGAGAGTAGAGGTGCCATGTGGGCTCTATTTTAGCATTGAATGAAAGCTCAGATTCGTTGGCGCTTATCTTTTTCTGGGAAAAGTTCCAGGTTACATATTGTTTGCCTTGCGCAAAAGCAAACATAAAAAGGTTCCATGTGATGACAAAAAGCAGAATTAACTTTTTCATGTGCTTATAAATTGTGTGTGAGGTAAAAATACTATTAATTTCTTAGTGAATGTTTACGCTGAGGTCAATGGTTGTTGGAGGCATGCACATTTTGTTATCGCAAACAATGTACTCCACTTTAAATAAAATGGTTTGAGGGGCTTTTCCCTTCAGCTTCACCTTTTGTATAAATTCAGCCTTCTCAACAAATACCAATAGTTTTTCACCTAAAGCCGCGTCATATTCTTCGTGCGCATTTTTTTCTTCAACCTTGCCAAGCAATTGATACTTTTTAGATTCTTTGAAGCTAATTAAGGTTGGTAGTGGAACCGCGTTATTGGCTTGCTGTGAATAAGTATGCCAGCCTTTTTCAATTACGCCGGTTATTTTTATTTCTCCTTCTGTGTCAGAGATAGATTTATATGTTGCGACCCACTGTACAGGGTTGTGAGCCTGGCAAAAGACATTTAGAAAGGCGAACAAGCTGATACAAACACTAAGTATTTTTTTCATGGAATAAATTGTCATTGGGTCTTTACACTCAGGTCAATCGTTTTTGGAGGCAAACACATGTTGTTGTCACACGACATAAACTCCACTTTAAATGCGATTGAAAAACCGGCCTTTCCCGTAAATTTTACCTTTTGTTTAAATTCGGCCTTATCAGAAAACATGGCTACTTTAGCGCCAAAAGCCGTATCGAATTCTTCGTGTGGATTTGTCTCTTCTGTCTTTCCAACAAGACTGTATTGTTTCGATTCGGTAAACATAAATGCGGTTGGCACCGGACCGTCTTTGGTTGGCTTTTGCGAGTAAGTGTGCCAGCCTTTATCGATCAGTGCTGTTACAACAATTTCACCTTCTGTTGCTGAAATCGATTTGTAGGCTGCAGACCATTTTACCGGTTCTTTTGCCTGCGAAAAAGCTGTTAAAAAAGCAAACATTGCAATGCAAAGCGTAAGTGGTTTTTTCATGGTTTGTGATTGATACATACTAAGTTGAAGCTATTATTTTACTTCCGCAAAAGGCTAAACAAAGTTTAACATTTATCCACCTAAGTCTTTTATGCCCTGTAAAAGAATGCGAAGATCGTTTTCGGTTTTGTAATCTTTAGAATAGTTTAAAAATGCTTTATTGATCCGGTCTTCGGTAAGTCTTCCTTTTAAATAATCCGCAGGCGTTAATACAGAAGGACGTAGGGAGGGCAGATCTTTTCTTATCCCTTTTCCATAGCCGACCCATGAAAAAAGTCCGAATAAAACTCTAAAAACATTTGCGATAAAATTGGATTTATTTTTTTGAAACCAGATAAAGATCCAGAAAAACAGAAGTAAAAAAAGACTGGCGATGACGTCAAAAAACCGCTTATTGCGCCGGTTCTCAGGTCTGCCGACATTATTTACATCAATCACATACAAATCGCCAGCTGTATCAATGCTGTTACTTCCAATAATCGAGAGACTTTCGGGAGGAGCAATTTTAAATTCAACGCCTTTTGTAACGAGGTTGATCATCTTATCAATAATGTCGCGCGAAGAAATATCGCGGGCGCAAAAAATAATTTCGTTTAGGTGATGGATGTCTATGGCCTCGTCTATCTGTTGAAGGTGTCCAATGTATGCCTCGTTTTTAATGCCGTTATTTTCGTTGCTGATAAAGCCGATAAATTCCGAATTAATATTTGTTTCCTTCAGTAGTTCGTTAACACGGTCGAATTCTTTTTCGCTGCCGATAATGCCAATGCGCGCGTTTGCCCTGTGGTTGCCGAGTTTGAAACGTTTGATTTTAAGAAAGTGATATATCACTCGCGTCACAAGATAAGTGAGAAGCGAGTAGAAAGATCCAATAAGAATAAGGGCTCTCGAAAAACGATAGTATTCGGGAAGCAAAGAATAAATAATTAGGATAAATGCACTCCCTGCTAAAACACCTCTTGCTATTTTTCGCAAACGTGTGGGCACATCATAACCTCCACTCAGGTAAACGAAGAACATCCAGATGAAAGTGTAGATGGGAAAAAAAAGATCGATGACCTCACTGGAATAAAAATTAGGATAAAGCTTACGATGGATCTCGTAATAATCCTTGCAAAAATACAGCCCTATTAAAATCAACGCGAAGTCAATTGCTGGAAAAAACAGCTGTTTAATAAAGCGCACAAAAATAGCCAGTGCAGCCCTCAGATAGATCGCAAAGTGAATCAGAATATTAAAAAGTCGCGCATTGTTCTGACTAAAATGTTTTTGGGCGAAAATGGCCATGGCTTTGTAAAAAACGATCACGTAATTCACACTACTTTTTTTGGTGCTTTCTCCTTTGTAGTGAATAATGCTGCTTTCGGCAAAGTAATAGTTTTTATAACCTCCCTGGGTAATACGGTAAGAAAGATCAATGTCCTCGCCATACATGAAAAATGTCTCGTCCAGCAAGCCTACCTTGTTCAGCGCGTCTTTGCGCATGAGCATAAAAGCGCCGCTTAACACATCCACAGAGTGCGTTTTATTCTTATCGAGGTAAGTTAAATGGTACTGCCCGAATTTTTTAGAGCCGGGAAAAAGTCTGGCAAGTCCGAAAATTTTATAAAAGGCAACTGCCGGGGTTGGAAGTCCGCGTTTGCTTTCCGGCAGAAAAGTTCCTTTGCCATCCAGCATTTTAATCCCTAAACCACCGGCTTCAGGACGGACCTCCATAAACGCGAGTGTTTTCTCAAAAGTGTCTTCCTGAACTACCGTATCGGGATTTAAAAGCAAAATGTATTTACCCTGAGAAGCTCTAATGGCTTGGTTATTAGCCACTGAGAAGCCCGCGTTGTTTTTATTTTGAATGAGTTTTACTTTGGGAAATTTTTCATTTACCAGTGAAATAGAGCCGTCTACGGAGTTATTATCCACCACAAACACTTCCGCTTCAATATTTTTTAGAGCTTTAAATACAGAAAAAAGGCACTGTTCTAAAAAGTGCTTTACATTGTAATTGACTATGATGACCGATAATTGCAGGGGAATTAAGCTAACGCACTAAAATAATTATAATTGTTTAGATAATTTCTTTTTTTACCTTTGCAATCTTAAAAAATTGGTCCCATAGCTCAGCTGGATAGAGCACCGGTTTTCTAAACCGGCGGTCCTTGGTTCGAATCCAAGTGGGGCTACCACGAAGCAGAAAGGCTACTCAGACACGAGTAGCCTTTGTTTTTTCCAACGATCAATTAAAATGACTATGCCTTTCGCTTCGTGGCAGGCCTTTCCGCTAAATGCAAACAGTAGAAGTACCGTTGACAAATTAAACAAGAATCAAAAATGTTTCAAATTTTTAAATAAAGCACAATGTTAATAGGCCCTCTAGGCCGGTTTATCATTTCAATAATGGTTCGACAAAGTAACACGAGTAGCCTTTGTTTTTCCAGCGATAGATTAAAATGACTATGCCTTTCGCTTCGTAGCATGCCAAAAGCTGCGGAAACACCAAAAGACAAAAACGGTCATTCATCCTTTTAATTGCTTTTTCCTATCTTTATTAAAATTTGTAACGCCTGCATACGATTAAACATAGAAAAAGAAACCGAATTATCAAGCACCTTAGTACATGTTGCCTCGTTTTCCTGCTTTTTAATTCCTGCAAAAAAGAAAACGCTTTGGCTTGTTTTAGATCCAATGGAAGCGATGTTAGAGAGGTGCGTTATCCCGGCGAGTTTAAAACCGTTGAAGCTTATGACAATCTTGAAGTGACTATTTTTCAGGGTAGCGAATTCAAAGTAGAAGTAACGGCAGGCGCGCACATCATAAAAAGTATTACAACCGAAGTTAAAGACAATGTGTTAACGCTGGATAACACAAACAAATGCAATTTTGTGAGGGGTTATAAAAGAAAGGTGAGGATGAAAGTCACGCTTCCCTATATTATCCAGGTTTCTAATTACGGGGTTGGTCCAATAACGCTTTCTGAAAATTTCAAACAAGATTATATTTTTATTAAAGCAGAAAACTCGGGCGACACTTACATAAATGGAACCTACGAAGAGATTCGTACGAGCTCCCATGGTAATGGTGACATGTATTTTAGCGGGTTTTCGAAAAGACTCATGATCTATTCTTACGGTACAAATTATACCAGAGCCGAAAATTTGCGCGTGAGCGATTATATCTTTATAGCCACAAAAAGTTTGGGCGATGCTTATTTTACTCTAGATGGACTTAAAACCATTGAGTACTCTATTTTCGACCAAGGTAACATTTATTATCGTGGAAATCCAATGATAATGAGAGATGTAAGTGAAGTGGCGGCTAAAGGAAAAGCCATTCAACAGGATTAAATCACCCTATTTTTTCTCATACAGAACGAAAACACATTCCTTGCCGTTTTCATTTATTTTGTAAGTGCTCATAGTTGTTAGTTGCGACAAAGAATCAAGATTTTCTTTTTCTAAGCCTGATTCAAAATTAGCATATTGGTTATCCCAGATTAGAAAATCGCCCTTCGCCATTTCTTCAATTGTTCCCTTAGAAATTTGTTTGCAGACTTTAGGGTCGAAATAATCCATATTCAGTGAAAGGCTGAGATAACGATAATTATAAAGGAGAGGGCCTTTCGTTTTTTTATGTGCTAAGACAAACTTTGCAACCTCTTCTGCCAACTTTTGATCAGGACTCAACATCATGTCTTTTTCCCACTGGATCGCAGAGGGATTTACAGTAAAAGGAAAAATAAGAATGTAACCAACCAGCAGCGCCTGAACTGTTTTTTTAATAGTCGGTTTCAAGGACCAGAGGGTTTCCGTAATAAAGTTAAACCCCAGTAAAGTTATCAGGGCAATAATGGGCAGAATGCCTATCAGCACTCTCTTCAGACCCATAGAATTAAAGATGCCCAGATACCAGAATAAACTGTGAGCCGCAAAAAAAGTCAGGAACCCTAAGAACAAAAGAATATGTTGCTCGGCATTAAATTTCTTTCTAAACACAAGAACAATAAGGCCTATAAAACCAACCCAAAAAAGAATGTAGATAGGAACGCCTGTTACATTAACAAGTTGGTCTATAAAATGAAGAAGTCTGCCGTGCCCGTAAACACTGCTTAGCCGGGCGTATGGTATTTTCGTGAAGACCCATAAAAGATTTCCATGCACAAAATAACCTGCAATGCCATAAGCAACCGATCCAAAGAACAGGAAGGGAAGAACTTTCCAGGATTTTCGGTAGAGAAAATAAAGGCCAAAAACACCAAGAATGATGAGCCCTTCGGAGCGGATGTAAGGCAGAAAAGAAATGAGAATAGCCGCAGAAATAAACTTTTTATCGGCACAAAAATAGATTCCAAGAATCGTAAACAAAGCAAACAGAGGTTCTGTAAGACCTGAAAAAGTCAGGATATAGTTAAGCGGGGAAAACATCAGAATAACCGCTGCAAGAATTGGATTGGCTATATTTAATCGTCCTGTAGTTTTATAGGTAAAAAACAAAACGGCGATGGATACAAGTGAATTAAACACCTTCATGCCAATAAACCCAAATTGGGCAAAAGGCGAAGCTAACAACACAAAAAGTGGTTTGGCCCAATGATCGAAAAAAAGCCTAGGATGAACAGGAGCATATTTCGTAAAGAGAAAATGGCTGATACTGTCGCCGGAATCGCCGGTACCATTGAAAGCGTAGATACTAACAGCGCAAATAAAGGCGTAAATCAGAAGCAGGTAATAAATAAGATTCTTCATGGATCGGTTGACCGGGGATAAATATAGAAGATAATATTTAACTATAATTATAAAAACACGATTGTTTATTTTTAAGCGGATGACGTTATAAACAGAGGCAAACAATTGTCCACATTTATAGTGGTGAAAGAAAAACATTTATTAAGTACTCCGAAGCGATCTATTTTTAAAAAGATCCGTAGAATGTTCACATGGATCATTGTGCTATTACTTTTTTCAATTCTGTCGCTCGTAGCGCTCTTATTTATTTACGAAGATGAAGTTAAGGCTGCTATTGTTTCTGAATTGAACAAACATTTAAAAGCGGAAGTTAAAATCGATCCCAAAAATATAGACCTCACCATTATAAAAACGTTTCCAGATTGCTCCATAGAATTCAGGAATCTGCTTATGTTGGAAGCCTTACCGATTAAGAACCGCGATACACTCTTATTTGCCGGACAACTCAATCTTCATTTCAACATAAAAGATCTTTGGAATAAAAATTACGAGATCGGGAAAATAAAACTTAAAAATGCAATTGCAAAACCAAGAGTATTAAAAGATGGGAAAACGAATTATGAGTTTTGGAAAAAGACAGAGGACAAACGAAGTACCAGCAATGAAAGTTTGAATTTCAACTTAAAGCTTATCAGTATTGAAAATAGCCAGTTAACGTACAGGAATAAAAAATCGGTGTTTAAAACCAGTTTAAAGATACGCGACCTAAAATTTAGAGGTAGTTTCAAGGAAGAGAGCTTCGAAATGGATGCGGATGCAGATGTATTCATACAAGAAATTGTACAAGGGAAAATAAACTATTTGAAAGATAAGCAGTGCAATATTTCGCTTGCGCTGGATGTGAGCGACGATTCTTATAAAATAGAAAAGTCTTCCATAACATTAAATAAACTTTTGCTTGAACTAAGCGGAAAATTTAATTATAAAGACAGTCTTGAGAGATTGGATCTAAAGTACAATGCGCCAGATCTCGACATCAGGTCGGTATTGTCGTTACTGCCTGAAAAGTTTAAGGAAAACATGAGTGACTATGAAAGTTCGGGTAACTTTTACGCTGGAGGAACGGTGCGGTATCTTAATAAAACTAATTACAGTGTTGTAAGTGATTTCGGAATTAAAAATGGTGACATCACCTATAAACCGAATACTGCCAAGGCAAGCAATGTAAATCTGGAAGGCAATTTAAATTATTCTGCCACTTCGTCCGTACTAAATTTGAAGAACGTTCATCTTAATTTAAAGGAAGATGAGATTGAAGGAAATTGTTTAATAAATAATTTTTCTGATCCTTACCTACGGGTAAAAACCAAAGCCTCTGTGAAGTTGGAGAATCTTTTAAGTTTCTGGCCAATTGATACGTTGAGCAGTTTAAAAGGACATCTTAAGATCAACGCAGACGCAGAAGGGCTTGTGAGCGCGCTTAAAGACCAAACCTTTTCCGAAAAAGTAAAGTTAAGCCTTGAAGCAACTGTCTCTGAACTGGAAGCACAATTTAAAGGCGACGACAAAATGTATGCGGTTGAAAATTGCATTATAAACGCAAAAGACAGAGAGGTTGAAGTAAAGAATTTGAAGTTGAAACGCGGAAGTTCGGACCTAACCGTAAATGGAAAAATTCCAGGAGTGTTTAACTACATCATTGACAGAACAGCGCCACTGGTAATTAATGGAAGTCTGTACTCAAAGTATCTGAAGATGGAAGATTTTATGTCGGCAGGCAATTCCTCTTCATCTCAAAGTAATAATAAACCAATGATACCTTCCAATGTGAGCTTTAAATTTAACGCCGCCATTGTAAAATTTAGCTTTAGAAAGTTTGAAGCCCAGTCCATCACCGGCGAAATTGAAATCAGGAATCAGAAGGCAATCGTTAGCGACATGAAACTTCAGGCTATGGAGGGAGACGCGGAAATAGATGCGTTTGCAGATAATTCAAAAGGAAGGCTGGACATTGTTCTTCAAAGTAAATTAAAGAATATCAACATCACTGAATTATTTTTGGAAGTAAATAATTTTGGACAAAACACTTTAACCGATAGAAACCTAAAAGGCTCAGCCTCGGCAACACTTGAGTTTTCGGGAAGCTGGAATAATAAGCTGGAACCGGAATTAAAATCTATTCGCTCTTCCTGCAATTTAATTATTGAGCGTGGCGAGTTAAACGACTTTAAACCTTTATTAAGTCTTTCAAAATTTGTGGATGTTGAAGAACTGAAGCGGATAAAATTTTCTGCTTTGCAAAGTGCCCTGGAAATTCAGAATAGTACCATCATTATTCCCCGGACATCGATTAAAAACTCTTTGCTTGATTTGGAAGTATGGGGAACCCATTCATTTGATAATAAGATTGATTATCACATCCAACTTTTGATCAGCCAGATACTGGCAAAAAAGAGAAAAGACAGGGGGTCTGAGTTTGGACCGGTAGAAGATGATCTTGAGGACCGTCGCAGTGCTTTTATTGCTATGAAGGGATCGGCAGATGATCCGGATATTAAATACCTCGACACAAAAGGTATGAAGGAAAAAATTAAAAACGATGTTAAGAAAGAAGGAAAAAATATGAAACGTGTTTTTAAAGAAGAATGGAATTTGTTTAAAAACGATACGACTTTGAAAAAAGTAAAAAAGCCTGAACCCGTTTTTGAGTTGGAAAAACCTGAAAACAATACGCCTAAAAGGACTCTGGAGTTGAAAAAGAAAAAAGACGAGGAAGAGGATTTCTAGAAGCCCAAACTTTCATTGCAGAGGCTTGTTTTTTCGGACAATCTGTTTAGGGTTAAAATCACTATATTTATAAAAAGAACACCTAAAACGTGAACATCTACGCAAAAAAACAACGTTGGAAACTTGCCCTAGCTGCTGCTGCACTATTGATTGTATTAGCATCCTTCTGGTATACAAACAATCTTGTTGAGCGGATCTCACGCGATGAAAAAATTAAAGCGCAGGTTTGGGCAGAGGCTGTTCAGAAAAGAGCGCAGTTGATCAAAGTCGCCAATCATATTTTTGGCGAGATAAAAAGTGAGGAGCGAAAAAAAGCAGAGCTTGTTGCCGAAGCGTTTAAACAACTCAATCAATACGACAATTCATCTGACATTAATTTTGTTCTCAAAGTTTTGCAGGAGAACACAACTGTGCCTGTGATACTTGTAAATGACAATGGAGAAATGACTTCCCGGAACCTGGACTCCATAGGTTCGCAAGACACATCTTACTTAAGAAAAGAGTTGAATCAGATGAAAGGAAAATATGATCCTGTGATCATTAACTATTATAAAAATTTTAACTCTTACTTATATTATAAGGACAGCAAAGTTTTTTCTGACATTCAGGTAATTTTTGATGACCTTATAAAATCCTTCAAAGAACTTTCAGTGAACACAGCTGAGGTTCAGGTAATATTTACAGATGCCAGTGAACGGCATGTTATTGACCACAGCGATAAGCTGGATGTCAGCAAGATTAATACACCCGAAAAATTGCGGATTACCTTGTTGGAACTTGCGAAGGCAAATCAACCTATTCCAATTGATTTGGGTGAAGGTGAAACGAATTATATTTTTTATGCAGAATCCGACTTGCTTACTAAGTTGAAGTATTATCCTTACATACAGTTCGGAGTGATTGGTTTGTTTTTAGTGATCGCTTATATATTATTCAGTACTGCGCGCAAGGCCGAACAGGATCAGGTTTGGGTAGGCATGAGTAAAGAAACAGCTCATCAGCTCGGCACACCACTCTCTTCGCTCATGGCGTGGAACGAACATTTATTGGCCCAGGGCGTGGATGAATCTATAGTGCATGAAATGCAGCAGGACGTGAAGCGTTTAAATACGATCACCGACCGCTTTAGTAAAATTGGCTCGCAGCCCACCTTGGTTCTGGAGAACGTAAACGATACTTTATTCGAAGCGGTAGATTATTTAAAGAAACGCACTTCCAGAAATGCAATCTATACTTTAAAGATGCCCGAAGAAATTTTGCACGCGCACTTAAGTAAACCTTTATTTGAATGGGTAATCGAAAACCTCTGTAAAAACGCTGTAGACGCCATGGAAGGCAAGGGAACACTAAATATAACCTTAAGTGGAGTGCCAGAAGGGATAATTATTGATATTACCGACAGCGGAAAAGGAATTCCCAAATCTAAATTCGACACCGTGTTTGAGCCAGGCTTTACTACCAAAAGTAGAGGCTGGGGATTGGGGCTGAGCCTTTGCAAGCGCATCATCGAAATTTATCACAAAGGAAAAATCTACGTTTTGAATAGTGAACCCGGAAAGGGAACTACTTTTAGGATTGAGTTGGCACGGGATTAGAAGAGATCACGCGCTTCAGAATATTTCTGTTAAAAAAATTGTTTCACCGCGAAAAGGTTATAGATTTGTTATAACCAATCTGGAATTTTGACCTAAAACGAGTCCGCCGCAAGCACCAAACATTAAGGTGTCAACAATAAAGTGCTTGAAACTATTGATCAGATTTTACAAGGTATATTGGTTTAGAAAAAAAGCATTCTCAACATAACATACTTGCCATTTGCTACAATCTTTGCAGTCAGCCAAATGTACATTAAATCGCACGAAACGAATAAAAAGCCCGGGCAAAATAATGATATAAACCCTAAGCGTTATGCAAAGCAGCAAAACTGCCTTCTCAAATCAGTGAATTTCTGACACAAAAAGAATCAAAAAAATTTCGATGAGTTTTGCAGCGGCCACATATTAAGCCCGCCAACACTGGACAGATATTTTTTATGCAACGGGCGATTTTTTCGAATGGATCTATAAAGGGTATGCGTATGTTGGGACATGGCCCCAATGTGATTATCTGGATCCTTATTCTTTTTGTTCTGGGTTACTGGATAATGCGGCTTGTACGGTACAAAAAAACGGCTTAGGAAAACTCTACGGTAGAGTAAATTTATTTTCCACCTATTTCTGCCACAAACGGAATATATCGCACGTACTATATCTTATCGTTTGTATTTTTTTTGTTTTAGCCGCTTAGCCTAGCGCACTATTTTTCACGACACTAATTTTTTAAAAATAAGAGAACCGCGATAAATATATTTCCGACACTCTATATCCGACTAAAACGATATAGTGCTAATTTCTCGGCATTTGCCTCTTGACTAGTATTAAGTGTAAAATCTTGTAAGAAATTAAGTAATTTTATCGATACGAATATTCTACGAGAATTAAAGTATAAATACCGAAACCCTATTACGTTGCAGTTTACTTATAACATCACATGAATATTCTTTAGTCAAAAATAAACTAATTCAAACCCATTAAAAAAATGAAATTTCTAATTCTATTCGCGCTCAGTTCTGTATTGCTTTGCGCTCAGCCTTATGGTCAAACAAAATATCCGGGAGGATCTGTCATGAGCTCCGGGTACCAAACCAATATACATCCTCAAAATGAAGGATTTATTATGGCAGGTCTTAAAAGCTCATGTTTTCATATCGATAAAACAAAAAGTGGAGGTTCAGTGCCAAGCTATTTTGGCGGTTATAGTTTTGAGAGAGATTATTATTTAAACGAGAATGGTTCCTGCTCCTCTACGCCCGGTAACGGGGTAACACCAATTGGAGGTGTCAGTGCTATTGTAATCTCTCATCCAAATGGCTTTTGGTACGCAGTTGCCGGCGTATACTCTCAAGCCTGTTTCATTAGTTTTCACGCTCCCGATGGTACTTCGAGTAGCATTTTGACATTCAAGTTTCCTTCACCTGCCACCCAACTGAACCGACCAACAATTCTTCAGGATCCTGGTACTCTTGATATCTATGTGTGTGGTTCCTATAATTCAGATATGTATGTGGTTAAGGTAAATTCCAGTGGCAGCACTGTATGGTCTTCATTTTATAATGCCGGGATGGCAATTCTAATGGAACCGCGCGACATGATCATATCAGGTCACACTGGTGAAATAATAGTTGTGGGGCACATGAGTCCCGATTTGCTTACTTAGTGTTTGGCCGAAAACTCCATTTTCGTCTTTGTGTCAAAAAAAATAATCGCTCATTTACCCCAGTAAACCTTACAATCATTTTTTTTAACACGCCTCGAAACTGAATTTTTCCATCCAAACACCTAGTTTTCGGACAGACACTATGTAGTAATTCCTGATAACCTTTGGGGTAATGTGTTTTGGTGAATTGATAAGCAATCCCTTTCTCCAGAACAAAAATCTGTGTGCCACCTTGCTGCAAAGAAAACATAACCTCCGAGTGCGGCAAGCCATCATAGCCATGTAACCGACCTTTGTTTTGGCTAAAAGCAAACGAAGAAAGAGAAATTTCTCCTGAGGATAGTTTTTCTTTTAATTTTTCGGCTTTGGCAGTGCTATTAGAGCTTGTGTTAGTATTAGCAACTAAACATTTTGAGCATAAAAAACTAAGAGCATTAGATTGTAACGTGAAATTTTTGTTTTCATAATCATAGAAGTGATAAAGACGGGGTAGAACAAAAATAGTAAATTTTTATAAATACATCTTTACGTGCATGTTAATTCGGGAGGAAAAATGGGGTTCCCTTCATTTTCATGTGAGAAGTGAATCTGGAAATTTATTAGTTGGCATAGAACTTTTTTACTTATGATGTGATACGTTTTTGCAAGGGATAGGCAAAAAAACAAATTGAAGTGGCCGCCGTTTTTAGAAATCAAAAAGAATGACGTAAACCAAAAAAACCCGTTCTTCATAAAAGAACGGGTTTACTCATCTCAAAAATTATCTTTTTAGGTTAGGCTAGAACCAATGTATTCGCGGTTCATGCGGGCAATGTTCTCTAAAGAAATCCCTTTAGGACATTCAGCTTCGCACGCGCCGGTGTTGGTGCAGTTTCCAAACCCTTCTTCATCCATTTGTTTCACCATGTTTAACACGCGGTCTTTCTTTTCAATCTGTCCTTGTGGTAATAAAGCCAGTTGAGAAACTTTTGCAGAAACGAAAAGCATGGCACTTGAATTTTTACAAGCAGCAACGCAGGCTCCACAACCAATACAGGCTGCTGCATTAAAAGCAGTATCCGCATCGTCTTTATTAATCAAAATATTATTAGCGTCCTTGGCATTACCAGTATTCACAGAAACGAATCCGCCAGAAGCCATAATCCTGTCAAAAGAAGAACGGTCAACCGCTAAATCTTTAATTACAGGGAAAGCGGCGCTTCTCCACGGTTCCACCACAATGGTGTCGCCATCTTTAAAGCTTCGCATGTGCAACTGGCAGGTCGTAACGCCCTGTTTCGGTCCGTGTGGACGGCCATTGATGTACATACTACACATCCCGCAAATGCCTTCACGACAATCGTGATCAAAAGCAATGGGTTCTTTTGCTTCCGTAATTAATTGTTCGTTTAAAACATCAAACATTTCTAAGAAAGACATGTCTGGCGATATGCCTTTAGCCATGTAGGTTTCAAAACGACCTTTTTCGTTTTTGTTTTTTTGTTTCCACACTTTTAAAGTGAGGTTCATATTTCCGTGACTCATAATCTTTTATTTTTTTTGATTCCTTTTAAAGGTTAATCGTTATAAGTTATTTGTTATTAGTTGTTGAGCTATCAATTTTTGCTCTCTGCAAATAATTTATATACCCATTCAAAATTGCTATGCTCTTAAGGGTATGCTGTTTCAACTCGTTTAATTCATTCTCAGTGATAAATTCCTCTTCGTTAGCAACAATCAAGTGGCCAATAATTTCATGTAAAGAGCCTCTTGAATGTCTGCAAAATTGTGTGTTCTCCTGATAATAATACCTTCCAAACCCTTCAGCAATATTAGCTGTTGCGGAACGTGAAGCCCTTATCAATTGATCCGTTAGTCTGAATTTTTCTTCAGGAGGAAACTTTTTTGTTACACTCCTTACGTTTCTTCTTAACGAAGCCGCCTCTTTCCAACACACTAACTCCTCAAAAGAACTTAAATTTGCCATTTATCAAACTCTTTAACGTTTAACCTATTTATAACTTCTCTGCGCGATCTTAATGTTCTCGTATTTTAATTCCTCCTTGTGCAACTCGAACTGACTTTCAGCTTTGAATTCCCAGGCAGAAACGAACGCGAATTTTTCGTCATCGCGCAAGGCTTCTCCTTCAGGCGTTTGAAATTCTTCGCGAAAATGTCCGCCGCAACTCTCTTCACGATTTAAAGCATCAATGCACATTAGTTCCCCTAACTCAATAAAATCAGCTACTCTGCCAGCCTTTTCCAATTCTGAGTTAAATTCATTCGCAGTACCTGGCACAAAAACATCGCTCCAAAATTCGGCACGTAATTTTTGTATTTCAGTAATAGCCCAGTTTAAACCTTCTTTGTTGCGGGCCATACCACATTTTTCCCACATTATTTTTCCTAAACGTTTGTGGAAATTATCCACTGATTTTTTGCCTTTTATGGACAACAGTTTATCAATGCGTTCCTGAACATCTTTCTCTGCTTTTACAAACGCTTCGTTGTCTGTTGGAATTGCTTTTGTACGAATCTCTTCCGATAAATAATCACCAATAGTGTATGGAATTACAAAATAACCGTCCGCTAAACCCTGCATTAAAGCAGATGCTCCCAGGCGGTTAGCTCCGTGATCGCTAAAGTTTGCTTCACCCAGAGCGTATAAGCCCTCAACGGTTGTCATTAAGTTATAATCTACCCATAATCCACCCATGGTGTAGTGAACAGCAGGATAAATGCGCATTGGCATTTCGTAAGGATTTTCGTCGGTAATTTGTTTGTACATATCAAACAAATTGCCGTATTTTTCTTTTACCACTTCTTTACCCAAACGCATGATTTCTTCTTTGCTTGGATTCTGTAGGTTCAATTTAGTGGCCTCTATTTTTCCGTAACGTTCTGTGTTAGCAGCAAAATCAAGATACACCGCCATTTTACTCGTGCCAACGCCATAGCCTGCATCACAACGCTCTTTTGCAGCGCGGCTGGCAACGTCACGCGGCACTAGGTTACCAAAGGCAGGGTATCTGCGTTCCAGGTAATAATCTCTTTCTTCTTCAGGAATATCAACAGCTTTGCGCGCATCATCTTTCTTTTTAGGGACCCAGATTCTTCCGTCGTTTCGCAGCGACTCCGACATCAAGGTTAATTTTGATTGATGATCTCCCGAAACAGGGATACAAGTCGGGTGAATTTGCGTATAGCATGGGTTACCAAAGAATGCGCCTTTTTTGTGTGCTTTCCAAGCGGCAGTTACATTGCAGCCCATAGCGTTGGTTGATAAATAAAACACGTTGCCATATCCTCCTGTACACAACAAAACAGCGTGTCCAAAATGGCGCTCCAATTTTCCTGTAACAAGGTCGCGGGCAATAATGCCGCGGCATTTGCCATCAATGTTTACAACGTCCATCATCTCATGGCGCGTCATCATGGTAACGGCACCCATTCCAATTTGTCTCTGCAAAGCGCTGTAAGCACCTAATAACAACTGCTGACCTGTTTGTCCAGCAGCATAAAACGTACGTTGAACCTGAGTTCCACCAAAGGAGCGGTTACTTAAAGTTCCGCCGTATTCGCGTGCAAAAGGCACGCCCTGTGCCACACACTGATCAATAATATTCGTTGACACTTCGGCTAAACGGTGAACGTTGGCTTCGCGGGCTCTATAATCACCGCCTTTAATTGTATCGTAGAATAAACGGTAAACACTGTCGCCGTCATTCTGATAGTTTTTTGCAGCATTCACGCCACCCTGTGCGGCAATACTATGCGCGCGCCTGGGCGAATCCTGAAAACAAAAAACTTTTACCTTGTAGCCCATTTCAGCCAAAGAAGCAGCCGCAGAAGAACCCGCTAAACCTGAACCTACTACGATAACCTCAAGGCTACGTTTATTGGAGGGATTTACCAAGTGAACTGTAGAACGGTATTTGGTCCATTTGTTCTCAATCGTTCCTTCCGGTATTTTTGAGTTTAATTTTGGTGATGAAGCCATATTGAAAATATTTACAATTTTGTTATTTACGATTTACGATTTCCGCGTTCAGTTATTTTATTAAGCCGAAATGCATAGCAATTGGCATGGCCGCAAAAATCACAGGAATAAGGATGGAAAACCACATTCCGACAGATTTAATAAGCGGGGTATACTTTTTATGATTTAAGCCTAAAGTCTGAAAAGCTGACTGGAAGCCATGAAGCAAGTGGTAAGCCAAAGAAATCATTGCCAAACAATAAACGATCACCACCCACAGTTGAGTAAAAGTAACCTGCATAACTGCGTAAAGGTTTTCATGGCCATTAACGTCTGTATGATTAATGCCAGGATAATTATCAATGCCAGTAAAACGTGAAACTACCCAAAAATGGGCAAGATGAATAATCAGGAAAATTAAAAGCAAAGTCCCTAACAGACCCATAGAACGACTGTACCAGCTTGAATTGGCAGCACCGTTTACCTGTGCGTAGGCGATAGGCCGAGACTTTCTGTTTTCAAGAGTAAGGACTAATGCTTGAACTATGTGTATAATCAAGCCTACAAAAAGAACGATTTCGCCAAAACGAATAATCCAGTTGTGCGCCATGAAATCGGCACCGGCGTTGAACATAGTGCCGCCATCATTAAAAAAGATGAAGCTATTCAAGAAACAGTGAACTACTAAAAAGGAAATTAAGAAAAGGCCTGTTAAGCCCATAACAACTTTTTTCCCGATTGAAGAATATAGAAAACCTGATTTTTTACTCATAATGCTTTTTGACTAAATGTTGCGTGAAATGTGCAAGGCAAATGTATTAAGCAAAACGGATACAATCAAGTTTTGAGGGAAATGATTTCAGTATTCGGAAAGGTATAACCTTTAAAATGGCTGAAACTGTTTGTATTAGGTAAAGAAGGCTTATTTAGAATAGATTTAAATATCGTTTCCTCAAAACTTATGCTAAAACAGAAAAGCCACCCTGGAGCAGCTTTTCTGTTTAGGAATCCTGTGCTGAAATAAATCTCAGCGTGAAAAATCATCAGTCTATTTTAACGACCTTCCTGATAGTGGAAATACCATCAGTTTGTAAATGCATAAAATAAATACCATTGGTATAGCTGCTTAAATCGATAGATGTCTTGCCGTCTTTCGCCAGAGATGAATAAACCAAAGAACCGGTGCTGCTATAAATAGTTATTAAAGCATTTTGAGAAAGATTGCCGCCAATAACCGTCAGAATATCTTTTACCGGATTTGGATATATTGAAAGCGCTGTAAATTCTGTATTTTTAAGAAGCCCGGTCAAAATAATGCTTACACAACTGCTTGTATCTGAGCAACCATCTTTTGAAACTATTACCGCATACTTACCTGTTAATGTGGCTGTAAAAAACTGCTGCGTATTTCCTGCTAAAAAAGAATAGTTGTTATCACAATTCGTCCATTGGTAACTAGAGTTATTTGCATTCGCCTGAATGGTAGCTCCATTCACATTGGTAGATACATCAATCATAGCAGGTTGACTAATGGTTAAGGTTTTTGTCACGTTGCATAAGTTCGCATCTTTTACAAATACCGTGTAAAGTCCGGGCGCCAGCTGATTCGCGCTGCCGTTTGTTCCGCCAGTTGGGGTCCATGAATAAGTGTAACTGCCAGTTCCTCCGGTTACATTCAGGGTGGCAGAGCCGTTAGCAAGGCCATGACAGGTTACGTTTGTAGGACCAGCCAGATTGGCTATAATTATAGCTGGCTCTGTGATAACCATTGTTTGGGAAACAGCACATGCATTGGCGTCTTTTACGATTACGGTGTAAATTCCCGCGGTGATAGAAGAGGCAGAGCCAAGAGTGCTACCGGTTGTCCACGAGTAAGTTAAAGCTCCTATACCTCCATTGGCGGTAACGGTTGCCGATCCATTACTTCCTCCGTTACATGTAACGCTGGAAGATCCCGTAAGATTAATAGTTATAGCCAAGGGTTGTGCTATTGTAAGTGTTTGAGTTAGCGAGCAAAGATTAAAGTCCTTAACAATAACAGAGTAGGTTCCTGCTTGTAACCCGCTACCTGAAGGATTGCTTCCGCCGGAAGGCGACCAAGAATAAGTGAATGCGCCCGTGCCTCCATTGGCGGTAACGGTTGCCGATCCATTATTTCCTCCGTTACAGGAAACGCTTGCCGATCCCACGAGGCTAACAGTGATTGCAGGAGGTTGAGTGATAGTGAGCGTCTGGATTTTTGTGCAGAGGTTAGCGTCTTTTATAGTAACGGTGTAAGTTGCGGCCTGCAAGGATGTTGTTGAAGCAGTATTACCCCCTGCCGGAGACCAACTATAAGTATACGCTCCGGTTCCGCCGTTGGCAGAGATGCTGGCAGTAGCATTGCCTGAGCCATTGCAGGTAAGTGAAGTTTGTGAAGACACACTGCCTGTAAGAGCTGGTGCCTGTGTAATAGTAATCGTTGTTATTGCAGTAGTTGTTCCATCAGAAACGGAAACGGTGTATGTTCCTGCCTGAAGGTTTTGCGCTGTTAAGGTATTACCACCATTTGGGAGCCAGCTATAAGTAAGTGCACTTGTTGTGCCGGTAACGCTGATAGTAGCTGCGCCCGTAGAGTTTCCAAAGCATCCTACACTTGTTGTAGCTGCAACGCTAATTGTGAAAGCAGGCTCCAGGTAAAGGCCAACCATAACAGGATCATGATCGGAAGAACGATATGCATCAGCTGTATACATGTACGCGGGATTAAACTCCTGGTTGTAATCTTTTGCAATAGGTTCGTCAGCATTGATATGCCACTTGTCCGCTCCTGTAACCTGAACTCCTAATGATTGGGACACAAAGGCATGATCCAGCGAACCCGATTGACCATTGAAGACATAAGAATAAGTGTTATTAAGAAGGTGAGTTAAGCCGCCGGCAATTAACCTGTCAATAGGATCTTCCTGCTCGTAACCATTAAAATCGCCTATAGCGATTATATCATTATCTCCAGATTGAGTTACAATTGTAGTAATATAAGAAAGTAAAGCGGTGGCCTGTTGTCTGCGTGTATCGTTATAGCAACCCTGCCCGTCATTCTGATCTGTATTAAGGCCCGTAGAACCACTACAGCTTTTTGACTTAAAGTGATTAACTACAACAGAGAATTTTTCACTATTGCTATTTAGCATAAAAGTCTGAGCCAGGGGCGGACGGTTATGTATAACGTTGTTATCAGATTTGGCAAGACCTACGCAAGTTAACACCGCGGGTTTATAAATAAGCGCCACTTTTATTGCATCGGTGCCGGTGCCACCATTTGTTGTAGTTGGATCCAAAACGTAAGTATAGGTTGTGCTGCCTATTGACGTATTAAGACCACTTACTAAATCAGCGATTGCTGATTGTGAGCCATCACCGTCATTTTCCATTTCCATCAAACCTACTACATCACAACTCATTTGTTTAATAGCTTCAATGATCTTAGCGCGTTGACGTGAAAATTCTGTCGCGGTAGATGCGCCTCTGCTGGTCGGGAAACCGCCTCCGCTGCCATTACCGTTAAAATAATTCAGCACATTAAAACTAGCCACTTTTACATTAGCTCCACCAAGGGCCGGCACTGAAGGTCTGGCAGCATAAGTAAATGCCGGGGCAATGAGGGGCTGTATTCTATAAAGACTGAAAGCATAATCCATAATACCTTGCAGGTTGGCCAAACTGCTCCCGCAACGCAGAGTACTGTTAATCGGATCTACATAGGGAACGATTGTAGGATTTTGCACACTGCTTTTGTCATCAAGGGTTATTTTATTGAGATCGTTAAGATTTTGCTGCGCTGTAACTGCTGTTACATTACTGCTGCCTGTACTAATAGTACCGCTGGCCACAGCGTCATTTGGATCTATAAAACCTGTTGGCTGCACAAGACGTCCGCCAGAAGAAAGCAATACCTCTCCATAGCGCGCAAGAGTGTATACTTCAGACACAGTGAGCGACTGAGTAAACAGCACTTTCATGCCCTCAAGCTTTTCAAAATCGTTCAGGGAAGTTACAGGTAAACTTGCAGTTACTGCGGTAATTGTGTTTCCTGTGCTTTGAACGCTGAGGGAAGTGACAGATTTTATCTGTGTACGGCCAAAATATTCCTCTACTGTTCCTGTCAGACGCACGTAATCACCTGCGTTAACGGTAAAAGAGCTGTTGGAAACAAAAATTCCGTCAGAGGTTGCAGTATTGTTATCACCCGCAAGGTCTTGTATATAGAAGCCGGCAAGTTCGGTTGTTGCCTGATAATCTCCTGTAACAATACCTTCTGTAAACACCACCTGGTTTGTAAAGGAGCTGGCAGAAGAGGAACCCTGAATCTGGTAAACTGGTGTTAAAGTGAGAGCGGTTCCGCTGAGATTCAAAGTAGCTGTGTAAGTATTACTGGTATGTTCTACAGTGCCTGTATTGCTTCCACTAGTTGTGGGAACATATTGAACGTAAATTGTAAAAGTAGGAGAAAACGAGGCCGAAGGTATGGAAAGGCTTGTCGAGAATGGTCCGGAAGAAGAAAGAGAAATTTCGAAGAAAGCCGAAGCAGAAAGTGTTACCGGGGCAGTAAGTGTGTTGCCAGTTACAACGTAAGCCAGCGTCGCTGAAGGCACGTTAGCAAGAGTTGTAAAGCTCAAAGAGACAGGCGACACCGAAAGTCCGGCATTAGTTGATGTTGGAGGAGCAGTGCAGCTTACAGTGTGGGAACCCAAACCAGTAAATGTATTGAGTGGGAATCCATCCCACTCCGGAGCAATGAAAAAAACGTTCGAGATTGTTACATCTCCCTGGCATATAGAAGCTTTGCGACGGATCGTCCTATCTAGCGTGCAAGTGTCGTTGGAGCCCCATTGTGTTCCGGGATCAAAACCTACCTGACCGATGACATCCAGCACTGTTCCGGAAACACCGCCTTTTTTTAGAACTATGGCATCGTCGCCATTAAAGTTAACCGCTCCTGAGCTTAGTTGTGGAGTAAAACTCAGCACAGCAGAAGTATGCGCAACCACATAAGTGGCTCCGGCAAGCACTGTGCCCGTTAGCGCAAGGGATGAAGAGGTTGTAGCTCCGTTAAAATAAAATTCAAGAATATATTGTCCTGCGGTAAGATCAATGGCCGCGGAAGTTCCGTTATACATTTCCAGGGCCTTATTAAAGCTGCTGCCTTCAACGTATTCTGAAATAAATAAATCTGTGGGTTGTGCTAATACTGCATTCCGGTTCACCAGAATCGTCAACGCAAATACAAAGTAACATAGGGTTTTTTTCATAATTATATTTTTATACGAATGTAAGCCTGCTACTGCAGATGCTCGTTAATGCTTATTTATCATTTTGTTATGAAAGATTTACTTTGACTTCAACTTGTAATGCAGGCTTAATATACGTCTCGATTAGCACGAGCAGTTCTTGAGGATATTGTCAAAAAAACTTTTCGGGAAAACAAGATTTCAGGAAGAGCCTTTTTTTATTGAGTAAAGGCATGAAGCTCTTCCCACCTTTTCCCCAACTTCAAAATGCTAAATCCAGTGTATTCAAAATGACCGCTAAGCTTTTTTGATTCGAATTCTTTTTGTAGTTCATAAAACTTTGGCTTCTTAAGATCTCTGAAAGCAACAGTCACGTGGGGATGAAAGCCTCTCCTGTCTTCTGCCTCATTAAAGAGCTTCAGTTCTTTTTTTGCAAAATATGTAAGTTCATTATGAACTTGGAAAAGAGGATCATTCTTAATCACGTTTGCGTAAATCACCCTGGGTTCAAAAAATGCAAAGTCCTTTAATTCTATCTTAATAGAACTTTGGAAGCTGAAATTCGATATTTTTTGAAGTAAGTCTGCCTCTTTTTCTTCCTTCCATTCAAAAGGCCGGTGAAGGGTAATGTGTGCCGGACTTCTCAACGCGCCTTTTAGGCCATGCTTTTCGAATAAATACTGCTTTAAAGCCTCAATTTCGCTGAATAAAGGATCGGAAATTACTATAGCGATAAAGTATTTTTTAGCAGTCATTTTACCGGTAAACATATTAAATTATGCTATTTTTGCGTGACAATACAATTCTATGCAAATTATCATACCAATGGCGGGCAAAGGTAAGCGAATGCGCCCACATACCCTAACTACCGCCAAGCCCTTAATTCCCGTTGCAGGGAAAGCAATTGTTCAGCGTCTTGTAGAAGATATTACCAAGGTGTGCGGTCAGAAGGTTAACGAGATCGCGTTTGTAATTGGCCCCGATTTTGGGGCTGAAGTAGAGCAGAATCTCATTAAAGTGGCAGAAAGTCAGGGTGCAAAAGGAAGTATTTATTACCAGGATAAAGCGCTGGGAACTGCTCACGCCATTATGTGCGCCAAAGATGCTATTAAAGGCAAAACAGTGGTTGCTTTTGCCGATACCCTGTTTAAAGCTGATTTTATTATGGATACGGAACAGGAAGGTGTGATCTGGGTTCAGAAAATCGACGATCCCAGCCAGTTCGGCGTTGTGAAATTAGATGCAAACGGAATGATTACTGATTTCGTTGAGAAACCGGAAACATTTGTAAGCAACCTAGCCATCATAGGGATCTATTATTTCAAAGACGGAGACTATCTGAAAAGCGAATTGCAATATTTGCTCGATAACAATATCACCGAAAAAGGAGAGTTCCAATTGACAAACGCACTCGAAAACATGAAACAAAAAGGGACTAAGTTTATGCCCGGACAGGTTACAGAATGGCTCGATTGCGGAAATAAAAATGCGACTGTTTATACAAATCAACGTGTACTGGAGTTTGATAAAGGCAAAGCGCATTTGAAAGGAAAAAATATTAAGAACACCAACAGCATTATCATTGAACCCTGTTTTATCGGCGACAATGTAGAGCTAAAAGATTCTATAGTTGGTCCGCATGCAAGCATTGGTGCTAACAGCAAGGTTTCAAACAGCATTTTGAGAAATTCTATTATTCAAACGGACGCTAAAATAAATAACGCTAACATTACTAACAGCATGTTGGGAATCGGCGCTGAGGTAAACGGAAAACCCATAGACATAAGCATTAGCGACTACACTCAACTCATTGTTTAGAGCAACAAAACATATTTTATCCTGCTTTGCATTTACACTCTTTCTGGCAACAGTCATTTCCTGTAAAAGTAAAAAAGGAGGCGTTGGGGTTAAAGACCCGGCGATAAAGGGAAACGTGCAACCCTCTGAAGAGGTCAACTATGCCCGTATGGGGTACATTTATGTGGAAGCCTGTTTGCAAAGGAAAAAAGGAAATCTCCAGGAGGCCCTGAAACTTTTCGAAGAATGTAAGAACATTGAGCCTGCAGATCCAGCCATTCGTTACGAAATGGGAACAATCTATAAATTGTTGGGATCCAATGAACAGGCGCTAGCAAATGCTAAATTTTGTGCCGAAGCCGATCCGAATAACGAATGGTACCAGCTTTTACTGGTAGATTGTTATAACGCCACCCGCCAGTATAGTCAGGCTGTAAAGGTTAGAGAAGCACTCATAAAAAAATTTCCCGCCAGGAATGAATACAAGGAAGACCTTGCTATTGAGTATGCAGTGATGGGTTACTACGACAAATCGTACAAAATTTATGATGACCTTGAAAAAACTTATGGCGTAAATGAGCAGATAACTCTTAATAAAGTAAAGCTGCTTAAGAGTCAGAAAAAAATAAAGGAGGCAGAAGCGGAGCTTAAAAAACTTTCAGATTCGGATTTAAGCGAACCTCGGTACTATGGTTACCTCGCCGAATTTTACCTCGAGCTGAACGATCTTGAAAGTGCGAAGTTAATGTATGACAAGATCATGAAGGTGGATGCCAATAACCCGGAAATTAACCTGGCGCTTCACAACTACTATAGTGCAAAGGGAAACGATGCGTTGGCTTACGAGAACTTAAAAAAAGCCTTTTTAAATCCCGATCTGGACGTTGAAACTAAAGCGAGCATTTTACTTTCTTTTTACAACCGGGCTGAAACGCATGAAAAGAACGCTTTTGAGCATGGAGTAGAGTTGGCTGTAATCATGCTGGAGGTGCACCCGCAATCTAACGAAGCAAATTCTTTGTACGCTGATTTTTTACGTTTCGATAAAAAATTTAAAGAGGCCTCTGTATATTATTACAAGGCCGCTATGGGCGAACGGCGCGATTTTAGGGTCTGGGAAAGTTTATTGTATAACGACTATCAACTACAGCAGTTCGATTCATTGGAACATCACAGCACAAAGGCCATAGAAGTTTTTCCCAGCCTTCCCGCAAACTACAAATACAACGGCATAGCAAACACAGAGTTAAAAAATTACAAAAAAGCAATTCAGTCTTTGAATGATGGAACGGAATTTGCTACTGATAACTCACAGAGGATTGATTTTCTAAGTCTTTTAGGAGACGCTTACTTTTACGCGAAGGACTATCAAAAATCTGACATGAGTTTCGAAGAGGCTTTGAAGATCAATGCCGACAATACTTATGTGTTGAATAATTACGCGTATTACCTGTCGCTGCGCAACGAGAATCTTGAAAAAGCGGAAAAATTATCTAAACGCTCTAACGATCTCCGACCAAACGACCGAAGTTATTTAGACACTTATGGCTGGATTTTGTATCAGCAAAAAAAATACACAGAGGCAGAAGCATTTTTAGTAAAGGCAGTGAGCTTGGGCCCAAAAAATCCAACTATCCTTGAACACTATGGCGATGTGCTCTTTAGATTAAATAAAACATCAGAGGCTCTTAAACAATGGGAAGCTGCCAAACAAAATGGAGGCAATTCAGAAAGTCTGGCAAATAAAATAAAAACAAAAAAACTGAATGACTAGTACTGCTTTTAAATATTGTTCGGTAATTTTTTACACGCTTCTTTTAACGGGAATCATTTCATCCTGTAAGAACAAAAAGAAAACCCAGAAAACGGAAACACCGGTAGTTGCAGTGGATGACACTTTAAACAACCGCTGCAGGCTCGACTACAAAAGCGCACGAACTTTGAGCCGGCATGTGAAGGACAATGAATTTAATTTTGAATGGATCTCTGCCAAGGCCAATGTAGAAGCAACAATTGAGAATGAGGAAAACAGTTTGGTTGCGCGAATAAAATGCAGAAAAGACAGCGCGATCTTTATTATCATTGAAAAGCTTACAATCGACATCGCTAAGATTCTGATTACCCGTGATTCGGTAAAAATTCGGATCGATGCAAACAGAAATCTTTATTTTAAGGGAGATTTTAACTACATAAATGATCTGTTGAATGCAGATCTGGATTTTGATTTGGTGCAAGCTGTGCTATTTGGTAATAGTGCAGATTTTCAGGAGGACGAAGCAAAGTTAAAACCTGTAACCGATCGTCAGAACTGCCGTTATTTATTGAGTACAGAACGTAAACGGCGCCTCAGGAAAATCCAGGCGGGTGCTTCAGAACCTAAAAACTCTCTGCAGACACTCACTTTAAACCCCGACAACTATAAGATCTTAAAGAATGAATTCAGAGAACCATCCACCAACAGGATGTTCATTGCAAACTACTCTGATTTCACACAAAAGGATAGTGTTTATGCACCATACCATGTTGATATTGATATAGTGGCACAGAAAAAAGCAAACATAAAAATTGACTATGTTCGCATAGAGAAAAATACGCCACAAAAGCTGTTCTTAAACATTCCGGCAAAATATGATCCTATTCAGATACAAAAGAAATAAACTAGTGCTGCTCGCAGCATTTATTTGTTCTGTTGTATTTGTCTTTCCGGCATATGCCCAGCATCCTTCTAAAAATTCCAAAAGAGATCTTGAAAAGAAAAAGCAGAAGATTAACGAAGAAATTCGCGAGATCAACACAATGCTAAGCGAAACAAAAGCAAATAAAAAATCTTCCATCGGCGCGTTAGTCAATATTAATATGAAGCTTGAAAAACGCCAGGAGCTTATCAATATGATTAACCTCCAGTTGTCAGAGTTAAACAAGGACATTAAAAGGAACGAAAACGAAAGTCTACAATTAAGAAATAGTTTAGAGAAGCTTAAAAAGGAATACGCGCAGATGATCGTGTTTGCGCAACGCAATCAGGATGCCTACAGCGCACTCATGTATATTTTTGCGGCTGAAAGTTTTAACCAGGCATATTCGCGTTTAAAATACATGCAGCAATATTCTGAGTTCAGAAAAAAACAAGCAATCGACATCATCAATACGCAAACAACTCTGGATGCAAAATTGAAAGAACTGATAGATCAACGGCGTGAAAAAAATGCGCTTCTCGGAAATGAGCAGGAAGAGAAGATGCAACTCAGCGGTGAAAAAACAGAACAGGAGCAGGTACTTACCGAGCTTCAGAAGAAAGAGAAGGAACTAAAAGCCGAACTAGAAAAGAAAAAGGAAGATGCCGTGCAATTGCAGCTCTCCATTAAACGATTGATTGAAGCAGAAATTAAACGAAAAATGGAAGAAGCGGAAAGAGCTGAGGACGCGCGTGTTGCAGCGGCAGTAAAGAAAGCCAAAGAGGATAAAAAGAAAAAAGATGCTGGTCTGAAAACAATTCCTGAAAAAAAGAACGAAGCGATAGCGGAAGTACCAACAAAACCCGAAAAGGTTGAGCGTCCTTCTGTCCCTGAACTAAGCGAAGAAGCTGTGGCGTTAAGCGCTGACTTTTCAAACAACCGCGGCAAATTACCATGGCCCGTTGCTAAAGGCGTCATCTGTGAAACCTATGGCGAACATGAGCATCCCGCTATAAAAGGATTTATGATGTTTAATAATGGTCTGGAGATCTGCGCTACAAAAGGCACACAAGCCCGCGCTGTATTTGAAGGGGAAGTAACGAGTATAGCTGTCTCTCCAACTGGCGGAAAGCTGGTGATCATAAGACACGGGGAGTATTTAAGTGTGTACTGTAATTTAGGAGATATTCTGGTAAAAACCGGGCAGAAGGTTAGCGTTAGACAAGTGATCGGCACAGTCATGTACAACGAAGATGATGATAAAACGTCTATGAATCTGCAGATCTGGAAAGGCCAAAAGACAATGGACCCAAGCGGCTGGTTGTTCAACGCACGCTAAGAATTTCCTTAATCATAAGGCTCGTAGGCATTTATAAACTTTATAAAATCTTCTGTTTTTAAAGTGTTGCTGTTGACTAGGAATAATCCATAATCGTCCAGTTTTTCTAATTCGAAATAAGTGTGCTTAGGTAATAATTCTTTGAACTGACCCAAAGAAGACACAAGGATAAAAGTTTCATATATTTTTTTATTGGTTTTGGCGCGCATCCAGTAGCGCTTATCAAACTTGGTCTCCTGCGTATCCTGATAATCATCGTAAATGGCGGGCCCACCGTAACAAACCACATTGTTAAGCCAGAAGCGATTAGAAATGAGCATGAAATCCATATTTCTTTCCGCACAAACTTTTTTGTAAAAGGAAATGATCTGCAATGCATCTTTTAATGGCAATACCCGCACACCATGAAAGTTGCGGCTATCGTAGTGGCGTCCAACCAACTTTTCTAGGTTTAAGATTTTGTAGGCTGAGAAAAGTAAAGGAATGCAGAAAGGCAAAAGAAGACAGTTCCTTATGTTTAATTCAAAAAGTGGAATAAACAGACAAATGAATATCGGGATTCCTAAGTACATGCGGCTGTAAGACATATACGCCCAGGTGGAGCCCTCTGATGTTTTCCCCGAACAAAAAGAAAACAGAAGCACTGCAATAAAGATCAAAAACGACGCAAATGCTTTTTTGTTTTTCCGGAATAAAAAGATCGAAACCAAAAGCATTACACATAAAAGCAAAAGGCAATTGTTGGGAAAAAAGAAAGAAAGCTGCGCAAAACGACTGTCAAGGCTGGAAATGTTCTGCCATAAGAAGTCTAAAGAAAAATTGTAATGAATAACACTCATCACATAGTCGGGATGAGAAATGTAAAACCGATCAAAAAATAAATGAAGCGGCCAATACAAAAACAAAGCAGAGAAGGTGATGTAATAATAGCGTGGATTTTTGTAGTGGTGTAGAAAAATGTAAAACAAAAAAGGCGCGCTAACCAATACAGAGTTTGGATTTACAAAATAGCCGAGAACAGCAAAAAATGTGTTGAGGAAAATGAAGCGAAAATTAGTGGGATTGAGAATGTTTATTACAAAAAAGGAAGTAAAAAATAATCCGGTCACAAAGCCTCGGGGAAGGCTGGTCAGAAGGTCATAATCTGCGGGTAGGCAGAGAGTCAAAGCAATGATAAGCAGAGCGGCTGGCTTCTTATTGTGAAAGAACAAGTAAAGAGAAGAAAACAAAAAGGGAAAAAGAAAGATGAGATGCGTAGCCAGAGGAACTGCACAATATACCGGCAGGTTCATCCACACAAAAGGAACCGCGAAAAGTGCTTCCATAAAAGTACTGTAGCTTTGGCCGTAATAGCGCGGCTCGTAAAAAAGCCCCTTCGCATAATCGTGGGCGCCAAGCCACATATAAGGTTGGTCTGAATCAATAAAGCCAAGATTTAGCTTGAAATAAACCGCAACATGCACCGTAAACATTGTGAGTAAGAGGAACACAAAAAGAAGAGTTACCAGCGAGTGTGGTCTTGGGTTTATGAAGTTATGTTTTTCAGGTAGCACCGTAAACAAACAAGATTTGAAATGAAAGTAAAATAAAAATCTGAGATAAGAAACAGCTGTTTAGTTTTTGTAGGCCCCGAAAACAAAAAAGCCCGTTCTGCAGTTAGAACGGGCTTTTAATGGTTTTGAAACTCAATTAGTTTTTGAAAAATTCATCATAGCTAACTTCTTTAGTGTCGAGTGTACATTTTTCCTTAATCAAACCTAGTACTTTTTTGCTGTAAAGATTTTCGAAAATACGTTGGGCTTCTTTTTCTTTGCTCAAAAGATCTTTAGAGATTTTTTCTAAATCTTCTTCCGTAGCGGCCTGTCCGTAACGGGCATATTCGCTTTTGATAAATAATTTCGCTTCGTCTTTAGCTTCGTCGCCTGTTACGGTGATGTTATTGTCTTTAATGATCTTGTTTTCAATTAGGCGCCATTGCATTGCTTTAGCATAGTTCGGGTAATCTTTTTCGATTTCCTCTTCTGTTACCGGTTTTTCGTTGGCAACAGCTAACCATTTTTTTAAGAAAGTATCAGGAAGTTGCAGGTTTGTTTTTTCAACAAGCTTGTTCTCCACTTCTGTTCTTAAGAATTTCTCAGAGTCAGCATTGAACATCAATCCTAGCTCTTCGCGAATCTTATTTTTGAATTCTTCTTCTGAAGTAATTTTCCCCGCACCATAAACTTTATCAAACAAGTCCTGATCAAGCTCTGCATCCTCTAAACGTGAAATATTTTTAACCGTTAATTGTAAATTACAATTTGTTGTTTCTGCAAGGTCTTTATCAATGCCTAAAGAAACACTTTTATCCAAAGCGGTTTCGTAAAGATCGTTGATGCTTATTACCACTTTATCGTCTTTTTTAAGACCTAATAATTTTGCTTTTGCTGCTTCACTTTGAGTGCGATCGTAACTTACGCTTGTGCTTTTGTAAATCCCACCTGGCTTAATTGCGCCAGTTTCGTCTAATTCGTTAATGTCAACAAACACAACGTCCTTTTCAGTGGAAACATCCGGGCTTGTTGGTTTTCCGTAGTTACGACGAATATCCGTTAAATATTTTTCAATTAAAGCGTCATCTACTTTTACAGTTTTATAAGTAAAAGTGTTTTTGTTATCCAGATTTACTTTAAAATCAGGCGCTAATCCTAAGTGGTAAACGAATTCGAAATCAGTTTGTTTGTTAAAGTCAACAGAAGTTTGATCTTTAGGCAAGGGATTTCCAAGAATTTCAATCTTGTTTTCTTCAATATACTTGTTAAGGCTATCACTAAGTAATTTATTGATCTCATCAACAAGGATTTGTGTCCCATATTGTTTTTTAATAAGACCGGTTGGCACTTTACCAGGTCTAAAACCCGGCATGTTAGCTTGTCTTTGTACTTTTTTAATGCCTTCAGTTACACGGCTTTCATAATCGTTAGGACTCACTGAAATGGTTATTTCGGCGTTTAAATTGTCAATATCGTGTTTCGTAATATTCATTGTATTGATTTTTAAGGAGGCTAAAAATAACAAAATTTCTTTACTAATTTCGTGTTTCAACCCATTGAAATCGAGAAAATTAACAAAATCTATTTAAAAGTGATTGAAAAGCTGCAACTAAACTCCTTTTGCGCTTCAAGCGTTATAATTCCATCTTTCTTAACAAAATTCTGCGTGCTTGTTTCTTTGTCGGCAATCCCATACCAAGGCTCAAGACAAACAAATTCTTCACACCCCTTTTTTGACCAAATGCCAAAATACGGCCAGCCCGCGCACTCCATAATAATTTTGTGATCAGAAGATCCAGAACAAAGGCTGATCTTGTTTACCTGATTATTTTCAAAGACTAAAGCATCTTTATCGAAAAGGGTTTTTGATAAGAACAGCTTGTTGTTTTTTAAATCCAGCGGCCATTTGCTTTCTTTTCTTAATCCCGAATTTAATTCCGTTAGTTGATAGGAGGAAGACTCAAATTCAAGAAAATAGTCTTCAAAGTTCTCTGTTTCAAGGAGCGGACATTTAAAGCCAGGGTGTGCGCCAACACTGAAGTAAATGGGTTCTTCCGACGGATTCACAACGCGGCACTTCGTTACAAGCGCGCTCTCTTCCAGGGTATACGTAATCTGCAAAAGAAAAGCGAAAGGGTAATTATTTTTTGCATTCTGTTGTAGCTGAAAAGTGCAGGAGCGTTCATCTTTAGTTATCAACTCAAAATTAAGGTCTCTTGCAAAGCCATGCTGACCTAGCTCATAGGGCTTCTCTTTAAAAAAAAAGCGGTTATCTCTTAGCTTTCCTACAATGGGGAAAAGTACCGGTGCATGTCTTGGCCAAACGTCTTGTTTCGCTTGCCAAAGATACTCCAGACCTTTTTTATTTTTAACACTGCATAGTTCAGCGCCCAAAAGATTTATGAGAACATCTAATTGTTCTGAAACAAGAGAGTGTTGCATGTCTATACTAAAGCATCATAACTCCTTTTATGGAGGCGGCTCGTTTGTAAATATCAATAATTTCACCCGAGTTCATCACGACTTGCTTAGCTGTAATACTGGTATATTTGCCCTTATCACTTTCTTTCGTATGAATGTCAGCTTCCGCTTCAAAAAGATTTTCAACAAGAGCAATGGTGCGATTTTCGCTTGGCACTATGAGTTTGAACATGTACACGGCTGGAAAACTGGTGGTTTCCTCCAGTTTCAGTCTTAGTTTTTCCAGGTCTTCTTCTGTCATATGGTATCGAAAAAATGATTGTAAATAAGTACAAGGCCAAAAATAATGAGCAGGCCTCCGGTAATGACGTTAACAATATACATAGTTCTAGCCGTAAGCACTGCTTTAAGCTTGCCGGCTACGGCAACTTTTCCGAATTCCACTAAAAGAACAAGCCCGAGTGTAAAGCTGAAATAAACAACCATGTTAATAACACTATAGTCCAAAGTTTTGCTAACGGCGGTTACGTTGCCGAGCCACAGAAGCCACACAGCTGGATTCAGGCAGTTCAATAAAAATCCTTTAAAGATCATGGCTTGTGCCGAAGGTCTTTCAATAATGATCACTGCATCTTTTTTTGGAGCAGGTTGCCTAAAATGCAGGGCGCCAAAAACAATAAGCACAATGCCCGCAAGGATGCCCATAAAACTTTGACTTTTTTCATCTTGTATAAAATTACTTGCTCCAAAATGAATTAGAAGAATGATCAGCATAGAAACTAAAAAATCGCTGGCAACAACTCCAATAGCAAGCAAAGAGCCCGTCTTATAACCATGTGTAATACCAGTATTAATCAGCGCGAAAAAAGCCGGACCAAAAGAAAAGGTCAGCAGCAACACGATCACAACGGTTTGGGATATCAGGCTAAAGATCAAACGGCTTCTTGTTTATAGGTTTCTAAAAACGCAAGCCATTCGTTTAGTTGTTTGCCTTTGAGTACTCTTGGAAATTTACTTTGACCGCCTAATTTGTTTTTGCTTGCCAGGAAATCAATAAATGCCTGGTTGGGAAGCACAGTCACAACAAGTTCTTTAAGGGCATGTTTTCTTTCAACCGCATAATCATCATTCAGGTGTTTCAGATGCGCATCAATTTTTTCGCCTAGAATAGTTTCATCAAAAGGCCTGTCCGTTCCCAGGTACCAGTGGTGCGCAAATAATCCCTGGTGAGGAATACCAACTACCGCATACTCATTTATGTGAATGTTAAGCTCTGCCGACGTTAATTTTACGGCTTGGTTCATATTGTCCACGCTAAGGTGCTCTCCACATAAACTCAAAAAGTGTTTTGTTCTTCCTGTTACGATTATTTCACAACGCTTCAAATCAGTGAACTTTAAAGTGTCTCCAATAAGGTAACGCCAGGCACCGGCGCAATTGCTAATCACCACAGCGTAATCTTTATACAGCTCTACTTCAGTAATGTTGAGTGCATGTGCATTAGGCTTTACATTTCCATCGGCGTCAAAATTCTCATCGGTGAAAGGCACAAACTCAAAGAACATTTTATTGTCCGTGAGTAGCTTCATGCTCTGTTGTTCATTGGGACGTTCCTGATATGCAAGGAAGCCCTCTGACGCCATGTAAGTGTCAAGGTAAATAAGTTGGTTACTGCATAATGCGTCGATACTTTTTTTGTACGGGTGAATTGCAACACCACCATGTACATAAATAACAAGGTTAGGCCAAACATCGTGTATGGTTTTTACGTTGTAATGCTTAATGATGCGCTCAAATAAGATTTGGATCCATGCCGGCACACCGCAGATAAAACCGACATTCCATTGTTTAGCTTTTTCTACAATTTCTTGTAATTTACTCTCCCAGCTTTCAATGGAACGAATGTCAGGACCCGGCAACGAAAAATTTTGAAACCACCTTGGCTGCGTGCCCGTGGTAATACCGCTTAGATCGCCACTGAAATAAGTGCCGTTGAAATTTAAGTTGGTGCTTCCGCCTACAAAAAGAACTTCTGTCTCATATTGCTGTTTTGTAAAATTAAAATGTTTGGTAGAAATGATCTGCCTTAAAGTTCCTTTATGAATAGACTTGATCATGTCTTTTGTTACAGGAATATGTTTACTCGAAGATTCGGAGGTTCCTGAACTAAGCGCAAAATAATTTATCTTACCGGGCCAGCAAACATTTCGTTCCCCCTTCAAGGCCCTGTGCCACCAAGCGTCAAAAATACTCTGGTAATCGTAGATAGGAACGGTGTTTTTAAATGCCTTCACAGGATCTTCCTGCAGCGCGAGCTCACTGAATTTAAATTGGGTTCCAAAATCAGTAAACATAGCTTTGGTAATAAGCTTATGAAGCTGCTTTACCTGCTGGTTGTAAACGTTTCTTCGAGCGGGGATTCTCGCCCGAATGTCGATAGCGCCTTTTATGATTGAACCAAGTATTGCCATTTTTTAATTTAATTGACTGATTTTTTGATCTAAAGGTTTGAAAGTGTCTTGCTGATTTCAAACGCACAAATCATTTTATGTATCTGAAATCCTGGTTGTTCTTAATGCTTTTTAATGAGTGATAGATAAGTTTTATAACTTCTTCTACATCTTGCTTGTGAACGGTTTCAACCGTTGTATGCATGTAACGTAAAGGCAGCGAGATGAGTGTTGAAGCTATTCCATCCGTAGCGTATGCAAATGCATCGGTATCTGTTCCCGTTGCACGCGATGCCGCCTGGCGTTGAAAGGGAATTTTATTTTTCTTAGCCGCATCAATTACGAGCTTCAAAAGATTGTTCTGAACCGCCGGAGCATAGCTCACCACGGGGCCTTTGCCGCAAGCCAAATCACCGCTTGTAATTTTACTCATCATAGGCGTTTGTGTATCGTGACAAACATCCGTTACAATAGCAACATTTGGATTAATTTTCCGCGCAATCATCGTCGCCCCGTTTAAACCTACCTCTTCTTGCACAGAGTTTACAATGTAAAGACCAAAAGGAAGCTTGTCTTTGTTTTCTTTAAGCATGCGTGCCACTTCAGCAATCATAAATCCACCAATACGGTTATCTAACGCTCTTCCGGTGTAATAGCGATTGTTAAGCTCCGTCAATTCATCCTGATAGGTTACAACGCATCCTACGTGCACGCCGAGCTCTTCCACTTCCTTATCGGATTTACAACCCAGGTCTAAGAAAATATTTTTCAGGCTTGGCGTTTCTTCCTTGGCAGCGTCGCGCACATGAATGGCCGGCCAGCCAAAAACACCCTTAACGATGCCTTTTTCGGTATGAATGTTTACGCGCATCGATGGAGCGATCTGGTGATCACTTCCACCGTTACGGCGCAGATAAATAAATCCGTCCTTGGTGATATAATGTATAAACCAGCTAATTTCATCCGCATGGGCTTCGATCACCACCTTGTATTCGGCTTTAGGATTGATAACGCCAACCGCAGTCCCATATGTATCCACAAAACTCTCATCAATGTAGGCTTTAATGTAATTTAGCCAAATCTTCTGCCCACTACTCTCAAAACCCGTTGGAGATGGATTATTGAGGTATTCGTAAAGGAATTTGGTGGAATTTGCGTTTATGATACTCTTGGTCTTTGCCATAAAAAATAACGATTTAAGAACTTTAAATTAACGTAAAAAAAATCAGATTTGAAAGCGGATTTCAGGGATAGTAGCCGCAATTAGAAGATAACACAGATTTTTATAATCCTTTTGGAAAGAGTGAGTACGAAGCACCCAATGGTGTTATTTTTTCTTTTCCTTTTGCCAGGTTTTGTATTCGTCCTGCTGATGAGGCCTGAACGCAGGTATGCGTCTTAAAGGTTCGCAAGGTTTTAACGTGCTATGACAGTCGGCAGGTAACTGCTGGTAAAGCTCTGTGCCTTTTGTTTTCCATTCTATCATATCATCACTCACGTCTTTTATCACTTTTGCGGGATTACCTATGGCTACTTTTCTTTTTTCGATCACCATTTCGGCAGGTACCATGCTTAAGGCACCAATAATACACTCATCCCCAATTACCGCATTGTCCATGATAACCGAGTTCATCCCAATCAGACAGTTTTTTCCTAAAGTAGCACCGTGAATAATAGCGCCATGCCCCACATGCGCCGCCTCTTTCAAAAGTACGGTCGTTCCCGGAAACATGTGAATGGTGCAGTTTTCCTGAACATTACAACCATCTTCTATGATAATCTGGCCCCAATCGCCACGAATGGCCGCACCCGGACCGATATACACATTCCTTCCAATAATTACATTTCCGGTTACAGTTGCATTCGGATGTATAAAAGCGCTGCGGTCAATAACCGGCTTGTACCCATTAAATTCAAAAATATTAGACATATATCCTGTATTGCTTAATTCAAAATACGGGATTAAAAAGTGAAAATAAAACTTGTAAATACAAAATAAATGGTCGGATTTAACACATTTTAAAGCTCTGAAGGCCTTGTTTTTGCAAGGTTTAGCCAGAATGCTACAAAGTGTAGCAATCTTTCGCTACTAATCGTAGTAATTTTGTTATGAACAATTCTTAAAAATATGACTACTCAAGCACTAACTAACAACACATCTACCCTACAGGAATGGGCCAGTTTTTTTAACGCCTTGAACGGAAACAAAAACCAAGATGCTCCTTTGCTTAAAAAAACAACCTCAGCTCAACGTATTGTTATGCATCTTGAGAAACAACTTCCAAAAGCACAACAACCTGCTATTTTTCGTCGCCTCGGTAAACACACGCAACTGACGTTGCATTTTTCGTAAATGATGATTCGCGTCTGAGCGTATCCTATCAAAGTGGTGATTTGGACTAGCTCAATCACCGGGGTGTGTCGCCGTCCGGATAATTATCGGGGCTCGAGGGGTCCGGCTGTGTCATGTCGAAGGTCCCAGCTGTGTTATGTGGAACCTACCGCTATTTCATGTTGGAGCCTACTTAACCAACTCCCACCATAACATGATTTAAAAAAACAAGGTTTGCAGAAAATTGGTTCAGGCCAAAATGATTTTGTCGTTCATATCTATAGAAGAACTGAAGGTGCGTTTGTTCTGATATGTTCATAGTGTAGGACGTATGAAGCACAATGCAGTAAGGCAGTTTCGCTGCCCCTTGCAATCCTTCATCTGGTTGGTTGATATGAAACACAGATACACCAACATTTAAATTTTTATTATACTGTACCAGGACGCCCGCTCTTAAGTCGAAGTTAGACTTATTAGCTCTGGGAATAATTCCGGCGTTACTCCACACAAATCCCCGTCTTGCGTCAACACTCCCCCAAAATGTAGGTTTTGCACATCCAAATATTTTCGAAAATAACTCACTTGTAAAGAAGGACTAATTTTTAATTTATTTTCAAATAAATTAATTCTATCGGTCTTCAACGTACCGCGGCCTATATCATCGTGAAGATAAGAAACAGCAATTCCCGCGTTAAGGGCTTTGATGTAGGCATCGAAACTATTTAGTGTTTGGCCGAAAACTCCATTTTCGTCGTTGTGTCAAAAAAAATAATTGCTCATTTACCCCAGTAAACCTCACAATCATTTTTTTTAACACGCCTCGAAACTGAATTTTTCCATCCAAAC
>Ga0105048_10001524_pt1 | contig 37528 bp, 33 predicted proteins | sample MAT05_FD_78382 | JGI IMG/M metagenome (GOLD analysis project Ga0105048, IMG submission 78382) | Freshwater microbial communities from Lake Fryxell liftoff mats and glacier meltwater in Antarctica - MAT-05 | ecosystem: Environmental > Aquatic > Freshwater > Ice > Liftoff microbial mat | place... | reverse complement strand
GGCCTTGCAGCGGGTATAGGGCGTGAAATCCTGCAGCGGGCTGGAGGGGGCATAGACGATGTAGTCCACCGCATCCGGCGACGCGTCCTGCACCAGGGTTGCCGCGATGCCGGCCTCGGTCAGGGCCGTCCGCAGGTGCGGCGCAAATTCGGTCCAGACAGTGGGGGCGGCGAACAGGATGGTCAGCATCGGCAACTCCGGTTTGGCACCACTCTGCGGCAGCTATTCTCCGAACGCCATCGCCGCATTCACCGCCAGAGCCAGAATGACAGTGTTGTAAAAGAACGATCCGACCGAATGCACCAGCACGACACGGCGGATGCTGGTCTCTGTCACGTCGACATCGGCCACCTGGGACGCCACGCCGATGCCGAAGGACAGATAGAGAAACTCTGTCATCCCCGGCTCTGCGTCGCCGGGAAACGCCACCCCGCCCACCGGCCGCATGGCATAATACAGATAGGCATAGCGGAACGCCGCCAGCACCTGCACCGTGGCCCAGCCGAGCGGCACCGACGCCATCGCAAGTCCCACTTCCAGCATGCCTTTCGAACCGTTCAACGCCACGAAGATCGCCACCAGACTGACGCCGACAGTGCCCACCACCAGAAGCGCGATCACCGCGATGCCCTCATCCTCGGTCTCGGCGTGGCGGCGCAGCGCTTCGGGGTCAAGGTTGCGGCTGTGCACCGCCATAAACCCCAGATAGCAGAGGAAGAACGCATTCACCCCCATCAGCAGCCCTGTCACCGCGTCGATCTGCAGCCACCGCGCCAGCCCACCTGTGGCGCAGCCGATGGCAAAGGCCACCACGAATCTTCCGTGCCGTCGCATGACGCTGCCCACGTGAGGCTCCCTTACCGTGGTCGATGAATGTGGGCGCTTTGCACAAGTCCGAACGCCACCAGCAAGACCAGCATGGCCGAGCCGCCATACGACAGGAACGGCAGCGGAATTCCCACGACGGGGGCCATACCCATGACCATCGACAGGTTAACTGCGAGATAGAGAAAAAAGTTCACGGCGATGCCGATAATGAGCAGGCTCGAGAACCGATCCTTGTTCTGCAGCGCCGCAACGATGCAAAACAGCAACACCAGCGCATAAAGCACCAGCAGGCTGAACGCGCCGACAAAACCGAATTCTTCGGCCAGGGTGGTGAAAATGAAATCGGTGTGCTTTTCGGGCAGGAAGTTGAGGCGGCTTTGCGTGCCCTGCATGAAGCCCTTGCCGGTCCACCCACCCGAGCCGAGCGCGATCTTGGCCTGGATGATGTTGTAGCCGGCCCCCAGTGGATCTGCCGACGGGTCCAGAAACGTGTCGATCCGGCGGTATTGGTAATCATGCAGCAACTGCCACGGCGCGCCGCGCGATGAGAACACCGCAGCCACCGCCCCGCCGATGATGGCGATCACCCCGCCGAAATACCACAGGCTGACCCCGGCGGCGAACATCACCCCCGCTCCGCCGATCAGCAGCATCAGCGATGTGCCGAGGTTGGGCTGCATCACCACCAGCACCGTGGGGGCGATGATCATCACCACCGGGATAAGCACCCACAGCGGGCGCGAGGTTTTCTTGTCATCCAGCCAGTCGTAGTAACTGGCCAGCATCATGATCAGCGTGACCTTCATCAACTCCGACGGCTGCAGCGTGATGAAGCCAAGGTCGATCCACCGCTGCGCCCCCATACCGACCGAGCCGAAGAACTCGACCACCAGCAGCAGGATCATGCCCACGGCATAGGCGACGCCCGACATGTTGCGCCAGAACCAGATCGGCACGAAGGCCACGAAGAACATCAGCACCAGCCCTGCGGCATAGCGTTTCATCATCGGTTCGGCCCAGACGCCGATATCGCCACCGGCGATCGAATACAGCATCAGCCAGCCGATCGCCGCCACCGCCGTGATCACCATGATCAGTGCCCAATGGACATAGAACACCTTGGAAAACCCGGTGGGAACGGTCTTGAGGCTGTATTCGAGAAAGCTCATGTCATGCCTTGGTGCTGGCGGGGCCGCTGCCATCGGGACGGCGCAGTTGCAGGTCGTTCAGCAGGGTCTCCATCCGGCCGCGCTGGTTTGTCGGATAGGCGGTCAGCGGCGGCACATCACCGACCAGCGCCCGCAGAATGGCGTCGCGGGCAATCGGGGCGGCCACGGCGGACCCGCCGCCACCGTGTTCAACCACCACCGACACCGCATAGCGGGGGGCCTCGGCCGGGGCAAACCCGACGAACAGCGCGTGATCGCGGCGGTCCCACGGCAACTGGTCATTGCTGATCACGCCGCGCGCGCGTTCCGCCACCGAGATGTTGCGCACCTGGGAGGTGCCGGTCTTGCCTGCCAGCATCAGCGTCTCGTCCGCGACGCGTGACGAAAATGCGGTGCCGCGCTGGCTGTTCATCACCTCGAACATGCCGCTCTGCACCGCCCGCAGGATCGAGCCGTCGATGCCCAGACTGGGCGCCTCGGCCACCGGCAGATCGCGGCCGTCAACGGCGCGCACGATGCGCGGGCTGACCACGCGCCCCGTGGCCAACCGCGCCGTCATCACCGCCAGTTGCAACGGCGAGGCCAGCACATAGCCCTGGCCGATGCTGGCGTTGATGGTGTCACCGATCCGCCATTCCTTCTTGTGCCGCTCCATCTTCCAGGCCTTGTCGGGCATGATGCCTTCGGCAATCGCCGACATCGGCATGTCATGGCGGATGCCAAGGCCCAGACGGCGGCCCATCTCGGCCATCTTGTCGATCCCGACCTTCTGCGCGATCTCGTAGTAATATACGTCACAGCTTTCGGCCAACGAGCGTTCAAGGTCGACCGACCCGTGCCCGCCGCGTTTCCAGCAGTGAAACCGGGTGTCTCCGTATTCCAGATAGCCGGGGCAGCGCACGCGGGTGCCAAGGTCGATCACCCCCGCCTCGAGCGCCGCAAGCGCGGTCACCATCTTGAACGTCGATCCGGGGGGGTAGACGCCCTGAACCACCTTGTTGGCCAGCGGGCGGTGGTCGTTCTCGGTCAGGCTGGAATAGTCGCGCTGGCTGATGCCGCGCACGAACAGGTTGGGGTCGAAACTGGGCGACGACACGGCGGCGATGATATCGCCCGTGTTCACGTCCATCACAACGCAGGCCGCCGATTCCAGCCCAAGCCGCGCCTGCACGAAATTCTGCACGTCGGCGTCGATCGTCAGGCGGATGTCGCGCCCCGGGATGCCCTCGATCCGGTCGAGTTCGCGCATCACCCGGCCGACGGCGTTCACCTCGATCCGCTTGTTGCCCGCTCGGCCGCGCAGATCATCCTCCATCCAGCGTTCGACGCCGATCTTGCCGATCTGGAACTTGGGGATCTGCAGCAGCGGATCGGGATTTTCGACGCCTTCCAGGTCTTTCTCGGACACCGGCCCGACATAGCCCACGACATGCGCAAAATCCAGGTCGCGCGGATAGATGCGCGACAGGCCCACTTCGGGCGAAACGCCGGGCAGAGCGGGGGCGTTCAGCGCGATCTTCGAGAAATCCTCCCAGTTCAGCCGGTCGGCCACGGTAATGGGCACGAAGGATGAATTCCTGGCGGTGTCGGCCAGCACCCGCTCCATCTCGTCCGCGGTGATCGGGATGACGTGGCTGAGCCGGTTCATCACCATGTCAACATCGCCGGCGCCTTCCCGGGTGATGACCACACGATAGTTCTGTTCGTTCCCGGCAATCAGCTTGCCGTTGCGGTCCTGGATCAGCCCGCGAGGCGGCGGGATCAGACGGATGCTGATGCGGTTTTCTTCGGCCAGCAGGCGAAACCGGTCGGCCTGCTCGACCCCCAGATAGCGCATGCGCGCGCCGATGACGGCCATCGTCGCCGCCATGCAGCCGCCCAGCAAAAGGGCGCGCCGGTTGATCTTGCGGGCGCTTTCCTCGGTATCGCGTGCGGTGCGTCTCACAGCCGTCTCCCGTAGGCGTCCACTTCGCCCATGGCGGGCTTGCGCAGGTCCAGCACGATGCGGCTCAGACCCACCACGATCGGGTAGAACCCGACCGACCACAGCACCCCGACGATCGAAAACCCGAACCCCGGTTGCGGCAGAAAGGCCACGGCGAACACCACCCGGTTGACCACGAACAGCACCATCATGATCCCGGACACCAGAAGCCATTCCGCCACAAAGGTCAATTCACGGGTCAGTGCGACGCGCGCCCGGATGAACTCGGACGCCCCAACCACCAGCGCCGCCCACAGCCCCGGCGGGCGCATCAGGATCAGATCCTCCAGCAGCAGCACCCCCGCGACCAGCGACGCCGGCAGATAGTCGGGCCGCCGCATGGTCCAGGCGAGCGTCAGGCACAGCAGGATGTCCGGCCCCGGCCAGCCCCCTGTCATGCCGCCGATCGGCAGCAGTTTCAGAAACAGCAGCACAACGGCAATGGCTGCATACAGCGCGCGGTAGCCCCAGATCGACCCCTCACCCATCCGACCCCACCTCGGACAGCACCCCCGGCTGCACCGGCCCCTGCGCCCCGCCGGGCAGCGACAGCACGGGTTCGGGCGCCACAAGCGCCCCGGCATCGGTGATCGGTTCCAATTCGTGGCTGCGCAGCACCCGCAGGAATTCTAGCCGCTGGTAATCGGCGCTCAGCACCACCCGCAGCCGCCGGTCGGTGCCCATGGCGGCCTGCCCCACCAGCAGGTCGGCCGGAAACACCCCGCCATCGCCCGAGGTCACCACCCGGTCGCCGGGGCGCACCTCGTCGGAATCCTCGAGAAACTCCAGCAGGGGGGCCGCCGAATTGTCGCCCGACAGGATGGCCTTCTGCCCCGAAGGCTGCACCGTCACCGGTGTGCGGCTGTTGCTGTCGGTCAGCAGGATCACCCGCGCCGTGCGCTGCCCGACGCCGCTGATCCGGCCGACCAGACCGATGCCGTCCATCGTGGCCCAGCCATCGCGAATGCCATCGCGCGCACCGACGTTCAGCAGCACAGATTGCCGGAATGGACTGCCGCTGTCGGCCAGAACCACCCCGGTCACATGCGTCAGCTTGGCGTCAAGCCGCACCTGATTGAGGTCCAGCAGCCGGGCATTCTTCTGCTCCAGTTGCAGCGCCGCCTCTTTCCACGCCTTCATCTGCTGCAATTCATCGCGCAACTGCTGGTTCTGTTCGTAAAGCCGCGCGTAAGACTGAAAATCGTCGATCATCCCCGCCGCCCCGGTGATCGGTGCCATCGCCCAGTCGAAACTCGGCACCACCCGGTCAATCAGTGCGGCGCGAAACCGCTCGACCCGCGGGCTGTCGATGCGCCACACCAGAAACAGCGCCAGCAGAAACAGCACCAGCAGCGCCACCAGCACGCGCCGCAACGGCCGCGCGAAGTCTTCCGGTCCTGTGGTCCGTGATCGTGTCATGCAGGGCCCCGGTCAGAGCTTAGCTGTCGTAGTCAATCACATGGCGCAACTGCTTTTCGTATTCCAGCGCCTTGCCGGTGCCAAGCGCCACACAGTTGAGCGATTCATTGGCGACCGAAATCGACAGCCCGGTCTGTTCGCGCAACGACAGGTCCAGATCGCCCAGCAGCGCCCCGCCTCCGGTCAGCATCACGCCCCGGTCCACGATGTCTGCGGCCAGATCGGGCGGGGTGGTTTCCAGCGCCTGCATCACCGCGTCGCAAATCTGCTGCACGGGTTCGGACAGCGCCTCGGCCACTTGCGCCTGATTGATCTCGGTTTCCTTGGGCACCCCGTTCAGCAGGTCGCGCCCCCGAATGACCATCGACGCGCCGCGCCCGTCATCGGGCATCCGTGCCGTGCCAATGGATGTCTTGATCCGCTCTGCCGTCGATTCGCCGATCAGCAGGTTCTGGTGACGCCGCAGATAGCTGATGATCGCCTCGTCCATCCGGTCGCCGCCGACGCGCACCGACCGGGCATAGACAATGTCGCCCAGCGACAGCACGGCCACCTCGGTCGTCCCGCCGCCGATGTCGACCACCATGTTGCCGGTCGGATCGGTGATCGGCATTCCCGCCCCGATGGCCGCCGCAATCGGCTCGGCAATCAGCCCGGCGCGCCGCGCACCCGCCGACAGAACCGATTGCCGGATCGCCCGCTTTTCCACCGGGGTCGCGCCATAGGGCACGCAAACGATGATCTTGGGCTTGCTGAACGTGGTGCGCTTGTGAACCTTGCGGATGAAATGCTTGATCATTTCCTCGGCGACGTCGAAGTCGGCGATCACTCCGTCGCGCATCGGGCGAATGGCCTCGATGCTGCCCGGCGTGCGGCCCAGCATCAGCTTGGCATCCTCGCCTACCGCCAGCACCTGCTTCTTGCCGTCCTTGACGTGATAGGCCACGACCGAAGGTTCGTTCAGCACGATCCCCTTGCCGCGCACATAGACCAGCGTGTTTGCCGTGCCGAGGTCGATTGCCATGTCCGACGAGAACAGGCCCGAAAAGATGCTCGACAGTATCGACATGCGTGATTGATCCTTGACGGCGGCATAAAGACGACCCGCGACTCGGAGGGGACCCCCAAGGCGGGCATCTTCATATAGGGACCACCGGATGAGAGCGAAAGGGGAATCCGCCGGGGCAAAGCGTCAATCCGCCTGCGGGGCCAGAGTGTGCCCGAATATTCGATAGATGCAAGAATGCCGCGGTCCGGGCCGCCAGAACGACCAGTGGCGCAGGAATTCAACAAACCGGGCGAGGGTCGACGGGCGCGGGCCCCGGTCAGACGGTCTGCGAAAGCCTTGTCGCGCCGCCTTTCGACCGGTCGAAACCAGTGGCGATTGTCTCCGGCAGCCTGATGCCCGGTTCAGAAACGTCATGCCGGTGGAGTTGTGCTGAAGTTCGGTCGCCGGGGGTTTCCAGCCGGTCCGGACGCTGGTCCCGAAGATCGCGGCAGGGGGCGATCCAGCCTTCGATTGCCGCAGGTTCCGCCGGTTGCAGGCTGACCGGGCGCAGGTTGGCCCTGCGCAACCGCGCCAAAAGACCGGCGGTTTTTGAGGAGTTTGAGGTGGGTCGAGATCGTTCGTTGGCCTGGCGCGAACGGCGCTGCCAAATCTCAGACGGCCATGTCGCCGGCCCGGAGCCGATAGAAAATCGCGCGCCGGGTCGGGTTTGCAAGGGTCGAAAAGATCGGATCGAGGGAGGGATGCCTGGATCAGTTTCTGTAGCGATAGATTTCAATACAAAGACTGATCCAAGGTCGGTCAGCTGGCATCGCGGAAGGTCACCGATTTGATATCCGAGCCCGGGGCCGATTTCTGCGCCCGCTCGATCAGCCGGTTCAGCGCATTCACATAGGCCTTGACCGAGGCCACGATGGTATCGGTATCGGCCGACGATCCGGTGGCGATCCGGCCGTTTTCCTCGACCCGGACCGTCACGGTCGCCTGGGCATCGGTGCCGGCCGTCACCGCGCTGACCTGATAAAGCTGCAGCCGCGCGCCATGCGGATAGAGCATCTTGACCGCGTTGAAGGCGGCATCCACCGGGCCGTCGCCGGTGGCGTCGATGCTGCGGTCGACCCCGTCGATGGTCAGCGTCAGTTCCGCCTCTTGCGGCCCTTCGGTGCCGCAGATCACGCGAAGCCGCCGCACCTGCAGCTTGTCCTGCGCCTCTTGCCGCTCTTCGTCCTGCACCAGCGCAACCAGATCGTCGTCGAACACCTCTTTCTTGCGGTCGGCAAGCGCCTTGAACCGCACGAAAACGTCGTTCAACTGGTTGTCCGCCAGATCGAGCCCCAGATCGCGCAGCTTGGCGCGCAGGGCGGCGCGGCCCGAATGTTTGCCCATCGGCAGCGAGGATTCCGCCAGACCCACATCGGCGGGGCGCATGATCTCGAACGTTTCGGCATTTTTCAGCATTCCGTCCTGATGGATGCCGGATTCGTGGGCAAAGGCGTTCTTGCCGACGATGGCCTTGTTGAACTGCACGGCAAAGCCCGAGACGGACGAGACCTTGCGCGAGAGGTTCATGATCTTGGTGGTGTCGATGCCGGTGCGGTAGGGCAGGATGTCGTTCCTGACCTTCATCGCCATCACCACCTCTTCCAGCGCGGTGTTGCCCGCGCGTTCGCCCAGGCCGTTGATCGTGCATTCGATCTGCCGCGCCCCGGCCTCGACCGCCGCCAGCGCGTTGGCCGTGGCCATGCCAAGGTCATTGTGGCAGTGGGTGGCAAGGATGATGCTGTCGGCCCCCGGCACGCGTTCCAGCAGCATCGCGATCAGGGCCGACGATTCGCGCGGGGCGGTGTAGCCCACGGTGTCGGGAATGTTGATGGTGGTGGCGCCGGCCTTGATGGCGATCTCGACCACGCGGCACAGATAGTCATGCTCGGTCCGGGTCGCGTCCATCGGTGACCACTGCACGTTGTCGCACAGGTTGCGGGCATGGGTGACGGTCTGGTGAATCCGATCCGCCATCTGGTCCATGTCGAGATTGGGAATGGCGCGGTGCAGGGGCGAGGTGCCGATGAAGGTGTGGATGCGGGGCGACTTCGCGTGGCGCACTGCCTCCCAGCAGCGGTCGATGTCCTTGAAGCTGGCCCGCGCCAGCCCGCAGATCGTGGCGGTCTGCGCCTGTCTGGCGATGTCCGACACGGCGGCGAAGTCACCCTCGGAGGCAATGGGAAATCCCGCCTCGATGATGTCGACGCCCATGTCGTCGAGGAGGTGGGCGATCTCGAGCTTTTCGCTGTGGGTCATGGTGGCCCCCGGCGACTGTTCGCCGTCGCGCAGGGTGGTGTCGAAGATCATCACACGGGGTTGGGTGGCAGTCATCTGATGCAGTCCTTGAAGCGGTTCCTGAGGGGGGTCCGGGCGGTGGCCAATCCGAGCGTCCGGCCCGGCGGCACGCTCAGCGCAGGCTAAGGAGCCGCAGGAAACGGGGCAGGGCAGGGCACAGTGCCCCGGCGCGGCGAATGATGTGGGCGTCCCGGTTCATGGCGCCGATCATAGGCAGGAATTTGCCGAAGGGAAGCGGGATCTGACCGCGGGGGGGCAGCCTTTGCCGGGGGCATCGAGCCCCCGGAAAAGGCGTGGGCGCCGGTCGGGCCGCCGGCCGCGACGCCGGGCTGCGGGGCTTGTGGGGAGGCGGGGCCTCTGGCGGGGATATTTGTGCACAGGGGAATGGGCAAAGGCCGGGCGTGCCTTAGATTACGGATCAGCAGGAGGCGCGGCATGCGGGCATTGGTTGTGGGGGCCTCGGGGGGCATCGGGGCGGCGGTCTGTGACACGCTGCGGGCGCGCGGCGATGAGGTGGTTGGGGTGTCGCGGTCGGGCGACGGGCTGGACGTGACGGATGACGCCTCTGTCGCGCGGGTGCTTGGCGGGCTGGAGGGGGTGTTCGATCTGGTCATGGTGACGACCGGAGCCCTTGAGATCGACGGGGCGGGGCCGGAGAAGAGCCTGCGCGCGCTGGACAGCGGGGTGCTGGCCGCGCAGTTCGCGCTGAATGCGATGGGGCCTGTTCTGGTGATCAGGCATGCGCTGCGATTGCTGCCGCGCAGCCGGGTTTCAAGGCTGGGCGTGCTGTCGGCGCGGGTGGGGTCGATCGGGGACAATGCCCTCGGGGGTTGGTATGGCTACCGCGCAGCCAAGGCGGCGTTGAACCAGTTTGTGCACACCGCCGCAATCGAGGTGGCGCGCAGTCACCGGCAGGCGGTGCTGGTCGCCCTGCATCCGGGCACGGTGGCGACTGCGCTGACATCGGTGCATGGGGCAGGGCATGCGGTGGTCAGCCCGCAGGTGGCGGCGGGCAACCTGCTGGCGGTGCTGGAGGGGCTGACCCCCGCAGACAGCGGCGGGTTCTTTGACTTTGCCGCCAAGCGGATTCCGTGGTGAGCCTGATCCTGATCCTTGGGGATCAGCTGACCTTGAATGTGGCCGGCCTGCGGGCCGCCGACAAGGCGCGCGACGTGGTGGCGATGGCCGAAGTCATGGCCGAGGCCACCTATGCGCCGCATCATCCGCAGAAGATCGCGTTGATCCTGTCGGCGATGCGGCACTTTGCCGATGATCTGCGCGCCGGGGGCTGGACGGTGGCCTATTCGGCGCTGGACGATCCCGAGAATTCCCAGAGCATTGCGGGAGAGGTGTTGCGCCGCGCGGCCGAACACGGGGTGGACCGCGTGATTGCGACCCGTCCGGGCGACTGGCGGTTGATCGGGGTGCTTGAGGCGCTGCCAATTCCGGTGACGTTGTTGCCGGATGACCGGTTTTTGTGCCCGGAAACGACCTTTACCGGCTGGGCCAAGGGCCGCAAGCAGATGCGGATGGAGCACTTTTACCGCGACATGCGCCGCACCACCGGGCTGTTGATGGACGAGGGCAAGCCTGCGGGCGGCCAGTGGAATTACGACCCCGACAACCGCAAGCCCGCGCGGCCCGACCTGCTGCGCCCGAAACCGCCACGCTTTGCCCCCGACGCTGTGACGGAGGCCGTGCTAAATCTGGTCGCGGACCGGTTCCCGCGCCATTTCGGCACCCTGCGCCCCTTTGGCTGGGCCACGACGCGGGCGGGCGCGCTGGAGGCGCTGGATCATTTCATCACCCAGTCCCTGCCGCGCTTTGGCGATGAGCAGGATGCGATGCTGCGCGATGACCCGACGCTGAGCCATGCGCTGATCTCGCCCTATCTGAACCTTGGGCTGCTGACGCCGATGGAGGTCTGCCAGCGCGCCGAGGCCGAATACCGCGCCGGGCGCGCGCCGATTGCGGCGGTTGAAGGGTTCATCCGCCAGATCATCGGCTGGCGCGAGTTCATCCGCGGCATCTGGGCGCTGCAGGGGCCGGAGTATGCGACGCGCAACGTGTTGCGTCAGACCCGCGCCCTGCCGCCGTTCTATTGGGGCGCGCCGACGCGGATGGCCTGCCTGAGCCACGCGGTGGCGCAGACCCGCGACTTGGCCTATGCGCACCACATCCAGCGCCTGATGATCACCGGCAACTTTGCGCTTCTGGCCGGCGTTGACCCTGCCGAGGTGCATGAGTGGTATCTGGCGGTCTACATCGACGCTTACGAATGGGTCGAGGCGCCGAACACCATCGGCATGAGCCAGTTCGCCGATGGCGGCATCGTGGCGTCAAAGCCCTATGTATCGTCGGGAGCCTATATCGACAGGATGTCGGATTACTGCAAAGGCTGCCATTACGACGTCAGGCAGAAGACGGGGCCCAAGGCCTGTCCGTTCAACCCGCTATACTGGCATTTCCTGCACCGTCATCAGGAGCGGTTCCGCGCCAATCCGCGGATGGCGCCGATCTACGCCTCGCTTGACCGGATGACCGACGACCACCGCGCCGACCTGCTGGCGACCGCCGAGGGGTTTCTGGAACGACTTGAAGCTGGGGAGCCGGTCTGAGCTAGGCCGTGCGCCACAGCCCGGCCTGCCAGACAAAGGCCGAGGCGGGGCGGGCGTCAAAGCGCAGAAGCGCCTCGTTGACGATCCACCGCGTCACCACCAGCCTGCCCGCGTGAATGTCGAGCACGGCAAAGCCGTGATCCCGCTCGCGTTCGCGGGCACACAGCGCGGTGCCGGTCTGCATCTGGAACACCGGGCGGGCGGCCTGATCAGAGATGCCAAGCCCGGTGGACCAGTGATGCAGGTGCCCCGTCAGTGCGATCCGCGCCCCCGCCTGTGCCAGCCGCGCCATGGCCACGACGGCGCCGTCCGTCTCACCCCTCTCGAACCCCGCAGGTTCTTCCAGCGGGTGATGGCAGACGACGATGTTGATGGCCTCGCGCGGCCCGTCCTGCATGGTCCGGCACATCCTGTCGATCTCGTCTTCTCGCGCGACACCGCCGCGCCATTTGAACGGATCGGCCGAATTCATGCCGAACAGGCGAACCGCGCCCACCTGCATCACCGGCGTCAGATCTGGCGACGCATGCCTGCGGTAGGGACCAAAGCCGTTGAACAGCCGCATCAACGGGTTGAACACCGGCAGATCGTGGTTGCCCGGAATGACCATGAAGGGCAGTCCCAGATCGCGCAGAAACGCCATGGCCTGGGCAAACTGACCCGGCAGTGCGCGCTGCGTCAGATCGCCCGAAACGACAACAGCATCGGCGCCGCAGGCGGTGACTGCCGCGCGCAGCAGGGCCACCAGATCGGCCCGGTGCAGCCCGAAATGCAGGTCGGTCAGATGCACCAGTCGGGTCATGCGCCGGCTGCCATGGGCGCAGCCGGATCAGCGGCCGGCGGCACGATCACCGACAGCGCCGCGCGCCGCACGCGCAACCGGAACGGCCCGGTCATCCGCGCCTTTTCGCCGTCGAACGCCAGCAGACGCTGCCGTTGACGCGTCTCGATCACGATCTCCTCGGCCATCACCAGATCGAAGTCCTGCCCGTGTGCGACCTTGCCGAAGGCCAGCCGGAACGCCGCCGCCAACAGGTCGCGGGGCCGGTGGCCCTTGGCCAGGAACAAGGCAAACTGCCCGTCGCGCACCGCATCCGCCCCGTCGAGGCCAAGGCTTTCCAGTTGGAACGCGCTGCGGGCGGCGAAGGCCAGAGCGGTGTGGATTTCGCGCTTTTCGCCGTCCAGCGTCAGTGTCAGGTGCATCGGGTCGCGCAGGTCGCGCAATGTCAGCAGCACCGACCAGTAGGCGGCAACCCGGCTGCGGCCCCACCGACGGTATATCGCCTCGCGGCGTTCCAGAATCTCGGGGTAGACCCCGAAACTGGCGTTGTTGAGAAAGTGGCGGCCGTTCACGTCGGCCACGTCCATGGTCCGGACCTGCCCGCCCAGCAGGGTGTCGATCGCCGCCTCCAGCGTTGCGCCGACGGCCAGTTCGCGTGCGAAATAGTTGAACGTGCCGCCGGGAAGCACGCCCATCACCGCATCGCTTCCCGCCAGCGCCCCCGCCACGGCCGACTGGGTGCCGTCTCCGCCAAGCGCCACCACGATGTCGGCCCCCTCCTGCACGGCGCGGCCGGCCGCCCCGGCGATGCCGCTGCCGTTGACCGCAACCATCGAGAACGACCGGACCCGAGGCGCCACCCGGTCGCGGATCAGGTCCTGCTTGTTGGCAGCGTCCCGCTTGCCTGCCGCGCCGTTGAGGATGACGACCAGCTTGCTGGCCGAAAGGTCGAGCGCGCGATGGAGGAGGGTCATGGGCGATCCTTGGTTGAACCAGCGTGGCCGCGTCGGCACGGCCCGCCCTGGAACGCGCGGCGACAGCCCCGCCGTAGCCAGACATAAGGCCGGTCGGCCCCTGCCGGTTCCCCGAAATCGCGCGTCAGTCTCCGGCGGGTGCGGCAGGGGCGGGTGCGGCAGGGGCGGGTGCGGCAGGGGCGGGTGCCCCACCTTCACCCGGTGCCGCCGGTTCTGGCAAAGCGGGCGCTGGCAACGGTGCCGTCAGCACGCCCGCCTGCCAGATGCCCCCGCTTTCCTGCCCGCTGGCATAGCGCAGCACGCCCTGGCCCTCGCGCTTGCCCGCCACAAAGGCCCCCTCATAGACATCGCCGCCCGGATAGGTCGCGATCCCCATGCCGCTGATCTCGCCCGCCACCCACGATCCGTCATAGGTGAACCCGTCCAGCCCCGTCAGCGTGCCCCGCCCTTCGCGCGCGCCGGCGACGAAACGGCCGTCGTAGACCGTGCCATCGGCATAGGTGGCGCGGCCCTGACCCTGCCGCTGTCCCGCCGCCCACTGGCCGTCATAGCGGTAGCCGTCGGGATAGGTCATGACCCCCGTGCCCTCGGGCTGCGCGGCCGCAAAATCCCCCTCGTAGACCAGTCCGTTGGCATAGACCGCCCGGCCCTTGCCCTCGATGACGCCCCCGGCCCAGGCCCCCTCATACGTCGATCCGTCGGGATAGGTGATCTTGCCCGCGCCTTCCGGCTGATCGGCGACGAAAACCCCCTCGTAGACCGATCCGTCGGCATAGGTCATCACCGCCTGCCCCTGCATCCGCCCGGCCTGCCACGACCCCACATAAGACGATCCGTCAGCGGCCCGGAACATGCCCGCCCCGTCGCGCTTGTCGGCGGTGAACCCGCCTTCATAGACGTCGTCCGAGGCATAGGTGATCTTGCCCCGACCCTGCCGCAGGCCATCGACGAAATCACCATCATAGACATCGCCGTTGGGCTGGGTGAGCCGCCCCTGTCCATTGATCTGCCCCTCGGCCCAGTCGCCGACATAGGTCAGCCCGTCGGGCATGGTCAGCGTGCCCTTGCCCTGCCGTTGCCCGGCCACCAGCGACCCCTGATAGACCGCGCCATCGGGGTAGCTGAGCGTGCCGGTGCCGTCCTTGACCCCGTCAACCCACTGGCCCTCATAGCGGTAGCCGCCCGGGTCCTCGATCACGCCCATGCCGTGATGCACCCCGTTGACGAAGCCGCCCGTATAGACGGCCCCTGTGGCATAGCTGGCCCGCCCTTCGCCGGTCATCGCGCCGCCTGTCCAGTCGCCCTCATAGGTGCCGCCATCGGCAAAAGTGATCTTGCCTGTGCCCTCGGGCTTGCCCGCCACGAACTGCCCGTCATAGACCGACCCGTTGGGATACTTCGCAACCCCCCGGCCGCGAATCTCGCCGGCCGCCCATTCGCCGCTGTATTCATAGCCGTTGGGCAGGCGGTAGGTCCCGGTGCCGTTCTGCATCCCGTCAAGGAACTGCCCCTCGTAAACCGAGCCGTCGGCATATTCCTTGGTGACGATCTCTTGCGCCGACGCCGGTCCGGCCAGCATCCCGATCACCAGAACCGTGTTCGCAAACCGCCCCAACCGCATCATATCCGCCACCCTCATGCCCCGCACCGCACCCTAGCCGCAGCAGCCCCACCCTGACAAGAACCGCGCCCTCTGACGGCTTTCCCTCGCGCATGAACCTGCTAGAACCACAGCAAAGCCTTAGCGGAGCCCCCATGGCCGATACCTTTCGCCTGACTTTGGCCCAGTTGAACCCGACGTTGGGCGATCTGCGCGGCAATGCCGCGCTGGCGCTGACGGCCTGGGCGCAGGGCCGCGAGGCCGGCGCGCAGATGGTGGCCCTGACCGAGATGTTCCTGACCGGCTACCAGACGCAGGATCTGATCGTGAAACCCGCCTTCGTGGCCGCCGCGATGCAGGAGCTGGCCGCGCTGGCCGCCGCCACCGCCGATGGCCCCGCCCTCGGCATCGGCGGGCCGCACCTCCGGGACGGCAAGCTTTATAACGCTTACTACGTGCTGCATCAGGGCCGGATCCACGCCACGGTGCTGAAACACAACCTGCCCAACGACGGCGTCTTTGATGAACCGCGCGTGTTCGCCTCGGCCCCGCCGCAGGGCCCCTACCGCATCGGACCGCTGCGCATCGGCACCCCGATCTGCGAGGATGCCTGGCACCCCGATGTGTCCGAGACGCTGGCAGAAACCGGGGCCGAGATCCTGCTGGTGCCCAACGGCTCGCCCTACCACCGTGGCAAACCCGCCTTGCGCACCAACCTGATGGTGGCACGGGTGGTGGAAACCGGCCTGCCGCTGGTCTATCTGAACATGACCGGCGGGCAGGATGATCAGGTGTTTGACGGCGCGTCCTTCGTGCTGAACCCCGGCGGCCAACTGATGGCGCAACTGCCGCAGTTCGAAGACTGCGTGACCCACATCGACTTTGCCCGGACCAATGACGGCTGGCGCGCGCAGCCCGGCCTGATGGCGCTGATCCCCCGCAGCCACGAAGCCGATTATCACGCCATGGTGCTGTCCTTGCGCGACTACCTGCGCAAGACCGGGTTCAGGCAGGTGCTGCTTGGCCTGTCGGGCGGCATCGACAGCGCCATCGTCGCGGCCATCGCGGCCGATGCCATCGGCCCGCAGAATGTGCGCTGCGTCATGCTGCCGTCCGAATTCACCTCGCAGCACTCGCTCGACGATGCAGCCCAGGTGGCCCGTGCGCTTGGTTGCCGTCTTGATACCGTGCCGATCACCGGCCCGCAAACGGCGGTTGGCGCCGCCCTTGCCCCCCTGTTCGCCGGCGCCGAACCCGGTGTGACCGAAGAAAACATCCAGAGCCGCCTGCGCGGACTGATGCTGATGGCGCTGTCGAACAAGTTTGGCGAAATGCTGCTGACCACCGGCAACAAATCTGAAATGGCGGTCGGCTACTGCACGATCTACGGCGACATGAACGGCGGTTACAACCCGCTGAAGGACCTCTACAAGACCCGCGTGTTCGACACCTGCCGCTGGCGCAACGCCACCCACCGCCCCTGGATGCTGGGCCCCGCGGCCGAAGTGATCCCGCCCCGCGTCATCGACAAGCCGCCATCCGCCGAACTCCGCCCCGGCCAGCGCGACGATGACAGCCTGCCCCCTTACCCGGTGCTCGACGCCATCCTCGACGGCCTTGTCGAGCGTGAGATGTCTGTCGATCAGATCGTGGCGCAGGGGCATGATCCCGCCACCGTCAAGCGCGTGCAGCACTTGCTCTACATCAGCGAATACAAACGCTATCAGGCCGCCCCCGGCACCCGGCTGACGCAAAAGGCCTTCTGGCTCGACCGCCGCTACCCCATCGCCAACCGCTGGCGCGACGGATGACCCTGTCTGCCTGCCTCCTCTCTGCCGAAATATCCCACGGGGGTCCGGGGGTGTGAAACCCCCGGCCGTCGCCGCAGAACCAGCCTCAAAAGATCAGACCTCGCTCACCACGCAGTCCGGCAGCAACCGCTCCACATCCTGCAGCCGGCACAGCTGCGTGGCGTCGGTGGTGACTGCGGCCGAGGCGGCGGCGGCGGCCATCGCAAGGGCCTGATCATCCGACTGCCCGCGGGCGAGTGACAGCACAAAGGCCGCGACAAAGCTGTCGCCAGCCCCGACCGTGCTTTTCACCGTCACTTTCGCGGCGCGGGCAAAGATGCGCCGCCGCGCGTCTGCCATCACGTTGCCATCGGCCCCGCGCGCGACGATCACCCGCGCGGCCACCCCCCGATGCACCAGACCTTGGGCAAAATCGGCACTGTCTGTGCGTGATGTCAATGGCTTGCCGGCCAGCCCTTCGGCCTCTTCGCCATCCATCCGCAGCACCGCCAGCCCCGGTATCGGGTGGATCACCGCCTCGTGCAGGGCCGGCCCCGAGGTGTCGAGCACACTGCGCAAGCCCGGCATCGACCGGGCCAGCCGCGCCGGAAAATCCGCCGGCACCCCCGGCGGCTGGCTGCCCGAGATGATCCCATAGGCCCCCGGCCGGGCCGAGGCGCGCAGCAGCAGGAACACCCGGTCCTGATCCGCCGCGCTCCACACCGGGCCGGGCAGCATGAACCGGTATTGCCGCCCCGTGCCGCGGTCGGTCACCGTCAGGCTTTGCCGCGTCTCACCCGGAGCGGTCAGCACCAGAAACGGCACGCTTTCCGCCCGGATCAGCCCTGCCAGCCTGTCCCCCGTCAGCCCGCCAAGCGCCACCAGCGCAAGGCTTTCGCCACCCAGTGCCGCAATCGCCCGGCTGACGTTCAACCCGCCGCCACCCGGATCCAGCAGCGGCTCGGAGCAGCGCAGTTTCTGGTCCGGGATCAGGTCCGCCACCGCGGTCGACATATCAAGGGCCGGGTTCAGCGTCAGGGTCAGGATCGGGGTCTGCTGTGCCGCCCCGGCATCGGATGTCATGGTGCAACCCTTTGAAAGTGAATGTTAGTCTACGATATCGATCTCGGTCTCGAAACTGCCGTTCTTGACAGAGTTCTTGTCGCGCAGCGTGGTTTGCAGCACGTAGCGCCCGGGTGCCAGCCCTTCGAGCGTGTAGGTGATGTTGGCCTGAAATTCGCGGTTGCGGTCGCGTGAGGTCAGGTTCAGCTCTGTCAGGTTCGGACTGTCGCCCAACACCTCTCCCCCCGCTGTGCGAACCTGCAGATCGACAATGAAACCAATGGCATACAGCCCGTCCCCCGGGCTGCCATAGCCAAACCCCGTCGGCTCTGCATAGATCACGATCGGCTCGCCGGGCTTGAAGGTGATGGTCTCGCGGGGGTTGTAGATGCCGTAACCCGCCGCCGGTTCGGCCACCAGAAGCGCCTCGGTGAATCCGAGGATCTGTGTCATCTCCCACACCTGTGCGTGCAGGTCCTGTGCTGCGGCCAGCGCGCCTTCCAGATCATCCGCCGCGATCATCGCCTCGATCCCCACCGCAGCCTCGGCCAGAGTGCCCGCGTCAGCAGGAACCGCCGACAGGCAGATCACGCCTGCGAGGCACTTGAGATACAAGGAAAATCGAGACATTCGGATCAGGCTCCACAGATCAGGGCGGGGCCGGAATTTTCCGGCCCGCGCCATGATAGGCCCGACAGCGGCCCCGCGCCAAGTCTGAAATGTTCGGGGCCGCGCGCCGCCTCAGCCGTTCAGCATCATCTGGTAGCTCGCAGCCACATAGCGAAATCCGTCGCCCTGCGCCTCGACAAAGCCAACCGCAGGGAACGGCATGTGATAGCCGATGAACGGAATCCGGTCGGCGGCAATCTGGCCGAACACCGCGCGGCGGGCGGCGGCGGCGGCGGGTTTGTCGGCATCGAACCGCACCTCCCAGTCGGGATGCGCCAGCGACCATACATAGTGGTTGGCAGTGTCGGCGGTGATGCGCAACATCGCGCCGTCGCTGTCAAGCATATAGGTCATGTGACCCGGGCTGTGCCCGAACGCGGCCATCGCCGTGATGCCGCCGCTGACCGAGCCGCCGTCGTCAAGAAACGTCATCTTGTCGAGAAGCGGGCGCACGTTCTTGTCATAGCCCTCGTTGGCGGCCAGCGCCCAGAAATCGTTCTCGAGCGATCCGGTGACATAGCGCGCGTTGGCGAAGGTCGGGCCGGTGTCGGTCATCAGGCCGCCGATATGGTCGCCGTGCATGTGGGTCAGCACCACGACATCGACAAGGTCAGGCGTGATCCCGGCGGCGGCGAGGGCGGCGGTGATGCCCGCCGCATCAAGCCCGGTGTCGAACAGCACCAGTTCGCTGCCGGTGTTTACCAACGTCGGGGTAAAGAAAGTCTGTGTGCGGTCTGCCGGGATGAAGGCGTCGGCGGCGGCGGCGGCAAATTCCTCGGGTGTGGCGTTCAGCCCGAAGGTTTCCTGCGGCGTGTCGCTTGCGCGGGTCCCGGCGAGCAGGGTGGTCACTTCGAACCCTCCCAGCTTGAAGCGGTTGAACGGGGCCATGGCCGAGCCTTGCAGGCCGGTGGCAGCGGCGGCGGAACCCGCCAGCAGGCCGGGCACAAAGGGCAGGGCGGCCCCGGCGAACAGCGCGGTGCGGCGCGACAGCATCGGCTTGGTCATTGGCAATCCTCCTGAGGTTTCTGGCCAGCAAAAGCATAGACCGACGGCAGGCTCCGCCCAATCACGCTGCGGTGAAGCGGCTATTCCCACCAGCGGTCGATGCGGGCAATCTCGGCGTCCGACCAGCCGAAGTGGTGCGCCAGTTCGTGCACCAGAACGTGCGCCACCAGTTCGGCCAGCGACACATCGCCCCGGTCGATCCACTCATCCAGAATCGGGCGGCGGAACAGCCAGATCGCATCGGGGCGCAGCATCTGGTCCGACACCGATTTTTCGGTCAGCGGAATACCGTCATAAAGCCCGGTCAACTCGAACGGATCTTCGATGTCCAGCGCCTGCAGCATGTCAGGCAGGGCGAAATCCTCGATCCGCAGCGCGATCGAGGTGGCGGCGTCGCGGTAGGGGGCGGGCAGGGTGGCGATGGCATCACGCGCCAGTTGTGCGATCAACTCGGCATCGGGGGCGATCATGTCGGGCGCGGCTTGGGTCATGGGTCACCCTACCCCGGACCGGCGCGCCTGCAAAGCGGGTGGCGTCGGGTGGGCGGGTTTTCGTGGTAAAAGCTGCGGGATCACAGGCAGAAGTCTTTGGGACGACCGGATCTGCACAGCCTTTCGGCGATGACGTAAAAGTGCTGCTGGCGAGGCTGATGCCCGACCAGCGGCAGGACCATGCCCGGCGCCTGCTGGCGATCTTTGTCGACGTGTCGGGCTATCCGGCGCGGGTGTGACCCGGGTCGACCATCGGATTTGGCCGGTATGTCTGCCGCGATGCATCGGGCCATGGCAGAGAGAGCACCGCCACCGGATTTGCGCCGCACAAGGCAAGGCTTTCGATCTGCATCTTGCCGGGACACCCGGATCACAGCGCCCTGCTGGCCGGTCTTGGCAGCACCGCATCGGCAAATCCTGCCTTTACCTCCGCACTCCGGACCAGATCGACGACGGGGGGCTGCGGCGGCTGATCCGGGCGGGGCATGACGATCCGGCACGGCAGTGGCCGACCCTGGCGGAAAAACCGGGGCCCTGCCCAACTGGACAATCCGGGCGCATTGTGACAGGGAAGGTCCGTCCCAGGAGCGCGCCCATGACCGTGATCACCCGCTTTGCCCCCTCTCCGACCGGCTATATCCATGTCGGTAACTTGCGCACCGCGCTGATGAATTATGTCATCGCCCGCAAGTCGGGCGGGCAGTTCATTTTGCGGCTGGACGACACCGATCAGGAACGGTCAAAGCAGGAATTTGCCGACGGGATCATGGAGGACCTGACCTGGCTGGGACTGCACTGGGACCGGGTGGAAAAGCAGTCGTTGCGGATGGACCGCTACCGCGAGGCGGCAGACCAGCTGCGCGCCGCAGGGCGGTTCTATGAGTGTTTCGAGACCCCGGTCGAACTGGACCTGAAGCGCAAGAAGCTTTTGAACATGCACAAACCGCCGGTCTATGACCGCGCGTCGCTGCATCTGTCGGACGAGGCCAAGGCCGGTGCCCGCGCCGAGGCGCGCGAGGGCTATTGGCGGTTCCTGCTGGACCAGAACCGCATCGAATGGCCGGATGGCATTCTGGGGCCGATCTCGATCGATGCGGGCTCGGTGTCGGACCCGGTGCTGATCCGGGCTGATGGCCAGGTGCTGTATACATTCGCCTCGTCGGTCGACGACATCGACATGGGCGTCAGCTTCATCGTGCGCGGGGCGGATCATGTGACCAACACCGCGACGCAGATCCAGATCATGCAGGCAATGGGCGGCACACCGCCGTCGTTTGCCCATCATTCGCTGCTGACGGGCCCCGCGGGCGAGGCCCTGTCAAAACGTCTGGGCACGCTGAGCCTGCGCGATCTGCGGGCGCAGGGGGTGGAGCCGATGGCGCTGCTGTCGCTGATGGCACGGCTTGGGTCGTCGCAACCAGTGGAGTTGTTCGCCACGCTCGACGATCTGGTGGCGGGATTCGAGATCGGCACCTTTGGCGCGGCACCGACCAAGTTCGATGCCGATGACCTGTTTCCGCTGACCCGCGCCCATGTGCAGTCGCTGCCTTTGTCGGCGGTGGCCGGGCGGATTGCCGATCTGGGAGTGCCGGGCGATCTGGCCGAGGGGTTCTGGTCGGTGGCCAAGGGCAACATCACCGTGCTGGCCGATCTGGCGGGTTGGTGGCGGCTGTTCCGCGAAGGGGCCGAGCCGTTGGTCGATGCCGAGGACGCCGCCTTCGTGGCGCAGGCGCTGGTCCTGCTGCCGCCACGTCCCTGGACGACGGCCACCTGGTCCGAATGGACCGGTGCCGTGAAAGAGGCGACGGGGCGCAAGGGCAAGGCCCTGTTCCGCCCGCTGCGCCGGGCCCTGACGGGGCTGGACGCCGGGCCGGAGATGGCGGATGTGATGCCCTTGTTGCAGGTGGTTCGGGGGGTCTGAGGCGGCCATGAATTTTCTGCGGAAATTCAGCGCGCTGCGTCGGGGCGGCGCACATGTTGAGAGCGCCGGGAGGGCTGTCTGCCCTCCCGGACCCGCCAGAGGATATTTGGGCCAGAGTGAAGGCTGCAGCAGGCGTTAGAGTTATGGCATTGGTATCGGGTGGGCAGGCAAAATCGGGTGGGCCAGAGAAATCTGATGGGCCAGAGAAATCTGATGGGCCTGCGAAATCGGGCGGGTCAGAGAAATCGGGCGGGTCCGCGAAGTTTGTCGAAGGCAATCTGCTGCGGCACATCACGGTGATGTCGTTGACGTCATCGGTGGGGCTGATGGCGGTGTTCGGTGTCGATCTGATCAACATGGTGTTCATCGCCATGCTGGAACGCGACGCCTATACCGCCGCCATCGGCTATGCCGGCGTGATCCTGTTTTTCACAACGTCGGTCGGGATCGGGATTTCGATTGCGGTGTCGGCCCTTGTGGCGCGGGCTTTGGGCGCGGGGCATCCCGATCTGGCGCGGACCAAGGCCACCAACGGGCTGGTGTTGGGCATCGCCTTTGGCATCGGATTTGCAGCGGTGGTCTGGGTGTTCCTGCCGCAACTGGTCGGGCTGTTGGGGGCGGTGGGGGAGACGGCGGACCTGACGGTGGGCTTTTTGCGCATTGTCGTGCCGGCGCAGCCGTTTCTGATGCTGGGGATGATCGGCGGGGCCATTCTGCGCAGCCATGGCGATGCGCGCCGCGCGATGATGGCAACGATCTGGGGCGCGGTGGTGAATGCCATTCTTGACCCGATCCTGATCTTCGGGCTGGATCTGGACCTGACGGGGGCGGCGATCGCCTCGGTTGCGTCGCGGGTGGTGATCGCGGCGGTGGCGTTGCTGCCGATCCTGCGGCATCACGGCGGGTTCGACCGGCCGAGTTTCGCTGGGCTGGCCGCCGATCTGCGCCCGGTTCTGGGGATCGCGGGGCCTGCGATCCTGACGCAGGTGGCGACGCCGGTGGGCCAGGCCTTTGTCACGCGGATGGTGGCGGGCTATGGCGAAGCTGCGGTGGCGGGAATGGCGATTACCGGGCGGATGACGCCGGTGGCGCTTGGCGTGATCTTTGCGCTGTCGGGGGCGATCGGCCCGATCATTGGCCAGAACTATGGCGCGGGCCGGATGGACCGGGTGCGGCGTGCATTTCTCGACGGCCTGCTGTTCACCGGGGTGGTGATCGTCGCGACGACGCTGATCCTGTTCCTGCTGCGCGCGCCGATTGCCGATCTGTTCCGGGCCGAAGGCGTGACCCGCGATCTGGTCTATCTGTTCTGCGGGCCGCTGAGCCTGTTGTTCTTCTTCAACGGCGCGATCTTTGTCGCCAACGCGGCCTGCAACAATCTGGGCGCGCCGTTTCAGTCGACGGTGATCAACTGGGGGCGGAATACCCTGGGGACGGTGCCGTTCGCGCTGTGGGGCGCCTCGGTCTGGGGCGCTGGCGGTGTTCTGATCGGGGCGGCTTTGGGCGGGGTGGTGTTTGGTGTCCTGGCGATCTGGCTGGCGCTGCGCACGATTGCTGCAACGCAGCCAAGGGCGTGATTTTCGGCTTGCCAGGCCGGCTGCGGCAGGGCTAGCTAGGCTGGTCAGGATCGGGAGAATCCAGGGGCGGTTGCCCGTGGTGCCGAAGGAGCAACCGCCCCGGTAAACTCTCAGGCGCAAGGGACCGTTTCTGACGGAGGACTCTGGAGAGTGGTGCCGCAGCACCCGCCGAAGGGATAACGATCTCAGGCGCACCCGAAGGCCGTTGGCCGGGCGGGGCAGGGACAGAGGGGGCATCGGGGGGCAGGCGCAGGCCTGTCTGGAACGATGCCGGCATGCGATCCGGCAGCATTGGGGGCGCGATGTCCGATCTTTTGCGACTGGGGCTGCATGGCCTGCATCTGGAATTGGGGGGCAAGATGGTGCCCTTTGCCGGCTACGAGATGCCGGTGCAATATTCTGCGGGCGTGATGAAGGAACATCTGCACACGCGCGGTGCTGCGGGTCTGTTCGATGTCAGCCACATGGGACAGGTGGTCTTGCAGCCCCGGGGCGCGATGGCCGATCTGGTGGCGGGGTTCGAGGCGCTGATGCCGGTGGATGTGGCGGGGCTGGCCGTAGGGCGGCAGCGCTATGGCCTGTTCACCGATGACAACGGCGGCATTCTGGACGATCTGATGTTCGCCAACCGCGGTGACCATCTGTTTGTCGTGGTCAACGCGGCCTGCAAGGTGGCAGATATCGCGCACATGACGGCGCATCTTTCGGATGTGGCCGAGGTGGTGCCGCTGACCGACCGGGCGCTGCTGGCGGTGCAGGGCCCCGGGGCCGAGGCGGCGCTTGAGGCCCGGTTGCCCGGCGTGGCCGCCTTGCGATTCATGGATGCGGCGGTCTTTGGCGATGTCTGGGTGTCGCGGTCGGGCTATACCGGTGAGGACGGGTTCGAAGTGTCGGTGCCCGAGGGTGTGGCCGAGGATTTTGCGCGGGCGCTGTTGGCGCGGCCGGGGGTGGCCCCGGTCGGCCTTGGCGCGCGCGACAGCCTGCGGCTGGAGGCGGGGCTGTGCCTGTATGGCCATGATATCACGACAGGAACATCGCCGGTCGAAGCGGGGCTGATCTGGGCGATCCAGAGGGTGCGGCGCAGCGGCGGGGCGCGCGAGGGCGGCTTTCCGGGGGCGTCGCGGATATTGGGCGAGTTGGCAGAGGGGCCCCGGCGGCTGCGCGTTGGCCTGCGCCCCGACGGCCGCGCCCCGATGCGCGAGGGCACGGCGCTGTTCCTGCCCGACGGCGCGCCGGTGGGCGAGGTCACCTCGGGCGGCTTCGGCCCTTCGGTCGAAGCGCCGGTTGCCATGGGCTACGTTGCCGCCCGACATGCCGTGATCGGCACAAGGCTTGACGGCGAGGTCCGGGGCAAGAAAATGCCAGTGACGGTCTGCCCGCTTCCTTTTCACCCAACCACCTACAAACGCCGAGGCCCCCCATGAAGTTTACCGAAGATCACGAATGGCTGCGCGTCGAGGGCGATCTTGTCGTCGTCGGCATCACCGAACATGCCGCGACCCAGTTGGGCGATGTGGTGTTCATCGAACTCCCTGAAATCGAGACCATGGTGACCACCGGCGACGAGGTGGTGGTGATCGAAAGCGTCAAGGCCGCGTCCGACATTCTGGCCCCGGTCGATGGCGAGGTTGTCGAGGTCAACGAACTGTTGGTCGACAATCCGGCGCTGGTCAACGAGGACCCGACGGGGGCCGCGTGGATGTTCAAGATCCGGGTCGACGATCTGGCGGTGCTGGACGCGTTCATGGACGAGGACGAGTACGCCGAGCTGATCAGCTGACACCATTCAGCAAATTCCTGTCCAAAGAATTTTGACGGGCGCAGCCAGCGCCCGCCTGACCCCCGCACAAAGGGCAGCGCCATGACCTTCACCCCCTCTGACTACAACCCTTATGATTTCGCCAACCGCCGCCACATCGGCCCGTCACCCGACGAGATGGCGGCGATGCTGCGTGCCGTTGGCGTGGCCTCGCTGGACGCGTTGATCGACGAGACGGTGCCGGCGTCGATCCGGCAGTCGACTCCGTTGGGGTGGGCGCCGCTGTCGGAGCATGCGCTTCTAGACCGGATGCGGGCCGTGGCGCAGCGCAACACGGTGATGACCTCGCTGATCGGACAGGGGTATCACGGCACGGTCACGCCGCCCGCTATTCAGCGCAATATCCTCGAAAATCCGGCCTGGTATACCGCCTACACCCCCTATCAGCCCGAGATTGCCCAGGGCAGGCTCGAGGCGCTGCTGAATTATCAGACCATGGTGGCAGATCTGACCGGCCTGCCGGTCGCCAATGCCAGCCTGCTGGACGAGGCCACGGCGGCCGCCGAAGCGATGACGATGGCCGAGCGCAGCGCCAGGTCGAAGGCGCGGGGGTTCTTTGTCGACCAGAACTGCCATCCGCAGACCATCGACGTCATCCGCACTCGGGCGGCTCCGCTGGGAATCGCGGTGATCGTCGGCGCAGCCGAGGACCTTGATCCGACGGCAGTTTTTGGCGCGATCTTTCAGTATCCGGGAACCTATGGCCATGTCCGGGACTTTACCGACCAGATTGCGGCACTGCACGGCGCCCGCGCGATTGCGGTGGTGGCGACGGACCTGCTGGCGTTGACGCTGCTGAAGGAACCCGGCGCGATGGGGGCGGATATCGCCATCGGGTCGAGCCAGCGGTTCGGTGTGCCGATGGGCTATGGCGGCCCGCATGCGGCCTTCATGTCGTGCCGCGACGATCTGAAACGGTCGATGCCGGGGCGGATCGTGGGGGTGTCGATCGACGCACGGGGCAATCAGGCCTACCGGCTGTCGCTGCAGACGCGCGAGCAGCACATCCGCCGTGAAAAGGCCACGTCCAACGTCTGCACCGCGCAGGCCCTGCTGGCGGTCATGGCCAGTTTCTATGCGGTGTTTCACGGGCCCAAGGGGCTGCGGGCGATCGCCGAGCGGGTGCATTTCGCAACCACCCGTCTGGCGCGGGCGCTGAAGGCGGCAGGGGCCAAAGTCTCGCCCAAGGCATTTTTCGACACGATCACGGTCGAGGTCGGGGTCGGTCAGTCCGGGATTCTGGCCGCGGCCCGGCACGAGGGGCTGAACTTCCGCAAGATCGGGACGGACCGGGTCGGCATCACGCTGGACGAGACGACCGATGAAAAGGTGTTGATGCGGGTTCTGAAGGCGTTCGGCATCGACGGCGTTCCGCCCCACCGCGCCACCCTGGGGTTTCCCGAGGCGATGGTGCGAACATCCGGATTCCTGACCCATCCGGTGTTCCACATGAACCGGGCGGAATCCGAGATGATGCGCTACATGCGCCGGCTGTCGGACCGCGATCTGGCGCTGGACCGGGCGATGATTCCGCTCGGGTCCTGCACGATGAAGCTGAATGCGGCCGCGGAAATGATGCCGATCACCTGGCCGGAATTCGGCGCGCTGCACCCGTTTGCCCCGAAAGATCAGGCGCTTGGCTATAAAGAAGCGATCGACGATCTGGCGGACAAGCTGTGCGAGGTCACAGGTTATGATGCGATGTCGATGCAGCCCAACTCGGGTGCGCAGGGCGAATATGCCGGATTGCTGACCATTCAGGCCTATCATCGCGCCCAAGGGCAGGCGCAGCGCAACATCTGCCTGATCCCGGTCTCGGCGCATGGCACCAATCCGGCGTCGGCGCAGATGGCGGGGATGCAGGTGGTGGTGGTCAAATCCGCCCCCAACGGCGATGTAGACATCGAGGATTTTGCGGCCAGGGCCGCAAATGCGGGCGACAGGCTGGCGGCCTGCATGATCACCTATCCCTCTACCCATGGGGTGTTCGAAGAGACCGTCCGCAAGATATGTGAGATCACCCACCATCACGGCGGGCAGGTGTATCTGGATGGCGCGAACATGAACGCGCTGGTCGGGCTGGTGAAGCCGGGCGAGATCGGCAGCGATGTCAGCCATTTGAACCTGCACAAGACGTTTGCCATTCCGCATGGCGGCGGCGGCCCGGGAATGGGGCCGATTGGCGTCAAGGCGCATCTGGAGCCCTATCTGCCCGGCCATTCCGAACTCGGCGGCGAGGGCGCGGTCAGTGCGGCGCCCTATGGGTCTGCCTCTATCCTGCTGATCTCCTGGGCTTATTGCCTGATGATGGGCGGCGAGGGGCTGACACAGGCGACGCGCGTGGCGATCCTGAATGCCAACTACATCGCGGCACGGCTTGCACAGAGCTATCCGATCCTGTTCATGGGCAACAAGGGGCGGGTGGCGCATGAGTGCATTCTGGACACCCGGCCGTTCGCTGACGTGGGTGTTACGGTCGATGATATTGCCAAGCGGTTGATTGATAACGGATTCCATGCGCCAACGATGTCGTGGCCGGTGGCGGGGACGCTGATGGTCGAGCCGACCGAAAGCGAGACCAAGGCCGAGATCGACCGTTTCATCACCGCGTTGCTGGCGATCCGCGAAGAGATACGCGCGGTTGAACGCGGCGAAATCTCAAGCGAAAACAGCCCGCTGCGCCATGCCCCGCACACTGTCGAAGACCTTGTGGCCGACTGGACCCGTGCCTATCCGCGCGAACAGGGATGTTTTCCGCCGGGCGCGTTCCGCGTCGACAAATACTGGCCGCCCGTCGGGCGGGTGGACAACGTGTTCGGCGACCGCAACCTGATCTGCACCTGTCCGCCGGTCGAAAGCTATATGGACGCCGCGGAATAGGGCTGCAGGAGGTCGGTCTTGACTTTGGCCCCGCAGTTGCCACATTCGGCAGCCGTGGGGCAGTAGCTCAGTTGGGAGAGCGCGTCGTTCGCAATGACGAGGTCGTCGGTTCGATCCCGATCTGCTCCACCATTTTCCACATCGTCGGTTTCGTGGTTCAAGTCATCGCAGCAGGCTTGGCCAATGCGGTTTGAGGCCTGATGCTGGCAGGCGTCGGGGCGGTCTTTTGCCCTGAAATCCGGTCAGATACCGCGGTTGCAGCGCAGAATGCGGCGCTGCGGCATGAATTGCGAAGGACCGCCAGTCTCAGGCAAGAGCGTTCTGGCGCGTGATTTGAAAGCGCTTTGAGGCGAGAATCGTTGACCCAACCCGGCTCGTGGTCTAAACAACCCGAAACGCTTCGGGCGACTCCGGCACAACCGGGGCAAACCGCCGGACGTTTTTCGGGAGGACGCGCCGGGAGGCGCATATCAATCAATAGGGAGGAAGACCCATGTCCTATGGGATCAAGGGGCGCGTCATGCGGTCCGCTGCCGTTTCTGCGATTGTCGCGGCACTTGGCGCACCGGCCATGGCCGACGAGATTTTCTATGTGTCGGGTGCCGTCGGCAACGCCGTGGAAAACTTCAAGACGCTGGTCAAGCCCTGGGAAGAGTCGACCGGCCACACCGTGACCATGGTGCCGATGCCCGCCTCGACCAGCGACCAGTTCGCGCAGTATCGCCTGTGGCTTGCCGCCGGCACCGCCGACATCGACCTTTATCAGACCGACGTAATCTGGGCGCCGCAACTGGCTGACCACTTTGTCGACATGACCGAGATCGCCAAGGACCTGTCCCCGACCCATTTCCCGTCGATCATCGAATCGCAGACCGTCGCTGGCAAGCTGGTGGCCCTGCCGATCTTCACCGATGCGCCGGCGTTGTATTACCGCAAGGACCTGCTGGAGAAATACGGCGTCGCCGTGCCCGCGACATGGGACGAGCTGACGGTCGCCGCGCAGACCATCCAGGATGGCGAGCGAGCAGCCGGCAAGGGCGATTTCTGGGGCTTCGTCTGGCAGGGCAACGCCTATGAAGGCTTGACCTGCAACGCGCTGGAATGGGTCAAGTCGTTCGGCGGCGGGCAGATCGTCGAGCCTGATGGCACGATCTCGATCAACAACGAGAATGCCGTCAAGGCGCTGGAAACCGTCAAGGGCTGGGTTGGCACGATCTCGCCCGGTGGCGTTCTGGCCTATCAGGAAGAAGAGGCCCGTGGCGTCTGGCAGACCGGCAACGCCGCTTTCATGCGCAACTGGCCCTATGCCTACGGTCTGGGCAACAGCGCGGATTCGGCCGTGAAAGACCTGTTCGGCGTGACGACGCTGCCGACTGGCGGCGAAGGCAACTCCTCGGCCGCGACGCTGGGTGGCTGGAACGTTGCGGTGTCGAAGTATTCGACCAAGCAGGACGTGGCGATTTCGCTGGCGATGTATCTGGCCGGTCCCGAGGCGCAAAAGTCGCGCGCCCTGCTGGAATCCAACTTGCCGACCATCGTGGCGCTGTATGACGACGCCGAGATTGCGGCGGCTCAGCCGATCATCCCGCAGTGGAAAGACGTCTTCCTGAACGCCGTTCCGCGTCCTTCGGCCCCGACCTTGGGCAACTACAACGAAGTGTCGTCGAAGTTCTGGTCGGCCGTCCATTCGACCCTGTCGGGCAATGGCAGCGCCGCCGAGAACCTGGAACTGCTGGAAGCCGACCTGACAGAGTTGAAGGGCGACGCCTGGTAATCCTCCGACCACGGGCAGCCTGAAGCGCAGGGGCGGCGTCACCGCCGCCCCTGAGTCACATCCGGTCCGGAAGGCCGCCGGACAATTGGGGGACAGCATGACGATGACAAGTTCCGGCGCGCGCCCGGACGACGGCCGCAGTCTCCTTCAGCAGCGTCAGCGGGCCGCGTTCTGGTTCCTTGCGCCGATGCTGCTGGCGCTATTTTGCGTCGCGGCCTGGCCGCTGCTGCGGACGGTGTGGTTTTCGTTCACCGACACATCGCTGAACAACCTGTATGGCGGCGAGTGGATCGGCTTTGACAACTACCTGTCGGTGCGGACGCTCGAGTCGGGCCGGGTGGTCTATCGGGGCACGCTGGTTGATCCGGCGTGGTGGAACGCGGTGTGGAACACCGTGCGGTTCGCCTTCATCTCGGTGACGTTGGAAACCGTTCTGGGGTTGATCGTGGCGCTGGTGCTGAACGCCGAGTTCAAGGGCCGCGGGCTGGTGCGCGCGGCGATCCTCATTCCATGGGCCATCCCCACCATCGTGTCGGCCAAGATGTGGGCCTGGATGCTGAACGACCAATACGGCATCATCAACGACATGCTGCTGCGGATCGGCGCCATCGACCAGAAGATCGCATGGACCGCCAACACCGACACCGCGATGACCGCCGTGCTGATCGTCGACGTCTGGAAGACCACGCCTTTCATGGCGCTGCTGTGCCTTGCGGGCCTGCAGATGGTGCCCCGCGACATTTACGAGGCGGCCAAGATCGACGGCATCAATCCGGTGAAGGTGTTCTTCAAGGTGACGCTGCCGTTGATCCGCCCGGCGCTGATGGTGGCGGTGATCTTTCGCATGCTCGATGCGCTGCGGGCGTTCGACCTGATCTACGTGCTGACGCCCAACTCTGCGGCGACCAAGACCATGTCGATCATCAGCCGTGAAAACCTGATTGATTTCGACAAGTTCGCTTATGGCTCTGCACAATCGACACTGCTGTTCGGAATCCTGGCCATTTTCGTGTCGCTGTATATCTGGCTGGGCAAGGTCGATCTGTCCGGGGAGGGATCGAAATGAGCGGCAATGACATTCTGAAATCGGTCGCCTTCTACGCCCTTGTGGTGGTGATCGTCGTGTTTTCGGTGTTTCCGTTCTACTATGCCATCGTCACCAGTTTTGCGACCGGCACCAGGCTGTTCGAGATCAACTACTGGCCGACGGTGCTGGACTGGTCGAACTATCAGTCGGTTTTGGGTGGACGGACGTTTCCGCGCAACATCCTCAATTCCGTGCTGATCGCCTCGTCCACGGTGGTTCTGGCGCTGTTTCTGGCTGTCACCGCCTCGTATGCGCTGGCGCGGGTGCGGTTTCGCGGGCGGGGTTTGCTGCTGATGACGATCCTTGCGGTGTCGATGTTTCCGCAGATTGCGGTGTTGGCCGGGCTGTTCGAGTTGATCCGGTTTCTGGGCCTCTTCAACACGCCCTATGCGCTGATCCTGTCCTACACGATCTTTACCCTGCCGTTCACCGTATGGGTGCTGACCACCTTCATGCGCGACCTGCCGATCGAGATCGAGGAGGCGGCGATTGTCGACGGCGCGACGCCGTGGATCATCATCACCAAGGTGTTCCTGCCGCTGCTGTGGCCGGCGCTGGTCACCACCGGGCTGCTGGCGTTCATCGGGGCGTGGAACGAGTTTCTGTTCGCGCTGACATTCACCAGTTCCGAAACGCAACGCACGACGCCGGTGGCCATCGCCTTGTTGTCCGGCGCGTCGCAGCAAGAGATCCCGTGGGGGCCGATCATGGCAGCGTCCGTCATCGTGACCGTTCCGCTGATCATCCTCGTTCTCATCTTCCAGCGCAAAATCGTCGCGGGTCTGACCGCGGGCGGCGTGAAGGGCTAAGTCAATGGCAAGAATTCAACTCAAGAACGTCAAGAAGTCCTATGGCGCGGTGGATGTGATCAAGGGCATCGACCTCGACATCAAGAAAGGCGAGTTCATGGTGTTTGTCGGGCCTTCGGGTTGCGGCAAGTCCACCCTGTTGCGCCTGATCTCGGGGCTGGAGCAGATCAGCAGCGGCGACATGCTGTTTGATGACACAGTGGTCAACAACCTGATCCCGTCCAAGCGCGGCATCGCGATGGTGTTCCAAAGCTATGCCCTGTATCCGCACATGACGGTCTACGACAACATGGCCTTTGGCATGAAACTGGCCAAGGCCGGGGCGGATGACATCAAGACCCGGGTGACAAAGGCCGCACAGCTTTTGCAGATCGAACATCTGCTCGAACGGTTGCCGAAACAGTTGTCGGGCGGGCAGCGGCAGCGGGTGGCCATCGGGCGGGCCATCGTGCGCGATCCGCGCGTGTTCCTGTTCGACGAGCCGCTGTCGAACCTGGACGCCGCCCTGCGGGTGCAGACCCGGCTGGAGATTGCCAAGCTGCACCACTCGATGTCCAATGTGACCATGGTTTACGTGACGCATGATCAGGTCGAGGCGATGACGCTGGCCGACCGGATCGCGGTGCTGCGCGATGGCAAGCTGGAGCAGGTTGGAACCCCTTCAGAGTTGTATGAAAACCCCAATTCGATCTTTGTCGCGGGTTTCATCGGCAGCCCGAAGATGAACCTGATGACGGGCGCCTTTGCCAGCGACGAAGGCTGCAGCACGCTTGGCATCCGGTCGGAACACATCGAGGTTTCGGTGGACGGGTCGGGCAAGTGGCAGGGCGAGGTGGTGCATGCCGAAGACCTGGGGTCCGACAACTATCTGTTCGTCGAGGTGGGCAGTGACGAGCCGCTGATCGTGCGGCAAGAGGGCAAGCTGACGGTGCCCCTGGGCGCGCGTGTCGGCCTGAACCCCAAGGCGGGGCAGTTGCACCGGTTTGACGCCAACGGCGCGCCGATCCGTTGATTTTTACCGCCGTGCCCGGTGTTCGGGCGCGGTTCACATCAGGAGAATCCCATGGTCATCCGCACCACGGTCTGGGGCGAAAACGTCCACGAACACAAAAACAAGGTTGTGGCGGGCATCTACCCGCTGACCATGCACGGCACGATTGCCGCGAGCCTGAACACCGATCCGGGGATCACCGCCACCACGGTCACCCTGCAGGATGCCGACCACGGGCTGACGGCGGAAAAGCTGGCGGAAACCGACGTGCTGATCTGGTGGGGCCACGCGGCACATGGCGATGTCGATGATGCGGTGGTCGAGCGGGTCTGCGATGCGGTCTGGGGCGGGATGGGGATGATCTTTCTGCATTCGGCCCACTTTGCCAAACCGTTCAAGCGGCTGATGGGGGCGCCCTGCAACCTGACGTGGCGCGAAGCAGGCGAGCGGGAACGGCTGTGGGTCACCTCGCGCCAGCACCCCATCGCCAACGGGCTGCCGGACCATTTCGAACTGGAGAATGAGGAAATGTATGGCGAGCCGTTTGGCGTGCCGGAACCGCTGGAAACCGTGTTCATCTCGTGGTTCGCCGGGGGCGAGGTATTCCGGTCAGGTCTGACCTACAAGCGCGGGGCAGGGAACATCTTCTATTTCCGTCCGGGGCATGAAACCTATCCGACCTATCACGACGCCAACGTGCAGCGGGTGATCTTGAACGCGGTGACATGGGCCTACAACCCCAACGCCCGTATCGCCGACCCGCGGGACGCGCCGAATACGCCGGTGGACAAGGCGCTGGAGCCGATCATCGAACGCGGTCCGCGTCTGCACCATGACGGTGAAGAAGGGTTCCGGTAATGGCGCAACCTGTCCGGATCCTGATCCTCGGCACCGGGGGGATGGCGGCCAACCATGCCTCCAGCTTTGCCGCGATCGACGGCGTGACTCTGGCGGCCGGGATCGACACCCGCCCCGAACAACTGGATACGTTCTGCAAGACCCATGGCATCGCCAAGGGCTTTGCCAGCGCTGCCGAGGCGATTGAATGGGGCGAATTCGATGCCGTAACCAACGTGACGCCCGACGCCGCGCATTATGCCACGACCATGCCGTTTCTGGCGGCGGGCAAGCATGTGCTGTGTGAAAAGCCGCTGGCGACCAATACCGAACATGCCTTGGAAATGGCACAGGCGGCGGCGGCGGCGGGCGTTGTGAACATGGTCAACCTGACCTACCGCAACGTTGCGGCGCTGCAGACGGCGGCCAGGATGGTGCGTGACGGCGCCATCGGCACCGTGCGGCATTTTGAGGCGTCCTACCTGCAAAGCTGGTTGACCCAGCCCGCCTGGGGCCATTGGGACAAGGAGAGTCAGTGGCTGTGGCGGCTGTCGACCAAGCATGGCTCGAAGGGCGTGCTTGGCGATGTGGGCATCCACATTCTGGACTTTGCGACGTTTGTTGCGGGGCAGAACGCAACCGAAGTGTCCTGCCGTCTGGCCACGTTCCACAAGGCCGAGGGCGATCAGATCGGAGAGTATCCGCTGGACGCCAATGACAGCGCGACGATGCATGTCGTGCTGGAAAACGGCGCTTTGGGCACGGTGGCGGCCACGCGGTTCGCCTCTGGTCACCTGAACGACCTGCGTTTGCGGATCTATGGCGACAAGGGCGGGCTCGAGGTCGCCTTTGAAAAGAACGTCAGTTCGCTGCGCGCCTGTCTGGAGCCAAACCTGATGAGCGGGGACTGGTCGGTGGTCGAGACGACCACGCTGCCGACAGTGTATGAACGGTTTATTGCGGCCATTCGCGGCACAGGCCCCGCAGAGCCGGACTTTGCCAGGGGCGCGGTGCTGCAGCGCCTGCTGGATCAGGCCGAACGATCTGCGGCGCAAGGCGGGCTGAGCCTCCGGGTGTAGTCCGTGCGGCAGGGCCGGGGCGTCCCCCAGACGCCCCGGCATTTTCACGCTTGCGTGGCCGGTTTTGTCCGGTTTAGCCTGTGGCATCACATTTGAACGCGGATGACCATCATGCCAAAGGGCTATTCGGCGACGCAGATCGCCCTGCATTGGGCGGTTGTGATCCTGATCGCTGCGCAATTCCTGTTCTCGGGGTCGATTTCTGCCGCGTATGACAGGGTTGGCGATGGGGCCGTGGTCGGCCCTTCGGTCGGCATCATCGCGCATGTCGCAGGCGGAATTGCGGTGTTGCTGTTCGCGATGTGGCGGCTGATGCTGCGGCAAAGCCGGGGCGCGCCCGATGTGCCGACGACCACGCCGCCCGTGATGCGCACAGCGTCGCATTGGGGGCATGTGGCGATCTATGCGCTGCTGTTCATCGTGCCGATGTCGGGAATGGTGGCGTGGTTCGGCCAGAACCCGCAGGCGGCGCAGACGCATGTGGTGCTGAAATCGGTATTGCTGGTGCTGGCCGTCGGGCATGTGGGGGCGGCCCTGCTGCACCAGTTCTGGCTGAAGGACGGGCTGTTGCTGCGGATGGCGCGGCCGCGCGACTAGGGATCGCTCAGGCGTCGAGAAACACTTTCACAGTTTCCTCAACCGCGCGCGGTTTGTCGGCATGCAGCCAGTGACCGGCATCGGGCAGCCGGGCGAACCGCGCTTCCGCAAACAGCGCGCGAATGGTGTCGCGGTGTTCGGGCAGGACGTAATCGCTGGAGTCGCCGGTCAGAAACAGGGCGGGGCGGGGAAATTCCCCCAAGGTGCCGGGCCAGCTGATGATGCCGGGCATTTCGGCCTCGAGCACATCAAGGTTCAGCCGCCACTGCACCGGATCGACCCGCAGGTCGAGCGATTGCAGAAAGAACGCGCGCAGGGCAGGGTCCGAGATGCTCAGACCAAGGCGGCGGTCGGCCTCGGCCCGCGTGGTCAGGTTGGTCAGGTCAAGACCGCGCATGGCGTCGATGTTCCGGGTCTGGTTGTGCGCATAGGCCACGGGGGCAATGTCGGCGACCACCAGACGGCGCAGCAGGCCGGGCTGCGTCAGCGCCAGCTGCATCGCCGCCTTGCCGCCCATCGAATGGCCCAGCAGGTCGGCCTCGCCGCCAAGCGACACGATCACCTCGGCCAGATCGCCCGCCATGTCGGCATAGCTTTGCGTCGCAAACCGCGGGCTGGTGCCGTGGTTGCGCATGTCCACCGCCACGACGTCGCGCCGCTGTGCAAGATTGCGGGCGATCCCCCCCCAATTGCGCCCCGAGCCGAACAGCCCGTGCGCGATCACCAGCGGGGCAATCGCTTCGGGGTGGGCGGCGGGGTGGCGGATGGTGGTCAGCATGGCAAAGTCCTAGCGGTTTTGCCACGGCGGGACCAGAGCGGTTGAAGCCGCCCCGCGTCGGTCATAGGGTGCGCAGAGCGATGGGGGGCTTGATGAGCGCTGTGACGATTCAGCAGATGGCAGACCGGGTTGCGGCCCTGATGGAAGAGCGTCTGCGCCTGCGCGGGGCGGGGCTTGAGGCCAAGCTGCGCAAGGGCGGGCGGATACTGCCACGGCGTGTCCGGGCGGCGGCCGAAGCGCTGGCCCAGGCCGCTGCGATGGCGCAGAACCCCAAGCTGCTGATGCGGATCGACGACGAGTCGGTTGCGCAGAATTACGACATCTGCGTGCGCCATCTGGGCGGCATCGACCTTGCCGACCGCCGCCGCGGGGTGGCGGTGGGCATCGCGGCATCGATCGCCTTCAGCCTGCTGGCTGTTCTGGGGATCGTGCTGGCGGTGCTGGTGTGGCGGGGTCTGATCTAGCCGACAGTGCCTGCCGGCTGACCAGCGTCACGGTCACGAAGGCCACATACAGCAGCAGATACCACGACCCCAGCTTGGCAAAACTGACCCAATGGTCGGGCCGCTGCCCGGAATAGAGCCAGGTGCCGGTGGCGGTGCCCACATTCTCGGCCAGCCACAGCGCCAGCGACGACAGGGCCGCGGCGACCGGCAGCGGCATCCACCAGCGGCGGTCCGAGATGCGAAACCAGATGCGGGTGCGGGCATACAGCAGGATCGTGGCGGCAAACAGGATCACCCGGATGTCGGGCAGGAAATGATGGGCGAAGAAGTTCGCATAGATCGCCGCGGCCAACAGAAATGTCATCCACAGCGGTGGATAGGGCGCAAAGCGCATCTCGAAGATGCGGATCACCCGCGCCATGTAGCTGCCGACGGCGGCATACATGAAGCCGGAAAACAGCGGCACGTTCAGGATCACGAACAGGCCGGGCTCGGGATAGGCCCAACTGCCCGCCCCGACCTTGAACCACTCCATCGCCGTGCCGGTCAGGTGGAACAGCAAGATGACGCGGGCCTCTTCCCAGGTCTCCAGCCGGAACCACAGGAAGGCGGCCTGCGTGGCGATGGCGAACACAAACAGCGCGTCATAGCGGTGCAGGGGCCAGTCGGGTTGCCAGACCAGCTTGGTGCCGATGATGGCCACCAACAGCAATCCGCCGAACAGGCAGGCCCACCCCTGCTTCAGCACGAACATCACCAGTTCGGCCAGCGCATAGGGCAACCGGGCACGGGCCCAGTCGCCAAGCGCGCGCTCGATCCGGGGGGTATTGGGCGGGCGGCTCGGCCGTTGGGTCACTTGGCCACCAGATCGGCAGCCGTCAGGCTATGGCCATCGGTCAGCAGGACCAATGCGAAATTGCCGGCATCCGAAGTCTGGCCCGCCAGCGTGATGGTTCCATCAGGCGTGGTGACCACAACGTCCAGACCGCGCGCGGCGATACCCAAGTCGTCGGCGGCACAGCGGCGCAGGTCCAGCACATCGTCGCCACCGCCGGGGAAAACGAGATCGCGGCCCGCACCGGGCGAGAGCACGTCGTCGCCACGGGTGCCGGTCAGGGTCAATCGCGACCGCCCCGCAGGCAAGAACCAGCGGGGCGGCAAAGTTGCAGGACAGCCGTCGCCTCACAGCCCCGGATAGAT
>Ga0105048_10001523_pt1 | contig 37551 bp, 23 predicted proteins | sample MAT05_FD_78382 | JGI IMG/M metagenome (GOLD analysis project Ga0105048, IMG submission 78382) | Freshwater microbial communities from Lake Fryxell liftoff mats and glacier meltwater in Antarctica - MAT-05 | ecosystem: Environmental > Aquatic > Freshwater > Ice > Liftoff microbial mat | place... | reverse complement strand
TCTCACTGACCTGCTGGGCGTCGAGGCAGACGGCGGTGAAGGGATCTTCGCCTTGCAGGGCTACCAGTTCGGCGTTGAGTGTGGAGAGTTCGGCGCGAAATACCCCGAGGGCTTCGGCGGCGTTGGCTTGCTCGGCGGTTTCTTCGATTTTGCCGCGCAGTTCGCGGATCTTGGTGACGAGGCCGGACTCTTTTTCGAAGCGGGCGGTCATGGCGTCGAGTTTTTCCTTGGACTCGGCTTTTTCGGCGGCGATTTTAGCCAGCCGCTTGGAGTGATCGGTATCGATGGCCTGTTCGCGGGCGAGGACGCGTTCCTGGACGTTGAGATCGTCAAGGCGACGCTGCAAATCTTCGATGGCGGCGGGGGTGGAGTTCTGGCCGAGAGAGAGCTTGGCGCAGGCGGTGTCGAGGACGCTGACGGCTTTATCGGGCAGTTGGCGGCCGGCGACATAGCGATGGGAGAGGCGGACGGCGGCGTCGACTCCTTCATCAAGGATGCGGACCTTGTGATGGTTTTCGAGGAAGGTGACGACGCCGCGCATCATGACGAGGCAAACGTCTTCGGAGGGCTCTTCGATTTTCACGACCTGGAAACGGCGGGTGAGGGCGGGATCCTTTTCGAAGTACTTCTTATACTCGCTCCAGGTGGTGGCGGCGACGGTGCGAAGTTCGCCGCGGGCGAGGGCGGGTTTGAGGAGATTGGCGGCGTCGCTGCCGCCGGCCGCGCCACCGGCGCCGATCATGGTGTGGGCTTCGTCGATGAAGAGGATGATGGGTTTGGGGCTGGACTTGACCTCTTCGATGAGGCCTTTCAAGCGATTTTCGAATTCGCCTTTGATGCCGGCGCCGGCTTGGAGCAGCGCGAGATCGAGCGAGTGCATTTCGACATTCTTGAGCGGCGGGGGGACGTCCCCGGTGGCGATACGGGCGGCGAGTCCTTCGACGACAGCGGTCTTGCCGACGCCGGGTTCGCCGGTGAGGATGGGGTTGTTCTGGCGGCGGCGGAGGAGGATGTCGATCATCTGCCGGATCTCGGTGTCGCGGCCGAGAACGGGGTCCATCTTGCCTTTACGGGCCTTTTCGGTGAGGTTTTCGGTGTAGGCGTCGAGGTTCGGGGTTTTGCCGGAACCGGCCTTTCCCATGGCGGCGGCGGAGGGTCCAGGGCCGGCGGCGCCACCGCTTAACGCGGCGGTTTCTTCGGAGGAGTTCTGCGTGATGAGCATGAACTCTTTTTTGAGACCTTCGACGTTGATCTTCGCCAGTTCTTTGGAGAACTCCTTGACCTGGCGGCTGAGGTCTTCATTGGAGAGGAGAGCCATAACGGCGAATCCGGTGCGGATCTGGCCGGAATTGAACTCGATGGAGCCGATGGTCCAGGCTTCGGTCATCATCTTGAGCACGGATTCGCCGATGCCGGGGGTGCGGGCGTTACCGCGCTTGAGCTTGTCGATACTGACATCGACTTCCTGCGTCAAGCGATCGGCATTAACGCCGTAATGATTGGCGATGGAGAAGAAGTCATTGTCGGTGGAGTCCAATAGGAGGCGGAGGAAATGCTCAACCTCAATGTAATGGTTGGTCCGCGACATGGCGAGCTTGGCGGCGCCCTCGACGGCGCCTTTGGTGGTGGAGTTCAGCTTGCCGATTAGCGATTTAAGATTGACGCTCATAGATTGGTCCTTTCAAGTTTAGAAACGCAGAACAGCTTCGTACGCGTCGGCCGTACGAGGTTTAGTTTTGACCCAGGTTGTCCAGCCGAGCTGGACTTGATCGAGGGTAGGGCCGGGAACTGGCGGAGGCTCAGAACCGAGACCGGTATGGGAAGCGGGGACCTCTTCCTTGGCGAGGATGAGTTGCACCTCAAAATCCATAGAAGGGCCGGCGTAGAAGCGCGCCATTTCCCGCAGGGGAACGTGAGCAGAACCGTCGGGTAGAAAGTCGCGGTACTGCTTGAGCTTTAGCGGGCCGATGACGAGGCGGACAGCCGACTGCTGGTCATAGACTTCGTCACCGACGATGGCGCCGACGCCGAGTTGTTCGGAGAAGCTATCGGCGGTGTCGAAGACGCAGAGGGAATCTTCATTGAGGGGGTACCAGGCGCCGATGAACTGTTGGACATCGCAGGGGACATCGAAGTAATCGGCGATGAGGTTGGCAAGTCCGGAGGCGGGGCGGTGGCGGGAACTGAGGAGGCCCGAGTAGAAGATGAGGGAATCGTCGGGAATGGGCATGCGGCGCTGGAGGCCGGGGGTGCCGATACCGACGAGGTCGAGGAGGATGTGAGAAAAACGGTCGCGATCGCCGCGTTCGTAGGCGATGGGAAATCGATACTTCTCCCAAGCCTGGAAGAAGAGCGAGATCATCCGGTGGTTGAAAATATCAAAGAAGCCGGCGGTGGTGGAATCGCGCTGCCGGAAGCGTTCGCGGATGAATTCGGTGTAGTAGAGCGGGAGAACGCCTTGGGGGCCGGTGAGGCCCATGAAGTTTACGGTGACTTCGGCCTGGCCGTTCTCCTTGAACTCGATGCGTTGGATTTCGCTGGCGGGGAAACCGAGCTGCTGATTGACTTTGAAGCGAGCGACTTCGGTGTTGGGAGGGGCGTATTGACCGATTGGGGCGCGACCGGGGGCGAGACGTTCCAGGAGGCGAACGGCTTGAAAGAACTCGAAGGAAAATCCTTCGGCCTCCATGCGATCGCGCATATAAGCGTGACCCGGCGGAGGCATGGGCGTTCGCAATACGGGACCGGCCGATTCGGTTAGATCAGGATCTGGCGGCCCGCTCTCGGAGACCATTTACCGAGAACCTCCTTTCTCTGCCGGCTATACGCGGTAAGCCGGCTGAAGCTGTTCATCGTAGTGTACAGCGCCAGGAAGCGTTCGATGACAGCGGCGAAGAGATAAGCGCCGGCGCCGACGAATTGTTCTTCATCAAGTTCAAGATCGATGGCGACGCCGCGGGCAAAGGTAATGCCGTTTTCGGAGATTAGGCGGGCGAACTCCCGTTTGTGGCTGAGGCCGGAGATGCCGGCGATTTGTTTCTGAAGATGCGAGAAGCTGGCGTACTCGTATAGCCGGAGAATTTCCTGCAGGGCTTCGCGACCGTCTTCGACGAGCGAGAGATGATTCAAGGAGAGATGCGAGATGAGGCGCCACAGCGCGCCTTTACCGGTAGGCGGCCGGACGGTGGGGGTGAGTTTCCGGAGGATGATGGCCTTGCGGACGGAGGCCATGCCTTGGGATTCAAGATCGCCCTGCTCGTTGCCGAAGGGCATGCGGGCGGGGATATCGCGATTGGTACAGACGGTGCGGACGGTGAGCGCGTCAAAATCGGGGCGCATGGGGCGGCCCGCGACATCGACAAGACAGATGGAGACATCGGTGCCTTCGTCATTGCGGCGCTGGGAGGCGCGGCGAACGGCATGCCAGAAGGTCTGGCGGCGTTCGCGGACGGTGCCGTGGCGGTAGGAGTAGAAGGGTTCGAAGTTGGTAATCTCGCCGGTGGTGGGGTTGGCGCTGACGACGTCTTCGATGGAGAAGACTTCCATGGCGCCTTGGCGGCGGACGTCGGGAGTGATGGTGTATTCGGTTTTGTTCTGGGTGAGGAGGATGGGTTCGGCGGTTTGGTTGAAGAGGTTAATGACCGGCGTACAGTTTATGCGGAGGGTCTTTTCATCGACGCCGACTTCGAGTTGCTGCATGCGTTCGAAACGTTCAAAGCGATCGATAAGGAAGACGACTTCGACGCCGTTTTTGAAGCCGGAAGATTGGAGGGCTTCCAGACCTTTCAGCTTGAAGAAGAAGAATTTCTCGGGGCAATGGAAGTATTCCTGGATGAGGCGGTAGCCTTCGAAGGAACGTTTGGGATAGGGGAGCATGGCTTCGTTTTCATCGAAGCCGCCGGATTCGAGGCAGGAACCGGGGAGAGAGATGGCGGGTTTGCGGGAGTTGGGGGCGAGATCGCGGAGCAGGATTTGCGAGCAACTATGGCTGAGAAGCTCATAAAGCGTATTGGCCATGGAAGACTCGCCGTTGACGTAGAATCGCATTTCGGCGAGCGGCATTTTGTCGAACTGGGCCTGGCCGGTGAGGCGGAGTTCGGTGCGGAGCGCGGCGACGGCCGAACTCACTTTGGGGGCGGGTTTGAGCCGATCGGGCGAGCGCCATTGTGTGGCGCCGATTTGGAACGGCCAGAAAGTCACTTCCTGGCAGGTCTGGAAGCGCATGGGCAGTCCGTCGACGGGGCGAGACTGGAGGCTGGTTCCACGGGCGATGCGAGTGCCGGTGACGAGGCCGGCGTTTTCCAGATCGGTATACATTTCGACGATGGTCATCGACGGAATGGGCCGGATGAAATGGGGGTAGATGATGCTGAGAAGCGCCTCAGTAATTTCCGGGAACTGGTCGTCGATTTTTAAGTGAACGCGGCCGGCGAGGAAGGCGAAGGCTTCGAGAAGACGCTCGACGTGAGGGTCCTCGCATTGGGTGTCCTCCAGGATCAGGCGGCTGGCGATCTTGGGATATTTTTCGGCGAAATCCGCGCCCATCTGGCGGATAAAACTGAGTTCGCGCTCGTAGTAAAAAAGCAGGTCGTCACGCACGATCAGCCACCCTCCACGGAATAGCTTTGGCTGGTGACATCGAGAGTGGTGTCGAAGGAGACGCGTTCGGGAGCCGGGTCCATGACAAGCATGCCTTCGACGCGAAATTTAATTTGCAGAGACCCTTTTTCAGAGGGCTCGATGTGGACTTTGGCGCTACGGAGACGAGGTTCAAAGACGGCCACCGTGTTCTCAAGCAGCCAGACGACGCGGGTCATATCGCGTTGGGATGAGAACGAAAAGTGAGTGATATCGGGGAGGCCGTAGTTGTACAGCGAATGCGTGAGTTCCGCCTTGGGATCCAGCGACTCTTCGCGGATGCGGCGAGTATTGAGGAGCCATTCGATGTCGCGACGAAGGGATTCCTTAAGGAGCCGGACGGATTGGGCGCGGGACATCAGGGGCTCCTGGGAATTCTTGGGATCGCGATCAATGAGGCGATCCAGGAGCGGAATAGTAACGAGATGATCGAGGTCAGAGCGCGCCATGGTTCAGTTATCTCACTTGCGGGGCTCGCGCAGGACGACTCGGACGCGGATCGGGTTGGGGGCGAGTTCGTGAATGGTTGGGAGCCGCGACCGGCCTGTGCGCTTAATGCTCATGGCTGTTCTCTATCTCAACATGCTCATGGCGGCAACGGGGTCGAGACGGCAAAGTTTGGCGTAAAGCTTTTTCACTTCCGGCGAATCGCGCTCAGTGCGAGAGAGGCAACGGTAGAGGAGGGTAAGGGGGTGGGAGATGGTTTCCGAGGGTTCCCAGTCTTCGAGGCCACGCGATTCAATTTCCAGACCGAGTTGTTCGAGGACGGGGAGGGCCATGGGCTCATTCCCACTGTCGATAAAAATCCTGGCAAGCTGGGTTTTGCGAAGGAAGCGGCCGCGTCCGGAGCGTTCCATTTTGCACTCACGGTCAATCATCTCAACGGCATCGCGAACACGGCCGGCCCGGAGGGCCTGTTGCGCGAGTTCCCAGGCGTCCGGCGTAGCGCCGAGCTCATCCGATCTGGGCTGGGAGGACGGCTCATACGATACGGGCGCGGAACTGTAACTATCGCCGCTACTGGAAGAGGCGGTGGCTATCAGGACGTCCGTATCGATCCATTGGACAGTTTCGGAGTTGGCGGTCGGCGTGTCGTCGAGAAGGGTTAATTTCGGGAGATCGGGGTAATCGTGGAGGACGCCGCGGACGCCGGCGACGATGCCTCGGCGAAGGCCATCGTAGTACCAGCCCAGTTCCGTGCAAGCGCGAGCGGCGTAACGATGCGCGTCGAGCCAACCGCGGCCGCAAGGAAGGCCAAGCGCGGTTTCGGCAGTTGCCAGGACGGCGGCCCAATCCGGTTCGAGCGACGCCTTCTTGATCTGTTGGCGTAGTTCCGAGGGTGGCGCTTCCAGGCGGGAGGCGTCAATGGACTCGCCGCCGCCGCGGAGTTCGCCGAAGCGAAAACCAGCGAGAAGGAGATAGGGCGCGGGGGAATATGCGTCCTGCGCGCGGAGATACCGGGCGGCAGTGACGATACGAGCGACGGCGTCATCGGCATCCTGGGGCTCGGCGGCGAGCGAACCTGCCGCTTTTTTCTTGACTGGGGCGGTGACCGACGCGCCGGTATCGGATTGATAGGATGGCTCCTCGGCTGGCGCTTCCTCCTCCACGACTTCGGCGCCGGCAACGGGTTCGTCGGGCTCTTTCTCGCGTTTTCGGATGAGGAGGGTGCGGACGGTGGTGCCCGTTTCTTCGAGGGCTTTGCGGAGCTTGGAGAAACCGGGTGCGTCGTCGCCGAACTTCGTTTCGGAGACGACCTGCAGGTTTTCCAGTTCTTCGAGGCAGGACGCGAAGGTGTCGACGAGGTCGACGTAATACTTCTTGGAGGTTTTGTCGAAGGCGTCGTCGAAGGCGTCGGCACTTACTTTGCCCTCGGCGACGGCGGCATTGTAGGAAGCCAGCTTGTCGCTTCCTTCCGCTTCGGCGGCAGCTTTTGTACCGACGCCGGCGGAGACTTTCAGATCGACCGCGCTGAGACCACCCTTGGTAATGGGGGCCATGCGAATCTGGAGATCAAAGTTTCCGAGCCAACTTAAGGGAGTGGCACGGAACTCGGCGTCCCCCTCTTCGACTTCCGGGTAGATAGTATCCCAGAAGGTTTCTATGAGTTGGCGAAGAAGAACGAGGGAATCGCGAAGGAGCGGAAAACCCTCCTTCTTAAAATACGCTTCGGAGAGCCAGACGGCGAGTTGGAGGTCCTTGGACTGCGTGGCGAGGGCTTCGCCGGCGAGCTTAATGACCTGGTTCCAATCGGCGGCCTTACGTTCGCGAGCCCAGACGCCAGATGGCCCGGTGTCCTCTTCCTGGCGCCGGGCCTCTTTGATTTTGTCGTAAATCGGGGCGTAATACAGGTACGCTCCGCTCGGATTATCTCCGGGGATCGGGGTAAGGAGGTCTTCGCGGAGGGGCATGTTTAGGAGTTATTCTTCGGCCGATTCCTCCGCTTGCGAACGCGAGAATTCCAGCTTGCGCAGTTCGAGCATAGGCATGTCTTCACCGTCGACCAGGAACATTTTTTGGCCGACCGGTTTGACATCGCCGTTCTCATCTTCCACCCAGTTGGTAACGCGCCCTAGTTTAGCCAGTTCATCGTCGGAGGAACTAGCGTCCCAGGTCAAGGCGGGGAGCAGGACTTCACCGAGTTCCATCATTTTGAAAGCGGGGCCGGTTTTGACGAGAGCCGGGATCCAGAGGAGATCGCGGACTCGTTTGGGGGCTTCGCATTCGATGGACTCAATATGTTTGAAAGGGATCCAGATATAGGCGCCGGCGGCATAGGCTTCCAGCCGCGGACCAATCGTTGGATCGGCGTCGACGAGCACGGTGAACGGCTGGCCGTTAAACGTGCCGGATTGTTCCGCATCGCCATCGCCAGGGTGGCCGGGAAATTCCCGTTTGGTAAACAGGTCCTTCCGCGTTTTCTCCGCATGGAGCGAAGCCCTGTAGAGGACGGTGCCGAGTTGGGCCTCACCGGAACCACCGGCGAGGACACCGAGCTGTTTCTCCGCGCGGTCATAATCACCGGCGAAGGCGAGAAGCTCGAAGAGGAAGGTGCGACGCTGAACATCGCCGGGGTTGTCCCGGACTTCGATGTTCAGCGCCGCGATGGCTTCCCGGAGCTTTCCTGCTTTGTAGAGTTCCCTGGCAGTCATTGTCGGAATGAGGGTTGGAGGAAAGACCTAGACTTTGGAGGTTAGATCTTCTTGTTGGCGATAAGATCCCAGCCGGCAACGACATCGCCAGCGGCCTTACCAGTCTTGTGATCGGTCGCGGTGTAGGTGAACTTGATGGAACCGTAGTTCAGCTCAACACGTTCTTCCTGAAGCATGATGCCACCGCCGGCTTCATTGGACGCCGCGCGTTCGGTTGCCGGCTGCGGATTGCTCTTCCAGTTGGAAACGATGATGTCGGTGAAGTCGATTTGGAGGTACTTCTGCTTATCGCCTTGCGCACGGTGAGCCATGAACACCGCTTTCGGGATATGGGTGCCGTTGCAGCACTTTTCCATCAGTTTAGCCGAGGCCTTATCGAACACCTTGGTAAACTCGAAGGGCTTGTGGCGAATACGACCGGCGGTTCTGGCGCCGCCCGTGGAACTGGACCCAGCGTCGCCGTGTTCCATCCCGAACGAAAAAGAAAGTACTTCGATTTCGTCCTTATGTTTTTCATCCGTGCTCTCGCCAGGAATTTGGTCAATCTTGATGAAATAATCGAACTGTGCCATGGGGAAAATCTCCTTTTAGATTTCGATGGGTTTAGGTTGTTATAGGTTAGCGGGCGCACCACACCGTGTGAGTCTGGCGATTGGGGCGCCCGCAAATAAAGAACGAAATTGAGTGCCGGAGCGGCCTGGGCGATTAGCCCTTGGCCGACGGCGGAAGATCCGCAACCAGGCGAAGCGAAACGCTGAGTTCGTCGAGCTGGAAGTGCGGCTTGAGGAACGCGACGGCACGGTAAGCGCCGGGCTTTCCGGGGACATCGACCACATCGATCCGGGCTTCGCGAAGCGGGTGAGACGCTTTTGCGTCGGCCGAAGCGTCGTCGTCAAGAATGATGTACTGGGCGATCCAGGTATTGAGATAGGACTCGCACTGGGTTCGCGACATGAAGCTGCCGATCTTGTCCCGCATCATCGCCTTGAGGTAATGGGCGAAGCGGCTGACGGCGAAGATGTAAGGCAACTGGGCGGAGAGCCGGGCGTTGGCGTTGGCGGCATCCTTGTCATAAAGCTTGGGCTTTTGTGACGATTGGACGCTGAAGAAAGCCGCGTAATCGGTGTTCTTGCAGTGAACCAGGGGGATGAAGCCCAGGTCAGCCAATTCTTTTTCACGCCGGTCGGTAATCGGGACTTCCGTGGGGCACTTCATGACGATGTCGCCATCGTCGGTGCGGAAGTTGTGAACCGGGAGACCGTCGACCATGCCGCCGCCTTCGACGCCGCGGATGGCCGCGCACCACTTGTGCTTGGCGAACGACTGGGTGAGCTTGGCGCCCATGGCCCAGGAGGCGTTCATCCAGAGGTACTTGCTGTGATCGGTGCCGTCCACGTTCTCTTCGTAGTTGAAGGCTTCCACCGGCTTAGTGTCCTTGCCATACGGCAGACGGCCGAGGACGCGCGGCAGGACGAGGCCGACGTAGCGGGAGTCTTCCGTGGCGCGGAAGGACTTCCATTTGGCGAACTCAGTGGTGTCGAAGATCTTGGCGAGATCACGAGGCTGATCGAGAGCGCCGAAGCTGTCGAGATTCATCATTGTAGGATCGGCGCCGCAGATGAAGGGAGCATGAGCGGCGGCGGCCACGTTGGACACGCGTTCGAGCAACTCAATATCTTCGGGGTGCTTGCCGAAAGTGTAGTCGGCGATGATGGAGGCGAAGGGAGCGCCGCCGAAGACGCCGAATTCCTCTTCGTACACCTTCTTGAACATCGCACTTTGATCGAACTCCGGGGCGCGTTGCAGATCGCGGAGGAGTTCTTTCTTCGAGCAATTCAGGACCTTGATCTTGAGCATGTCGGAGGTTTCCGACTGGTCCATCATGTATTTGAGACCGCGCCAGGAGCCTTCGAGCTTCTGGAAGGCCTCAGCGTGGAGGATTTCATTCAGCTGGATGGAGATCAGGTGGTCGATCTGGGCGATGCGGGCGTTGATGGTGGCTTCGGCGTCGCGGGAGACGGTCATGTGGCCCTGGAGGATCTGGGAAACGAATTCCTTGATCTGGGATTTGCCACGTTCCTTCGAAGCGCTATCGGAACCAACCTTGCCTTCTTCAACGATCTGGTCTAGAAGGCCGCCTTCCAGGACGGTTTCCTGGGCTTGCGCTTGCAGTTTCTGTGCATCACTCATTGCCTTCACCTCCAATTTCGCCCTTCAGTTTTTCCATGGCGGCCGGATCCTTGGCCGTTTTCATGAGCAGTTCTTCCAGTTTGTCGTTGGTCTGGAGGGCTCCACGCAGGTCGGAGAGCCGGGTGCGCAGTTCGAGCAGTTCGCGGATGGGTTTAACTTGTCGAGCGACATTCTCGGGATCGAAATCGTCGAGGCTCTTGAAGTGCAGGTCAACTTTTAGCTGGCCGGCATCGGCGTCCTCGCTTAGCTTGTTTTCGACGGAGAAGGCCAAGTGGGGCTTCATGCCGGCGAGAACCTGATCAAAGTTGTCCGGGTTCACCTCGACGAACTTCCGATCGCGGAGGCGAGCGAGGGGTTCAGTCGGCTGTCCGGTGAAATCGCCCATCACGCCCATCACGAAGGGCAATTCCTTAATCTCGATCGCTCCACCCGTTTCAACATCGTAGGTGATCTGGACGCGTGGCGGGCGAACCCGGTCCAGTTTATGTTGCGTGCTTTCTCTTGCCATAATCTCCTCAATTCTGTATCAGGAAACGGAACACTACTACTAGGTGCCGTGGGACCGGCCGTGCACTACGCAGACACGAATCGCCGGTGGGTCAGGTTGCAGTCCTGTGCGAGTATATCTGTGCGGAGAAAAGCAGTCAAGAGATATGCTGCCTGTTCGCCCATTCTCGCCGTTTCGCTTTGCATCGTTTTCATTTGCTCTCTGTAATTGATAGCGGGAATCCCACGGAAAACCCATCATGTACCTCGCAGAATGTTTGGTAAACGGTTCATGGCGAGCGTTACAAGTTTAGAATGAAGGCATGGCAGATGGAATTGAAATTGCGGGGCGGCGGTTCGGGTCGCGGCTGTTTGTGGGGACCGGGAAGTACAGAAGCAACGCGGAGATGGCGGCATGCCACGCGGCTTCGGGGGCGGAAGTTGTCACGGTGGCGGTGCGTAGGGTGAATCTGAACGATACGTCAGGGGAATCCCTGCTTGACCATATTCCGCGGGACAAGTATTTTCTGTTACCGAACACGGCGGCCTGCTATACGGCTGACGAGGCGATCCGGACGGCGCGTCTGGCGCGAGAGGTGGGGTTGTCGCATTGGGTGAAGCTGGAGGTGATTGGGGATGTGGACACGCTGTTCCCGGACAATGAGGGGTTGATCGAAGCGACGCGCGTTTTGGCTAAAGAGGGGTTCGTGGTGCTGCCGTACACGACGGACGACCTGATCAACGCCCGGAAGCTGATCGACGCCGGGGCAGCGGCTGTAATGCCCCTGGCGGCGCCGATTGGAAGCGGGCTGGGGATTCAGAATTTGACGAATTTGCGGATATTGCGGGAAAAGATCACGACGGTACCGCTGATTGTGGACGCGGGGGTGGGGACGGCATCGGACGCGGCGATTGCGATGGAGTTGGGGTTTGACGCGATCCTGATGAATACGGCGATTGCGGGGGCGCGGGATGCGGTGAAGATGGCGGAGGCGATGCGATTTGGGGTTATGGCTGGGAGGCTGGCTTTTGAGGCGGGGCGGATGGGGAAGAAGTTGTATGCGACGGCGTCGAGCCCGATGGATGGGATGGTTAGTTAGAAAAGAAAAAGCCCGGCGCGGGCCGGGCTTTTTCAGTTGGTTCGAGTCAGCTTCCGGTTAGAAGCTGTATTTGAGCGCAAACTGGAGTTGCCGCATATTGGTGCGGGTTCCAGTAATGGTCGCAAAGGCGCCTTGTGCGCTGGGAGCCAGGTTAGCGCCCTGGAACGTCGCGCTGGCAAGGTTAGTGTTGGGGTTGCCCCAGTTCGGGTGGTTCGGGAAGTTGAAGGCTTCAAACCGGAACTGGAGCTGGTGCTTCTCTGAGAACGGCAGGGTGAAGTTCTTAATAGTGCTAAAGTCCCAGCCAAGGATTCCCGGGCTATTCAGAGTGTTTCGTCCGGTGTTGCCGAACGTGCCGTCGACGGGCTTTGTAAAGGCCTGCCAGTTGAACCACTGCGAGGGCGTGGGGTTGTCGATTTCGGCGTTCGTTCCGACGGAATTAGGCCGGTCGAACTGTCCGCCGGTGTTGGATGGATCTCCGCCGAAGGTCATTGTGATGGGGAAGCCCGACTGCAACGTGAGGATGGAGCCCAGTTGCCAGCCGCCGATAATGGTGTTGGCGAGTCCATTCTGGATATCGAACTTGCGGCCGCGGCCAAATGGCACGTCCCAGAGAACGGAAGTGACGTATCGCTGACGGACATCATGGCTGGATCGAGCGTATTCGCACGAACGGCAGTAGCTGTTCTGGGGGAACAACGTATCGCCACCCTGGTTGCGAATGGCGGTCGCGGTGTCGAGAGACTTCGCCCAGGTGTAGCTCATCAAGTAGGTAATTCCGTTGGAGTACCGCTTAGTGAGTTTGGCGCCGAGTGAGTTGTAGTTGCCGTTCCCACCGTTATCAACCAGCTGGATTCGGCCGAAATTGGGGAACGGCGAACGGGCCTGAAGGCTAAGACCGGTGGAACGAGGAGCAGGTATCGTTTCGTTGACGGCGCGAAGCGATTCCAGTCTCCGGCTGATGGAGCCGAGGTAACCGACTTCAAACAGGGTTCCGCCGCCGAGTTCGCGTTGCAGGTTCAACATGTACTGCGCGGAGTATGGTGTGCGGCGGTCGTAAGGATTGGCAAACGTGTATGGACGGGGTACGTTCGCGATGCCGCCGGCAATAGCCGCCAAGCCGTTTTCCCACCGGAGGCTGGGAAAGAGGGAATTGGAGTTGTCGCGGAGACGGCCGGCGAGGTTGCGGGCCATGTCGAAGCGGGGATTGCCTGTGTCCTGGTTGTAGAACATTCCGCCGCCGCCGCGGAGTACCCACTTCGAAGAAGGATTCCAACTGATACCGAGACGGGGAGCGAAGTCATTACCATCTGTGCCGACAAGGCGGTCGCCGAGCGAACCGTCCTGACGAACTTCAATGTCCGTCCAACGAAGCCGAATACCATTGTACGGATCGTTGCTCGAAGGGCCCTGGCGCATGAAGAACGGGTACTCAGCGCGATTGGCGACGACGGCATTGTTGAAATCGGTCGGCCGAACATCGTTCCGGACGATTCCATTGAAGAGGGTGCCGGTGGCATCCTTCCAGGGCGGGGTGTATTCGTAACGCAAACCCCAATTGATGGTCACCTTCTGTGTGATCTTCCAGGTGTCGTCGAAAAACAGAGCAAAGCTCCGGTTCTGAAACTTGGCGTTAGCGATGGAGACGGCGGCTTCGGCCTGCTGGATTTCTCCGAGCAGGAAGTCGGCAAAGCCATCGCCCTTGGAGTTGACGATGGCGGGATTGCGCGTCGCATCCGCATTGAAGAGGAATTCGCCGCGTGCGAACTGGTTGCCGATCTGGAAGTAGTTTTCCCAGCGCACTTCACCGCCCATTTTGTAGGTGTGCTTCCCTTTGATGAGCGAGAAGTTATTCACGGCCTGGATGGAGCGATTGTTGTTCTCGTAAGGACCCTCGGAACCGTTGCCGAAGCCCGAGTACACGCCGGCGAATCCGACGGCGGGGATACCCCATTGCACGGATGGGCCAGAAGCGAGTCCCGGGATCTTCAATTCCCCGACGACGTCACGGGTGAAAGCCAGTTCGGGCCCCGTCGTATTGTAGAAACGGGTGAAACCGAAGCGGGCTTCATTGACCATTGTGGGCGTCAGGACGCGGGTGTTGGAGACCATGTATTGGTCGAACGTAGTGATGATTTTATCGCCATTGAGCAACAACGATGAGTTCAACTGATTCTCATCGCCCCAGCTATAGCGGCCGAACCAGGTGGATTTCGAAGATTCGACAAAGTCGCCACGAGTGACGAATTGATCGCGATCTACCGGCAGGCCGCGGGAGATCTGGTGATTGCGGCGCAATCCGGCTGATGGCAGATTGGCGGTGGGATAGAACTCCAACATCTTTACCGATGTGGCGTGCAAGCGCGAGGATGGAATGGTGTTGTTGGGAAACGGGCTTGCCGTCACGGTGGAACCGGACTGCGCTCGCGTGCGCGGGTCGAAAATCTGGTTGACACTCGCGATGTTGAAGTTGCCGGTGCGCATTTCGGCAAGCGGAATGTCATAGACCGATTGCACGGAGCGGCGCTGACGGAACCATTCATAGTTCGTCATGAAGAAGAGTTTGTTCTTCCCGTTAAAGATTTTCGGAATGATCACCGGGCCGCTGAAAGTGAAGCCAAACTGGTTCCACTTAAACGGGTCTCTAGGCGGACGGGCGGTGGTGAACGCGTAGTTCTTGGCGTCGAATTTGTCATTGCGCACGAATTCAAACAGCGTCCCGTGATAATCGTTGCCGCCGCCCTTCGTGGACACGTTGATCTGGGACGCGGAACGGCCGTACTCAGCGGGGTAGACGCCGGTTTGGACTTTGAACTCCTGGAGGGCGTCAATGGAGGGCTGCACGATGAAGGCGTTGAAATTCGGATCGGTGTTCTCAATCCCGTCCAGGGTGAAGCGATTAAACTGGGCTCTTTGGCCGCCGATTGAAATGCTTTGATCGGTGCGAATTCCGCCTTGGCGGGAACCGGCCTGGCCGGCATTAGGAAAACCGAAGCTGACATTGGGGGCCAGCGAGACGAGTTGCAAATAATTGCGGCCGTTTAAGGGAAGTTCGACGATTCGCTTATTTTCGATAACTGTGCCGACCGTGGCGTTCTCGGTGGAGAGGACGGCGGCGGCGGCGGAGACCTCGATCGATTCCGAAACCTGACCAACCTGCATTTCCAGGTCGAGACGGGCGCTTTGCTGAACCTGAAGTTGAAATTTAGAGACATTGGCGGATTTGAAGCCCGCTTTTTCGGCCCTGAGGTTGTATGTGCCAGGCGCGAGCGATGGGAAGGCGTAAAGTCCACTTCCGTTGGAAAGGGCTTCACGAATGGCGCCGGTATCGGCATTAGTAATGGTTACGCGGGCGCCAGCGATGACAGCGGCGGAGCTGTCACGGACTTCGCCCGAAATGTCGCCGAAGGTTTGGCCGAACACCGGCAAACCGATTAGCACGCACAGGAGTGCGAGCGCAACAAACGTGGTTTTCATGTAATTGAGACTCCCCGGAAATATAATTCCCGTAACGCTACGGTACACAATGGTTTAAGGGGTTCGCAACTATATAAGTTTTAATGCCGGTAAACGCGCCGACCCTGCACGGTTGGCGCGTTTTCCGGCGATTGCCTCGCTCGACCGAAGGATTTCCACGGCTGGCGAATTGGCTTGGCGGATTATGTCGCAAGTAAAGCGCGGTGGCAAGCGGGGGGCGGTTGACCCGTTCAACTGGCTGTTCGCGAGTTCTAATTACGGTATGCGATTCCTACTCTTGATCTGCCTGAGCGCCGTTGCCGGAATCGGCCAGGAAATTGCCAATCCATTACGGGCCGGCGGATGGGTGGCGGACGACGCGGAAATGCTGTCTCCGGCCGAGGAAAGCCGCTTGGATCGGCTATCGTCCCGGATCTACACGAGCACGAAGGCGCAGATAGTCGTCGTAACCACGGAGCGCGTGAGGGAGCGAGGCGCCGTTCGAAACTATGCGCTACGGCTTTTCAAGGAGTGGAAGTTGGGCGGCGCGGAAGCGAATGATGGCGTTTTGGTGTTCCTGGCGGCGCGAGAACGGGCGGTGGAGATCGTGACGGGGTCCGGGTTGACGGGCCGATTGCCGAACGAGCGGTTGGAGCTGTTGATACGGGAGCGAATGGCGCCTCTTCTGCGGCGGGGAGAGACCGGCCTGGCGCTACTGGAAGCGTCGAAAGAGATGGGCGCGATGTTGGCCGGGATCGAGCGGCAGCGCGAGCCGCCCAGAACAGTCCTTCTGGTTTTGTCCGCGATTCTAGCGATTGGGGGCTTGGCGGGGGCCGCTTTCGCTTTCCTTTTCTGGAAGCGTCCGATGCGCTTGCCGCCCACCGGATCGTTCGAAGTGGAGAACGAACCGCAAGGCGAACCATTGTCGAGGACCTGGTTCGTAGACAACAAACCGGGTGACCTGTTTCCGCGGATTGGCGATATGGTCAAACCGGGCGAGGCCCAGGCGTTCCCGACGTGGGCGCTGTGGGCCGGAGCCATCGGATTGAGCGCGGGGGCGGGCCTGTTGGCCGGAGCGATCCTCGGCAGCTTGCGGTTCGACTTGGAACCGTCGTTCTGGCTGGCGGGGATCGTGACGGGGCTGGCGGCGATTTTGGCGCCGGCCGTCATCTACGGGCCGAGCCAACGGGATTTCGAGGGACTGGCAAAAATGGCGGCATGGGTGGCCGTGTTGACGGGTATCATTGGCGCGCTGGCGCTGAACCGGATGTTTCTCTCCGACTATGCGATCACAGTTTATTGCGTTCCGCCGCTTGTTTTTGCCGCGGGATTGAGTGCTTCCTATTTTCTGATCGGCCAGTGTCCGCACTGGTATCCCGAGCGTTTCACGTGTGCCCAGTGCGGGTACGCCGTGGTGGAGGCGGACTTGACTGACATATTGGAAAACTGGCAGAAGCGGGCAACGGCGGAACGGATCGTGCATTACCGGGGTTGGCGATGCACGGGGGGCTGCAAGGGTGTCTTTGTCGCGCACATGGTTCGCCGGAAAGAGAACATTTGCATCAAGTGCCACAAGCCCACGAAGCTAATAACGGAAGAGCGCGGCTGGCGCATTGTGACCTGTTTTCTATGCGGCCACGAAACGCGTCAGAAGCTACCGAAGAAAGCAGTGGCGGCGCAGGGCATCGCCGGGACGTACGGCGTGACGAGCAGCAGCTATGGGTCTTTCTCAGGCAGCAGCGGCGATAACAGTTCCGACCAGCGGCAATACGAAAGCAGCAGCTACGATCCACCCGCTTCAGGCGGGACGACAGATGGCGATGGCGGGAGCGGGAACTATTAAGGCTTTGGAAAAACCTGTGAGACAAGGAAGGACAGCATGTCCGCCGAGTTTTCGATTTGCTTCGCGACGGGCAGGCCGGCGGAGTGGCCGCCTTCGGTGTCGTAGTGGAGCAGAATGGGCTTGCCGGAAGTATTGGCGGCCTGGACGAGCGCGGTCATCTTGCGGGCGTGCAGGGGGTCGACGCGGGTGTCCGAGTCGCCGGTGACGAACATCGTAGCCGGGTATTTCGTGCCCGGCTTTACGTTGTGATAAGGCGAGTATTTGAAGATGGTCGCGAACTGTTTGGGGTCTTCCGACGAACCATATTCCGGGGTCCAATAACGGGCCACTTTGAACAGATGGAAACGCACCATGTCCAATAACGGCACGGCGCAGACGACGGCGGCGTAAAGTTCGGGCCGCTGCGTCATCGCGGCGCCGACAAGCAGTCCGCCATTGGATCCGCCGTAGATTGCAAGCCGATCGGTACGCGTGAATTTATTGGCGATCAGCCATTCGGCGGCACCGATGTAGTCATCGAAAACATTCTGCTTTTTGTGCAGCATGCCGGCCTTGTGCCAGTCTTCGCCGAACTCGCTGCCGCCGCGAAGATTGACGATGGCGACAGCGCCGCCATGTTCGATCCACCAGTTGAAGGTCGCGCTGAAGGTGGGCGTCATGGCGAGGTTAAAACCGCCATAACCATAAAGGAGCGTCGGCATTGACCCATCCAGCTTGCGGTCCGCGCGATGCGCCAGGAACAGCGGGACTTTGGTGGCATCCTTTGATGTGAACCATTTCTGCGTAACCGTGACGGACATCTTTTCGACTGGCACTTTTTGGCGATAGAACTCGCGGCTGGTTCCTTTGGCGATGGAGTGCAGGAACGTAGTGGTGGGCACGGTGAACGACTTGAACGTGGTGAAGGCGACATCGCTATCCCAGTCGCCGTCGAGATTGGAGCCGGTTCCGATTCCGGGGAAGACAACCTCCCGGACCAGTTTTCCGGTGGGCGTGTAGAGCCGAGTTTTGGGAAGAACATTTTCGAGCGTATTGAGCGCGATATGACCGCCGGCAAGGTCCATGGACTCGATGTTCCATTGGGTTTCCGGGATGATCTCTTTCCAGTTGGCGCGTTCTGGCTTATTGAGATCGACGGCCAGAATCCTGTGGCGGGGGGCATTCCAATTGGTCTGCAGGAACAACGTATCGCCGCCGATGGCGCCGCGGAAGGTGGCCTTGATGTCCGTGTTGATCGGGATCAATTTCCTGTCGGAGAGGCGCAAAACATGCACCATATCCAATTCGCTGGCGGAGCCGAGGGAGGCGGTTATTTTGAGATAGCGGCCATCGGGCGAGAGAGTGGCGGACAGAAGGTGGGAAGGGCCTAGTTCCTGTCCAAAGATTACCTTCGGTTGCTGTCCAAACTTCTGCTCATAGAGCCGCGGACCGGCTTTGGCGGCCTCGGTAAAGATGACGCCCTTCGCATCCGGCATGATGTTGATGCCCATATAGCGATTCCGCGGAAGGACGTCGCCGAACTCCCTTTTTGTCTCGACGTTCAGGAAATGAACTTCCACTTCGTCCTCGCCGCCCTTGCGTATGCCATAGGCGAGAAGTTTGCCGTCCGCGCTGGTTCTCTGCACGCTGATGGATTTGGATCCGCCCCAGACATTGGGATCGATGAGGACCTCATCCTTCCCGTCGATTCCGTGGCGGACGAGGAGAACGGCTTGATCCTGTTCCGGCGTGCGCTTCATGAAAAAGAAGTAGTCGCCGGCATGGAAGACATCCTGGGACTCGACGCGCATCAATTCGGTGAGGCGTTTGACGATGGCGGGCCGCTGCGGAACCGCGTCTACGAACGACTTCGTATAATCCATCTGCGCCTTCAGCCAGGCGCGCGTTTCGGGGCTGGTTTGATCTTCCAGCCAACGGTAGGGGTCGGGGACGGAGACGCCGTGAAGGATGTCGACGGTATCGTCTTTGCGGGTCTCCGGAGGCGGGGCGGCGAGGATTGTCATGGTGAGAAAAACGGTGATGAGGGTTCTCATATATCTCGATACCTGGTAAGGATTATTTGATTGCTTTCGAGGGCGGCTCGGGTTTCGGGCGCCGTCAGAGATTTAAGTTCGGCGGCGCGGCTCTGTTTCAGGCGCGTCGCGGCGTTTTGCAATTCAGCGGAGCAGTGGCCGGGATGGGTCATCAACTCAGTGACACCATCGGGAAGTTTAGCGAATACGGACTGTAGGTCGGTGATGTTGTAGCGGCCGGTGAGCGTAAAGCCAGCGAAATGGTCCGTCGTCCGGAGTGCGCCAGGATCAATCTTGCGCGCGAGCCGCCGGACAAGCAGGTTGACAAGTTTTGTTTTCAGCGGAGCCCGGTAGGGGATGCAGAGATCGGCGGGTCGGCGCAGGAAGGGAATATGAAACTCTTCAGCGACAATGCAAAGCGCCCGGCAAACGGGAGGAAGAAGATGAGTGTGTTTGTGAGTATCGGCGTGCGTCGGCAGAATTCCCGCCGCCTTGATTTTGCCGGCTTGCGCGGCAAGTTCATCATAGAGGTTTATCTGGCCGGCGTACACCGCGCGAGCGAGGGACAAAACATCCTTGGGAAACGGCTTATGGGTGAGCAGTGAACTGCCGCCGATGAGTACGAAATGAATCCCGATGTCGAGAGTAGGATTGGCTTGGGCTAGCTGGACAGCGTCATCGAAGGCCCCGCCATTTGCCATGAGCGTTGCGGCTGTTAGTATGCCGTTCGTGTGCGCTTCAATAATGCCGGCGTTCACGTCGCGGGTGAAACCGAAGTCATCGGCGTTGACGATCAGGCGTTTCAAAACAGTTTTAACTGGATGGTCAGAAACTTTTTGGGATTGGCGCGGAAGTCCTTCATCATCAGGTTAACTTCCTTCATCGTGCCGTTCATGGAATCGTACAGCGCCGGATTGACCATCAACTGGCCTAGGGTGCCCTGACCGCTATTGACCTTGTCGATAGTTTTGTCGAGGTTCAGGATGAGCTTGTTCATGTTGGTGTGGAGCTCATCGCTCTTGAGCAGCTTACCCGCGGTGCCTTGACCCTTGTTAATCTCATCGATGGTCTTGCGGAGTTCGGCAACGGTGCTGCGTACCTCATCATAAAGAGCGGGATCCTTAAGCAGTTTGCTGACGGAACCTTTGCCGGAATTGAGATCCGTCTGCATGTCGGCGATGGTGGCATCGACACGCTTAATTGTCGAGCGGATGTCCTGATACATCGACTCGTCATAGAGAAGTTTGCCCACTGTGCCCTTACCGTCCCCAATGGAAGCCGTAATTTTCTGGACTTCAGCAACAGTGGCGACGAGGCGCTGGTAGAGTTCGTCATCGACAAGGAGTTTCCCGATAGAGCCTTTGCCATTCTCGACCGTCGCGACGATGTTGTTGATGCGTTCGATAATTTGCTGGAGCGACTGGAGAGACGGATAGGCGGCGTTAACGAGGTCCTGGAACTCGCGTGTGTCAAGGCTGCGGAGTTCCCCGCCGGCGGCCATCGGCTGCGCCTCTTTGCCCATTTTGATGTTTATATATTTCGTTCCGAGTAAGTTTTCGGCGCCGATCGACGCCTGCGAATCGATTGGGATTTGTCGAAGTTTATCCTGTTCGATGACCAGATCGACCTTAATCCGGCGGTTGGGCCTGTTCTCACCGGAGAGAGCGACGCGATCGATCTTACCGATGGCGATTCCGCTCAAACGGACGGCGGAGCCTTCGGTGACGGCAGCCGAATCATCGAGATATGTGTAGATGGTGACCTCTTTTGCAAAGAGGTTTTTGTTGCCGGTCAACAGGAAGATGAGGACGGCGAGAATTACAAGGGCAACAACGGCAAGGATGCCTACGCGGAGTTGAGCCCAGGAGACTTTGGCGGCGGATGACATGGGTATCAGTGGGCGGAGCGCTGCATTGAAAATTTAGCGATATAGGAGTCAGTGGAAGCGTCCAACTCCGACTCGCTGCCTTCGAAGACGATCCGGCCTTCTCTCATTACGATGAATCGCGTGCGGAGGCGCAAAGGCGAGTCACCGGGAATTCGTTCCAGCCGTTTACTCTCCGAATTGTAGCGAAAGTTGGCCATGATGTGCCCGTCTTGAAAGCGATGGCTTACGATGGCGGAGGTGGCATTACGCGTTTCGCGTTCCTGAATGATGAGAGACATGATGTTGTTGGCGGTGATGGGATCGAGCCCGGCGGTGGGGGAATCGTAGAGCAGAAGAGCGGGATCGGATATACCGGCACGGGCAATGCCGACGCGGCGACGCATGCCGCCGGATAGTTCGCTGGGGAACTTGGCGAGCGTGTGTCCGAGTTCCACGAATTGGAGCGCTTCCTCGACTCGAGGGTGAACTTCTTCAGCCGTTTTACCGGACCGGTTAACCAGAGGATAAGCGACGTTTTCCTCAATGGTGAGGGAGTCGAACAGCCCGCCTTCCTGGAACAGAACGCCGATATGACTGCGAACTTCATACCATTGATTTTCGGTGTAATTCGTAACGTCCTGCCCGAAAAGGTGGATCCGGCCCGATGTTGGTTTCAACAAGCCGAGCGCGATTTTCAGCATGACGCTTTTACCGGCGCCCGCCGCGCCGAGGATGATCTTCGTGTCGCCGGCGTACATTTCGAGAGATACGCCGTCGAGAACCTTTGCGCCGTCGTCGAAAGCGAGTGAAATGTTTTCCAGGCGAAGGATGCACGGGCGCTCTGTAGCGGAATGCGGCATCAGATGTTGACGAAGATCCGGGTGATGAGGAAAGTGCAAACGAAGATCCAGACGGAGGCGACAACGACGGCCTGTGTTGTGGCGCGACCGACGCCTTGGGTGCCGCCGGTGGTCCGGATGCCGTAAAGGCAGCCAACGAGAGCGATAATATAGGCAAAAACCAGCGGCTTTAGGAGGCCTTGGGATATGTCGTTATATTCGAGCGATCGCCAGGCGTTGTTCCAATACTGCGCCGACGTTGTGAGGGCCATCAGCGGAACGGCGACGAGATAGCCGCCGATGATGCCGATGAAGTCGGCGACGATGGTGAGTAGCGGGAGCGTGAAGCATGTCGCGATGAGCCGCGGAGTAACGAGCTTCTTAATCGGGTCCGTACCGAGCGCGCGCATGGCGTCAATCTGCTCGGTCACCTTCATAGAGCCGAGTTCGCTGGCGATGCCCGAGGCATTACGGCCGGCCACCAGCAGAGCCGTTAGAACAGGGCCCAGTTCACGGACAAGTGTGATGGCGGTAATTTGTCCAACTTGGCCGGACGCGCCGTACTGGGAAAGGGCGCGAGACATTTGCAGCGCCATAACGGCGCCGGAGAAAAAGCCGATCAATATGGTGATTGGCAGACTGCCTACGCCAATGGTGTCCATTTGGAGGATAACGTCGCTACCATAGAATGGACGACGTACGATATTTGCTGTTGCCCGGCCCGCCAGGAGAATAAATTCCTGGAAGGTCACGATGGGCGACTTCAAGATATCCAGCAAACGTCACTCTCCTCCCAAAAACTCGATGCTAACACGTGCATGAAGGGACTCACTGATATTCCGGGGATTCGCGTCGGTCACGCGTCCGATTTCGGAGCGCTGACGGGCGTTACCGTTGTACTCTGCGAAGGCGGCGCGGTTGCGGGTGTCGACATTGGCGGAATGGCGACGGGTACACAGGAGATGGATGTGCTGAACCCGCTACACATCACGCCGGTCGTGCATGCGGTGACGCTGGCAGGTGGATCGGCCTTTGGGTTGGAGGCCGCGAGCGGAGTCAGGAAGTATTTGGAGCAGAAGGGTGTCGGGTTTGTGTTTGGTAAGGCACGCGTCCCGATTGTTCCAGCGATGATCTTGTTTGATTTGGGGATAGGGAAAGCGGATGTTCGTCCGACCCGGGAAATGGGAGAAGTGGCGGCTGCGGCGGCCCATGCCGGAACTGTCGTGGAGGGGAGTATCGGCGCTGGGACCGGCGCGACCGTGGGAAAGCTTTTTGGAATGGGCCGGGCGATGAAGGGCGGGATAGGTTCCTTTACGGTGCCGGTGGGGACGAAGGGAGTGATGGTGTCGGCGCTGGCGGCGGTGAACGCGTTTGGCGATGTGCGGGAGGCGGGGTCCGGAAAGCTCGTCGCAGGATGCCGACAATCGGCAACTAGCCGTGACTTGATAGGCACGGAGAAGGTATTGCTAACCGGAAGACGGGGCGCGGAGGCGGGAGGGAATACGACTTTGTGTGTCGTTGCGACGAATGCAAGGTTGAGCAAAGTTGGGGCGACGCGGCTCGCGAAGATGGCGCAGGCGGGGGTTTTGCGGGCGTTGTCACCCGGACACACGATGGTGGATGGGGATGTAGTGGTCGCGCTGTCAATCGGTGATTTGGAAGAAGATATGAATGTGTTGGGAGTAGCCGCGGCGGAGGCAGTAGGACAGGCCATCGTCCGCGGAGTGCGCATGGCGAAGGGAATGGGCGGGGTAGTAGGGTTGGGCGGCTAGATTGAAAGGCACGTACGATTTGGGTTGCAGGCTCGGCAAATGACGAATCCATCGGAAATGGATAGAAAGCCCACTCGTCTCGTCCCGCCAAGCCTTGTAAGATCTATTGCCTAAGCAGAATGTGGTGCTTTCTATTGTCGTGCGGCACCCAAATAGGGGGAGGCGGTGGATCAACTCGTGGCGCACCGGCACCGGTTTGCTTCCCTGGTGTCCGGCTATAAGTTGAACAGATTCAACTGGTTGGCGGTAGGTCCGACATCGTGTTGGGAGTCTACGCAATGCATCCAGGCAGCCGATCTTGTAGAGCCTTTCCAATAGTCCGAGCGCTGGGCTAACACGCTTAGTGCTTCGGCGCGATCCAAGGGGCTCTCTTCGGTTTGTAGCGTCTTCCGGTTCGCCGGCGATCAGTACTCAATCTCTACTTGATGTCTGCCCGGATTCCGCGAAAGCCGGAGGGACGGGCCCTCGATCGGTGAGCCGTCCACAATCATCCGCCTGGCGTTCTTTCCGCGTCGAACGGTAAATTCATACCGGCCTTCTCCGTGCAGGTAGGACAAAGAAAATTCTTCCCATCCTTCCGGGAGCGCAGGAACGAAGGACACGGTATCACCCTGCAACCGAAATCCCAGCACTTCCTCCAGCCAGATTCGGTACATCCAGGCGGCTGATCCCGTGTACCAGGTCCATCCGCTTCGTCCCTCCTGCCCGGGCGCCGCATAGACGTCGGCGGCGACTACGTACGGCTCCGTCCGGTACCTTTCGACGGCTTCCGGCCCGCGAGTGCGCTCAATGGGGTTCATCATCTGCAGTAAACGCGCTGCCTCGTTTCCGTCCCCCAATTTTGCGCACGCCATCGCCAGCCAAAGCGAACCATGCGTGTACTGTCCGCCGTTCTCCCGCAGCCCCGGCGGATACCCGCGGATGTATCCGGGGTGAGGCTCCGCTTTGTCGAACGGAGGCCAAAAGAGGTGTACCAAGCCGAGTTCCGGATCGACCAGTTTGGTGATGGCAGACTGCACGGCGGTCTTCGCGCGGGTAGCGCCGGCGCCCGCCATCACTGCCCAGGACTGCGCGATAGAGTCGATCTGGGCCTCCGGGTTATTTCTCGAGCCAAGCGGCGAACCATCATCAAAAAATGCGCGCAAATACCACTCGCCGTCCCAGCATTCCTTCTCAGTGGTAGCCAGCAGCATCGATTTCCGCGTCTCCAGGGCCGCCGCTTCTCCGGTCCGGCCGATTCGCCGCAACAATGCTGAAAAGTCGCGCAGTATTGTAATCAGGAACCACGCCAGCCAGACCGATTCTCCCTTTCCGTCATGGCCGACGAGATTCATCCCATCGTTCCAATCTCCATTCCCCATTAAAGGTAGTCCGTGCGGTCCTGCAGTGTCGCCCTTTTTAATCGCCAGGAGGCAGTGCTCCAGCAGCGTCGCGGTATCAAAGCCCGGCTGCGCCTCGTGCAGATTCTCCTGTTCGCCATCCTCCAGCAGCGGTCCACTGAGAAACGGGACCCGCTCGTCCAGAATGCCGGTATCGCCGGTGGCCGTCACATAGTGAAGCGTGACATAGGGCAGCCATAGCAGATCGTCGGAGCATTTCGTCCGGACACCCATCCCCGACTCCGGATGCCACCAATGCTGCACGTCCCCTTCCGGATATTGTCGAGTGGCGCAGCGCAGGATGTGTTCGCGCGTCAATTGAGGCGCGAAATAAACGAGTCCCATCGCGTCCTGCAACTGATCCCGAAAACCGAATGCGCCGCCGGACTGATAGTAACCGGAACGTCCCCAGAACCGGCAACTGAGACTTTGGTACATCAACCAGCCATTCATCAGCAGATTCACGGACAGTACCGGAGTTTTCACCTGAATACGCGACAACCGCGACTGCCAGCTATCCTTCGTTGCCGCCAGTGCCTGTTCCACGCGAACCGTATCGGAGAAGCGCTCGATCAGCGCCGCAATGTCATCCCGATTGGCTGCCTGGCCCAACAAAACATGAAAGCTCCGTGTCTCACGCGGCGGAATCACCACTGTTGTTTTCAATACGGCACAAGGGTCCATTCCCGCGCCCGTGCGCCGGTCAAGCTGACCTTGGGAGAGTCCGAGCGGTGACCGGTAGCTCCCATTCCGGCCGAGAAACGCGGTTCGATCCGCCGTGTACGATTGAGCGCGTGGAAACAGGCACGCGAACGCCACTTGACCGCCGTAGTTCTGGCTCCAGACGTTTCGAGCGAGCAGAGCACCAGTGCCTTCGTCCATGCTGGAACTCACGTGCATTTGCGATTCTTCCCTATTCGTTCCGAGCACCCATTCCGCATAGAAATAAATCGAGACCGTTCGCGGACGCGCCGAGCGGTTTGAAATGCGGAGAAGACTGATTTTCACCGGATCGAATCGCATGTTGGCGTTCGGTATGAATACGGTGAGTTCCTGCTCCAGCCCCGCATGATTGTGCTCGAAAACCGAATAGCCCATCCCGTGGCGGGCACGGTACGGGTCCGGGGTCCGGCAGGGGAGCGCCGTGGGCGACCAGTGGCGTCCGCTTTCGTCGTCGCGGATATAGATCGCCTCCGAAGGCCCGTCGCCTACCGGGTCGTTGCGCCAAGGCGTTAGCCGGTTCGCCTGACTGTTGCCCGCCCAGGTATGGCCAAGTCCGGAATCGGAGACAATCGTGCCAAAGCTGGGCCCCGCAATTACGTTGACCCAGGGCTGCGGTGTTGTCTTCTCCTTGTCCAGGTAGATGCAGTATTCCCGGTCCGTTCGCGAGAACCCGCCCAAGCCATTGAAGTAGTCCAACTCGAGGAACGGCAAACTGGATTCTTCGAATAGGGTCTCCACGGTAGTGACAGCGGGGGCTTGCCGGACCGGGTTCACTGGTCCGGCAAGCGCCGACAACTGCCGGCCCAAACGTCCGCGTGTCCCGCTAAGCACCGCGTGAGAAGCGGCCATCAGGAGGCTTCGCTGCTGATCGGATAGGGAATGCCAATCGCGCAGGAAGACCCCGCCTGGAGTGTCGATACCGGTATGCAGGGTGTGCGCCTGGACGGCTTGCACCAGCATCCCCCAGAGCGGACGATCGTAGGCGGCCGGCTCCTGATTCAGGATCACCAGATCGGTCCGAAATCCCTGCAGCCTCCAGTAGGTATGCGCCGTCAAAACTTCTCTCACCAAAACGATGGCCCGGTCGTCCGGCACGATGACGGTCAGGATTGGCAGATCGCCGGAGACACCCAGGCCCCAAAGCCCCCGCTGGTTCAGTTCATTGCGCAAGAGGCGCTCCGAAGTGGGACGCAATCGAGGGTTCGGGTACAGCATGTGCGACAGCAATTCCTGAAAGCGGTGGACGCTCTGCGGGCTGAGGGCAAGGTAGCGCATCTCCAACTGGGAGCGGGTCCAGGCGGACTCAAAGGTGCGTTCGATGACGTTATTTTGCATACTGCTCCATCATTCTGAATACCGCTCCAGCAGGCTCAAGAGCTCGTCGCGCGTCGACGCGGCCATTGTCAGGAAGGCGAGGGTTGAACGTTCCCGCGCTTCCAGCGCAAACCGGCAGCGAATTGAAAAGGCCGGGTCAATTACAGTTCCCGTTGTCCCGGTCAGCGCCCGTTCCAGCGCGACCGGGTTGCGAACGGTTCGATTGCGCCCGATAAACTTTTCGCGGCTGCTCTCATATTCGATTTGGAAAAGGGATTCCGAGGTCACGATCATATGACCGGCCCAGACCTCGGGCTCCTGCGGGCTCCGAGGACGGCGCCAGGCTATAAGTGCATTGCGCTTGGCAATCCATTCCGTCTGCACGAATAGCTTGCTGAATGCCTGGTGGGCCAGGTCCGCCGCGTGCGGGGCCAAGGCCAATTCCAGGAAGCTGGTTACCTCCAGCACCCGGCCGCGCAGGCCGCGGTTGGTAAAGGTAAACCGGCGGATTTCCACATCGTCATCCGGCGCGACACAGATTTCATATGCCTGCTCAATGCTGAGGAATGACCGCTCAAACCTCGCCCGCCCGGCGGAGAACACCAGCGCGGGAGCCGTACCCTGGTGACCAAGCGGCTGCACCGATGGCGACCACACCGAACCGGACCGGGGATCGCGCAGATAGAAGAATGTGCCGCAGGTGTCGAGCGTCGTATCGGCCCGCCAGCGGACAATGTCGATGTCGCGCCAGCGGCTGTAACCGGATCCGGCATTCGTCAGAACTACGGAATACTGGCCGTTCCCGAGCAGTTGCACGCTGGGGACCGGCCCAATTTCCCGTGGATTCCTGTCCACCGAATCTTCCGCCTTAACTGGCGCCGGCGTCACGCTGTCCGTGCGGACGTGCCGCAGCAGCGAATGCGCGGACGGCACCCGTTCAAACAGCAGGAACTCCACCGCCCGCACCTTCGGATTCTCGTGAAAGCGCCGCTGCATGAGACCGTCGAGCAACGTATTCGTCAGGGCCGTCAGCCCCATGCCCTGGTGATGCGCCATGTAGCAATAAATGACTACGCCGCCTGCATACTCCCGCCCTGCGGGCCGGGTATAATCAATCGATTCGTAGAACCCCATCGGGCCGTACAGATTCAACTTCGCCATGGCCCGCAGGTTCTCAATCGCGCCCTTCGAATCGATCTGCAGCGCGAGCAGCGTGGAATACGGAGACACGACCCAATCGCCTTCCAAGCCTGGCTTTAGCCCTAGCCCCGGAACACCGAAGGCCCGGTATTGGTAGATCTGGTTGGCATCCAGTGCGCTGTAGGCCGCCTCCGAAATTCCCCAGGGCCGGTTGAAGGAGGCGCAGTGCTCCCGCTGTACGTCGATTGCCAGCCGCGCCGCCTCCGCCAGAAGCGAGTTCTCGAAGGGCCGCATAAACAGAATCGGCATCAGATATTCGAACATCGTGCCGCTCCAGGAGAGCAGCACCTGACCTTTGTTCGTACTTACATAAGGCCGCCCGAGAGCTTGCCAGTGCTCAACGGGTACGTCACCCTTTGCGATTGCCGCAAAACTCGCCAGCCGGCACTCGCTCGCCAGCAGGTCATAGTGGCTGTTGAAGGCAACTGGATTGCCGACTTCATAACCGATTCCGAACAACATTCGCTTGTTGTCGTAAAGGAACGACATATCGATCGACGACGCCAGCCGTTCCACGTGCTCCGCGAGTTCGTTGAATGCGTCCAGCAGCTTCTGGGCCTCCGCCTGCGCCTGCCTGTATTCCTTGTCCAGTTGTTCGAGCCACGCGGACTGCCTGGTCCCTTCGTGCGCCGTTGCGTAGCTGAGGACTGTATTCAATTCGGCATGCGTTCCCTGGGCGATGGCGACGACTGACGGCAGGGCCTGCGTTGCCTTCCATCTGGCCTCAACAAGATCCGGATGAATAGACTGCAACAACTGATCCGGCGCGCCGGCCAGCGTCTCCATCCAACCCAGATAGATATCGCAGTGGGCCAGCCAGGCGTTGCACTGCACATCCAGTTTCCGCACCCAGTAGGCCGGTTCGCTAGCCTCGGAGGCAAACCATGTCAGCGATTTCTTCAGATTTTGGATCGGCAACTTCGCCTGCCGCAAACTGTCGATCACCTCATGCCCCTGCAGTTCCGATTGCAGCAGACGGCGGAGGTTGCCGAGAGGCAATGCCACGGCCGCGTCCTTTCCCATAACCTCTTCCAGGCAGCCCAGTGTCGCCGCCATTCCCGACAGGCACTGCGGGCCGGGCGAGCGCGTAAAAGGGGTCTCACGCAGGCCCTGCTCGAACACCCAGAAGCAGGCGAGCAGGTTGCCGCTGTCCACCGTCGACACATATTTCGGGTCCAACGGCTGAAGGGTTTCCAGGTTGTACCAATTCAGCCAGTGCCCCTCGTACCGCTCCAGGCGTTCAATGGAAGCAATCGACGCGCGGCTTCGATGCAGCAACTCCTCAGGTGTGATGAATCCGAGGTCGGAGGCTGACAACACGGATGTGAACCATAAGCCTATATTGGTCGGCGATGTACGCTGGGCGACTTCGACACGCAGAGCGAGTTGCGTATTGTCAGGAGGCATCCAATTTGTTTGCGGGCCTACCAGGTCGTCGAATGTTCTCCATACGCGCCGCGCCAGGAGCCGCAGGTACGTTTGGTCGTCCTCCCCCACGGGTTCCGGGTAAGCTCTGGCCACAGGCCGGGCGAGCCAGATTACCACCAGTGGCGATACGGCCCACATAAGCAGGAATGGCATCGCCGGCGCCAATCGGTGTACCGCCGACAGCATGAGCATCAGAAAAACGGAGCTTGCCGAAATCAGCAGGCACTCCCGAAATGTCGCCGACACATTCGTTTTCGAAGCGTTAGCCGCGTCTGCGGTCTGCCATTCGAGCAGCCTGCGTCTGGATACGAATCGCCGGTAAATATACCGGGTGATCGCGTCCACGCTGAGTAATGCCTGGTGCGCCAGGAGGGAGAAATAGACGAAGGTGCGCTGGATCTCCTCGGCCAATCCGATCGTTCCGCGCGTCTGTTTGCTTGCATTTCGCGCCAGGCGATCGACAACAGGCGCGAGCGACGGTATTCCTACCGTCAACGCGATGAGAAAGGAAGACAGGCCCGCTGCCGGTGAGAAGAGCCAGGCAACGAACAGCATCAGAATGGAAACCGGCGCAACCAAGCTGCGGCGGAGGTTGTCCAGGACTTGCCAGCGGTTCATCAGCCGCAGGGGATTGGGTCCTTTGCCTCCGGAAGCGATTGGTACGGAACCGAAGATCCACGGGCCGATTTGCCAGTCGCCACGAATCCACCGGTGTTGACGCCTCGCGAATGCCGGGTAATCCGTAGGCAAATTTTCGAAGAGTTCGATCTGGCTGGCGGCCGCCACGCCGACATGGGCGCCCTCAATCAGGTCGTGGCTGAGGATTGTATTCGCGGGAAACCGATTGTGAAGGATGGCATGCATCGCGGCAACATCGTAGATTGCCTTGCCATGGAAAATCGATTCGCTAAAGAGGTCTTGATAGAGATCCGAGACGGCCTGGCAGTAAGGGTCGGTGCCGCGGGCGTCCGCGAAGATCCGCGTGAACCGGGTCACGCTGGCTCCTGGCAGGCCGATGCTGACGCGGGGCTGAATAATTGTGTATCCCGAAAGCCGCTGGCGGCCATCCGCGCTGAGTCTCACCCGGTTCAAGGGGTGAGCAATCGTCTCGATTAGCTTTCGTGCCGAACCTGCGGGAAGCTGTGTATCGGCGTCGAGCGATATGACGAAGGAAATCGAGCGGTCGAGCGCCGGATAGGAGCAAATACCCGCAGGCTCACCGCAGAGGAGCGCGTTTAGGTCTTCGATTTTCCCGCGCTTCCGTTCCCTGCCGATCCACGCCTGCTCGCTCTCCGACCATTCCCGTTTTCGATGCAGCAGAAAGAATCGCGGTACTCCGTGCCGCTTGCACAGCTCATCGATCCCATCGCGCGCCGCTTCCAGCAAGACCTCATCGCCAGCCATTTTTCCCGAGGGCGCATCCATGAAATCAGCCAGGAGCGCAAAGCACAACTGCGGATTGCGATTGCCCAGGTACCGCGTCTCCAGCTTCTCCAGTTCTTTCGCCAGAACGCCGCGGCTGGAGAGCATCATCGGGACAGCCACCATCGTTTGACAGCCCTCGGGGATACCTTCTTCGAAATTTAGCCGGGGCAAGCGCGTAGGAGGAAGCGTGGAGACAACCAGAGCGTTAACAATTTGGATCGCAAATTCGCTCAATGGGAATATGGCCGCGGCGCATAGAACGTAGTCCAACCAATCAGCACGGGTTTGCGGGTGAAGCACCGCGATAACAAAGATTGCGGTAAGTAATCCCGTTAGCGAAAGAACCAGGAACAGATACGTAAATGTCGGATGCCGGTGGATCCAGCGAATCAGCCGTGTCGAGGTCTTTACACTGGCCTTGACGGCAGTTTCCAGCGCCGGAAGGCCTAAGCCGATCAGATAGTACTCGACGAAAGCGCCGGTCTCCGTGTGCCCTTCTTTGGCGAGGCGTATCGCGGCACGCGCGACCTCCGTCTCTGTTTTACCGCAGCGGCGCGCGAGGTCCTCCACCGCGTCGCGGCTCTGATTGCGAGTAGCGAAATCGGACTTGGGGTAATTGAGAGAGGGGTCCGAATTGAGTATTTCCTCAACACGCGAAACCTTGACGAAGACCTTGGTGAAGTCAATTTGCGCGAGTTTCCGCAATGTACCCACGGCGTTTGCAACCCTGGTGCGATCCGCCGTTTCCGCTTGATGCTCGCGCCGGATGACGTCGCTCAGCGAGTCTTTCAGGAGTTGTCCGATTTCCGTCTGAAACCGGGCCTGCGCCATGTCCTCTTCGTGCAACTGCTCCGCAAGGACGCTGATGAAAGGTTCGCTACGGACCAGCGGCTCTTTTCCGAGCGTCTGCAACATCTCATCGAGCGCAGCCGGACTGACGCGAGACGCGGTCAGCAGCCGGTTCGTCCAGAAGTAAGCAAACTCTCGCGTGCCCTGCACGTGAGCGGCGCGGGCCGCGATTTGCGATGCGCCCTCCAGAATCGCCAGTCGAAGCGCCGCCGGAAATAGCCAGAGTTCCGCTACGTTGAGAGTCACGCGGGTTTGGTAGGCTTGCAAGGCGCGTGTAACCAGTTCCGAGTCCGCCGCGAAGCTCAGGTGATGCGCCAACGTTCGCGCGATCACGTAAATTCGAGGCAGATTTTGGTGCGCCGACAGCCCGGGGATGCTTGGACCGTATCGTTTCGGCAGACTTGCCTTTACTTCCGCGGCATCCACTTCGAAGAGGTAGTTGTTGTCGAGCAGCCATTCACCGGTTGTAGTGACGGCGTGACCAAGGAGCGTCGAATTGCTGAGCGCGGCATACGCCCCCGCGAGCCTGGTTTCCGCTTTCTCGATCAGACTCGTGAAATAACGCTTGTGGACTTGCCCCAGGTCGCTGTGTGTATCGGCGAGTGCGCGGAAGGTTTCCTCGATCGAAACGGGCGACGCTTCCATAGCGGGAGCGGGCGACTTTTCGGGGGTATCCGCCTCTTCATTTAAAATGAAAACGGGGTTACTCTCGTTCAGCCGGAGTGTATCGAGCGCGCCCTTGTCCCGCGACAGATCGACGAATCCGGCCATCAGGCACTCGCCTTGGACGAGGGTACGGCGATACCGCTCGAGAGAATCAGGAAGCTTGTCGCCGCGTTGAACGCCGTTTACAAACCAGGCGTTCCCGCGCAACTGCTTACGAAAACTTTCGAACGCGCGCTTCGCGTCGACTTTGTTCTCTCCGTAGAAACTGATGATGAGGCGTTGGCCGCTGCGATCCATGTCATAAACCAAGCTACTCCCTTAAGAGGAATGCCGGGAAATTGTTCGAACAAGAATCGCAAGTACGAAAAGGCCCCCGAATAGGGCTGAGAATCCGTATCCAGCCGTAACCGTCTGAATTTCCGAACTGTATCCGGAAGAAAGCCCGAAGAGCGAAAGAGTTGCAAAAATAATAATCCAGCCAAGCATGCCACTCTAAGAGCAATCGGGGGGCCATTCGCACAGTGTCTCCAGATCGAGCGTTGTGTACGACGACAGCGAATTCTGGAACGTAGTACGGGAATTGAATGTAAGCACTTGGGAATGCGAAGGCGGCGAGGCTCAGGAAAAAGAAGGCGCGTAGCAATTTTGCGGGTCTCCAGAATTGGTGAAGGGGACCAGCCAAGTGTATTCGCGCGGGATAGGTTTTACAAATTTAGTTTTGAAGGTGGATTCAGCAGCCTGAACGCTTGGCGAATTCGGTGTAGACTCGCTGGAGGGCAGGAGCGTTCCGATGCGAATTGGCTTGTTGGTTGTACTTACCTGGTTTGCGGCGTACGGGGATGTGGTGGAGCAGGGACCGAAGAACTCCGCACCTTCCGGGCTACTGGCGGGTGTGGCGCGGGCGGATATTACGCCTCCGGTCGGCATGGCACAACTGAATTGGGGGTCGCAGACCCACGTGGAGGCGGTTGGCGTCGATCCGGCGGGGATGTATGTTACCGCGATTGTTCTCGCGAGCGGCGGGCAGAAGTTTGCGATGGTCGATGTGGATGCTTTGTTCGTTCCGGGCTATGCCGCGATCGCGGCGCGGGTGGCGGCCACGACCGGAATTCCGGCGGAGCATGTGCGATTAGGAGCAACGCACACGCACGCCGGACCAGTGGTGAGTGTTGTCCGAGGGCCGCTGGGCGTGGATTTTTCGCGCTATCAGGAGGCGCAGGCGCGGTACAACGCGATGGTGGCGGACAAAGTTGTGGGGGCCATCGTGGAGGCACATTCGAAGCTGCGTCCGGCGCATGCATTTGGCGCGCGGGGAACGGGAACGATTAACATTAACCGGCGAGTTCGGGCAGAAGCTGGGAGGCCGGCCGCGGTGGGGCGGAATCCGGATGGGTTTGTAGACCGGGAACTGGTAGTGATTCGGATCGACGGGGCGGACGGGAAGCCGATGGCGGTGCTGGTCAACTTTCAGTGCCACGGAACGGTACTGGCCTATGAGAACAAGTTCTTTTCGCCGGATTGGATTGGACCGATGCGGAAGGCCGTAGAGACGGCGATGCCGGGGGTAACTTGTTTATTCTTCCAGGGGGCCGCAGGGAACCAGGGACCGATCGAGGGGTTTACGGGCGATTTGGATGTACCTCGGCGATTGGGTTCTATTTTGGGGTACCAGGCGGCGGCGCTGGCGTTGGGGGTGGAGACGGTGAAACGGGAACCGAAGTTTGAAGGATTTGTGGAGTCGACGGCGTTTCAGGCAAAGCAGCATTGGCGGGTTTCGGGGCCGCGGGACGCGACGATGAAGTTTACGACGAAGGTGCTGGATATGCCGCCGCGACAGTATTCCGCAAAAGAGATCGATGAGATGGCGACGGCGGTGGGGGGTGCGGAGACGAAGGCGGAGGCCGCGAAGGCGGGCGGAGACCCGTGGGAGATACATCAGGCCGAAGCGCGGCTGCGGCGGTTTTCCGATTTGCTGAAACAGTGGCGGAAGCCGCATGACCCGACGCCGGTAAAGGTGCGGGTTCAAGTGATGCGGTTGGGAGATGTGGCAATTGTTTCCATGCCGGGTGAGCCGTTTGCGGAGATCGGGGTGGCGGTTAAAAAGGCTTCGCCGTTTGCGATCACGATGTTTTGCGGCTATTCGAGCGGTGAGGGCGGCGATTACATGCCGACGGCCCCGGAGTTTGTTCAGGGCGGATATGAGGTGCAGCGTACTCCGTACGGCGAGGGCGCGGCGGAGAAGTTGATCCGGGAGACGATTGCGTTGTACGGAGAAGTGCGGTGAGAATCGATTCAACGAGGCTCGGGCAGCTTTAGCTGTTTGGTCTCTATCGCGGATTCCTTCAGCTCGAACTTTTCCACCTTGGCGTCGAATTTCTTGAGGAACTCGGGATCCGTTTCTTCGCCGGGCTCGAGATCCATGGAGGCGAGCAAGTAGTACTCTCCGGGCGGCCGGTTCTTGAGTGAATAGCCGCCGGTCTGATCGGTCTGCACGGGGGCCCATAGCTCCTGCCGCTTCCGCTTGTCTTCGGCCGCGGGAATAAGGACAACCGTTGCCGCCTTCGCGGGATTGCCTTTAGCGTCGATGACATGGCCTTGAACCTGCGCCGCTTTGTGGCTGAGTACGAGGTCGAGGGCCGTGCTGTCGAGGCCTCCGAGGTCTACTCCATCGACGAGCGCGTCGATGTCTCCGAATCGAGCCGTCTTCAGGTAATATCCGTCGGGAAGTCGCATTGCCGAGACGGAGACCTTTGTCCTCGGCCCGTTCTTTATCGAGAAGGAACCATCGGATTTCACCGTGGCGGTTGATTGGCCGAACACCATCTGCCCGGTGTCTGTGCGCAAATAGACCATCATCCCTTCGACCGGCGGCGGAGTCTCACTTTCGCCGCGGATAGTCCCTGTGATCTCGGGCCCCGGGGCCACCGTCATGGTTCCAACATCGACGTTGGCGTTGGTCACGTCAACCACGGCCCGCGCCGTTAGCCGCGCGTCCGGGGTGTAGTACATCGCCACCACTGCATACGCTCCAGGCTGCACACCGCGAATTACGAACTTCCCATCGGGGCTGCGTACCGTATTTAAGCCGCGATCTATGAAATCCGAGGGATTGCGCTTGGAGAGAACTACTGTCACAGGCGGCCTTGGACCGCCACCGGGAACAACCAACTGGCCGCTTACACGGTATGTCCGGGCACGGAGGAGCTTCACATCCATGCCTTGCACGCGAGCGCCTTGGGCCACCTCAAATTGGACGGCGGAGGCGGGGTCGCTGACGATTGGGAAATAGGTGGCAGAATAGGTGTCTTCGCCGCCCGCAGGATCAGTGCGGACGTTTGCGCCATACCCGCCGTTGTTACGGTTCATGAAGCTGAGATAATACTTTCCGGGCGCGACACCGACCATTCGGTACTCGCCGAGGTCGTTGGTAGAGGCGCCGGCGAATGGCGTCAACTGGCGACTTCCCTGGCTATACCGGAAACGCAGAAGTTGTACATCGGCGTAGGGAACCGGATCGCCGTCCTCGTCGACAATTCGTCCAGTAATGACGGCGTGCGGTATCAGCTTGATATCGAGTTGGGGGAGTTTCTGGGCCTTCTCGAGCTTCAACGTGGCGCCCGAGCCGAAGCCCTGTCTCGTCCTCGAGCCATATTCCTTGTTGACACAACCGGGGCGGCTCGCCGACAGGCGATATTCGCCTGGTTCGATGGCCTCGAAGTGAAAGGCCGGGGATCGGGAATTCACCGGAGATGCGATGCGGGAGCGGGGCGTCAACGTCATCGAACGACCGTTGGGCCTGGGACGATACGATTTAGTGGCTGCGCGGCCTCAACGTGACGCTGTACTTTTCATTTGTGCCGGAGTTTTGGATGGATATGGTGCTCGCCAGAACGGCTGGTATTCCACTCTGTATCACGCTACGGAACTCGCCGCGAAGGGAGGGCGATTTGCAGTTGGAGGAAAGTGTACGGAGCGCCGATACGGATGTGGTGGGGACGACGTGCCGAACGATGAGGGAGGGGATTCCGGCGGAGCGATTGGCGATGATTTACAACGGGGTGATTCTGCCGGAATTTGTGAGTGTGGAAAAACGTGGTCCGGTTATTGGCAATGTTGCCGATGGCGGGCAGTTGAAGGGACAGGCAGAGTTGATTCGGGCGTCGGCGATTTTGCCCGGGGCGGAGTTGCTAATTGTTGGGCGGACGAACGGGAAGTCTCGTCCCTCGGGCGAAACAGGGAACCCGCCGCCTCCTGAAGGGGGGCCGCCCACGAGGTTCAGGTTGATGAAGTGGCGCCAAGTGGCATCCGTGACGACGCGGCCAACGCCGTTCGGGCCGGCGCGCCAGCCGTCGTAAGCACAGATGGCTCCGAACGTGTGAGCGTTGAAGGGTGCTTTCTTGTCGGCCGAATCACGAGTCTTCGCGGCCACGACGGTGGAAGTTGCAACGATTTCCGGACGGATTCGCTTACCGGATTCATCAGCGGCAAAGGGGAATTATTCAAAAGTGAAAGGGGCGTCGGCGCCAAACGTCTGGCGGTCCAATTCGAGGGTAAGAATGCACTCGCCCTCGTGCGGCTGGTCCAATCGTGCCGTTCCTGCCGCACAGCAACGGGTGAGGCGACGCAAGCAGTTGCCCGCCGGTCCTGCGGGCGGAGATGGCCGTTGCGGAATATCGTCGGAGTGGCGGCCTGAATCCGGAAAGGCGTCGCTGGGCTGATTGGTATCGTGCCGGTCGGCGTTTGTCATGTGCGGCCCCGCCGGTTTACGGCGTTCCACGGATGGTCTTTCTCCTGGGCTTGAGCGAGGGTTAGCCGCAGGCGGCATTCAGAAAAAGCTCGACGAGCAAGGAGTGATCCGACTCTCCCTTTGGCGGCGCCGATGACCTGGCGGACCCAGCCGATGGCAAGCGCCGCCTGTAGTTCCGCGGCCAAACGCTTAGTCATTTGCCTCGGCTGCGCGGTGAAGCCACGTGAGCCCGGCGGCGACGGAGTGTTTGCAGAAGTCTCCTTCCCCGTCCATCGGACAATCGCCATCGAGCCGCCCTTCCGCTCCCTCTGGCGTTACGGCGTAATCGACCTGACCCCGGATGGCGGCGCGAAGGCCATTTTTCGCTTCCTGACGGACTCAAAGTGGCTGTAATGGGTCACGATATTCCAGAATGCCAGATCACGTTGAAGGCGGTGTTCAGATCACGTTGTCTTCCCCGTATTAGCC
>Ga0105048_10001520_pt1 | contig 37569 bp, 33 predicted proteins | sample MAT05_FD_78382 | JGI IMG/M metagenome (GOLD analysis project Ga0105048, IMG submission 78382) | Freshwater microbial communities from Lake Fryxell liftoff mats and glacier meltwater in Antarctica - MAT-05 | ecosystem: Environmental > Aquatic > Freshwater > Ice > Liftoff microbial mat | place... | reverse complement strand
GCCACGGCCGCATCGACCACCTTGATCATCACCGGGGTGATATCCAAACCGGTGCCGTCGCCTTCGATATACGGAATGATCGGTTGATCCGGTACATTGAGGCTCTCGTCAGGGTTGACGGTGATCCTGGTGCCGCCCGCCGGGACCTTGACGTGTTTGTAGCTGGACATGGGTGCTCCTGTAGATAAGGGGGTGCCGGGGACATCCTTCTGCGGCACCCGGCCAACAGGCGCGAATAGGGGTCTCTCGTCAACGTTAAATTATCCGTGAAAACCATCGATCCCGCCACGCCGACCGAAGTTGCAGCCCGCCCGTCCCCGGAGGCGTTGCTGCTGTTCAACAAGCCCTACGGCGTGTTGTGCCAGTTCACCGGGGACGGCACGCGCCGCACGCTGGCCGATTTCATCCGCGTGCCGGATGTCTATCCGGCCGGCCGGCTCGACACCGACAGCGAGGGGCTGATGCTCCTCACCGCCAATGGTCGCCTGCAGGCCCGCATCTCCGACCCCAAGCACAAATTGCCCAAGACCTATTGGGTCCAAGTGGAAGGCGTGCCGCGGCCGGACCAGCTGGCCAGGCTGGCGAGTGGCGTCGAACTGGCAGACGGCATGACGCGGCCCGCGACGGCGCAACTGCTGGCCGAGGCGCCGTCGGTACCGGATCGCGTGCCCCCGATTCGCCATCGCCTTACCGTGCCCACCGCGTGGCTCGAGTTGACGCTGACCGAAGGGCGCAATCGGCAGGTGCGGCGGATGACGGCCGCGGTAGGACTGCCGACGCTGCGACTGCTGCGCGTTGGCATGGGCCGGTTCACGCTCGACGGCTTGGCACCCGGCGCGTGGCGGGCGCTTGAGGGCGAGGAGGCCATGTTATGATTTCGTCCCATTTCCGCATCGGCGCGCCGTCCATTCCGACCGTCGCGATGCCCCGCTGCCCCTAGGCTTCGCGCTCCGCCGCCCTCCCCGCCCAATTTGCTGTGATACGCCGCCTGCTCGCCCGCCTGATCCCAGGCCGGCCGACGCGTGACCCCAAGATCTATCGCGCCACCGACCATCCGGTACGTCGCGACCAGATTCCGCGCGGCGCCCGTCAGGTCACCGAGAAGCTCCAGGAGCACGGCTTTCGCGCCTTCGTCGTCGGCGGTGCCGTCCGCGACCTGCTGCTCGGACTCGTGCCGAAGGATTTCGACATTGCGACCGACGCGACACCAGAGCAGGTAAAGCCGCTCTTCCGGCGCGCGTTCATCATCGGCCGGCGCTTCCGCCTCGTGCATGTGCATGCCGGCGCCGAGGTGCTGGAAGTCTCCACGTTCCGCGCCGCGCAGAAGGGCGACGACGCCACCGACGAGCACGGGCGCCTGTTGTCCGACAACGTCTACGGCGCGCAATCCGAGGATGCGGTACGCCGCGACTTCACGATCAACGCGCTGTACTTCGACCCGACCACCGAGGAAATCTGGGACTACGTCGGCGGCGTCGTCGACGTGCGCGCGCGGCGCCTGAAGCTGATCGGCCCGCCGGTCACGCGCTTCCGCGAGGACCCGGTGCGGATGCTGCGCGCGATCCGGCTCGCCACGAAAGTGGGCGTGGCCATCGACCCCAAGACCGCCGCGCCCATCTCCAAGCTCGCGAGCCTGATGCAGAACGTGCCACCCGCGCGGCTCTTCGACGAGATGCAGAAGCTGCTGCTGTCGGGCCACGCCGTGGAGACGCTCAAAAGCCTGCGCGCGCACGGACTTTCGCACGGCCTGCTGCCATTGCTTGACGTGATCATGGAGCAGCCCCTGGGCCCCAGGTTCATCGAGGCCGCGCTGGCGGGAACCGACCGTCGGGTGCTGGCCGGCAAGCCGGTGTCGCCGGCGTTCCTCTTCGCCACGCTGCTGTGGCACGAGGTGCTGCTGCAATGGAACACGGCCAAGGATCGCGGCGACAAGCCGCTGCCGGCATTGTTCGACGCAATGGACCGCGTGCTGGCCGCGCAAGGCCAGCGCATTTCGATCCCGCGGCGCTTCGAGGCCGCGATCAAGGAAGTTTGGTCGCTGCAGCCGCGCTTCGAGCAGCGCGCCGGCGCGCGGCCGTACAAGCTGCTGGAACACGAGCGCTTCCGCGCCGCCTACGATTTCCTCGAACTGCGCGGCATCTCGGGCGAGATCGACATGGCGCTGGTCGACTGGTGGACGCGTTTCCAGGACGTCAGCGACGGCGAGCGCGAGGCGATGCTGAAGCCGGACGAAGCTCCGAAGAAGGGCCGGCGTTCGCGCGGTCGCGGACGCAAGCGCAGCGACGACGATGGCTTCGAGGCACCGCCGCCGGCCGACGCGGCGGAGTCGAACTGAACGCGTCACGCGCATGCCCGCCGTCGTGATCGTCGGGCTGGGTAGCAATCTCGCCCATCCGCGACGGCAGCTGGCGCGCGCCATCGCGGCGATCGCGCGGTTGCCCGGCACCGAGCTAGTGCGCGTCTCGCGTCACTACGTCACCGCGCCCGTGGGCGCCACGATGCCGCAACCCGATTTCGTCAACGCGGCGATTGCCGCGCGCACCACGCTGCGCCCGCGCGCGCTGCTGCGCTTCCTGCTGGCGATCGAGCGCCGCCAACTGCGCCGCCGCACGCCTGATACACCGCGCAATGCGCCACGGACGCTCGACCTTGATTTGCTACTATACGGCCGCCGTCGCGTCCACCTCGCGCAACTCACGATTCCCCATCCGCGCATGCACGAACGTGCCTTTACGCTGCGGCCGTTGCGCGATATCGCGCCCGCCGCCACGATCCCCGGACGCGGCCTTGCCCGGCGCTTCCTGCCCGCAGTCGCGCACCAGCGGATTGCGCGTACCCGCGCGTATCCGCTGCGCTGAGCGACGGTTAAAGTCGCGCGATGGACATCGCGAAATGCCGCTACATCGTGGTCGAAGGCCCCATCGGGGCCGGCAAGACCAGCCTTGCCCGCGAGCTGGCCGATCGCCTCGAGGCCGACCTGCTGCTGGAGCAGCCCGAGGACAATCCATTCCTGTCGCGCTTCTACGAGGACATGCCGCGCTTCGCGCTGCCGACGCAATTGACGTTCCTGTTCCAGCGCGCCGACCAGCTGCGTGAACTGGCGCAGCTCGATCTGTTCCGCCAGCCCACGGTTTCGGATTTCCTGCTCGACAAGGATCCGCTCTTTGCACGGCTCAACCTGCGCGACGACGAATTCACGCTCTACGAGAAGGTGTACCGGCACTTGAAGCCGCAGACGGCCACACCCGACCTCGTCATCTACCTGCAGGCGCCAGTCGCCACGCTGCTGGAGCGGGTGCGGCAGCGTGGGGTCGACTTCGAGCAGGCCATTCCCGACGACTACCTGGCGCGCCTTGCGGACGCTTATGCGCGCTTTTTCTACCAGTACGACGAGGCGCCGCTCCTCATCATCAACAGCGAGCGCCTCAATTTCGTGGACAACCCGGCGCACCTGAAACTGCTGCTGGCGCGGGTGGCGGGCATGCGCGCGCGGCGCGAATTCTTCAATCTTGGACAAGGTTGAATCGCATGGAAATCATCCGCACAGCCGCTGCACTTGCCGCGCGCCTCGACGACGCCGGCCGCGTCGCCTTCGTGCCCACGATGGGCAACCTGCACGCCGGCCACCACACACTGTGCCGCATCGCGCGCCGGCACGGCGACGTGGTCGTCACCAGCATCTTCGTCAACCGGCTGCAGTTCGGCCCGAACGAGGATTTCGATCGCTATCCGCGCACCTTCGAGACTGACGTCGCGGGTCTTGAGCGCGAAGGTGTCGATGTCCTGTTCGCGCCGCTCGAGCATGAGATGTATCCGACGCCGCAGCAGTATCGTGTCGTCGCGCCCGCCGTCGCGGAGGAACTGGAGGGAGCGTTTCGCCCCGGCTTTTTCGGCGGCGTGTGTACAGTCGTGCTGAAGCTCTTCAATCTGGTGCAGCCGGACGTCGCCGTATTCGGCAAAAAGGACCGCCAGCAGCTGAAGATTGTCCGCGGCATGGTGCAGCAGTTCAACCTGCCCATCGAGATCGTACCGGCCGAGACCGTGCGCGCCGACGACGGACTGGCGCTGGCGTCGCGTAACGGGTACTTGTCAGCGACGGAACGCGCCGAGGCGCCGAACCTGCATCGCGTCCTGCGCGGCATCGCCGACGCCATCCTCGCCGGACGCCACGACTACGCGAATCTCGAGGCCACGGGCCGGGCGGAATTGCACGCGCGCGGCTGGAAGGTGGACTACATCGCCATCCGCAACGGTATGGGCCTGCGCATTCCGCACCCGGAAGGCTTCGACCATCCCAGCGTGCTGCTGGTGCTGGCCGCCGCCACACTGGGGGCCACGCGCCTCATCGACAACATCGACGTGATCCGCCAGGAAGGCAAGGACCCGGGGGGTTGAACGCCTCGTTGTCACCGGCATGTCATGTCGACTTGCCATGCTCGCTTGTTTTTGCGCACACTCCTGCCCATGCGAATCCTATCTCTGCTGCTCGCCGTCCTGACGGCCGTCCTCGCCCCCGCCACCACTGCTCAGGAGGCATGGCCGTCGAAGCCCATCCGGCTGGTCGTGCCCTTCACGCCCGGCGCGGGCACCGACACGGTGGCGCGCTACGTGGCGCAGAAACTCTCCGACGCGATGAAGGCCACGATCGTCGTCGAGAACAAGACCGGCGCCGGGGGCGCGATCGGTGCGGCCGACGTGGCGGCCGCTGCACCTGATGGCTACACGCTGCTCTTCGTCGCGTCGCCGTTCACCACGGTAGCGGCGTCGGCGCGCGCGCCCGGCTACGACCCGGTGAAGCAGTTCGCGCCGGTGGCCCCCATCGCCTCGGGGCCGCTGGCCTTCGTCGTCAATGTCGACGTGCCCGCCAACACGATGCGCGAGTTCATCGCGCTGGCCAAGGCGCAACCGGGCAAGTTCAATTATGGTTCGGCCGGCAACGGCAGCGTCAATCATCTTGCGCTCGAGCTGATGAACAATCGTGCGGGCACGACGATCGTGCACGTGCCCTATCGCGGCATCGCTGACGCCACCAAGGACCTGCTGGGTGGTTCCATCCAGGCGATGACGGCATCGATTCCCGCTGCACTGCCGCTGCAGGCGGAAAGGCGCGTGAAGGTGCTGGCGGTGACGGGTCCCAAGCGCATTCCGCAGATGCCCGGGGTGCCGAGCTGGCAGGAAGAAGGCGTGCCGAACGCCAGCGTGATCAACTACTGGGGCATCGTGGCCCCGCTCGGAACACCGCCCGCTGTGATCGCGCGGATCAACACCGAGGTGCAGAAGATCCTCGCGCTGCCCGAGGTGCGCGAGCGACTCGAGCGCGAAGGTGCCGAGCTCATTCCCGGTTCACCGGCGCAACTGGGCGCGCTGATCGAGGCCGACCTCCAGCACTGGAAGAAGCTGATCGCCGACGGCAACCTGCGCTTCGACTGATCAGGCGGCGTTGACCTGCATCGTTGCGGCGCCCACGCAGGCGCGCAGGCTTTCGCATTCCGCCTCAAGGGCTCGCCGAAAATCGCGCGAGCTCGGCGCTGCAGCCACGTACTGCGTGGCTACATGAAGGGCGCCAGATTCGACGCGCGCGTTGGCCCACCCCACAACGTCGTCGCGCCACAGCAGTGGCAATGCGTAGTAGCCGAATTGCCGCTTCGCGGGTGGGGTATAGGCTTCCAGGCGATACTCCCAGCCCCAGAAGGCGGCAAACCGCCGTCGATCCCACACCACCGGATCGAAGGGTGCCAGCAGGCGCACCGCATCGGTCACGTCGTCGCGCAGCGGTTCCCCCTCCGGCAGCAGCCATGTCACACCGTCGAGGTCACGCCGCGCGACCTCCGGCGCTGCCGCCAACGCCTTCAGCGTACGTTCGCGCAGCGGTACCGATACAGAGCTGGTCGTGATCATTCGGGCAAGCTGGCGGAACGATGCTTCGGGCAACGGTCCGTAGTGATCGAGCAGCTGCAGCATCAGGACTCGCGCGCGTTCCGCCGGCGGTCGCGGAGCGGGTGACGGCGGCGCCAGTCCATAGACCTTGATGCCATGCACGCGGTGCACGACATGCAGCTTACCGCGATAGTGCAATGCTTCGAGCGCACGGGTGCTGGCAGAGGAGATGCCGCCCCAGCCGTTGACCATCCGGGTGCTGCCAAACGCGGCGGCGAGGTCGCGTGGATGCGCGTGACCCAGCTTCCCGACGTGCGCAAGCACGCGCGCGGGCAGTCGCGGATGCTCGCGTTCGACGGATAGGCGATACGGCGTAGCGCGCGGATGCAACAGTGCGCGCGTCTCCGCTGTCATCACGCTATAGGCGTGAATGTAGTCCTCGGCCAGGGGCAGCGCCGGATACTGGCGGTCAAGGTCGCCAACACGATAACCGGCGACGCGCTGGCGCAGGATCAGGTCAGCGGCCCGCGCTGGCGCACGAATAGGATCGAGTTGCACGAAGCGTAGCCTGCGCAACGCCGCGGCGACATCGGGCGAAGGCGCCAGCGACCGCGCTACTGCGTGCGCGCGCATCGCGCGCAGTGCCCGCGACATCGCCAAGTCAGGCGGCCCGCAGCGCGTCGACGATCTTCATCCGCGAGGCCCGCGCCGCCGGCAGGAATCCGCCGATGAAGCCCATCAGCACCGAGAATGCCAGCGAGATCACGATGATCTGCGGCGTCAGCGTGAAGTGGAACGCGATCTCGGCGAAGGTCTGGAAGTTGGTAGTGGAAATCGGGATGGCCTGCATGAATGACGCCGCCGCCAACCCGATGATGCCGCCCACCAGGCCTAGCAGCAGCGCCTCGCCGAGGAAGGCGACGAGGATCGCGATCCGCGAGAATCCAAGGGCACGTAGCGTACCGATCTCTCCGGTGCGCGACGCCACGCTGGCGTACATCGTGATCATTGCGCCGATGATCGCACCGATGGAAAAAATGATCGAGATCGTGGTGCCGAGGTACGAGATGAATTTGGCCAGCTGCTCGGACTGGTCCGCATAGAACTGGGACTCGCGCTTGATGTCGACCTGCAGGCGGGGATCGGCATCGATTTCCCGCTTCACGTCGGCGAAACGATCCGCGTCCACTAATCTGAAGATGACCGTCGAGTACGTCGTCCGTCGGAACGCCTGCAGCAACTGCTCGGCGTCGCCCCAGATCTCCGAATTGAACGCGGTACGGCCGGCGTCGAAGACACCCACGACGGTCCAGTCGCGCTGCGCGAAGCGCAGGGTTTCGCCGATTGCCGCGCCACGAAACCCCGAGGCCACGGCACTTCCGGCAATGATCTCGGACGTGCCTGGACGAAACATACGGCCTTCCACGATCTTGACCTGGGGCCGCAGTGTCAAGCCGTGATCGGTGACACCGCGAATCACGACATTGGAGGCCTTGCCCGAGTCGCGCTTCGGCAGGTTGATCAGCACTACCGGTTCCTTCGACAGGAGCTTGCTGCCGTCCTCGGCGGTCGCGATGCTCGACAGGCTCTCGATGATGCTGGCCGTCCGGCGATCCACACCGCTCTGCACTTCCGACTGCGAACCCTTGCGGATCACGATCACGTTGTCCGGCTGTCCGGTCCCGATCAGCGTCTCGCGCAGGCCCGCGGCCAGCATCAGCACCGTCGCGAACACGTACACCACGAGCGCCATGCCGCCTGCCGTCAGCAGCGTCGTCAGCCGGCGCGCCATCAGGTTGCGCGCGATGTAGGAAAGCGGGATACCGTTCACGCGATGGAACGCAATCCGTCGACGATGCGGACCTGGCTGGCGCGCCAAGCGGGCACCGCCGATGCCACGAGGCCTACGATCAACGCAGCGGCGAGCTGCATCAGCATCGTTTCGCGCGACACGAAGAACACCGGGAACAGCGTACCCATCGAACTGCCGAAGGCACTGGCGATCGGGATGGTGAGCAGTATCGCCAGGAATCCACCCGCAAGCGCGATGGCAAGGGATTCCGCCACGATCAACAGGGCGACGAAGCCACCGCTGAAACCGAGCGCCTTCATCGTCGCGTACTCGGAGTAGCGTTCGCGCGCCGTCATGGCCATCGTGTTCGCCATCACCGCCATGATGATGATGACCACGACAAACGACACGGCCTCAATGGCCACGAGAATGGCTTCGGTCATCGCAACGAAGCCGAGCTGGAAGGCTTTCTCGGTCTCGGTCAGGGTTTCAGCCAGCGAATTCTTGAAAGCGGCATCGAGCCTGGCCGACACCTCTGCCGCCTGGCCTGGATCACGGATTTCCACGACATAGACGCCGGCGAAATCGCCCCGCCGGGGAAATCGCGCCTTGACGGTTTCATTGAGATAGCGCCAGTGAAACAGGAACTGCGTTTCATCCACCTTGGCATCCGCACCTTCGTAGATGCCGCGCAATGTGAATGTCCACGTGCCAGGATAGATCGTGCCGCGCAACGGGATCTGGTCGCCCAGCTTCCACCCGTACTGATCCGCCAGCTTGCGGCCGACCACGACGCCCTGACGATCGAGCTGGAAGGCCTTCTTTTCATCAGGCTTCAGCACGTACTCGGGATACAGATCGAGATAGGTTGCGGCATCGACGGCAAACTGCGGAAAGAAATTGCTTTCGTTGATGTAGACGCCACCAAACCAGTTGGCCCACGACACCGCGGATACGCCCTCCACTTGACGGATTTTCTGCGCATAGTTGAGCGGCAGCGAGAAAACGAGCGAGATCGCATTGCGGGTGATGAGCCGGGTGGAAGACGTGGCTTCGGCCCCGGCATACCACGCGTCGACGATGGTGCGCAGCAGGCCGAAGGCGACGATGGCGACAATGATGCCGACCATGGTGAGCGTGGTCCGCAGCTTGTGGCGTAGTGCGTTGCGCAGGACGAGGGATACGACGAACATTGTGGGTCGGGGCGCCGCTCAGAAGACAAGCAACCCCTTTTCCAGTTGCACCAGTCGCCGGGCGTGGCCGGCCGCCTTCGGGTCATGGGTCACCATGATAATCGTCTTCCCGAGCTCATCGTTCAACCGTTCCAGCAAGCCCAGGACTTCCTCGGCCGTGGTGCGATCGAGGTCGCCGGTGGGCTCGTCGGCGACGATCAGCGTGGGATCGGAGATGAGCGCGCGCGCGATGGCCACGCGCTGCTGCTGGCCGCCCGAGAGCTCGTTGGGATAGTGCGACTGCCGGTCGGTGAGTCCCACCAGATCCAACGCGGTCTCGACACGTTCACGCCGTTCGCGCCGCGACAGCGTGGTCAGCTGCAATGGAAGTTCGATATTCTGGAAGGCCGTCAGCACCGGCATCAGGTTGTAGAACTGGAAGATAAAGCCGACATGTGCGGCGCGCCAGGCCGCGAGGTCGCCTTCCGACAGCTGGGCGATATCCACACCGCCGACGAGGATCTGTCCCGACGATGGCTTGTCGATGCCGGCAATGAGGTTGAGGAGCGTTGACTTGCCCGATCCGGACGGCCCCATCAATGCAATGTAATCGGCCACGCCCACGTCGAGGTTGATGTCCACCAACACCGGGATGATCTGGTCACCGCGCGTGTAGTACTTGCTCAACGCGCGCACTTCGACCAGGACGTCGGCAGACGCCTCGGGCGGCGCGTCCGCCGCGGACGCGATTGCGGCACCCTCCGTCACGGGGCTACTTCGCGACCTTGACGAGCGTGCCGGCGACCACGCTGGCGTCGGGCCGCTGCACGGCCTTCTCGCCACTTTTGAGTTCGCCTGTGACGGCCGTCAGGTCGCCGATCTTCAATCCCGCCGTGACCGGCACCGCAATGGCGCGGCCATCGCGCAGGATAAAGACGACCGTGCGGCCATCGCGCTGCGCCAGCGCATCGGTGGCTACTGCCAGCAGCGGCTTCTGCTGTTCAGGCGTCACGTCCTGGGCGAGAAAGCTGACCTTGGCACTCATCTCCGGCAGCATCCGCGGATCGATGGCGTCGAACTTCACCTTGGTCATCACGGTGGCCTTGGCCCGGTCGACCGTCGGAACCATGCGGCTGATCCGCCCGCGGAAGCGGGAGTCGGGCAAGGCATCGAGCACGATTTCCGCGGGCTGACCCACCTTGATCTTCGACAGGCTCGACTCCGATACATCGGCCTCGACTTCGAGGGTGCTCATGTCTGCCATCGAGACCACCGCGCCTTTGGAGTCGGCGGCGTTGGAAAATGGCGTGACCAGGTCGCCGACGTTGGCGCTTTTGGACAGGATCACGCCGTCGAAAGGCCCGCGGATCACCGTGTAATCGACCGAAACCTGTGCGTTGCGCGACGAGGCCTGCGCAGCAGCAATGGCGGCTTCCGCACTGGCGACACCGGCCGCCCCGCGCTCGGCGCGGGCGCGCGCCGTGTCGACCGAAGCTTCGGAGACGAAACCCTTGGCCAGGAGCTCCTGGGCGCGTTTCAATTGCACGCGGGCTTCGCGCTCCTCGGCTTGTGCCTGCAGCAGTGACGCGTTGGCGGCGCCAACATTGGCAGTCGCCACTTCAGACTGTGCATTCACGTCGCGCGCATCGATGCGGGCGATGACATCGCCCGCCTTGACCACGGAGCCCTCAGCCACGCCCAGCCATTCAAGCCGGCCCGTCGCTTTGGACGAGATCGCCGCCTTCCGTTGCGCCACGACGTAGCCGGTGGCGTTGAGCAGCACGAATTGCTGGGACGGGTACGACGTGACCACCGGCGTCGTCTGGACGGCCACCACGGCGGGCTGCGCGGCGTACCACGCAGCCCCCGCCGCCAGGAGCAATGCAGCAGCTCCCCACCATAGCCATTTGCGACCCTTGCGGCTGCGGGTAGGCGCCAGAGAGCGGTCGATTCTAAGCTTGGACAGGTCGGGCGGCGACGATTGCGTCATGACGATTGGATGGTCCTGGGCACCGCGAGCGGCGGGGGTAGAGGGAACCTGACCTCCATTCTACCGGCCTACCCGCAGGCGGACGACGCGTCATGGGAGAACGGCACCCGGCAAAAAGGGGCCAGGCTCAGTTCGAAAAAAGGGGCCAGGCTAAAAAAGGGGCCAGGCCCCTTTTTTATTTTTTTACGACGCCATGTGGATCGAGTCGCGCACCACCGGATAGATGCTGCCATTCCAGCGCCGGCCGCTGAACACGCCGTAGTGCCCCGCGCCCGCCTGCACGTAATGCGTGCGCATGAACTGCCGCAGGCCCGAGCACAGGTCCTGCGCGGCCAGCGTCTGGCCGAGCGAGCAGATGTCGTCGCGCTCGCCCTCGATCGTCAGCAGCATGGTGCGGCGGATAGCCGCCGGGTTCACCTTTCGGCCACGCCATTCGAGTTTGCCCAACGGTAACGCGTACTCCTGGAACACAAGACGCACCGTCTCGAGATAGAACTCGGCTGGCAGGTCGCAGACGGCAAAGTACTCTTCGTAGAACGCCTTCGTGGCAGTGGCTTTTTCAGTTTCGCCCTGCACCAGGTCGTGGAACAGGCCACGGAACGAGTCGAGGTGGCGATCGAGGTTCATGCTCATGAACGCCATCAGCTGCAGGAAACCGGGATACACGCGTCGCATGGCCCCGGGATAGCGCAGCGGCACCGCGCTGATCAGGTTGCGCTCGAACCACTCGATGGGCTTGTCCGAGGCGAGGCGATTCACCTCCGTGGGCGAGATCCGGCAATCGATGGGACCGGCCATCAACGTCAGGCTGGCGGGCACCGCCGGGTGGTCGTCCTCGGACATCAGCGCCACGGCGCTCAACGCGGAGACGCACGGCTGGCAGATGGCCATCAGGTGCGCACCGGGGCCGATCACACCCAGGAACTGCATGATGTGCTCGGTGTACTCATCAAGCCCGAACCTGCCGGCCAGCACCGGTATGTTGCGCGCGTTATGCCAGTCGGTCATGTAGACGTCGTGGTCGGCCAGCATCGTGCGGGCGGTCTCGCGCAGCAGCGTGGCAAAGTGCCCGGACATGGGCGCCACGATCAGCACGCGCGGTCCGGGCCCGGGCACGTCCTTGCGGAAGTGCAGCAACGTGGCAAACGGCGTGCGGTGGGCCACCTCCTCGTGCACCACGACCTCGCGCCCGCCGACGGTGATGCGCTCCAGGCGAAACGGCGGGCGGGCGTGCGTGAGCGAGGCCAGCAGGAACACCTCGCACGCTGCCGAGAGCTTCCGCAACGCCATTTCTTCATCAGGTGCCGCCGCAGCGCGCGCGAGCATGGGTTGCGCTGATTCCGCCAGTGTGCGCAAGGGCCACATCAGGTCTGAATGCGCCTGGTAGGCCTGGTACATCAATCCGTTCGACGGTGGTTCAACCATGAGTTGTAGGACTCCTTGCCTGACCTGATGCAACTTGCGCGCCAGCTCGACCGGAACTGGCACGTCGATTGCAAACATCAGGTTATGAGGCACGCATCGTTCCAATCCGGAACCATTTCGGTGCGCGCCGCCCAAAGGAGGGCGCGATCGTGGCGAAGGCAACATTGACGATCAGCAGCAAGAACTATTCATCGTGGTCGTTGCGTGGATGGCTGCTCGCGCGTTTCGCCGGTCTCGATTTCAAGGAATTGATCATCCCGCCGGACGACGCGGACGCACGCAAGGAGATCCTGCTGCTGTCGCCGTCGATCCTGGTGCCCTGCCTCACGCACGACGGCATCAAGGTGTGGGACACGCTGGCCATTGCCGAGTACCTCCATGAAATCAAGCCGAAGAGTGGGCTGCTGCCGGCCGATCGCGCGGCGCGGGCGCATTGCCGCGCCGTGTGTGGCGAGATGCATTCGGGTTTCACCAACCTGCGTTCTGCATTGCCGATGAACCTGAAGCGCGTCTTTCCGGAGCACAAGGTGTGGGCGCGCGCGCAGGCGGATATCGAGCGCGTCACCACCATCTGGCGCGAGTGCCTCGCGAAGTACCGCGGGCCGTACCTCTTCGGCAAGACGCGCTCGATGGCGGACGCGATGTACGCGCCCGTGATCACGCGCTTCGTCAGCTACGACGTCAAGGTGGACAAGCGCTGCGGCGCCTATGGCGCGCTGATCCTGGCGATGCCCGAAATGCAGGAGTGGACGGCCGCTGCGAAACTCGAGCCCGACGAAATCGACGAACTCGACATGGAGTTCTGATCGCAGCGGCGATCGCCACTACGCCCTACTTCCAGCGCGCGGACGTCGGCACCGCACAGGGCCCCGTGGCATCGGTGGACGTGAAGTCCGCCGGTCCCACGACTTCGAGATACTCCATTTCCGGCGAGTAGTCGAAGAGGTAGTGCACGATTCCGGGGCGCTGGTGCACGCAATCGCCCGCCTCCACCAGCGTCTCCTTGTCCTCGTACATGAACTTGGCCCAGCCCTTCAACATGTAGACGATGTGGAAGTCGGCACCATGAATGTGCCAGCCCGTGCCACTTTCCGGTGCGCTGTTGGCGCGAACGAGTTGCGCCAGCACCTTCCCGGCGGTGGCTTCGGCGATACCGAGGTCGCGGTAGATAAAGAAGTCGCGCAGACCTTCTTCTTTGAAATCAGTATCGCCCGGCTTGATGTGCGAGAACTTCATCATGGTCTTGTCGAGCATCGCAAAGACTCCTTGCATGGTGAGTGGCCCTGCTCTCAAGCAGGGAACGTTCCAGTCTGACGAAGCACTCGCGCCGCTCGCGCAGGCGATGGCACCGATGCACTCAATCGGCGCGCCTGCACAACGATGGCGCGCTCATGCGGCGCGAGATTGCGCGATGCAAACGCCAACGCCTTGAGTCCACGACAGGCGCCACAGCCACTCGTTTGCAGCGCGCATGATTGTTTCTCGCAACTCCCCTCGGGGATTGAGTTACCTGATCGTGGCGGCGGTGCTGCCGGGTTGCACGCGCTCGGTGCCGCATGCACGTCCTGCACCGATGCCGGAGCACGCGCCGCCCCACGGCGCCGCGACCGATTTGGTGTCGCGGGCGTCAGCCACCTTCGAGCGGCGTGGGCGGGGGTGGCGACGTATCGCCCTGGCGGCTGGCCCGCCAGGCGTTCCAGGAAACGATCGCAAGACCCGCGCCGATGCACGCGATGCCGCTCCATTCACTGGCGGTGAGACGCTCGCCGAAGATCAGCATCGACAGCACCAGCGCAATGACGGGAATCGCGAAAATGTTGAGCGAGGCGGTGCCCGCGGGCAGATAGCGCAGCACCGCGATCCAAAGCAGGAATCCGAAAGCGGTCGAGACGCCGCCCACATAGAACATCAGCAGTGCGTGCGTGACGCTCCACTGCGATGGCGGAAATTCGAAGAGCAGCGGGATCAGCGACAGTGGCAACACACCCACCATCATCTGCCACGCGAGGAAATTGAGCGGATCGAGCTTGTGCTGGCGCTGGAAGTACTTCGTGCACACGGAACCCGCGGCCCAGCCGAAGCCTGAGAGCACCGCCCACAGCTTGGGCTGCAGGTCGCCGTGCCAGTTCCACGGCTCGACGATCAGCACCATGCCCAGCACGGCGAAGGCGATGGCGAACCACTGCGTGCCCTTCACGCGCTCGTGCAGAAACACGGCCGCCAGCAACAGCGTCCAAAACGGCATCGTGAACACCAGCACCGACGTGCGCCCGGCACCGCCTTCTGCCAGTGCCATCGTCGTGGCGCTGAAGTTGATCGTGGTCTGGAAGGTGCCGGTGACGATCACGGCGAGCCATGACGCCGGCCACAGCGGCCCGCCCCGCCACAGCAGAACCGCAAAGAGAACCACCACGGCGATCCACGTGCGCTGCATGTTGAGGATCGCCGGATGCGCGCCCTGCAGCGCGAACTTCATCACGATCCAGTTGCAACCCCAGACGAGCGTCAGGATCGCCAGCGCCAGGTAGGCGCCGCGCGCGGAACGGATGACGGTGCCGCCCGCCATCAGGCCGCGAAGAACGAATCGAGCAGGCGCGCCAAGGCGACAGGTTGGTCGTGGTGGAGCATGTGTCCTGCATCGGCAATCGTTTCGAGCCGGCCATGCCGAAGGTAGGCAATACGGCGCGCCACTTCGAGCGCCGGGTCGCGCTCACCCGCCAGCCAGCCGGCGATATGCGATTCCGCTGCCGCCACCCACAGCGTGGGTGCCTCGATGGCGCGCCACAGCGCGACCATGTCCTCCATGCGCGTGGTGGTCGGAAAGGGCAACTTGTGCTTCGGATCGGCGCGTAGCGTGGCGGTGCCATCGGGCGCCACGCTCGCCCAATGCGCGGCGATGAAGAGCGCGCGGTCGCGCGCCAGCCGCGGGTTGTTCTTGCACAACCGGTCGGCTACGGCGTCGAGGTTGCGATAGCCGGCGAAACCCGGCGGATGCGCCAGCGCGTCGAGCCAGTGGGCGAGCTTGGCCGGCGCACGGTCCGGCGTTTCCTCCGGCACGCCGAAGCCGTCCAGCGCAGCGATGCGGGCCACGCGCGCGGGCCGCGCACCGGCGAAGACCATCGCGACGTTGGCACCGAGGCTGTGTCCGGCGATGCACACCGGCGCATCCGGCGACAACGCACGCGTCAGCGCATCGAGATCGCCGACGTAATCCTGGAACCAGTAGCCATCCTGCGGCGTGGCGCTCAAGCCAAAGCCACGCCAATCCGGCGCCAGCACATGCCACGGCCCCTGCAGCGCGTCGACCAGGAACTGGAACGACGCCGAAACATCCATCCACCCGTGCAGCAGGAACAGTTTGGGCGCATCAGGATCGCCCCAGGTGCGCACGTGATACTGCAGGCCGCGCACGTCGAGGTAGCGCGATCGCGATGGAACGTGGAGACTCACCGCGGGCGGCACGGTCAAGGTAACGGCACCGTCAGCGCTTCCTGCATTGCGCAAGGCCGTCATTCCAGCCGGTACGATAACTGCCATCATTGCCGAAGCGCACCGTGTCGCGCTTGTCGGCGCCGCGGGCGGTGGAACAGCCATCGCCGAAGCCCAGCCGATAGGTGGGCGGGAAGCCCTGCAGGTTGACTGGGGGGGGCGGTGGCTCCACGTACGGCGCCGGCGTCGTGGGCAACGGCGTGGTGGGTGCCGGCGCGGTGGTGCCCGTGTCGCCTGGGGGCGCCAAACCCGTGGCGCATGCGCCCAGCAGCGCGAACGCGGGGACCAGCAGGCAGGTACGAAGTCGAATGAAGGGAAACATCACGGGCAATGGACGGCGCGCGTTCCGGAGGAGACTTCCGCGCCAAGCGAACGGAGTAGAATTCTAACATTCGCTGCCGCACGCCCATGAGCCCGCCGACCGGAGCGCGCAGCGCGAAGGTAGTCCAATGAATGCACCGACCTACGTTCACCTGCGTCTGCACAGCGAGTTCTCGATCGTCGACAGCACGCTGCGCATCGACGCGGCCGTCGCAGCGGCCGCGCGCGACAACATGCCCGCGCTGGCCATCACCGACCTCGGCAATGCGTTCGGCCTGATCAAGTTCTACAAGGCCGCACGCGCGGCGGGCATCAAGCCGATCGCCGGCTGCGACGTATGGATCACGCATGAGCGCGAACGCGAAGCACCGCATCGCGCGTTGCTGCTGGCTGCCGACCGCGGCGGCTACCTGCGGCTCTGCGAGTGGCTGTCGCGGGCCTACCGCACCAACCAGCATCGCGGTCGCGCCGAAATGCAGCCGCACTGGTTCGCCGAAGGCACCGAGGGCCTCATCGTGCTGTCCGGCGGCGCGCAAGGCAATGTCGGCGCCGCGCTGGCGCAGGGTGACGACGCGGCCGCTGAACGCGCCGCCAAGGCCTGGTCCACCGCTTTCCCGCAGCGCTACTACCTGGAGGTGCAACGCGCTGGCCACGCGGAGGACGAGGCCCTGGTCGCCAGTACCGTGGCGCTGGCGCAGCGGATGGCGCTGCCGATCGTCGCCACCCATCCGGTCCAGTTCCTGGCCGCCGAGGATTTCCGGGCGCACGATGCCCGCGTGTGCATTGCCGAGGGCCACATCCTCGCCGACACCCGGCGCCCGCGCCGCTTCACGCCCGAGCAGTACTTTACGACGCAGGCGCAGATGGCGGAGCGCTTCGCCGACCTGCCCGAGGCACTGGCCAATTCCGTCGCCATCGCACAGCGCTGCAACCTGACGATCAAGCTCGGCGACAATCACCTGCCGGAATTCCCCACGCCCGATGGCGTGACGATCGACGAACACCTTCGCCACGAAGCGGCCGCGGGCCTTGAATACCGGCTGGTGCAGCTCTATCCCGACATCGCCACGCGCGACACCCAGCGCATCGAGTACACGCAGCGGCTCGACTACGAGACCGCGACGATCGTGCAGATGGGCTTTGCCGGCTACTTCCTAATCGTCGCCGACTTCATCAACTGGGCACGCGAGAACGGCGTGCCGGTGGGCCCGGGTCGCGGTTCCGGCGCCGGCTCGCTCGTCGCGTATTCACTGCGCATCACCGACCTCGATCCGCTGCGCTACTCGCTGATCTTTGAACGCTTCCTCAATCCCGAGCGCGTGTCGATGCCCGACTTCGACATCGACTTCTGCCAGGACGGCCGCGACCGCGTCATCGACTACGTGAAGAAGAAGTACGGCGCGGACTCGGTCTCGCAGATCGCCACCTTCGGCACGCTGGCCGCCAAGGCCGCCGTGCGCGATGTTGGCCGCGTGCTCGACCTGCCCTATATGTTCGTCGACGGCATCGCCAAGTTGATCCCGTTCCAGCCAGGCAAGGTGGTGACGCTCAAACGCCGCACCGACGACAGCGACGCCAGCTACATCTACGCCCGCGAAGTCGAACCGCTGATCAACGAACGCGAAGCGGCGGAAGAGGAAGTGCGGCAACTGCTTGAACTGGCCGAACAGCTGGAGGGCCTGCCGCGCAACGTGGGCATGCACGCGGGCGGGGTGCTGATCGCGCCCGGCAAGCTCACCGATTTCTGCCCGCTTTACGTGCAGCCCAATGCCGATGCCATCCTGTCCCAGTTCGACAAGGACGATGTAGAAGCCGTGGGCCTCGTCAAGTTCGACTTCCTCGGCCTCACCACGCTGACGATCCTCGATTGGGCGGTGCGTTATGTGCGCATGCTCGACCCCGCGGCCGAAGTGGACCTCGAACGGCTGCCGCTCGACGACCAGGCGGCGTTCAACATCTTCCGCAAGGTGAACACGACCGCCGTGTTCCAGTTTGAATCGCGCGGCATGCGCGAGCTCTTGAAGCAGGCGCCGGTCAACCGGTTCGAAGACATCATCGCGCTGGTGGCGCTGTACCGGCCGGGGCCGATGGAGCTGATCCCGGACTATGTCGCGCGCAAGTCCGGCCGCGAGCGCAGCGCCTACCCTGATCCTCGCCTGGAACCTATCCTCGCCGAGACCTACGGGGTAATGGTGTACCAGGAACACGTGATGAAGATCGCGCAGGAGATCGGCGGCTACACAATGGGCGGCGCCGACCTGCTGCGCAAGGCCATGGGCAAGAAGAAGCCCGAGGAAATGGCCAAGCATCGCACCATCTTCGTCGACGGCGCCACGAAGAACGGCGTCACGCCGGTCAAGGCCACGCTGCTCTTCGACCTGATGGAGAAGTTCGCCGGCTACGGTTTCAACAAGGCGCACGCCGCCGCGTATGCGCTGGTCGCCTACCAGACCGCGTGGTTCAAGGCGCATCATCCGGCCGCGTTCATGGCCGCCAACTTGTCGCTGGTCATGGACGACACCGACAAGGTGCGCAGCTTCCGCGATGACTTGCACGCGCAGGACCTGAAGGTGCTGCCGCCGGACGTCAATGCGTCGAACTATCGCTTCGAGCCGGTGGACACGAAGCAGATCCGCTATGGTCTGGGCGGCATCAAGGGCACGGGCGAAGCCGCCATCCAGGCGGTGGTGGCCGCGCGCGAATCCGGTGGCCCCTTCCGCGACCTCTTCGATTTCTGCCGGCGGGTCGACAAGCGCGCGGTCAACCGCCGCGTGGTCGAGGCGCTGGTGCGTGCCGGCGCCTTCGATGCGATCGAGCCGCGGCGCGCGGCGCTGCTGGCCACCGTCGGCATCGCGCTGGAGGCGGCCGAGCACGCCGAAGCCAACGCGGCGCAGGTCTCGTTGTTCGGCGAGGAAGGCGCGGCACCATCGATGGGCCTGACCGACGCCCGAGAATGGACGGATGCCGAACGCCTGACGCACGAGAAGAGCGCGATCGGCTACTACCTGTCCGGGCATCCGTTCGCCGGTTACGCGGCCGAACTCGCACCGATCGTCCGCACGACCATTGCCAGTCTCGCGCCCCGCCAGGGCACGGTGCTGGTCGCGGGCATCGTCACGCAGATGCGCGTGCAGTCGGGGCGGCGCGGCAAGATGGCCTTTGTCACTCTCGACGACGGCCATGGGAGTGCGGAGATCATGGTGTACAGCGAGGTCTTCGACGCCGCGCGCGCGTTGCTGCGCGAGGACCAGCTGGTGATTGCAGAGGTCAAGGTCTCGTCGCGAATGACGGATGAAGGCGAGATGCAGGGATTGCGCATCATCACCGAGAACATCTTCGACCTGGCGACCATGCGCCGCAAGCATGCGCGCGGATTGAAACTCGCCTGCAACGGCAATGCCTCCACCGCCAAGCTCGCCGAGATTCTGCAGCCGTTTCGTCCCGGCACCACACCGATCATCGTCGCGTATCGCAACGAGCGCATCGCCGGCGAGGTGATGCTCTCGCAGGAATGGCAGGTCAACCTCGACGACGCACTGCTGGAACGGCTGCGCGCGTGGCTGGCCCCGGAAAACGTGCAGGTCCTTTATTGAACGATCAGATGACCCTTCCCGTGTCGATGCCGTACATCGCAATCCGCGAGCCCGGCCCGCCCGATGTGCTCATCCCCGCCACCGGCCCGCTGCCGGCATTGAAAGCGGGCGAGGTGTTGATCGACGTGGCCTACGCGGGCGTCAATCGCCCGGATTGCCTGCAGCGATCAGGCGCGTATCCGCCGCCGGCGGATGCATCACCGATCGTCGGGCTGGAAGTGTCCGGACGCATCGCCGCCGTCGCCGACGGCGTCACGACCTGGAACGTTGGGGACGTCGTCTGCGCACTTGCACCGGGCGGCGGCTACGCAAAGTTTTGCGCCACGCCGGCGGGATTCTGCCTGCCGGTGCCGGAAGGCCTTACGCTGCGCGAAGCCGCGGCGATACCCGAGAATTTCTATACCGTCTGGTACAACCTGTTCGACCGGATCCAGTTCAAGCCCGGTGAAACGATGCTGATTCACGGCGGCACCAGCGGCATCGGCCTGACAGCCATCCAGCTCGGCAAGGCTTTCGGCGCCACGGTGATCGCCACCGCCGGGTCCGCCGCGAAGGTGGCTTTCTGCCTCGAGATGGGCGCGGACCACGCGATCGACTACAAGCAGCAGGATTTCGTCGCCGAAGTGGCGCGCATCACCAACAAGCGCGGCGTCGACGTCGTGCTGGACATGGTGGGTGGCGGGTACGTCGACCGCAACCTGAAGTCGATGGCCATCGAGGGCCGGCTGTCGCAGATCGCCTTCCTTGAAGGCAACAAGGTCAGCATCGACATGCGCCACGTGATGATAAAGCGGCTGATCGTCACCGGCTCCACGCTGCGCGCCAGTCCGCAGGCGCGCAAAGAGCAGCTGGCCAGCGCCCTGCGCGAACACGTGTGGCCGCTGTTTGCGCAAGGCAAGCTGCGCGTCGTCATCCAGCAGGAGTTTCCGCTGGCCGAGGCTGCGCGCGCGCACGCGCTGATGGAATCGGGTGCGCTGATCGGGAAGATCGTGCTGGCCGTCTAACCACGCCGCATCAATACGTTGCGCGGCCGCCCGAGAGGTCGAACACGCCCGATGTCGTAAACGAGCAGTCCTCGCTGGCCAGCCAGCACACCAGCGAGGCGATCTCGTCGACAGTGCCGAAGCGCCCCATCGGGATCTTCGACAGCATGAAGTCGATGTGCTGCTGCGACATCTGGTCGAAGATGGCGGTCTTCACCGCAGCGGGCGTCACGCAGTTGACGCGAATGCCCGACTTCGCGAGTTCCTTGCCCAGTGACTTGGTCAGGCCAATCACCGCGGCCTTCGATGCGCTGTAGGCCGATGCATTCGGGTTGCCTTCCTTGCCCGCCACCGACGCGATGTTGACGATGCGCCCGTAGTCGTTGCCCTGCATCACCGGCACCACGGCGCGGTTGCACAGGAACACGCCGTTGACGTTGATATCGAAGACGCGCTTCCATTCCTCTACCGGGTAGTCGGCCAGCGGCACGTTGGGGCCGGTGATGCCGGCCGAACACACCAGCACGTCGATGGCACCGCACGCCTCCACCGTGGCGCGCGTGACGCGCGTGACGGCATCGGCGTCCGAGACATCGAGGGGGGCCGTGAAGGTGTTGGCCGGCAACGTGGCCTTGGCCGTCGCCAGCGCCGCGGCATCGCGATCCCAGAGCGCCACGCGCGCGCCACTGGCGGCCAGCCGTTGCGCCACCGCCAGGCCGATGCCGGCCGCACCGCCGGTGATGGCCGCCACGCGCCCGTCGAAGTCGAGACGATTCATGCTGGTGTTCCCGTCGTGATTGGAGAAAGAGGTCGAGGATAGCAATGCGCGCGGCGGCGCGGCAAGCGTTGCCGTCAGCGAAAGAGCAACACCAGGGCAATGGCCAGCGCGGCTGCGGCCACGACGGCCAGCACGGCGACGAAGCCCATCATCGTGTGCCGTGTATCGGCCTGGAACACGAGCAGGTCGTCGACCAGCTCGGCCACCTGGGCGTTGGTGGCCGTGCCGGCCAGTTCGCCCTCTGCCAATGGCGTCGCTTCGGGCATGGCGGGCAGCGCATCGAGCGCCATGATCATCACGCAACTGGCAACAGGCAATACGCGATGAGCAAGGTTGTCCCAATGCTTGATGCGCACGCCGGCGCGCGAACGGAAGCCAAGCGCGGGATGTTCCTCCTTCGCGTCGCGCTTGCCACCCACATCCACGAAAAACTTGGCCGGCAGGTGGCCGGCGTAGATCGCGCGCATCACCGCCGCAAAGCGATCTGCCGTAAGATTGACCGAAAGCTGGAATTTGGCAGCGTTGGCATCGTTGCCCGTGCCCGACTCGGCCACAAAGGTGAGCGTGCCCAAGCCTTTGTCGGGACCGTTGCCGTTGCTGCCACGCTCGCGTATACGCAGGACGCCGGCGATGGCTTCAAGGGTGCCGCCGGAGGCCAGTTCCACGTCATCATCAGGGTCGACGACACAGCGCATGACCAGCACGCTGTCCTTGGCGTCCTCGATCACGAGCCGCGCCTTCGTCGGCCGGAATCCCACCAGCGGCATGACTGTCCGATCACTCGAGCGCGGAGTTCGCGCACGTTTCCCCATGGTCCTGCCGCCATGCAATCGCCATGGGGCCGGGAACATGCCGGTGGCGTGCGCACTCTCGGGGGCGCGGCTGCACCAACCAGCGGGCTGATTCTAGGGCATTTGCAATGGCCATGGGGGTCGCGCGGACGTGCGGTGGCGTGGCTGGTTAGAATGCGCCTTGCATTTGCATCCGAGGTTGTCTTCATGCCCCCGCTGCACCATGTGGTCACGCTGCTTGCCATCTTGGTTGCCGTTGCGCTCAGCGCGCCGGAGGTCGATGCCCGCACGGCCGCCAGGATCAAGCCTGGCGAGCGCAAGATCGGCGTGTTGACCCCATCCATCGATGCCCGTGCGCTGGTCGCCCCGCTGGCGGGCGCCGGCGTCGTGCTTTCGAACGCACGCTATACGGGATCGGCGCGCGCCGCCGGCTCGTTCGAGGGGGCCATGGCCTCGCTGGGAGTCGACAGTGGCGTCGTGCTCTCCACCGGGGACATCCAGGACATCCAGGGGCCGAACGACACCGACGAAAAATCCACCGACCTGGAAACCACCGGCGATAGCCAGCTCGCATTGCTGGTGGCCCCGTATGCCACCTTCGATGCAGCCATCCTTGAGTTCGACCTCGTCACCGCCAGCCCCACGATCAGCATCCGCTACGTCTTTGCATCGGAGGAGTACAACGAGTACGTCGACTCGCTGTTCAACGATGTGGTGGCCATCGACGTGAATGGCGCGAATTGCGCCAACGTAGGGGGCAGGCCGGTGAGCGTGAACACGATCAACGGCGGCAGCAATCCCTCGCTGTACTTCGACAACACCAACGGCTTGCGCGATACGCAGTTGGACGGCATGACGGTGCCGCTCGATTGCACAGCGGCCGTGGTACCCAACCAGGTCAACCGGATCCGCATCGCGATCGCCGATGTGTCCGACGCCAGGCTCGACGCCGCGGTGTTCCTGCCTGCGGGCGGCATCCGCTCGCCCGGTATAGGCGCGCCGACGCTTGGCGACACCGTCAAGGCCATCGAGTACTTCCATCCGGGTTTCGGCCACTACTTCATCACGACGATTCCCGGCGAGATCGCAAGCCTCGACTCGGGCCACCTCTCCGCCGCGTGGGACCGCACCGGCGAGGCGTTCGATGTCTATGCCGCGGACGTGGCTGGCACGGTCCCGGTCTGCCGCTTCTTCAGCGCGGCGTTTGCGCCGCGCAGCTCGCACTTTTACACGCCCAGCGTCACCGAGTGCGACATCGTGAAGGCCGATCCCGTGTGGACCTTCGAGGGCGAGGTGTTCAACATGCGGTTGCCGCGTCCCGACGGAATCTGTGGCGACTTCACGAAGGAGCTCTTCCGCCTCTACAACAACGGCGCAGGCGGCGCGCCGAATCACCGGTACACGACCGAGCTCTTCGTCCGCGACCAGATGCTGGCCCGGGGCTGGACGCCCGAAGGCCTCGGTATCGGCGTCGTGGCCTGCGTGCCTGATCGGTCACGCTGAACATCGGCCATACGTTCCGGGCGCTGCGGCCCGGAACTATCGGCTGTTCTTCGTGGGCCAGAGCATTTCGCTGATTGGCACCTGGCTGCAGCAGGTAGCGATGAGCTGGCTGGCCTACCAGCTGACCCACTCCGCGCTGTTCCTGGGCGTTGTCGCTTTTTTCTCCAGCATCAGCTTCCTGCTCCTCTTCAGCACGTTCGCCGGTGTTTTCGCCGACCGCGTGCCGCGGCAAAAAGCGTTGCTGCTCACGCAGGGAATGATGCTGCTGCTGGCTGCATTGCAGGCGATGCTGGTTGCCACGGGCCGCATCGAGGTCTGGCACCTGATCGTGTTGTCGGTGTGGCTCGGTACGGTCTCCGCGTTCGACTTGCCGCTGCGGCAATCGATGTACGTCGAACTGGTGCCGGATCGCGCCGATCTTTCCAAACCATCGCGCTCAATTCGCCGGAACCAACATCGTGATGCAGTCCCTGGTGGAGGACCGCATGCGCGGGCGCATCGCAGGCTTCTACACGATGGCGTTCGTCGGCACTGCGCCGCCCGGCCATCTGGCGGCAGGAATACTCGCACGCGAGTTCGGGGCCCCGATCACCTTCGTCGCCAACGGCATTCTGTGCGTGGTCGTTGCACTGTGGTTCTGGCAGCAGTTGCCGAAGGTGCGGGCGGCACTGCAACCCGAGTACGAGCGGTTGGGAATGGTGCCGGAGGACGCCTAGTGCCCGCGCACCTACGTGATTGCACATCTGCTCACGCCCACCGGTAACAAATACAAAACAGGCAACATGTAACAGGTTGCGTCACAGTCGCGCCGTGACGGAACTGTCCGCGTGCATCGCACGTCGTAGTGTCGGCTGCCAATGAGTGTCATCTAATCGATGCCCCGGGGCGTTTAGTCACCTGAAGGTTCAGGTTGCGCGGAATCTCCTGCGCTGCACTGGGCACGCATACCGCTGATGCACCTGTCTCCGGACACGCGATGCTGGCGCCGGACACAATGGAGGATTTCAACAATGAACATGAGTACTCGAATTCACCACTTGCTTGCGACCCTTGCAGTTGCCGTCGCATCGCTTTCCTTCGCCACGATCACGCTGGCCGATCCACCTTCGCGGGCCGCGCGCATCGGATACATGCAAGGTCCGGTCAGCTTCGCGCCCGCAGGCGACGACATCTGGGTGGAGGCGCGCCTCAATCGCCCGATCACCATCGGCGACAGTCTGTGGACCGACGACAATGCGCGGACCGAACTCCAGTTCGGTGCCGCCACCGTGCGCCTTGACGAATACACCAGCGTGCAGTTGCTGAACCTCGACGACCGCGCCATCCAACTGCAGTTGGTACAGGGACGCATCAACGTCACCACGCGCTCGCTACGCAACGGCGAGACGATCGAGATTGCCACGCCCAACGTGGCGTTCACCATTCGCCAGGCCGGCGACTATCGCATCGACGTCGATCCGCGCGACAACGCCACCACCGTATCGGTGCGACGCGGCGCGGGGGACGTCTATGGCGAAGGCGAAGCGTTCACGTTGCGCAGCAACGATGCCGCCCGCTTCTTCGGCACTGACTTGCGCCAGCGCGAGTTCTATTCGCTGGCGCCCCGCGACGACTTCGACCGCTGGGCCCGCGGCCGCGATCGTCGCGTCGAAACCTCGGTGTCCGCGCGCTACGTGTCGTCCGAAGTGGTGGGGTATGCGGACCTCGACCAGTACGGTTCGTGGAGTTCGCAGCCAACGTATGGCAATGTCTGGTTCCCGCGCGAAGTGTCGCGCGAGTGGGCTCCGTATCGTTATGGCCACTGGTCTTGGATCGATCCGTGGGGCTGGTCGTGGGTCGACGATGCGCCGTGGGGCTTCGCACCGTTCCACTATGGTCGCTGGTCCAGCTTCGATGGTCGCTGGGGCTGGGTGCCCGGTCCTGTCAACGTACGGCCGGTCTACGCGCCCGCGCTCGTCGCCTTCGTCGGTGGCGCCAACTTCAGCTTGACCGTGTCCTCGGGTCCGGTGGGCAACGGCATCGGCTGGTTTCCGCTGGCCCCTGGCGAGGTCTACCGCCCCGCCTACGCCGCCAGCCGCGACTATGTGCGCAACGTCAACGTGAGCAACACCGTCGTCAACACCACGGTGATCAACAACATCTACAACAACCAGACCACCATCTCTCAGGTGAACTATCGCAACGCCCAGGTGGCTAACGCAGTGACGGCTGTCCCGCCCGCCGTCTTCGCGCAATCGCAGTCCGTGCAGCGCGGCATGGTCCCGGTGTCGCCCGAACTGCTCCGGCGCGGCCAGGTGACGGCAATGGCCGCAGTCGCGCCGACGTCGATGGGCATCGCCGGTGGTGCACCGGCCACCAATCGCAAGCCTGCACGGACGATTCAGGAGCGCGAGGTCGTCGTGCGCACCGCACCCCCGGCCGCGATTGCGCCGGTGGCACAGCGCGTCGACTTGTTGCAGCGCAAGCCCGGGCAGCCGCTCGAGCGCGCCGCCATCATCACGACCACGCCTTCGACTTCCTCCGCTAACGTGCGCGTGGTCAGCCAGCAGGCTCCGCAGGCCGTGCCGCAGGGGACGCCGCGCGGTACGGGTGCGCCGCCGCCGATGGTCCAGCGCTCGGCCGATGACGTGGCGCGTCCTGCCCCACAATCGCGTCGCGACAATGCGCCACCGAATGCGCTTCCCGCCGCTCCGGCTGCGGCAGTCCCGCCTGCAGCTATACCGCCGCGTGAGCGTGGAAGCATGGGCACCCCAGGCGTCGCCGCGCCGGCTCCGGCGCCGCAACCCATGTCGCGTGACCGTGGGGCGCCCACGCCGCCGGCCGCCGCGGCTCCCGCACCGATGACACCGCAGGTTGTAGCCCCGACCGCGCCGCCGCAGTCGTCGCCGCAGCAGGACCGTGGCCGCGGCGCGTTCGACGGGCCGCAGGGGAATCGTCCCCAGGCGCCCATGTCAGCACCCTCCGCGGTGGCGCCGACGCCGCCGGTGCCTGCACGTGCCGCGGTAACGCCTGCCCCGGCTGCGGTCGCGCCAGCACCGCCGCCGCCGCGTGCTGCACCGATACCGACCCCACGCACCGACGTGCCTGCTCCGCAACCGATGACGCGACAGCGCGAGCAGGGCCCGTCATCACGCCCGGCACCTCCGGCATCGCAAGCAATCCCTCAGGCCGCGCCTCAGCGTCCGGAGCCGCCCGCGGGCTTGGCGCCCCCGCAGGTACAGCGTCCTGCGGCACCGCCTGCAGCGGCCCCTGCTCCTCCGCCGCGTACGGCACCGGCTCCCGCACCCGCAATGCAACCGCAGGCACCGCCGCAGGCAGCGCCTGGGACGAGCCAGGAGTTGCAACGCCGCGCTCGCGGCAGGCCGGACGAGGACGGCAAGGACAAGGACAAAGACAAGAAGTAACGCAAGTGGCAACGTAATCGTCACCGCAACAACCGTGGCCCGCAGCGATGCGGGCCATTTTCATAGCGGAACGGTTGATGCGCTACAGGGGCATGCACCCGCCAACATTCTGGCGGCCATACTATAGGCGCTGCCGGCGCTGCCAAAAATTCAAACTGCGTCCTCCAGGAACTCCATGTCAGACCCTTCCGCTTTCATCACCTTTGCCGCCACCGTGGCGGCCATCGCAGGCACTGCCGCAGCGTACCTTGCATGGAAGACGCACGGCATCGCCGAGCGCCTCGCCAACGTCGCCGCCGCGGCGCAACGCCAGACCGCCATCCGCGAAATTGCGGCGACCGTGCAACTGACGTTGTTTGAAGTGACGCGCGCCGCTGACCTTTGCGCGGCCGCCAATCTGCGGTTTGATGGGCTCGCCGGCAATGCAGATGCGCCGCTGGAGCACAGCATCAAGGCCGAGCGCGAGCGCCTGGCTGCCATCTTCGCGCGCATCCAGAAATGCCAGCGCGACGCGATGGATATCGAACTGGAGATTCCCGGACTCGCCGCCGCGCCGTTGGCCAAGCTGGCGCAGACCCACGGCAACATCGACGCCCGGCTGCAGGTGGTGCGGAAGCTGGCGGACGACCTCGCGCAGGATGACCGCGCCAGGACCTGATTTGTCCGGTTCGACCCGGAACCAGAACGGGTCGAACGGGCAGGCACTACCGCGGATAGAGAACCCGCTTGATCCGATGACTGATGCGGATGCCGTCAAGGCCGAAAGTGACATCGGCGGTGTCGCGATCCGAGAAGACCAGCGCGACGGTTCCCGCGTTGGTGGCCTTGGGCGCCGGCGCGCCCATGCCGGGCGCGGTAGCGAACGGCGGTCCGGTGTTGCGGTAGAGCTGCGCGGTGTAAGTGTCCGGCGCGGTCCAGCCTCCGGATTCGTAGAAATAGAGCCAGATCGCGTTGCCCTCGCCATCGAAGGTAAGCCATCCCCCCGTCAGCAGGGATCGTTGCGCGTACTGCGTCACGTACAGCGCCCACCACGGTTGCACGATGCTTGCCCATTGTCCACTGACGTCGAACAGTGGCGCATGGGCCGTTGTGTCCAGCACCTTGACGAAGTAGGCGGCGATGTCCGTAAGATCGGCGTCAGACAGCACGCCTCCCAGATTGCCCATCGGCGAAACGCGATTGATCGCGCCGCGGATCTCGTCCCCAGTACGCACCAGGGGATTGACCGAACCGCTGCCCGGTGGATCACCATGACATTGGGCACAGATGCCTGCGTAGAGCGTGCGTCCGCGCGCTGCGTCCTGCGCGGATACGCTCCCGTAGCCCAGAAGCAGCAACAGGCAAAGAAGAAGCCCGCCTAAGCGAGCCTCCCCCAAGCCGAAGATCGAAACGGACACGCGCGTCAAACGAGTCCGCCACCCACTTCACCGCCATCGTTGCGTGTGATGACGATCGTGGCCGACCGCGGGCGCGTGCTGCCACCGCCGGGCCAACTGCTGCTGAATGTTCCCGTCGCGAAGCTCGCCGCAGAGGTATCTTCGCCCGGATGCTGGATGTTGACGAAGATCGCCTTGCGGTCCGGGGTTTCTGCGATGCCGGTGATCTCGCAGTCCTTCGGACCCACGAGGAAGCGGCGCAATTTCTCGTCGCCCATCGGGGCGCTCACGTTGGTCTCCACGGCCTTGGTGGCGGCGCCGTCGGTGTTGGTGATCGTCTTCTTGCCACCATCGCCGACCTGTCCCGGCACGCAGGCCAGCATCATGCAGTTGGTGACGTCCGTGAAGGCGCCGTCATCGGTCTGAATCCACAGCAAGCCGCTGCTGCCGAACCACAGTCCGTCCGGGCTCGAGAAGTCGTTGTTGGCGGTGAGAGCGGAGACGTTGATGTTCGTGGGGTCGCTGGTGGCGCGTGCGCCAAAGAGAAAAATGTCCCACTTGAACGACGTGGAGGCGTTGTCACCGTCCGCCCACCGGATGATGTGGCCGTTGGGATTGCCGCGCTGGGCGGTCCCGGTCGTACGCGCGTCGTTATAGAAGCGCGGGTTGGCCGCATCGGTGGACGCGAGCGTGCGCAGCGTGCTGTTGTTGTTGGTCAGGGTCATGTAGACCTCGCCATTCTTCGGATTCACCGCACCCCATTCCGGGCGGTCCATCTTGGTGGCACCCGCGGCGTCGGCAGCGAGACGCACATTGATCAACACATCGACCTGGTCGGCAAAGGCATAGGCGGTGTTTCCCGCCGTGATGCCATTCGAACCAAAGGCCAGCAGCAGCCAGGTGCCCGTGCCGTCGGCCGCAAACTTGGCCACATAGAGCTTGCCGTCGTCCAGATACTTGTCGCCGGCGGCGAGGCCGCGGGTGGCGTCCGCAGCGTCCCAGTTGGCGTTGGAAACGTACTTGTAGATGTATTCGTTGCGCGAATCGTCGCCCTGGTACCAGACGAGCGGCTTGCCGGCCACAACCGGGCCCAGCCAGGCCCCTTCATGGGCAAACCGCCCCATTGCCGTTCTCTTCTTCGGCGTCGACGTCGCCGCGAATGGGTCGATCTCGACGACCCAGCCATACGTATTGGCAACGTTGCGGAAATCGTCGCTGCCGTCCGCCGATGTGCCGAGCTTCTCGGTGTTCCAGCGCGTGAACGTGGTGTCAGCAGGATTCGTGGCGGTGGCCGTGGCCCACAGCTCGCGGCCATTGCCGGCAACGCCGTTGCGGGCGAAGGAAGCCAGCTCCTTTTGCGTGCGCTTGGGATTGTCCGTGGCGGTGACCCGGCGGAAGTAACCGGCGTAGTTTTCCTCGCAAGTGAGGTAGGTGCCCCACGGCGTGTAGCCGTGGGCGCAATTGTTGACCGTGCCGCGCGTGCGCGAGCCGTCCACCGAGTATTTCGTGATCATGGCGGCCGTCTTGGCGGCAGGCCCCGCCATCAGCATTTCGGAGTTGGTGGTGATCCGCCGGTTGTAGACCGAGGAACGACTGTACGCAACGGTGGAGCCCGTCTTGCTAACTTCGATGATCGAGACGCCGTGTACGTTCAGTTCCTTGACCACTTCGTCGTTCACTGTGCGAACCCCGCCGACGATCGTCGGACCGGCGACATGCAGGAACAGCGGCGTGATCGCCTCGTGGTTCATCACCAGCAGGCCGCGGTCGCTCGCCGTGGGCACATAGGTGCCGCCACTGCCCAATCCGAAGTACTGCATACCATCGTGATGGTCGCCGGCGCGTTGCGCGTAGGTGGCGCCAGCATCCGTGCCGTTGTTGAGGTATTCGGCCACGCCCGCAGAGATGGGATCGCCCAGGCGATAGAGCACGCTCGCCGTGTAGCCGGAAGGCACGGTGACCACGTCGGCAAGGCTCTTGGGTACAGCCGTGAAATCGAGCTTCAGTGTCTTCAAAGGGGCCGCAGCCGGACTTTCGTCGTCACTGCAGGCCATAAGGCTGCCGCCGAAGAACGTGCCGGCGGCGAGGCCCATCGTGCCCTTGAGCAATGAGCGCCGAGAGAGGCGCGCGCTCAGCACGCTGTCGAAGGAGGCATTGGGCGAAGTGTTGGTGTCCTGGTCATCAATTGTGGAATGCATGGGTGGCGATTCGAGCGTCATGGGGCTACCTGTCGGGTTGGAAACGGACGCGCGCGCGCTGGCGCGACGTCCGTAAGCTACGGACCTTCCTTTGCAATTCGATGACGTTTTCGTTGCAGTTGATTGCAACGTGGCGGGCTACGGCTACAGCCATCGATAGACGGAGTAGTACAACTCGCCAATCCGGCTGCCCAGAAAGCGGCGGCGTATGTCCTCGACGACGCGCCAGCGATCGGGTCGAAAGGTGTGGGGTTCGATCTGCGACAGGCGCCCCAGCCGCTGGTCTTCCCACAGCGCTGCCGGCTGCACCACGCTGATGAGTGGACGCCGGTCTCGCACGTTGCCACCGAGAAAGTGATCGATCGGCACGCGGATCCGGAAGGACCGCATGTCCAGCACCTGCTCGACGAAGGAGCGGGACACGACATAGCCCCAGGTATTGAGGATGGAGCCGACCGGCTCGTGCACCGCGCGACCGCCGATCTCGATGCGCCGCCGGCTTGAAATATTGCGCGACGATGTCCCGAGGTAAATGAGATCGTAGGGTGCCAGCTCCGCCAACGCACGAAGCGTAGCCGCCAATCCCGGGCCGAGAACCAGGTCGTCCTCGATCACGGCGCACGACGCGCCTGCGATGTCGTCGCGTAACCAGCGCCACGCCAGAAGGTGAGACAGCCAGCATCCGATCTCCGCGCCACTCAACGCGTCGGTGTCAAGATCGAGATGGGGAAAGTGCCGGTGGGACCACTCGACGATCGCATCGCTCGACAACGTGCGTCCGTCGAAGCCGAACCTCTGGAAGGCGATGCCCAGGGCATCGAGTTGCGTTGTCATGTGACGCCGTCGGTCGACGGCAGAATTGAGGTTGATCAGCGCAAGTTGCATGCGCGAAGCGTAGGCACTGCGGGTTGCGGTGTTGTGACAACGGTGTCGCACGCTGTCATCACCCAGTCATCGAATGTTCACAGGCGCGTCGCGCACGGTGGCTATCGTGCCGATTGCCATGGCCGATCAACGACCTGCCGATGCTTCCTGCGATGTCGCTTGAAACTGCCTACGTCGGGCGTCCTTCTGTTGCGGGCTGGCATGAGGCGCTCGCAATGCCGGACGGCACGACGCGTTCCATGGTCCCGCCGATGCCGGACGACGACGCCGACGACGAAACATCCGGCAGCGTCCGCTACCGCGCCATCTTCATTTCCGACACCCACCTCGGGACGCCAGGGTGCCGGGCCGAGTCGCTGCTGGCATTCCTGCGGCATACCGAATCCGATTACCTCTACCTCGTCGGCGATATCGTCGACGGCTGGCAATTGAAGCGGCGCTGGTACTGGCACCAGTTGCACAACGACGTCGTGCAGAAGGTCCTGCGCAAGGTCCGCAAGGGCACCCACGTGGTGTACATCCCCGGCAATCACGACGAAGCCGCACGACCCTATGTCGGCATCGACTTCGGCGGCATTGCCATTCGCGCCGAAGCATTCCACGTCACGCGACGCGGTGTGCGCCTGCTGGTCACGCATGGGGACATGTTCGACGCTGTGGTCACCGGCGCGCGTTGGCTCGCGCTGCTCGGTGATCACCTCTACACCTTCATCCTCAAACTCAACCAGCACTTCAATGCGATCCGCGCACGGGTGGGCATGCCGTACTGGTCGCTGTCGCAGTTCCTGAAACTGCGGGTCAAGAACGCCGTCAGCTACATCACATCGTTCGAGGAAGCCCTGGCGCGCGAGGCGCGCATGCGTGGCTTCGACGGCGTGGTCTGCGGACACATCCATCACGCCGAGATTCGTCCGATTGGCAACATCCTGTACTGCAACTCCGGCGACTGGGTGGAGAGCCTGACTGCAATCGTGGAGGCACAGGACGGCACGCTATCGATTCTTCGCTGGTCCGATGACGCCGCGCTCCGCGGGAACGCGCCGCAACAAAGCAACTCCACAAGCCCCAAGGAGCCCGTATGTCCATGACCACACCTGACCATCGACCCATGCGCATCCTGATCGTCACCGATGCGTGGGCGCCGCAGATCAACGGGGTCGTCATCACGCTGCAGAACACGATCCGTACGCTGGAGGACCTGGGTCATACGGTCGAGACCATCACACCAGACGGATTTCGTACCTTTCCGTGCCCGACCTACCCGGACATTTCGCTCTCCCTGTTTCCGGGACGGGAAGTCGCCCGGCAGATCGTCCGGTTCCGCCCGGATGCCATTCACATCGCAACCGAGGGGCCGCTCGGAATTGCCGCGCGCCGGTACTGCATGCGCGCGAAGCAGCCGTTCACCACGGCCTATCACACGCAGTTTCCGGAGTACGTGCACGCACGTATCCGGCTACCGCTTGCCATTACCTACCGCTGGATGCGCAGGTTTCATGCACCCGCCAGTGCGTTGATGGTTGCAACGCCGGACATCCGGCGCCGCCTGGAGACGCGGGGCTTCACCAACCTCGTCATGTGGTCGCGCGGCGTGGATACGGATCTCTTTCGCGCCGACCCGAATCGATCACCCGACCTTGCACGCCCGATATTCGCCTATGTCGGTCGTGTTGCGGTGGAAAAGAACATCGAGGCATTCCTCGACCTCGATCTTCCCGGGACGAAGTGGGTCGTCGGCGATGGTCCCGCGCGTCAGGAACTCGAAAGGCGATATCCACACGCGCGTTTCTTCGGGATGAAGTCGGGCGAGGAGCTCGCGTGGCACTACCGGCAGGCGGATGTGTTCGTGTTCCCAAGCCGCACGGACACGTTCGGACTGGTGATGCTCGAGGCGATGGCTTGCGGAACGCCTGTAGCCGCCTATCCGGTCACGGGGCCCATCGACGTCGTGACGCAAGGCGTGACAGGTGTGCTTGACGAGGACCTCCGTGTTGCCGCCCTTGGCGCATTGCGCCTGCCGCGCAAGGCCGTCTCCGCGAAAGCGCAAGGTTCAACGTGGCGCGCCGCCACGGACCAGTTCGTCAACGGCCTGTGTCCGCTCAATGCAGCCGATTGAATCCAGCGAAAGTCCGCACAAAGGAACGCGAGGCCTGCGCCGGCTTCTCAATGCGTTCTTCTATTCACTCTCGGGACTGCATGTTGCATTCCGCCACGAAAGCGCGTTCCGTCAGGAGATTGCCCTTGCGGCGGTGCTGATTCCCGTGGCCTGCGTGCTGCAGGTGACGGCACTCGAGCGCGTCGTGATGGTGGCAGCGGTCCTGCTGGTACTGATCGTCGAGCTGTTGAACTCCAGCGTCGAGGCCGCGATCGACCGGATCAGCTTCGATACGCACCGCTTGTCCAAGAGAGCGAAGGACCTGGGCAGTGCGGCCGTGTTGCTGGCGCTGGTCGTGCTGGCGGTGGTATGGATCACGTTGGCCGGGCCAGCGCTCCTCCGCCTGTTGTAATCATTCCAGTGACGCTTGGCATGCGGCAGCGCGCTAGACTCGTCGCGGCTGTGGTTCCTGGACATGCACGATCTGTATCTCCCGCGCGAAGATGATCGACGGCAGTTGAGCAAGAGTACCTCGCCGCAGCGTCTTTGGCTTGCGGGGCAGATGGCACGCTCGAATCCCCGCAAACCCTCCGCTACTGCAGTGCGACAGCGGCCTGACAGGCGCATAAGCGCAAGGAGAATCGAACATGAACAGACCACTTTGAATTGTCGTTGGCTACGGCCCAGGTGTTGGACAAGGAATTCGCTTTCGCGTTTGGCACTGAGGTCTTGGTCTACAACGCTGTCGTACCGACTTTCGGAAAACCGTCCACCTTATCTGCGTCTCAGCTGGTGAATGATTTCCGCATTGATGTCGCAGGCGCCCTCGTGGCAACACAAACTGTGCTCCCATCAATGCGGTCGCGTCGCAAGGGTTGCATCCTGTTCACTGGCGGTGGCTGGGCTCATTATCCTTGGGATGAGGCATCCTCCATCGGGATTGGAAAAGCTGGATTGCGAAGCCTGGCCCTCGTGTTGGCGCAAGAACTGGAAAACAGCGGAATCCGAGTCGGCCTTATCTCGATCATAGGGCACGTAGCACTGGGGACACCGTTCGATCCTGACTCAGTCGGGCAGGCCTTTTTGAAGGCGTATGAACGACCACAGTCCGAGCATGAGCCCGAGCTTCTTTTCAAGGGATGAGCCGCCCAACCACTAGGGAGTTTGTACGCGCAGGCCCTGGATTGCACCGAAGTACCTGTCTTTATTGGTGCCGGCAGTAGGAATCGAACCCACGACCAACGGTTTACAAAACCGCTGCTCTACCCCTGAGCTATGCCGGCGAAAACTATTTGATGATCTGCAGGTGCGAAGGCCGCGCCCTGGGCTTTTGCGGATCCTTGCCGCCCTTGTCGGGCGCGGGCGGCTCGAGGTCCTTCGGGGCGGTAGCTTCCACCAGCGAGGCCACTGCGTCGGAGGGTGAGGTGAACGCGAAGCCGTAGCCCGTTTCCTTCGCGAAGACACCGGAGACGGCGCTCATCGGCACGGACACTTCCTGCGACGCGCCGTTGAAGCGCGCGGAGAACTGGATCCATTCGTTGTCGATGGTCAGCTTCCGCGTGGCGGAGGGGCTGACATTGAGCACGATTTCACCGTTCTTGACGAACGCCACCGGCACCCGGGTCTCGTCGTTGACCTTGACCGCAAGGTACGGCGTGAGCGAGTTGTCCCCGCACCATTCGCAGATGGCGCGGATCAGATAGGGCTTGGCGGATTGCTCGGACATGAAGAAAGCATACGACGGACGCGCATCCGGGTGCAAGAAGCCCCGGATGCCGCGACCGCTTCCTACTTCCGCATCCCGCGCTCGGCGCTGGTCAGCGCCTCGGAGAACGCGGGGCGTGCGAACAGGCGCTCGGCGTACTTCATCAGCGGCGCGGCCTGCTTCGGCATCTGGATGCCGTAGTAGTCGAGGCGCCACAGGAGCGGCGTAATGGCGACGTCAAGCATCGAATAGTCCTCGCCCAGCATGTGCTTGTGCTTGGCGAACACGGGCGTGATCTGTAGCAGCGCGTCGCGCACCAGGCCGCGGGCCTTCTCGGCGTTCTTCTGGTTGTTGCCTTCCAGCGCGTCGATGTGGCAGAACAATTCCTTCTCGAAGCGATGCAGGAAGAGCCGCGCGCGGGCGCGCATCACCGGGTCGGCCGGCATCAGCTGCGGGTGCGGGAAGCGCTCGTCGATGTACTCGTTGATGATGTTGGACTCGTGCAGCACCAGGTCGCGCTCGACCAGCACGGGCACCTGGTTGTACGGGTTCATCACGGCGAGGTCCTCCGGCTTGTGGTCGAGGTCGACGTCGATGATCTGGAAATCCATGCCTTTTTCGTGCAGCACGATGCGGCAGCGCTGGCTGAACGGGTCGGTGGTCCCGGAGTAGAGGGTCATCATTTTGTTATCTCCCTGCGCGCGGCAAGCCGCCGCGTGATTAGAAGCATGAGCCGGAAGGCGGGACCGCCGGCGCGAGGGCCCCCCAAGGGACCCGCTGCAATGCAACGGGGCACGGCGTGACCCGTGCCCCGCGCGGATGTTGGGTGAACGGTGTTCAGTGCACCCTCTTCCAGATCGAGCGCTTCAGCAGATAGACCAGCGTGAAAAGTGCGCTGAGGTACAGCAGCACCATGATGCCAAGGCTGATGCGCTTGTTCTTCATCGGCTCGGCGGTGTAGTCCATGAAGTTCACGAGGTCCGCCACCCATGCCTGGTACTCGGCCTGGGACAGCGTGCCGGGGGTATCCGGGTCGGCGCCGAGCGTGACGACATTCCACTTGCCGCCCTCGCCCGCTTCAAGCTTGTTCAAGCCCTTGACGGCGATGGAGGCCGCCAATGCGCGCGCGTGGTTGTCGAAGGTAGTGGTGACGAGGCGCGTCGGACCCGACAGCTCCCACAGCACGTGGGGCATCGCGACCTTGGGGAACACGAGGTTGTTCCAGCCGGTGGGCGTCGTGGGGTCGCGGTAGAACGACAGCAGGTAGTTGTAGAGCCAATCGGCGCCGCGGATGCGCACCTCGAGCGTCAGGTCGGGCGGCGCCGCACCAAGCCACGCACGCGCGTCGGCAGCCGTCATCGCCGAGATCATCGGCGAGGAAATGCGCTGGCCGCCGAAGATCAAGTTGTCCTCGATCTGCTGCTCGGTGAGCCCGATGTCCGTCAGGCGCTCGTACCGCAGGTATTTCATGCTGTGGCAGTTGAGGCAGTAGTTGACGAAGTTGCGGGCGCCGCGCTGCAACGACTCGGCATCGAGCCGATGGATGGGGGCGGGATCGAGCCGGAGATTGGGGCCCCCGGCGGCACCGGCAATGCCGGCGAATGCGAGAAGACCCGCGGCTACGATGGTGGCGATCTTGTTCATGCGGTCACGTCGTCCTTTCGGGGACGGGCTTGGTCTTGTCGCGCGCCGTGTACCACGGCATCAGCAGGAAGAAGGCGAAGTACACAACGGTAAGCACGCGGGCCGCCACCGTGGCGATGTCCGCGGTACCGAGCAACGGCCAGCTCGCCGGGAACTGGCCCCACACGGTGACGGGCATCACGCCGAGGTAACCCAGGACGATGAAAGAGATGACGAACGCGGCCAGCCAGCCCTTGTAGAGGTTGCCGCGATAGCGGATCGAGCGCACCTTGCCGCGGTCGAGCCACGGCAGCGCGAAGAAGATCATCACTGCCGCGCCCATCAGCAGCACGCCCCATACCTGCGTGGCGAAGAACGACGGCACGGCGCGCAGGATCGCGTAATACGGCGTGAAGTACCACACGGGCGCGATGTGCTCGGGTGTCTGCAGGGGATTGGCGGGGATGAAGTTGTTGGCTTCGAGGAAGTAACCGCCCATTTCCGGCACGAAAAACAGGATGGCGGAGAAGACGGCGAGGAAGAACACGACCCCGACGAGGTCCTTGATC
>Ga0105048_10001519_pt1 | contig 37582 bp, 38 predicted proteins | sample MAT05_FD_78382 | JGI IMG/M metagenome (GOLD analysis project Ga0105048, IMG submission 78382) | Freshwater microbial communities from Lake Fryxell liftoff mats and glacier meltwater in Antarctica - MAT-05 | ecosystem: Environmental > Aquatic > Freshwater > Ice > Liftoff microbial mat | place... | reverse complement strand
CCTGGCCGCAGGCGGTCGGTAGCGATCAGCAGCATAAGGGTGGCGTGCATCGAGGGGGCTCCGGAACAACAACTGTGGTCAGCGGCGGACAGCCTGCTTCATTGTGGCCCTGCCCCGTCGAGCCGGGATGCGAGAACGGCTTCGACGTCGATGTGCCGGCAGGTGATGCAGAGCCAAGCCGCCGCACGCCGACGCGAATCCGAGCCGCAAAAAAAAGCGGCCGGCAAGGCGCCGGCCGTAAGAGGACGATCCCGTCGTGGGTTGTGCCCAGGGACCATCGGGTCGCGGGCCGGCCTGGAGGAGCGGAACGGCCCGACGCCAATGTAGAAGTTCGCCCGATCCGGGCACAGCGCCACGCGACAGGCTGCCTCGTCGCGGCGATGAATGGCTGCCGGCGCGGATGAGCGGTGCCGGCCTCAGCGCCAGAGCCAGGCCGCGCCGCGCACGCCCGAAGCGTCACCGTGGCGCGCCACGCGCAGCGGCGTGCGCACCGGCTCTGCCACCCCGGCGCTGAAGACCCAGCGGGCCCACTGCCGTGGTACCTCGTGCAGCAGATGCGGCATGCGCGAAAGGCCACCGGCGAGCACGATCACATCGGGGTCCAGCAGGTTGATCACCGCCGCCAGTGCGCGCGCCAGCCGCTGCGCGTGACGCGCCAGCGTGGCCTGCGCCGCTGCGTCACCGCTGGCCGCCGCACTGGCGATCTGCTCGGCGCTCATCAGTGGGCCGTCGTGGCGTTCATGGTCCCGTGCCAGGCCGGGGCCACTGAGCAGTGTCTCCAGACAGCCGCGCCGGCCGCAGTAGCAAGCCGGCTGTGGATCTTCATCCGGCAGCGCCCAGGGCAGGGGGTTGTGGCCCCACTCGCCAGCCAGCCGGTTGGGGCCTTCCAGCACCCGCCCGTTCACGGCAATGCCCGCACCGACCCCGGTGCCCAGGATGACCGCGAAGACCACCGTCGCGCCGGCCCCGGCGCCATCGGTGGCTTCTGACAACGCCAGGCAGTTGGCGTCGTTGGCGATGCGCACCGGCTGGCCCAGCAGCGCCTGCAGGTCATGCTGCAGGGGCTGGCCGTTCAGGCAGCTGGAGTTGGCGTTCTTGATGAGCCCGCCGACGGCCGGCGCGCCTGGCGTACCCAGGCCGATGGAGATCGGCGCGCCTTGTACGGCGTCGCGCGCGCTGTGCACCAGGGCATGCACCGCCGCCAGGGTGTCGCGGTAGCTGTCGGCCGGGGTGGCGATGCGTTGGCGCCAGCGCTCGTGGCCATCGGCATCGAGCAGCAGGGCTTCGATCTTGGTGCCGCCCAGGTCGATGCCCAGCGCGGCGCGGACGGGCGGGCGGTGCATGCGCCGCGATCGTCGATGGGCTTCAGGTCTTCGGCGCAGTGCTGCCGGTACTGCTCAGAACGGCTCGGTGCGCGTCTTCAGCCAGGCCAGCGCGTCGCCCTGCAGCTGTGGCGCCAGGCGCTGGCGCACCGTCGCGTGATAGCCGTTGAGCCAGTCGATCTCGTCGCTGCGCAGCAGGCTGCGCTCGATGCAGCGGGTGTCGATCGGGCACAGCGTCAGTGTCTCGAACTCGAGAAACTCGCCGAAGGCGCCGGCCTCGGGCGTGCTGGCGGGCACGTTGAGCACCAGATTCTCGATGCGCACACCCCATTGGCCGTCGCGGTACAGGCCGGGTTCGATCGAGGTGATCATGCCCGGCTCCATCGCCATCGAGGGCACGACCACCGCCTTGCTGATCGACTGCGGCCCTTCGTGCACGGCCAGGAAGTAGCCGACGCCGTGGCCGGTGCCGTGGCCGAACTCCACGCCTTCGGCCCACAGCGGCGCGCGCGCGATGGCGTCGAGCATCGGCCCGGGCGTGCCGCGCGGGAAACGCGTGCGGCTGAGTGCGAGCGTGCCCTTCAGCACCAGCGTGTAGTCGCGCCGCATCGCCGCGCTGGGCATGCCGATCGGCCACACCCGCGTGATGTCGGTGGTGCCGCCAAGGTACTGTCCGCCCGAGTCGATCAGCAGCAGGCCATCACCCTCGATCTGCGCGAACGACGCCGGCGTGGCGCGGTAATGTGGCATTGCGCCATTGGCGTTGAAGCCGGCGATCACCGGGAAACTCAGGCCGACGAATCCCGGGCGTTTGGCGCGCTCTGCCGACAACCACTCGTCGATGGTCATCTCGCTGATCGGCTCGCCGCGCCCCATTGCCGCCTCCAGCCCGGCATAGAAGTGGCACATAGCCACCCCGTCCTCGACCATCGCCTCGCGCACGAAGGCGGCCTCGGCTTCGGTCTTGCGGCTCTTCAGCAGCGTACTCGGGTTGACCGCCTCGACCACGCTGACGCCGGGTGCCACACACTGACGCAGGCCGAAGGTGACACGCCGCGGGTCGATCAGCAGGCGGCTCTCGGCGGGCAACGCGGCCAGTGCCGCGCCGGCCTGCGCGTAGGGTGCCAGGCGCAGGCCGTCGACGGCGAGCGTGGCGGCCAGTGCAGCGTCGATCTTGCGGTCCTCGACGAACAGCGTGGCATCTTCGGCGCCCAGCAGCAGATGGGCCAGGAACACCGGGTTGTAGTGCACGTCTGCGCCGCGCAGGTTGGTGATCCAGGCGATGTCGTCGACCGTGCTGACGAAGTGCTGCGTCACGCCGTGGCGCTGCATCGCCTCGCGCACCTGCGCCAGCTTGGCCGCGCGCGACTGCACAGCGTGCGGCGCGCGGTGTTCGTATACCGGGTTTGCGGGCAGGCCGGCGCGCTCGGGCCAGGCCTGATCGACGAGGTCACTGTCAGTGTGCAACTGCACGCCGACGGCATCCAGCGCGTCCTTCAGTGCGGCCGCCGCTGCAACACCCAGCACCTGGCCATCGACCGCCACGGCGCCACCGGGCGGTACCTCGCGGGCCAGCCAGTCGAGGTGCAACGCGGCGGTGCCGGTGGGGATCTTCACCAGCGTGATGCCGGTGCCTGCCAGTTCGGCCTCGGCCTGCACCCAGTAGCGGCTGTCGGCGAACACCGCCGCCTGCGTGGTGGTGACGACCAGCGTGCCCATCGAGCCGGTGAAGCCGCTGAACCATTGCCGCGCCTGCCAGCGTTCGGGCAGGTACTCGCTCAGGTGCGGGTCGGACGAAGGCACGAGCAGGGCGTCGACGCCTTCGCGGATCAGCACTTCACGCAGCCGCTCGATGCGCAGGCGGTGGACCGAGGTGCGGGTGTCCATGGATAGGATCCTGTCTGAGTCAAGGCTGAAGATTCTAGGAGCGGCGGCAGCGCCAAGCCGGCTTGCCCGCCGGTTACCAATGCGGCGTTGCAAGGCTGCGGCGCCAACGCTAGACTGACACCGGCTGTCACCCCAGCCGACTCAACTCCCGCAATCCCTGAAGGAGATCCAGATGACGAAGCTCAACGTAGCCGCCCTCTCCACCCTGGTCGTCGGCGCCGTGCTCGCCGCTCCAGCGCTTGCGTGCCCTGACATGGCCCAGGCCAAGGACAAGCTTTCCCCCCTGGCCTCGGCGCAGCCGGCCCCCCAGCACTCGGTGCCGGGGCATGGGGTCGAGGCCGCGCAGCCTGCCGTTGTGGTCAGAAAGCGGACGGAGCAGCGCGTGAAGTCGCGCAAGACGGACGAGGCTGCCCCTAAGGCAGCCGAGCCTTCGGTGGTCGCGCGTGTCGGCGCCGAGGCGCCGAAGAAGCGTCCGGGCTGAACGAGCAGGTCGGGCCGGCTTAGCCGGCCGTCAAACCGTCGAGCAGCCGGCCGGCGATGTCCACGCCGGTGCGAGCCTGTGCGCCTGCGAACCAGCAGGGCGTGTTCAGCTCGGCTACCCAGGGCCGGCCCTGTGGGTCGACCATCACGTCGACGCCTGCAAAGCCGATGTCGAGCAACCGGCAGGCGCTGACCGCCGCCGCCTCGACTGCCGAACTGCGCGGCGCCTGCGGCTCGAGCGTTCCGTCCACGTTACTGCGGAAGTCGTGCGGGGCCACTCGCCAGGCCTCGGCCAGCACCGCCTCGCTGCACACAACGTAAACACGCCAGGCGATTTCGTGTGGCACGTACTCGACCATCGTTGCGTTGTCGGGCAGCACTTCGCGCACGGAGACCAGGCTGGCCGGGCTGTCCACGCGCATCACGCCACGGCCTCCCTCGCCTCCGGGCAGGCGCAAAAGCAACGGGAAGCCGCCGAGCGCCGTCGCCGCCACCAGCATCGCAGGCGCATCGAGCGGCGCCGGGCAGACGCTGCGGGGCATGCGCAGACCGGCGGCGTCGAGCTCCTCCGCGGCAGGCTGGCGCGGCGCGCGACCGTGGCCCTGTAGCGAAACCATGCCGGCGCGCCACAACTGCGCGGCCAGCGCATCGGCTGCGGCCTCAGCCGCTGCGACGTAGAGCAGGTCGCCGATGCGCGGGCGCAGCGCGGCCACCGCGTCGTCCGGCGCAACCGCCCGCCAGGCGATCTCGCGTTCGGCGCACGCGGCCCGCAACAGGGTGTTGGTGTCCTCCAGCTGCGGCCGGGTGATGCACCACAGCTGCCGGCGCGCCGGGCGGCGGCCGCGCGTGCCGACACGGCTCATAGACTGGTGCGCAGCCGCCAGATCTCGGGGAACAGCACCACGTCGAGCATGCGCCGCAGGTAGGCGACGCCGCTGGTGCCGCCGGTGCCGCGCTTGAAACCGATCACCCGCTCCACCGTCGTGACATGGCGGAAACGCCAGAGCCTGAAGGCATCCTCGAGGTCGGTCAGCTCCTCGCCCAGCTGGTACAGATCCCAATAAGTCTTCGGGCTGCGGTAGACGACCAGCCAGGCCGCTTCGACCTCGTCGCTGGCCGGATACTGCTGGGTCCAGTCCCGCTCGACATGGCTGGCTGGGATAGCCAACCCGCGCCGCGCCAGCAGGCGCAGCGACTCGTCGTACAGCGAGGGCGCGCGCCAGGCGGCCTCGACATGCGCCAGCAGATCGGGGCGGTGCCCATGCGGCCGCAGCATCGCGGCATTCTTGTTGCCCAGCATGAACTCGATGCAGCGGTACTGCCAGCTCTGGAAACCGCTGCTGCTGGCCAAGTAGGGGCGGATGGCGCTGTATTCTGGCGGCGTCATCGTCGCCAGCACGTCCCAGGCGTGGACGAGCTGCTCCATGATCTTCGAGACCCGCGCCAGCATCTTGAACGCGGCGCCGAGTTCGTCCTGCGCGACGGCGGCGACCGCGGCGCGTAGCTCGTGCAGCATCAGCTTCATCCACAGCTCGCTGGTCTGGTGCTGGATGATGAAGAGCATTTCGTTGTGGTCGGGCGAGCGCGGCTGCTGCGCGCCGAGCACGGCGTCGAGTTGCAGGTAGTCGCCGTAGCTCATCGACTGGGCGAAATCGAGCTGCGCGCCGTGGTGCTCGGCGCCGACCAGCGCCGAGACCAGCGGGTCGGTGGCTTCGGAGGGTGGCAGTGCGCCGTCGTCGTCAGGCGCGCCAGAGAAAGGGCAGCCGCTCATCAACCAGCCCTCAGGTGACGGCCTGGCGGTGGTTGAACTCCGGCCGCTGCCATTCGCCGCTGGCCAGTACCTGGCGCAGGTGCTCGGCGGCGTCCCAGGCGTCGACATGGCGCAGGTACAGCGGCGTGAAGCCGAAGCGCAGCACGTCCGGGGCGCGGAAGTCGCCGATCACGCCGCGCGCGATCAGCGCCTGCACCACCGGGTAGGCCATCTGCGGGTGGGCAAAGCAGACCTGGCTGCCGCGCTCGGCATCGTCGCGCGGCGAGACCAAGGTGAGTTGCGGGCACCCCGCTTCGACCTGGTCGGCGAACAGCCGCGACAGCGCAAGCGACTTGGCGCGCAGCGCCGCCATGCCGCCCAGCGGCTCAGCGGCCAGCAGCGTATCGACGCCGCACTCCAGCGCAGCGACCGAGATCACCGGCGGCGTGCCCACCAGGTAGCGCGCGATGCCGGCGGCCGGCCGGTACGCGGGGGTGAACTCGAAGGGCGCGGCATGTCCGATCCAGCCCGCCAGCGGCTGCCAGAAGCGCTCGACGTGGTCTGGGTGCACCCAGACGAAGGCCGGTGCGCCAGGCCCGCCGTTGAGGTACTTGTAGCCGCAGCCGACGGCGAAATCGGCCTGCGCTCCGTGCAGGTCCACCGGCACTGCGCCGGCCGAATGCGCCAGATCCCAGATCACCAGCGCGCCGGCTTCGTGCGCCTGTCGGCTGAGCGCGGCCATGTCGTGCATGCGGCCGGTGCGGTAGTTGACGTGGGTCAGCATCAACACGGCCACACGGTCGTCCAGCGCGGCGGGCAGGGCCTCTGGGGTGTCGACGAGCTTCAGCTCGAAGCCGCGCTCGCGCGCGAGCGCCTCGGCGATGTAGAGGTCGGTCGGGAAGTTGCTGCGCTCGGAGACGATGACGCGGCGGGCGGACGAATCATCCTGGGCCAGCGTCAGCGCCGCCGACAGCACCTTGAACAGGTTCACCGAGGTCGAGTCGGCCACCACCATCTCGCCCGGCCGCGCGCCCACCAGCCGCGCAATCTTGTCGCCGATGCGCTGGGCCAGCGTCATCCAGCCGGCGCTGTTCCAGCTGCGGATCAGGCCGGTGCCCCATTCCTGCTCGATCACCTGCTGCACGCGCGCCGCAGTGGCGCGCGGCAGCACGCCGAGCGAGTTGCCGTCCAGATAGATCAGGTCGGGTGGCAGCACGAACGCGTCGCGCAGCGGCGCCAGCGGGTCGGCGGCGTCCAGCGCCAGGGCATGCGATCGGGGCAGCGATTGAGTCAGCGGTCGGGCCAGCGGTCGGGCCGGCGGTCGGGCCAGCGGTTGGGTCATGGTCACGACAAGCTCCTGAGCACCGCGCGCACCGGCGACGCGTCGGCGCTCGTCAGTTTCAGCGGCAGCGCGATCAACTCGTAGTCGCCCTCGGGCACCTGGTCCAGCCACAGGTTCTCGAGCACGCGCAGGCCGCGGCGGCGGATCACCTGGTGGCTGGCGAGCAACCTGCTGTCAGCCGGGTCGATGCTGGCGGTGTCGATGCCCACCAGCCGTACGCCCAGATCGGCCAGGCGCTCCACCGTCTCGGGCGCGTAGGCGGCCAGCGTGGGGTCGAAGTGTTGCAGCGGCGCCTCGGCGTAGGTGCGCACCAGCACGCGTGGCGGCATCGCCTGCGCCGCGTGCGCCAGATCCGCCCACTGCACCAGCGGCCCGCAGCCGATGGCGTGGATCACCCGGCAGGTGCCGAGGTAGGGCTCGAGGTCGAGCGCGCCGATGGCGGCACCCTCGTCGTCGTAGTGCAACGGCGCGTCGGCATGCGCGCCGGTGTGCGGCGACAGGCGCAGCGTGCTGACATTGACCGGGCAGCCGGGGCCGATGCGCGCGGACCACTGCAGATCGAAGGCGGTGTCGCCCGGGAACACGGGCGCCCCTGCGGCCACCGGCGGCGAAATGTCCCACAACATGCGCGTGCCCATTCGAGGGATCATAAACGCGCGGGTTGACGGCCGCGGGATGCGGCCGAAGAATCGGCCATGGCCCCGACCCCGCTGACCGCCCACCTCGACACCTTCGCGCGCGAGCATCTGCCGCCCGCGGACCAACTTCCCGAGCTGCTGTTCGAGCTGCCCGGATTGCAACAACTGCCCTTGCGGCTGAACTGCGCCACCGAGTTGCTGACGCGCCGCGTCGCTGCCGGCGACGGCGAGCGGCCCTGTGTGCTCGGTGAAGACCCTGGTGGCGGCCTCATCCGCTGGAGCTACGCCGAGTTGCTTGAGCGCGCCGACCGCATCGCCGGTGTGCTGGTTAACGAACTCGGCCTGGTGCCCGGCAACCGCGTGCTGCTGCGCGGAGCCAACTCGCCGATGCTGGCGGCCTGCTGGTTCGGTGTCGTCAAGGCCGGCGGCATCGCAGTGGGCACGATGCCGCTGCTGCGTGCCGGCGAGCTGACAACCATCGTGCACAAGGCCCACGTCTCGCACGCGCTGTGCGACGCCCGGCTGCTTGACGAGTTGCAGCGCGCACGGCCCGACTGCCCGACGCTGAAGCATCTGTTGACCTTCCAGGGCGGCGAGCTCGAGCAGCGCATGGCGGCCCAGCCCGCGCGCTTCGACGATGTGGACACCGCCGCCGACGACGTCTGCCTGATGGCCTTCACCAGCGGCACCACCGGCGTGCCCAAGGGCACGATGCACTTCCACCGCGACCTGATGGCTTCGCTGCACTGCTGGCCACCGCATGTGCTGAGGGCCGGCGCTGACGACGTGTTCATCGGCAGCCCGCCGCTGGCCTTTACCTTCGGCTGCGGAGGACTGCTGCTGTTTCCGCTGGCCGTCGGCGCCAGCACTGTGCTGCTGGAGAGGGCCACGCCGGACACTTTGCCGGTGGCCATCGCACGCCACCGGGCCACGGTGCTGTTCACTGCGCCCACCTCGTACCGCGCGATGGCCCACGCGATCAGCCAGGGCGCCGCGCATGACCTTGGCAGCCTGCGCAAGTGCGTCAGCGCCGGCGAGGCGCTGCCGGCCGCGACGCGCACGTTGTGGCGCCAGACCACCGGCATCGAGATCATCGACGGCATCGGCTCGACCGAGATGTTCCATATCTTCATCAGCGCAGACGAGGCGCATGCACGCGGCGGCGCTACCGGCTTCGTCGTGCCCGGCTACCGCGCCGTGGTGCTGGACGAGGCGGGGCACGAAGTGCCGCGCGGGCAGGTCGGCCGGCTGGCGGTGAAGGGCCCGACCGGCTGCAAGTACCTGGACGACGAACGCCAGCGCCAGTACGTGCAGGCGGGCTGGAACATGACCGGCGATGCCTACCTGATCGACGAGGACGGGCAGTTCGTCTACCAGGCGCGTACCGACGACATGATCATCTCCGGCGGCTACAACATCGGCGGGCCCGAGGTGGAAGGCGCGCTGCTGCTGCACCCGGCAGTGGCCGAGTGCGGCGTCATCGGCGCTGCGGACGAAGAGCGCGGGCAAGTCGTCAAGGCGATCGTCGTGCTCAAGCCCGGCCACGTCGGCGACGCGGCGATGGCCAAGCTGCTGCAGGACTTCGTCAAGCAGACCATCGCGCCCTACAAGTACCCGCGCGCCGTCGAGTTCCGCGACAGCCTGCCGCGCACCGAAACCGGCAAGCTGCAGCGCTTTCGCCTGCGCCAGGGCGCGTGATGGTCTTCGAGGCGCCCATCACCATTCGCTTTGCCGACTGCGACCCCGCTGGCATCGTCTTCTTCCCGCGCTATGCCGAGATGCTCAACACCTTCGTCGAGGAGTGGTTCGACCGTGCGCTGGGTGTGCCTTATGCCGACTTCATCGCGCAGCGCCGCAACGGCTTGCCCACCGTGCGGCTGGAGTGGGATTTCATGGCCGTGAGCCGCCACGGCGAGACGCTCACCAAGCGGCTGGCGGTCGAGAAACTCGGCCGCAGTTCTCTGGCACTACGCCACGAGTTCATCGGTGCCGACGGCATGTTGCGGCTGCGCGCGCGCCAGGTGCTTGTCTGCACCTCGCTCGAGACGCATCGCCCGCAAGCACTGCCCGACGATGTGCGCGCGGCGATCCTGCCCTACGTCGAGGAAGCTGCCCCATGAAAGTCCTGCAACCCGCCGACTGGACGGCCCCCAAGGGCTACGCCAACGGCGTCGTCGCCCGAGGCCACAGCATCTTTCTGGCCGGCCAGATAGGCTGGAACGCGGCCTGCCAGTTCGACAGCGACGACCTGGTCGAGCAGGTGCGCCAGACGCTGGCCAACGTGCGCGCGCTGCTGGCCGAGGCCGGTGCCGGGCCCGAGCACATCGTGCGCATGACCTGGTACCTCATCGACAAGCGTGAGTACCTGGCGCGCGGGCGCGAAATCGGCCGTGTCTACCGCGAGTTGATCGGCAGCTACACCGTCGCGATGAGCGCGGTGCAGGTGGCCGCGCTGATCGAAGACCGCGCGCAGGTGGAGATCGAGGTGACGGCGGTGCTGCCGGATTGAAGCCCGACTGAAGCCCGGTCGCGGCGCGTCAGCCGATGCGCCCGAGCAGCAGGTACTCCATCAGCGCCTTCTGCACGTGCATGCGGTTCTCGGCCTCGTCCCAGACCACGCTCTGCGGGCCGTCCATCACCTCGGCCGTGACCTCTTCGCCGCGGTGCGCCGGCAGGCAGTGCATGAACAGCGCGTCGGGCTGCGCGGCGGCCATCATGTCGTCGTCCACGCACCAGTCGACGAAGGCCTTGCGGCGCTCTTCGTTCTCGGCCTCGTAGCCCATGCTGGTCCAGACGTCCGTGGTGACCAGGTGCGCGCCGGCGCAGGCCTCGAGCGGGTGGTCGAAGACCTTGTAGCAGTCGCGTCTGCGGATGCCGGCCACGGCCGGATCGATCTCGTAGCCGCCGGGCGTGCTGACATGCACCGTGAAGCCCAGCACCTCGGCCGCCTGCAGCCAGGTGTTGGCCATGTTGTTGCCGTCGCCCACCCAGGCCACCACCTTGCCGGCGATGATGCCGCGGTGTTCGATGAAGGTGAAGATGTCGGCCAGGATCTGGCACGGGTGGTACTCGTTCGTCAGCCCGTTGATCACCGGCACGCGCGAGTGGGCTGCGAAGAGTTCGATCTTGGCCTGCTCGTAGGTGCGGATCATCACCAGATCGACCATGCGGCTGATCACGCGCGCGCTGTCCTCGATCGGCTCGGCGCGGCCGAGTTGGCTGTCGCCAGTGGTCAGGTGCACGACCGAGCCGCCCATCTGGTACATGCCGGCCTCGAAGCTGACGCGCGTGCGCGTGCTGGCCTTCTCGAAGATCATCGCCAGCGTGCGGTCGACCAGCGGCTGGTAGCGCTCGTAGTTCTTGAAGCGCGTCTTGATAGTCTTCGCGCGCTCGAAGACGTAGGCATACTCTTCCGAGCGCAGATCTTTGAACTGCAGATAGTGCTTGATCAGCGCGGGTCCGGGCTTCATCGTGCCTTCAGGGCTGGTCCAGGAACTGCGTGACCAGCGGCACCAGGATGTCGGCGATCTGCATCGCCTCGTCCACGCTCAGGATCAGCGGCGGCACCAGGCGGATCACGCTGTCGGCGGTGACGCTGATCAACAGCCCCGCATCGGCGGCACGCTGCAGCAGCACGCCGCAGGGGCGTTCGAGCTCGATGCCGATCATCAGCCCCTGGCCGCGCACCTCTAGTACGCCGGGCAGAGCGCCGAGTTCGGCCTGCAGGCGCGCCATCAGCGCGCCGCCGACCCGCGCGGCGTTGTCGATCAGTCCGTCCTCGACGATGATGCGCAGCGTCTCAACGCCCGCACGCATGGCCAGCGGGTTGCCGCCGAAGGTGGTGCCGTGGTTGCCCGGACCGAGCACATCCACCGCCTTCGGGCCGCAGACGATGGCCCCGATCGGCACGCCTGAGCCGAGGCCCTTGGCCAGCGGCATCACGTCGGGCTGGATGCCGGCCCACTGGTGGGCAAACCACTTGCCGGTGCGGCCGATGCCGCACTGAACTTCGTCGAGCATGAGCAACCAGTCGTGCTGGTCGCACAAGCGGCGCAGGCCCTGCAGATAGTCGACGCGGCTGGGGTTGATGCCGCCTTCGCCCTGGATCACCTCGAGGAATACGGCGACCACGTCGGGGTTCTCGCGCGCCGCACGCTCGACCGCCGACAGGTCGTTCATCGGCACGCGCACGAAACCTTCGACCAGCGGCCCGAAGCCCTTCTGCACCTTCGGGTTGCCGGTGGCCGACAAGGTGGCGATCGAGCGCCCATGGAAGGCGCGCTCATAGACGATGATCTGCGGCCGCTCGATGCCGCGGTCATGGCCGTACTTGCGCGCGATCTTCAGCGCGCCTTCGTTGGCCTCGAGACCGCTGTTGCAGAAGAAGGCACCTGACAGACCCGAGATTTCGCACAGCGTGGTTGCCAGTTGCTCCTGCAGCGGCACTTCGTAGTAGTTCGAAGTGTGGATTAGCTTGCCGATCTGCTCTTGCAGTGCCGGCACCAGCTTCGGGTGGGCATGGCCCAGAGTGTTGACGGCGATGCCGGCGAGCCCGTCGAGGTACTTTCGGCCCTCTGTATCCCAAACCCAGCAGCCGCGGCCGTGCGACAGCGCAATCGGCAGGCGGCCGTAGGTGTTGAGCACATGCGGCATCGGACGTGCCGGGGTGTGCAGGGCAGGGTTCTCGGGCGCGTTCATCGGCGGGCTCCATGAAATACGGCCGGAACGGGCAAGATTTGCTGCTGCGGCCAAGATCGAATTCTAAAGGGGGCCTCGCTGGCTCCGAAATGATGGCGAGGCCGCTGCATACGGTTGCCATCGTGATCCGCCACCATGTTTGCTGCAACGCAACACTGCCCAGGCACAATCAGCGCCGCTCCCTGGCTCGTCGCAGGGGTCCCTTGCCGCCCGATGCCCAAGCCCCAAGCCCGCGAAGTTTTCATCCTGGGCACTACGCTCGAAGGACGCCCATTTCGCCCCAGCGACTGGGCCGAGCGGCTTGCGGGTGCGCTGTCGAGCTTCCGTCCGGGGGGCCGCGTCGGCGGCCCGGGCGCACATATCGGCTACTCGCCGTACTGTGTGCCCAACGTACTCGACGGCGTGAAGTGCGTGATCGTCAATGAGGCGCTGCGCGGGCTCGAACCGATGGCCTGGGACTTTGTCATGAACTTTGCCCGTGATAACCGGCTGCGCATGATCGAGCCTGACGAGGCCTGAAACGACGAGGGCCTGCTGAGCAGGCCCTCGAGCACGGCGGGCGAGAGGCCGGTCAGGCGGCGGCAGAGGCGGCCAGCGCCTTCACCTTAGCGGCCAGACGGCTCTTGTGGCGGGCGGCCTTGTTCTTGTGGAACAGGCCCTTGCCGGCAATGGAATCGATGGTCGTCTGCGCGGTCTGGAAGAGCTCGGTGGCCTTGCTCTTGTCGCCGGCGACGACCGCCTTCTGCACGTTCTTGACGGCGGTCCGAAAACGTGATCGTAGCGAGGTGTTGTGGGCATTGCGCACCACATCCTGGCGAGCGCGCTTAAGCCCTGATGCCAGGCGGACGGTCTTCTTCTTGGCTTTGGACGAGGTGGCCATGTTCTAGGTGAAGTGTTGCAAGTGCAAAGACCGTCGAGTGTAGCACTGCACGCTAGTTACAATGCCAGCGACTGCATGAACCTGCTCAAGTCCGCGTCCTTTGTCTCCCTGCTGACGCTGGCCTCCCGGGTCACGGGTCTAGTGCGCGAGCAGCTCATCGCCGCCGCCTTCGGCGCCAGCGCCGCCACCGACGCCTTCAACGTCGCCTTTCGCATCCCCAACCTGTTCCGGCGGCTGTTCGCCGAGGGCGCCTTCTCGCAGGCCTTCGTGCCCGTGCTGGCAGGCATGCGCGAGGCCGAGGGCGACGAGGCCACGCGGCGACTGATCGACGCCGTGGCCACCGTGCTGACGTGGGTGCTGATCGCTGTCTGCGTGATCGGCGTGGTCGCCGCGCCGCTGCTGGTCTGGCTGATGGGTTCGGGGCTGGAGCGCCGCGACCTTGCGGTAACGCTGACGCGCTGGATGTTTCCGTACATCGGTTTCATGTCGCTGGTCGCGCTGTCCTCGGGGATCCTCAACACCTGGCGGCGCTTCGCGGTGCCGGCTGCCACCCCGGTGCTGCTGAACCTGTCGGTTGTCGCCGCTGCGCTGTGGGGCGCGCCGGCGTTTGCGCGCTGGGGGCTTGAGCCGATCCTGGCGCTGGCCGGCGGCGTCATGCTGGGTGGCGTGCTGCAACTGGCAGTGCAGTTGCCCGCACTGGCCCGCGCCGGCGCTTTGCCACGCATCGGCGTCGGCCTCGGCAGGGTTCGTGACGCCTGGCGGAATCCGGGCGTCTCGCGTGTGCTGGGCCAGATGGCTCCGGCGCTGCTGGGCGTTTCGGTGGCGCAGATCTCGCTGGTGATCAATACGCAGATCGCGTCGCACGTGGGCGTGGGCGCGGTGTCCTGGCTGACCTATGCCGACCGGCTGATGGAGTTCCCGACCGCCTTGCTCGGCGTGGCGATCAGCGTGGTGCTGCTGCCGCAACTGTCGGCGGCCAGCGCACGCGCCGATGCCGCGGCCTTCACCGGCATGCTCGACTGGGGGCTTCGGCTGGTGGTGCTTCTGGCGCTGCCCTGCGCAGTGGCGCTGCTGGTCTTCCCGACCGCGTTGATCGCGGTGCTCTTCCACTACGGCGCCTTCCAGGCGCGCGACGTGCAGATGACCGTGCACGCGCTGATGGGCTATGGCGTCGGGCTGCTCGGACTGATCGCCATCAAGGTGCTGGCCCCTGGCTTCTATGCCCAGCAGGATGTGCGCACGCCGATGAAGGTGGGCATTGCCGCCCTGGTGTTCACGCAGCTGATGAACCTGGTGCTGGTGCCGCGGCTGGGCCACGCCGGGCTGGCGCTGTCGATCGGCCTGGCGGCGCTGTTCAACGCCCTGGCGCTTCTGTGGCTCTTGCGCCGGCGCGGCAGCTACCGGCCGGCACCGGGCTGGGCCGGCTTTCTGGGCCGCGTGCTGCTGGCCTCGGCGCTGCTGGGCGCGGCGCTGGCCTGGGCTGCATGGCGCATCGACTGGATCGGCCTGCAGTCCAGCTGGGGCCAGCGCGCCGGCCTGATGGCGCTGGTGCTCAGTGGCGTGGCGCTGCTTTACTTCGGTGTGCTGCGCCTGACCGGGCTCGAGCTGCGACAGTTCGTGCGCCGGGCCTGACCTACACTGAAGCCGATGTTCTTGCGTCCCGTCACTGCCGCAGCGCCATGATCGAGCGCTTGCGTTTCGCCGCCCCGACGGTGCTCGAGTACTTCGCGTCCCTGGTGGCAGAAGATGCCAGCCTGTCGGTCTTGGAAGCGGCCGCCGCGGTGGGGCAGGACGAGTATCCGCAGCTCGACACCCAGGCGGTTCTGGCGCAGATCGACGCATTGGCTGACACGCTGGTGCGACGCATGCCCGATGACGCCGCGCCGCTGCATCGCGTGCGGCTGCTCAACCGCTACTTCTTCGAAGAACTGGGTTTCGCCGGCAACGTGAACGATTTCTACGACCCGCGCAACAGCTACCTGTCGCACGTGCTGGCCACCCGACGTGGCATCCCGCTGACGCTGGCGCTGCTGTATGTCGAGCTGGCCAACCAGTGCGGATTGAGTGCCGCGGGGGTGTCTTTCCCCGGGCACTTCCTGGTCAAGCTGCGTTTGGCGCGCGGTGAGGTGGTGATCGACCCCTTTACGGGCGAATCGATGTCGCGTGAAGAGCTCACCGAGCGTCTCGCGCCGTACCGTCGGCAGCGTGGCCTGGTCGGCGGCTTCGACGCGCCGCTGGGCCTGTTCCTGCAGGCCGCTTCGCCGCGCGCGATCCTGGCGCGCCTGTTGCACAACCTGAAAGAGATCTTCCGCAGCGGCGACGACTGGCCGCGGCTGCTGGCAGTGCAGCAGCGGCTGGTGGTGCTGCTGCCCGATGCGCCCGAGGAGCAGCGTGACCGCGGCCTGGTGCAGGCCGAACTCGGACGCCACGACCTGGCCGCCGACGACATCAGTGCCTATCTCAGCGCGCGCCCGGATGCCGCCGATGCGGCCGCGCTGCGCCGTCAGGTCATGGCCTGGCGCCGCGCTGGTCGGCCGCGGCTGCACTGATGCTGCGATGAGACCGCGATGAGACCGCGATGAGACAGCGATGAGACAGCGGCCCCTGGCTCTCGCCCCGGCCACGCTGCCCACCTTCGAGGGTTTTGTCGCCGGTGACAATACCGCCGCGCTGCTGCATCTGCATTCGCTGCCGGCACGTGGCGCGCCTCCCGTCTACCTGTGGGGCCCGGCGGGCTGTGGCAAGACGCACCTGCTGCGCGCCGCGGTGCACGCGCGGCAGCAGGCCGGACAGCGTGCGGGCGCATTCGACGCCAAGTCCGCGCCGCCCTGGGAGCCTGCTCAGGACTGGGCCCTGGCGGTGATCGACGACTGCGATCTTCTGGACCCCGCGCGCCAGCAGGCGGCCTTTGCGCTGTTCGTCGAGGCGCAGACGCTGGGCCTGCCGATCGTCGCCGCCGGCCGGCTGCCGCCGGTGGATCTGCCGCTGCGCGAAGACCTGCGCACCCGGCTGGCCTGGGGCCATGTCTTTGCTTTGCAGCCGCTGGGCGACGCCCAGACACGCGCCGCGCTGCGCCGAGAAGCCGATCGCCGCGGCATCCTGCTCTCCGACGAGGTGATGGCTTATCTGATGACGCATTTCGACCGTGACCTGGGCCACCTGATGGTGTTGCTCAACCGCCTGGACGACTACGCGCTGGCCGAGCACCGGCTGGTTACCGTGCCACTGCTCAAGCGCATGCTGGTCGAAGAGGCGGCACCGTGAATCTGGCCCTGTTCGATCTCGACGGCACCCTGCTTCAAGGCGATTCGGACCACGCTTTCGGCGAGTTCCTGATCGGCCTGGGCTGGGCCGACGCCACGCGGCATCGCCAGGGCAACGATGCTTTCTATGCCGACTACCTTGCCGGGAAGTTGGACATCCATGCCTACACGGCCTTCTCCACCGCGCCCTGGCGCGATCGTCCGCCCGACGAACTGCGCGAGGTGATGGCGCGCTTTCTGCATGAGGTGGCGGGCCCGGCGTTGCCGCCGCGTGCGCATGAACTGGTGCAGCGGCATCGTGAGGCGGGCGATGTGCTGGCCGTCGTCACCGCGACCAACGACTTCATCACGCGCCCGATCGCCGCGCTGCTGGGCGTGCCGACGCTGATCGCCACCGATCTTGCGCGCGATGCGCACGACCGCGTCAGCGGCGCGATTGCCGGCGTGCCGGCCTACCGCGAAGGCAAGGTGCACCGCGTCAACGACTGGCTGGCTGCGCAGGGCCTCACACTCGGCGACTTCGGCCGCGTCACGTTCTACAGCGACTCGATCAACGACCTGCCGCTGCTGGAGACCGTCAGCCATCCGGTGGCCACCAACCCGGGCGCCGCGCTTCAGGCCATTGCCGAGCAGCGCGGCTGGCCCATCCTGAGGCTCTTCGAATGATCCGCAAGTTCATTGACCGCCTGCTCGGCAAACCCGTGGCGGCCGCGCCGCCCGTGGCCGCGCCGCCAGAGGTGCCGCTGGGCCAGCGGGTTGAAGTGACGGTCGCCGAGCATGGCATCGACCCCGCGCTGCTCGACGACAACGCGGTGCGCGTGGTGCGCACGCTGCGCGAGGCCGGGCACGAAGCCTATGTGGTGGGCGGGGCAGTGCGCGACCTGCTGGTCGGGCGGCGGCCGAAGGATTTCGACGTTGCCACAGACGCCACGCCGGAGCAGGTCAAGTCGCTGTTTCGTCGCGCCTTCATCATCGGACGGCGCTTTCGCATCGTGCACGTGGTCTTCGGTCGCGGCCGCGAGCATGAGGTGATCGAGGTCTCCACCTTCCGCGCGCTGGTCGAGCCCGAAGCCGCCGACGCGGTGGCCGGCAACGAGAAGACCTCAAAGCAAGAACTCGCCGGCCGCGCCCATGCGGTGGACGCCAGCGGCCGAGTGCTGCGCGACAACGTCTGGGGCCCGCAGATCGAGGATGCTGCCCGGCGCGACTTCACCGTCAACGCGATGTACTACGAGCCGCTGTCGCAGACCCTGGTCGATTACCACGGCGGCCTTGCCGACGTGCGCGCGCGCCTGCTGCGCATGATCGGCGAGCCCGAGGCGCGCTACCGCGAAGACCCGGTGCGCATCCTGCGCGCGGTGCGCTTTGCCGCCAAGCTCGGCTTCACGATCGATCCGGCCAGCGAGTCGCCGATCCGGCCGATGAGCGCGCTGCTGGCCAATGTGCCTGTCTCCCGGTTGTTCGACGAGATGGTCAAGCTGCTGCAGACCGGGCACGCGCTGGCCAGCATCGCCGAACTGCGCCGCCACGGTCTGGACCGCGCGGCCTTCCCGGTGCTGGAGGCCGCGCTGTCAGGCGTGCCTGCAGGCCGCGAGACCTTCGTGCGCCTGGCGCTGCAGGACACCGATCGCCGCGTCGCCGAGGGCCGCGCGGTGGCGCCGAACTTCACCCTGGCCTGCCTGCTGTGGCACGACGTGCTCGGCCGCTGGACCGCGCTGCGTGCCGCCGGCGAGTCGTTGGTGCCGGCGTTGCAGCAGGCCATCGACGCGGCCTTCGATGCGCGCATCGGCGACATCTCCGGCCGCGGCAAGCTGGCCGCCGACATGCGCGAGATCTGGATGATGCAGCCTCGCTTCGAGCGGCGCACGCCGAGCACGGCGCGCTCGCTGGTCGAGCAGCCGCGGTTTCGCGCCGGGTGGGACTTCCTGCGCCTGCGCGCTGACGCCGGCGAGGCGCCGACTGAACTGGCCGATTGGTGGGAGGACTTCCACCTGGGCGACGAGGACGAGCGTGAGGCTCTGCTGCAGGATCTGAAGCCGGTCCCCAAGGTGCGGCGGGTCAGCGCACGCGAAGCCGCGGGCACCGTGCCGCAGGCCGGGCCGGCGCCGCTGGACGCGGGTGCCGGCAGCGGGAATGCTGAGGCCGTGGCCGTCGAGGACGTGGTGCCCGGAGATGAGGAGCCGGGCGACGACCCAGCCGCGGGCCCGCGCAAGCGCCGTCGGCGGCGCCGACGTGGCGCGCGCAGCGACGGCGGTGCGGCCTCCGGTGGCGGCACCGAAGGTGATGGAGACGCAGGCCCGCCGGCGTGATGCCCGCTGCGGCGGGACCTGCAGAGCGCGCCTGAATTCAGCTGCCGGCGGCGCGCTCGGCCTCCAACTGCCATTCGAAGAAGCGCTGCCCGCTGTAGGCGATGGTGCCCATGAACACCGCTCCGCCCACCAGCAGCGCCAGGATCACGCCGAGCACGGGCGCCCAGGCCGTGGCGCTGACGGGCTGTCCGGGGTTGAAGCGAGCGTCCCACTTCTCGTCGGGCGTCAGGCCATAGACGATGGCGCCAAGCATCGCCGCCGAGATACTCAGACCCAGCAGCGGGATCAGCGCCCAGGCCAGGTGATCGTCCTGGCCGAAGTCGAACACCCGCTGCACGCCCAGCAGCCCGGCCAGCGTGGGCAGCGGAAACAGCCAGCCCAGCGGGTCGCGCAGACCGTGCAGGTAGAAGCGGTGCAGGCCCAGCGTGCCGCTGACCACCGCCAGCCAGGTGGCGAGCGTCTTCGAGCGGTAGTGCAGCGTCTGGCCGGCCCGCGGCAGCGTCATGCCGGCGCGCCGCTGTCGCCCGGGCCGAGCGCGCGCTGCATCAGCACCACGTCAAGCCAGCGGTCGAACTTCCAGCCGGCCGACTTCAGCACGCCGGCCGGCGAGAAGCCCAGCGCCCGGTGCACCCCGACCGAGCCTGCGTTCTGGGCGTCGCCGATCACCGCCAGCATCTGCCGAGCACCGGCGGCCTCGCAGCGGGTGAGCAACTCGGCCAGCAGCAGCCGGCCCAGGCCGCGGCCTGCCGCATCGGGATGCAGGTAGATCGAGTCCTCGACGCAGAAGCGATAGGCCAGCCGCGGGCGAAAGTGATTGGCGTAGGCGTAGCCCAGCACCTCGCCGTCGTGCTCGGCCACCAGCCAGGGCAGGCCCTTGCTCACCACGTCTTCGCGTCGGCGCGCCATCTCGGTGTCGCCTGGCGGTTCGGTCTCGAAGGTGCCGGTGCCGTGCAGCACGTGGTGGCTGTAGATCACGCTGATCGCCGCCAGGTCTTCGGCGGTCGAGGGACGGATGAGCAGGGCGTTCATCGGCGGGGCGGGGCGGTTCGGTGGTGGAGGGTTGAGCGCGCGAACGGCGTAGGGCAACCAGTCAGTTTATAATGCGTGGTTCCCGGCGACCCGATGCTGCCGCTGTCCCGCTGCCTGCGTGCAGCCCATGGGCCGGCTGCACGTAGGCAGCGCCTCCCCCCGACAAGCCGACCTGCACCTGCAGGGCCCGGCTGCAAGACACAAGGACTCTCCGCAATGGTCGTGATCCGGCTGGCCCGTGGCGGCGCCAAGAAGCGCCCGTTTTACAACATCGTCGTCGCCGACAGGCGCGAGCGCCGCGACGGGCGTTTCATTGAGCGCGTCGGGTTCTACAACCCGATGGCGGCTGGTGGTGAGCAGCCGCTGCGCCTGGCGCTTGACCGCGTCGGTTACTGGGCCGGCGTGGGCGCGCAGTTGTCGCCGAAGGTCTCGCGCCTGGTCGAGCAGGCCAAGGCCGCCGGCTGAGTTCCACGCTGGCCGCCCGGGTGGACGCTGGCGCCGAAGACGCGCTGCCGGCCGACGCCGTCGAGGTGGCCCGCGTGATGGGCGCCTGGGGCATCAAGGGCGCGATCCGCGTAAAGCCCTATGCGGCCAACGTCCAGGCGCTGTTTTCTTCGCGCCGCTGGTTCCTTCAGCCGCCAGAGGGCCTGCGCCCGGGGCAGCCGATGCCCGGGCTGCTGCGCATCACGCAGGCGCGTGAGCAAGGCGACTCGGTGGTGGCCACCGCGCAGGAGTTGCCCGATCGCACCGCGGCCGAGGCGCTGCGCGGCGCCCGTGTGCTGATCTCCCGCGCCAGCTTCCCGACCCCCGGCGAGGGGGAGTTCTACTGGATCGACCTGATCGGCCTGGCGGTCACCACCCGCGAAGGCGTGGCGCTGGGCACGGTGGCCGGCCTCATCGAGACCGGGCCGCATTGCGTGCTGCGCATCGAAGGCCGGGTCGACGGGGCCGTGCGCGAGACGCTGGTGCCCTTCGTCGAGGCCTATGTCGACCGCGTGGACCTGCCTGGGCGCACCATCCACGTCGACTGGGATCCGCAGGACTGACCCGGCGCCCACGGAAGGCCCGCCCAAGCCGCGCTGCATGCGATTCGACATCCTGACGCTGTTCCCCGAGTTGTTCGCGCCGCACCTGGCGCTGGGCATCACGCGGCGCGCTTATTCCGGCGGCGCCATCGACGTTCGGTTGTGGCCGCTGCGTGATTTCGCCACCGATGCCTATCGCCGCGTCGACGACCGCCCGTACGGCGGCGGCCCGGGGATGGTGTTGCTGGCCGCGCCGCTGCTGGCAGGGCTGGCCGCGGTGCGGGCGGACCGCGGCGCGGCCTTCGTCGAGACCGCCAGCGCTCCGCTGCCGGTGGTGCACTTCACGCCCTCCGGGCGCCGGCTCGACCAGGCGCTGGTGCAGCAGTTCGCCGCCGGTCCGGGTGCGGTGCTGATCTGCGGGCGCTACGAAGGGGTCGACCAGCGGGTCATCGAACTCGAGGTCACGCACGAGATCAGCCTGGGCGACTTCGTACTGTCCGGCGGCGAGTTGCCCGCGCTGGCGCTGCTGGACTCAGTGGCCCGCTTGCAGCAGGGCGTGCTCGCCGCGCCCTCGCACGAGCAGGACAGTTTTTCCGACGGCCTGCTCGAAGGCCCGCACTACAGCCGCCCCGAGCAGCTGCATCACGCCGACAGCCGACTGGACGTGCCGCCCGTGCTGCTGTCGGGCCACCACGCCGACGTGGCGCGCTGGCGACGCGAACGCTCCCTGGAGATCACGGCGCGCCGACGCCCCGATCTGATCGTCGGTGCACGCGCGGCAGACCGCCTAAGCGCTGCTGACGAACGGTTCATTGCCGGCCTCAAGCTATAATCTAGGGTTTTTCCGATCCTCTGCAAGGCCATGGGCAGCGCGACCTGATTCGCGCCGCCCGGCAGAGCCCCCGCGGGCCTGTCCATCCATCCGAAATGCCGGCACGATCGTCCTGGAGAACCCTTTGGACCTCATCGCTACCCTAGAGCAGGAAGAGATCACTCGCCTGAACAAGACGATCCCGCCTTTCGCCCCCGGCGACACCGTGATCGTCAGCGTCAACGTGGTTGAAGGCACACGCAAGCGCGTGCAGGCGTACGAAGGCGTCGTCATCGCCAAGCGCAACCGCAGCCTGAATAGCAGCTTCATCGTGCGCAAGATCTCCAGCGGCGAAGGCGTCGAGCGCACCTTCCAGCTGTACAGCCCGCTGATCGCCGGCATCGAGGTCAAGCGCCGCGGTGATGTGCGCCGCGCGAAGCTGTACTACCTGCGCCAACGCAGCGGCAAGTCGGCGCGCATCAAGGAAAAGCTGGCCTGAGTGCCGGGCGGGATGCGATGAAGACGCTGCCCCGCATCCTCGACCCGCACGCCGTGCCCGTCGAGGGCACCGACGCGCATCTCGAACCCATCTCCAGTGCCCGGCTTACGCCGGCCGCGCTGCGCGCACGCTTTGCGCAGGCAGGATCGTGGCAACCCGACCTGATTGGCGACGGCAGCCGCTTCGGCGCGCGCCAGCCTTCTCGTGCGGCCGTGCTGGTGGCGCTGGTCGAGCGCGAAGACGGCCTCGGCGTGCTGCTGACGCGGCGCACCGATCATCTGCGTGATCACGCCGGGCAGGTCAGCTTTCCCGGCGGGCGCAGCGAGCCGTACGACGCCGATGCTGCCGCCACCGCGCTGCGTGAGGCCGAGGAAGAAGTGGGCCTGCCCCGCGCGCAGGTCGAGGTCATCGGCCTGCTGCCCGACTACACCACCATCACCTCGTTCATCGTCACGCCGGTGGTGGCCCTGGTGCGCCCGCCTCTCACGCTGGCGCTGGATGCCTTCGAAGTGGCCGAAGCCTTCGAGGTGCCGCTGGGCTGGCTGATGACGCCGGCCCACCATCGGCATCATGTGTTCGAGCACGAAGGCGAGCGCCGCCGCTTTCTGTCCATGCCCTGGCGCTTGAGCGGCGCTGACGGCGCCTTGCGCGAGCATTTCATCTGGGGCGCCACCGCGGCGATGCTTCGCAACCTTTACGGCTTTCTGCGCGCTGCCTGAGCCGGGGCCTGCGAGGGCTCGCTGGCGATCTCGCTGGCTATCATCGCGCCAATGAGCTTCTTCGCTGTCCTGCTGGCCTTGCTGCTCGAGCAGCTCAAGCCGCTGCCGCGCGACGGCGCGCCACAGCGCGCGCTGACGGCCTGGGTGCGCTGGACCGGGCGCAACCTGGACGCCGGCCGTGCGCACCATGCGTGGATTGTCTGGACCGTGTCGGTGGCGGTGCCGGCGCTGCTGGTCTGCGTGGTATGGCTGCTGGTGCATGAGTTCAGCCTGCTGCTGGCGCTGGTGCTGGATGTGCTGCTGCTCTATCTGACCCTGGGCTTTCGCCAGTTCAGCCACTTCTTCACCGACCTGCGCGATGCGCTGGAGCGTGGCGACGAACTGACGGCGCGCCGGCTGCTGGCCGAGTGGCGCCGTGTCGACGCCAGTGAACTGCCGCGGCCTGAACTGCTGCGCCAGGTGATCGAGCATGCGCTGCTGGCCGCGCATCGCCATGTGTTCGGCGTGTTCTTCTGGTTCGTCGTCTTCTCGGCCCTGGGCCTGGGGCCGCTGGGTGCCGTGTTCTACCGGCTGGCCGAATTTGTCGCCCGCGACGGCGCGTCGGCACTGCAGCAGCCCGACGCGCCGGTCAACGAAACGCTGCGCGAGCTGGCGGGCCGCATGTTCAGCCTGGTCGACCATGTGCCGGCGCGGCTGACGGCTTTCGGCTTCGCGGTGGTCGGCAATTTCGAGGAGGCGGTGGCCGGCTGGCGGCGCGACGCCGCCCTGTGGCCGCAGCCCAACGAGGGCATCATCCTGGCCGCCGCCGCGGGCGCGGTGGGCGTGCAACTCGGCGGCCAGGCGGCGCCGGGTTCGGCCGGCGCAACGGGCGGGCTGCCGCCGCAGCTGGGCCATCTGCAGAGCGTGGTCGGCCTGGTCTGGCGCTCGGTGGTGCTGTGGATGCTGCTGGTGGCGTTGCTGTCGCTGGCCAATATCGTCGGCTGACCGCCGCGCTGACCGCTGCGCTCACCAGCGCGTGCGCGAGAGTTCCTCGTGGATCTCGCCGTACAGCCGCCAGCGGCTGGCGGCGATCTCGCCGCGCTCCAGCGCCGCACGCAGCGAACAGCCCGGCTCCTGCCGGTGTGTGCAGTTGCTGAAGCGGCAGCCGCCCAGGTGCACCCGCAGATCCGGCATCAGCGGGGCCAGCGCGGTGGCTTCGATCTGCCGCAGGCCGAACTCCTGGAAGCCCGGCGAGTCGATCAGTGCCGCGCTGCGCGTGTCGTCCAGCCAGTACAGCCGTGTCGCCGTGGTGGTGTGGCGGCCGGCCTGCAGCGCCTGCGAGATTTCGCCCACCAGCGCCGCGGCCTTGGGCACCAGCAGATTGATCAGCGTGCTCTTGCCGCTGCCGCTGGGCCCGAGCACCAGCGTCCTGCGCCCCGCCAGCGTGGCCGCCAACCGCTGCGTGGCGGCAGCAGTCTCGGTCTTCAGCGCCAGTTCGATCACTGGTACGCCCATCGCAGCGTAGGGCGCCAGTCGCGCACGCGCCGCCGCCGCCGCAGGCAGGTCGGTCTTGTTCAGCCCGATCAGCGCAGGGATTCCGGCCGATTCGGCGGCCACCAGGGCGCGCGCCAGTTGCGACTCGCCGAACATCGGCTCGCCGGCCACCAGCACCAGCAACTGGTCGAGATTGGCGGCGAAGGACTTGGTGCGCCACTCGTCCTGGCGAAACAGCAGGTTGCGCCGGGGCTCGATCCGCTCGACCACACCCTCGTCGCCGCTGGGCTGCCAGCTGACCTGATCGCCGACGACCATGTCGCTTTTCTTGCCGCGGGCGTGGCAACGCAGGCGTTGCCCGTCAGGCGACTCGACCATCGCATGGCGCCCGTGAGCCGCCACCACCAGGCCGCTGCGCAGCGCGGGCTCAGCGGAGGCCGGCAGCTGCGGGCGGGTACTCAAGACTTCTCAGGCCAGCAGCGCATCGGCGCGCGCGGCGCAGATGAAGTCATTGAGCGAGATACCGCCCACCGAATGGGTGTTCCAACGCACGGTGCAACGGTTGTAGCCGAGCAGCAGGTCGGGGTGGTGGTCTTCGCGGTGGGCAATCCAGGCCAGTGCGTTGACGAAGGCCATCGTCTGGTGGAAGTCGGCAAAGTCGAAGCGCTTCTGGATTGCGCCGTCTACCAGCGTCCAGCCTTGCACCATTTCCATGTGCGCGCTGATGGCTGTGCCGTCCATCGCCGCGTGCCCTTCGAGCGGTTGGCAATGCTGGTCCTTCAAGGCGGAGGTGGCGTTCATCGGGGCTCTTTGGGTGGCTGGGCTGATGGGTGGGCGGGAGCGATGGTCATGTCATTGCGCGGGCTGGGGCAGCGCCGCCAGCCGCTCAGCCGCCGGCGGGTGCGAGTAATAGAAGCGTGCATACAGCGGATCCGGCGTCAGCGTGCTGGCATTGTCTTCGTGCAGCTTGATCAGCGCGCTGGCCAGTGCGCCACCGTCGGCCTGCGAGGTGGCGTAGGCGTCGGCCTCGAACTCGTGGCGGCGCGACAGCATCGCCATCAGCGGCGACAGGAACACGGCAAAAGGCGGCAGCGCGAGCAAGAACAGCAGCAGCGCCAGCGCGTCGTTGGGCGCCGCCAGGTTGAGGGCCACGCCGAGGCCGGCATAGAAGCCGCTTTGACCGGCCAGCCAGCCCAGCAGCGCCAGCGCGCCCAGGCTGACGGCAAAGATCATCACCATGCGCTTTTGCACGTGGCGGCGGCTGAAGTGGCCGAGTTCATGCGCCAGCACGGCCTCTACCTCGGGCGGCGTCAGCCGCTGCAGCAGCGTATCGAAGAAGACGACGCGCTTGGAGGAGCCCAGGCCGGTGAAGTAGGCGTTGCCGTGCGCCGAGCGGCGGCTGCCGTCCATCACGAACAGGCCCTTGGCGGCGAAGCCGCAGCGCTTCATCAGCGCCTGCACGCGCTGGCGCAGCGCCTCGTCGGCCAGCGGCGTGAACTTGTTGAACAACGGCGCGATCAGCGTCGGGTACAGCACCAGCAGCACCAGATTGAAGCCGACCCAGGCGCCCCAGGCCCACAGCCACCACAGACCGCCCGAGGCGCCCATGATCCACAGCACCAGCGCGGCCAGCGGGCCGCCCACCAGGACGGTCAGCGCGGCGCCTTTGGCCAGGTCGGCGAAGAACAGCCCCGGCGTCATCCGGTTGAAGCCGAAGCGCTGCTCGATGCGAAAGGTGGATACCCACTCGAAGGGCAGGTCGAGCAGCGCGCTGATCAGGGCGAAGGCGCCGAGCAGCGCCAGCTGGTAGCCCAGCAGGCCCCATTGCGGCAGCAGCGCGTCGCGCAGTGTGGCGTTGAGCAGGTCCAGCCCGCCCAGCAGTGTCCAGCCCAACAGCACCGCGCTGCCGAAGGCCATCGACAACAGGCCCAGACGGCCGCGGGCCAGCGTGTAGTCGGCGGCGCGGCGGTGGGCCTCCAGGCTGACATGTGCGGCGAAGGCCGCCGGTACGCGGTCGCGGTGGGCCGCCACATGGCGCATCTGCCGCGTCGCCAGCCACAGGCGCAGCGCCAGCGAGGCCAGCAGCGCAACGGCGAAGACAATCGTGACGGTCCAGGGATGCATCGGGGCCGGAGTGTAGGCTTGGGCCAGAATCCTCGTCCCAGTCCAATGCGGATCGCCCCATGCCCGAACCGACGCCGATCGCCAGCCTGAGCCCGAGTGAGCACAACCTGATCTGGATCGATCTGGAGATGACCGGGCTGGTGCCCGAACGCGACCGCGTGATCGAGATTGCGGTGGTGGTCACCGACCCGCAGGTGACGATCCGCGTCGAGGGCCCAGTGCTTGCGCTGCACCAGAGCGACGCCGTGCTCGATGGCATGGACAACTGGAACAGGGGCACGCACGGCAAGAGCGGGCTGACCGAACGCGTACGCGCCTCGACCATCGACGAAGCCGCCGCTGCCGCGCAGGTGATCGAATTCCTGCAGCGCCATGTGCCGCGCGGCAAGAGCCCGATGTGCGGCAACTCGGTCTGCCAGGACCGGCGCTTTCTGGCCATCCACATGCCGGCGCTGGAAGCCTTTTTTCACTACCGCAACCTGGACGTCAGCACGCTGAAGGAGTTGGCGCGGCGCTGGGCGCCTGCCGTGCTCGACGGATTCAAGAAAGCACAGGCACACACTGCACTGGCAGACATCCACGAGAGCATCGACGAGCTGCTGCACTATCGGCAGCACCTGCTGCGCGTCTGAGCACCGACGCCGCCAACCCGCCTCGCCACATCGCCCCGCCACCGGACCCCGACCGCCGTGAGTTCGCTGCGCCGCCGCTTCGTCTGGTCCTCGGTGACGGTGTTCACGGGGCTGTCCGCGGCGATGCTGCTGGCGGTGAATGTGATGACGGGCCCGGCGCTCGACGATCTCGTCAGTCGCGCAGCGGCCCGCAACGAGGCGCTGCTGAGCGCCGCGCTGGCGCCGCTGGCGGCGTCGCGCAACCTGGCCGAAGGCCAGGATCTGGTAGCGCGGCTGGTGAACGACGGTCACTTCGTCTACGTCCAGGTCGACGATGCGGCGGGGCGCAGCTGGGCGCGTGCCGGGCCCGAGCCGGCCCCCGGCGGCGCCGGGGCGGTCACACCCGACAACGGCCATGTGCGTCGCGCCGACGGCGCCTATCACGGCGGTGGCACGCTGATGCTCGACGGCCGCCGCTTCGGCAGCTTCCGCTTCGGCTTCACCGACGAGCCGGTTCGACGCGCCGAGCGCGGCGTGCTTGCCGGTCTTCTCGCCATCGGTCTGTTCGGTCTGCTGGTCGCGTCGATGGTGCAGGTGTTGCTGGCGCGACGCCTGACGCGCGGCCTGCAGGAGCTGGCGGTGGGCGCAGACCGCGTCGCCGGTGGCGAGCAGGGGGTGCAGATCGCGCCGCTCGGCGACGACGAGATCGGCCGTCTCGCGGGGTCGTTCAACCGCATGTCGGCAGCCTTGGCGCAGCGCGTCTCGGCGCTCGAGCACAGCGAGCTGCGTCAGCGCCAGTTGGTCGAGGCGGTCGCCGTCGGCGTCGTTTTCCAGGATCGCAATGACCGCGTGCTCGAGTGCAACGAGGCGGCCGCGCGCATCCTCGGCTTGACGCGTGAGCAACTGCTCGGCCTGGATTCGTTGGACCCGCGCTGGCGTGCCGTCAAGCCCGATGGCACGTCCTTCGACTTCTCTCAGCATCCGTCGATGGTCGCGCTGCGCAGCGGCGAGCCGGTGTTCGGCGTGCTGTTGGGTGTCGACCGCCCCGATGGCACGCGCGCCTGGCTGTCGATCAATGCGCAGCCGCTGCGCGCCGCCGCGGGCGCCGAGCCGCACGGCGCGGTGACCTCGTTCGCGGACGTCAGCGTGCTGATCGAAGCCGAGCGCACGCTGCTGCAGGCCAACGAAGAACTGGAGCGCCGCGTGGCCGAGCGCACCGCGCAACTCGCGGCCTCGCGCGACACCGCCGAGAGCGCCAACCGGGCCAAGACCGAATTCCTCTCGCGCATGAGCCACGAGCTGCGCACGCCGCTGAACGCGATCCTCGGCTTCGCGCAGGTGCTGCGCCTGCAGCTGGGACCGGCCGGCACAGTGGATGAGCAGCTCGCGCACATCGAGACCGCCGGCTGGCACCTGCTGGATCTGATCAACGAAGTGCTCGATCTCTCGCGCATCGAGGCGGGCGCGATGTCGGTCTCGGTGGATGCAGTGCCGCTGGCGCCGCTGTTCGAAGAGGCCGTGCGGTTGGTCGACGGAATGGCCCGCAGCGCGCGTGTCCAGATGAAGCTTCAGCCGCTGCCGGCGCAGCTGGTGGTGCAGGCCGACCGCACGCGACTGCTGCAGGTGCTGGTCAACCTGCTGTCCAACGCCAGCAAGTACAACCGCCCGGGCGGCCTGGTCGGGCTGGCCGCGTTCGTGCAGGATGAGCAGGTGCTGATCGAGGTCAGCGACACCGGTGCTGGCCTGGACGCCGCGCAGATCGACGCGCTGTACCAGCCCTTCAACCGACTGGGGGCCGAGCGTGGCCCGGTCGAGGGCACCGGCATTGGCCTGGTCATCACCAAGCGCCTGGTCGAGCTGATGCAGGGCTCCCTCGAGGTGCGCTCGACACTTGGCGGCGGCACGACCTTCGGTGTGCGGCTTCGGCTGCTTCTGCCGCTTCTGCCGCTTCCCCGGCCGGCGGCCCCGGCGATCTAGCCCGACATCGGCATCGAACAGGTCTGCACCAGGCCGCTGGAAGTGGCACATTTCCTGACATGGATCGATACCTCGCCGTTGCGGCTAAACCCCTGAGCCTCGGGGCGACGCGCCGCGAGCTCGTGGCGGCCGGCCTGTTCGCGCTGCTGTGGCCTGCGCTCGGTGCCGCGCAACCGGCCCCGGCCCCGACGACCAGCAGCGGCGCCAGGCCCGTGTTGCGCGTCGGGCTGGTGCCCTACTTGTCGGCGCGTGCGCTGCTCAACGTCTACGAACCGATTCGCCGCCACCTCGAGACCGCGCTGGGCCGCCCGGTCGAGTTCTACACCGCCGCCAGTTTCGCGGCCCTGATGACCAATGCGCGTGACCCCGAGCAGCCGTTCACGCTGATGCCGGCGCATCTGGTGAGGCTGGCCCTGGAGGATTGGGGCCACAACCTGGTGGTTCGTCCGATCCGGGAATCGGGGGTCTCGATCTGGGGCCCGCCCGCGCTGGCTGCAGCGGGCCCTGCGGCCTTGCGCGGCCGCCGTATCGCGACCATGGACCCGCTGTCGCTGACCTCGATGATGTTCCAGCGCTGGCGCCATGCCGAGCAGTTCGACACGGTGGTGGCCGCGCTGAGCTACCCCACCACCAACGCCGGCTTGATGGCCCTGACCCGAGGCGACGCCGATGCGATCGTCGCCGCCGAAGGCCAGCTACGCGACGCGCCGGGCGCCGAGGCGCTCGATCTGCAATCGGTGGTGCGCCTGGGCGCTGTGATCACGCCGAGTTTCGTGGCCCATCCCGATGTGCCGGCCGCGCAGGTGCAAGCCTTTCGGCAGGCGATGCTGAGCTATCGCGGCGGCACTGCGGCCGGATCGTCGGGCGCACAGTTCGTGATCGGCAACCCACGGGACTTTCAGCCCTATGAGTCGCTGGCGCAGGAGGCGCGGCGGCGGCTCGGGCTGCCGGCGCGGCGCTGAGCGCCCCGGGCCGGCCCGACCGGCAACAGCGGCGCCGCGTGCTCAGCACTCGACGATGTTCACCGCCAGCCCGCCGCGGGCGGTTTCCTTGTACTTGGTCATCATGTCGGCGCCGGTCTCGCGCATCGTCTTGATCACCTGGTCCAGGCTGACGAAGTGTGTGCCGTCACCGCGCAGCGCCATGCGCGCGGCGTTGATCGCCTTCACCGAAGCAATCGCGTTGCGCTCGATGCAGGGAATCTGCACCAGCCCGCCCACCGGATCGCAGGTCAACCCGAGGTGGTGCTCCATGCCGATCTCGGCCGCGTTCTCCACCTGCGCCGGGCTGCCGCCCATCACCTCGCACAGGGCGCCTGCGGCCATGCTGCAGGCCACGCCCACCTCGCCCTGGCAGCCGACCTCGGCGCCGCTGATGCTGGCGTTCTCCTTGTAAAGGATTCCGATGGCGGCCGCCGTGAGCAGGAAGTCGACCACGCCGCGGTCGCTGGCACCGTGCACGAAGCGCGTGTAGTAATGCAGCACAGCGGGCACGATGCCGGCCGCGCCGTTGGTCGGCGCGGTGACCACGCGGCCGCCGGCGGCGTTCTCTTCGTTGACCGCCAGCGCGTACAGGTTCACCCAGTCGAGCACCTGCAGCGGATCGCTCAGCGCCCGTTCGGACTCGAGCGTCAGCGCATCGTGCAGCGCCTTGGCGCGGCGGCGCACCTTGAAGCCGCCAGGCAGCACGCCGTCGGTGCGGCAGCCGCGCTCGACGCAGTCCTGCATCACGCGCCAGATCCTCAGCAGGCCGGCATCGATCTCGGCATCGTTGCGCCAGTGGCGCTCATTGCGGCGCATCACCTCGGCAATGCTGCAGCGCTCGGCCAGCGCCATCGCCAGCAACTCGTCGCCACTGTGGAAGGGGTACGGCAGCAAGGTGGCGTCAGGCGCGACCTTCTTCTGCCGCGAACCATCGGCGACCACCTCGTCGCTGACCACGAAGCCGCCGCCCACCGAGTAGTAGGTATGCTCGGCCAAGGTGCTGCCATCCCCGGCGAAGGCCCGGAAACGCATGCCGTTGGCATGGAAGGGCAGGCTTTCGCGGCGGTGGAACACCAGATCGGCGCGTTCGTCGAACGCCACCTCGTGCGTGCCGGCCAGATGCAGCCGGCGCCCATCGCGTGTGGCCAGCACGATGCGGTCGACCGCGTCGACATCCACCGTGTCGGGCTCGTGGCCCTGCAGCCCCAGCAACACCGCCTTGTCGCTGCCATGGCCCTTGCCGGTGGCGCCCAGCGATCCGTACAGACCCGCCTGCACCCGCGTGCAGGCAGGCAGCTGCCCGTCGTTCGCCAACCGGGTGACGAACAGCCGCGCGGCGCGCATCGGCCCGACCGTGTGGCTGCTGCTCGGCCCGATGCCGATCTTGAACAGGTCGAAGACCGAGACTGCCATGGCGTAGTCAGGTCGTCAGTTGGTCAGGCCGGATCGGCGTAGGCATCGATCGGCAGGCAGCTGCAGAACAGGTTGCGGTCGCCATGCACGTTGTCGACGCGGCCAACGGGGCTCCAGTACTTCCGCCGCCGCAGGCTGGGCAGCGGGTAGGCTGCCTGCTCGCGTGTGTAAGGGCGCGACCAGTCTGCCGTCAGCAGGGCCTGCGCGGTGTGCGGCGCGTGTTTAAGCGGGTTGGCGTCCTGCGGCCATTCGCCGCGCTCGACTCGGGCGATCTCGTGGCGGATGGCGATCATCGCGTCGCAGAAGCGGTCGAGTTCGGCCAGCGGCTCGCTCTCGGTGGGCTCGACCATCAACGTGCCGGCGACCGGGAAGCTCAACGTCGGCGCATGAAAGCCGTAGTCGATGAGTCGCTTGGCCACGTCCTCTGCGCCGACGCCGCTGGTCTTTTGCAGCGGCCGCAGGTCGAGGATGCACTCGTGTGCCACGCCACCGCCCTTGAGACCCGCGATCTCGCCGCTGTAGTGGATTTCGTAGTGGTCGGCCAGCCGCGCCGCCACGTAGTTGGCGGAAAGGATGGCGGTCTCGGTAGCCGCGGTCAGGCCCTGGGCGCCCATCATGCGCATGTACATCCAGCTGATCGGCAGCACCCCCGCATTGCCCAGCGGCGCCGCGGACACGGCACCGACCGGCGTGGTCAGGCCGGTAGCGCTGCGGTGTCCGGGCAGGAAAGGCACCAGGTCCTCGACCACGCAGACGGGCCCGACGCCCGGGCCGCCGCCGCCATGCGGTATGCAGAAGGTCTTGTGCAGGTTCAGGTGGCTGACATCGCCGCCGAACTCGCCCGGCGCGGCCACGCCGACCAGCGCATTCATGTTGGCGCCGTCCACGTAGACGCGGCCGCCGTGGCGGTGCACCAGCGCGCACAGCTCCTTCACCCGCTGGTCGAACACGCCGTAGGTCGAGGGGTAGGTGATCATCACCGCGGCCAGTTCGCCGGCGTGCTTCCCGCACTTGGCGGCGAGGTCATCCAGGTCGACGTTGCCCAGCGCGTCGCACTTCACCACCACGACGCTCATGCCCACCATCTGCGCGCTGGCCGGGTTGGTGCCGTGCGCTGACTCCGGGATCAGGCAGATGTGGCGATGGCCCTCGCCGCGCGAGAGGTGCCACCCGCGGATCGCCAGCAGCCCGGCGTATTCGCCCTGTGAACCGGCGTTGGGCTGCAGGCTGATGCCCGCGTAGCCGGTGGCCTGGGTCAGCCAGCCGCGCAGTTGCTGGTCCAGCAGCGCCCAGCCCTGCTGCTGGTCGGCCGGCGCGAAGGGGTGCATGTGCGCGAACTCCGGCCAGCTGATGGGAATCATCTCGCTGGTCGCGTTGAGCTTCATCGTGCAGCTGCCCAGCGGAATCATCGTGCGGTCCAGCGCCAGGTCCTTGTCCGACAGGCTGCGGATGTAGCGCAGCATCTCGGTCTCGCTGTGGTGGCGGTTGAACACCGGGTGCGTGAGGAAGCTGCTCGAGCGGCGCATCGTCTCGGGGATCATCGGCTCGATGCCCTTGTCGAAGTCGGCCAACGCGGGCAGCGCCTGCCCCGGCGCGGCAAACAGCCCCCATAACGCGATGAGGTCGTCGCGCGTCGTCGTCTCGTCCAGCGCGATGCCGAGCATCGTGTCGCCCCACTCGCGGAAGCGGCGCAGGTTCATGCCTTCGGCGACGGCGCGTGCGTCGATCGCCGCGGTGTGCGCGCCGGTGTCGATGACGATGGCATCGAAGGCGCTGGTGCTGCGCACCGCCACGCCCATCTGGCGCAGCCCCTGCGCCAGCACCGCGGTGTAGCTGGCCACCCGTTGCGCGATGCGGCGCAGCCCCTCGGGCCCGTGGTAGACCGCGTACATGCTGGCCACCACTGCCAGCAGCACCTGCGCGGTGCAGATGTTGCTGGTGGCCTTCTCGCGCCGGATGTGCTGCTCGCGCGTCTGCAGCGCCAGGCGGTAGGCGGGCGCGCCGTGGCTGTCGATGCTGACACCCACCAGCCGGCCGGGCAGGCTGCGCTTGAACTCGTCGCGGCAGGCCAGGAAGGCCGCGTGCGGGCCGCCGCCGCCCATCGGCACGCCGAAGCGCTGCGTGCTGCCGAGCGCGATGTCGGCGCCCAGTTCGCCCGGCGGCGTGATGAGCGTCAGCGCCAGCAGGTCGGCGGCAACGATGAAGGCCGCCTGGTGGGCGTGGATCCGCCCGGCGTCGGCGCGCAGGTCATGGATGGCGCCCGAGGTGCTGGGCAGCTGGGCCAGCACGGCGAAGTAGTCGCCGCCGTCGATCAGCGCATCCCACTCCTCGGCGGAATTGGCCAGCACCACCTTCAGGCCGAGCGGCGCGGCCCGTGTGCTGATCACCTCGATGGTCTGCGGATGGCAGTCGCCAGCGACGACGAAGGTGTCGCTGCGGCTCTTCACGCTGCGCCGGGCGAGCGTCATCGCCTCGGCGGCGGCGGTGGCTTCATCCAGCATGCTGGCGTTGGCGATCGCCATGCCGGTGAGGTCGCAGACCATGGTCTGGAAGTTCACCAGTGCCTCCAGCCGACCCTGGCTGATCTCGGCCTGGTAGGGCGTGTAGGCGGTGTACCAGGCCGGGTTCTCGACGATGTTGCGCTGGATGACGCCCGGCGTCAGCGTGCCGTGGTAACCCTGGCCGATGAAGCTCTTGAGCACCCGGTTGTGTTGCGCCAGGACTTTCAGCTCGGCCAGCGCGGCGGCCTCGGACAGCGGCGGCGGCAGCGCCATCGGCTGCCCACGGGCGATGGCGCGCGGCACCACCGCGTCGATCAGCGCGCGCCGCGAGGCGGCGCCGATGACGCTGAGCATGTGGCGTTCATCGGCCGCATCGGGGCCGATGTGGCGGGGCATGAACTCGGTGGCGTTCTCGAGTTCGACCAGGGACTTCAAGGTGGACATCAGCATGGCGGGCTCAGATCGTCTTCAGCAGGGCGTCGTAGGCGGGCGGGTCCATCAGTTGGTCGAACTCGACCATGTTCGCGATGCGCACCTTGAAGAACCAGCCGACGCCCATCGGGTCGGTGTTGGCCAGCGCGGGCTCGCTGCGCAGCGTCTCGTTGACCTCGACCACCTCGCCGCCGACCGGCATGTACAGGTCGGCCGCGGCCTTGACCGACTCGACCACGCCGGCGATGTCGCCCTTCTTGTAGCTGCGGCCGACCTCGGGCAGGTCGACGAAGACCACGTCGCCCAGCGCATCCTGCGCGTGCAGCGTGATGCCGACGGTGGCGGCCTCGTGGTCTTCGATGTTGATCCACTCGTGGTCGGGGGTGAACTTGGTCGTCATCGTCTGGGCTCCTGGATAGATGGTCAGCCGCGGTGGTAGCGGTGGGGTTGGAAGGGCATCGGTGTCACGCGCATCGGCAGGCGCTTGCCGCGCACCTCGGCATAGACCTCGTGTTGTGGCAGGCCATGGTTCAGCGGCAGGTAGGCCATCGCGATCGCCTTGTCGACGCTGGGCGCCAGCGTTCCGCTGGTCACCGTGCCCAGCGCGTGGCCTTGGGCGTCGACGATCCTGGCGCCTTCGCGCACAGGCACCCGCTCGAGCCCGACCAGGCCGACGCGGCGGGCCGGCGGGGCGTCGGCCAACTGGCCCTCGATCACCGGTGCGCCGGGGTAGCCGCCGGCGCGTTCGCCGCCGGGCCGACGCACCTTCTGCATCGCCCACAGCAGGCCGGCCTCGACCGGCGTGGTGGTCGGTCCGATGTCGTGGCCATACAGGCACAGCCCGGCCTCCAGCCGCAGCGTGTCGCGCGCGCCCAGGCCGGCCGGCTGCACCTCGGGCTGCGCCAGCAGCGCCTCGGCCAGAGTCACCGCCGCGTCGGCGGGCACCGAGATCTCGAAGCCGTCCTCGCCGGTGTAGCCCGAGCGCGTGACGTGGCAGGGGGCGCCGGCCAGCGTGAACTGGCCACCGGTCATGAACACCAGATCGGCCACCCGCGCATCCAGCCGGGCCAGCGCATGCACGGCTTTAGGTCCCTGCAGCGCCAGCAGCGCCAGTTCAGGCAGGGCGATCACGCTGCACAGGTAGCCGATGTGCGTGGCCAGGTGCAGATGGTCCTCGCGCTTGCAAGCGGCGTTGACGATCAGCAGCAGGTCGTCCTCGCGCCGCGTGACCATCAGGTCGTCGAGCAAGCCGCCCTGGCTGTTGGTGAAGAAGGCGTAGCGCTGACGGCCGACGGCCAGACCGCTGATGTCCATTGGCACCAGGCGCTCCAGCGCCGCTGCGGGGTCAGGCCCGCGCAGGCTGATCTGGCCCATATGCGAGACGTCGAACAGCGCCGCAGCGCTGCGGCAGTGGCGGTGCTCGGCGAGGATGCCCGCCGGGTACTGCACCGGCATCGAGTAGCCCGCAAAAGGCACCATGCGCGCACCCAGGCGGACGTGAAGGTCGAATAGCGGGGTCTTTTGCAGTACGGCGGTGTCGCTCACGGGCGGCTTCCTGGCTGGGGCGTCGATCCATGCGCAGCGACCTCGGTCGATGCACCACGAGCCCCCGCTGTCCGCTTTACCTGAGAGATTCGGGCCACCCCGGCGGTGGTCCTTGCCCCTTCGGTGGGCCGCCGCGGTGTGTGCCGGGCGACCTCTCTCCAGTGAGGAAGAAGTCAGTCCTTTTGCCTGAGCGTTCGGGGCCGTTCCACATTCAGCCCCTGCGCCTTCGGCGGCCCTGCATTTTGCCGGGCTCTCTCCTGACGGAGGTCAGTGTAGCAGCGGGGATGCGGCCGCAGCAGCGCTTAGCATCCGCGAATGTCCGACGATCTGGCCACTTTGACGCGCATCCTGAGCATTTGCCGCACCGTGGCCGTGGTCGGCTTGTCGGCCGAGTGGCACCGGCCGAGCTTCTTTGTCGCCAAGTACCTGCAGCAGCATGGCTGGCGGGTGCTGCCCGTGAACCCGCGACACGCGGGCCGACAAATTCTGGGGGAGACGGTGTACCCGGACCTGGACGCGATCCCGGTCTCGATCAACATCGACATGGTCGATGTCTTTCGTCGCACCGAGGACGTGCTGCCCGTCGCCGAGGCGGCCTTGCGCCGAGTCGGCCTCAAGTGCCTGTGGCAGCAGATCGGTGTCGCCAACACCGACGCCGATGCGCTGGCGCGCGCGGCCGGCGTGGATTCGGTGATGAATCGCTGCGTGAAGATCGAGCACGCTCGCCTGTTCGGCGGCCTGCACTGGGTGGGCGTCGACACCGGCGTGGTCTCGGCCCGCCGGCGCGCGGTGTAGGCGCCCGGCCGGCCATGCCCGACCGCCGCTTCCAGCCCGAGACGCTGGCCATCCACGCCGGGCAGATCCCCGACGCCGCCACCGGCGCGCGCGCGCTGCCGATCTACCAGACCACCAGCTTCGTCTTCGACAGTGCTGATCACGCGGCCAGCCTGTTCAACCTGCAGACCTTCGGCAATGTCTATTCGCGGCTGTCCAACCCCACCGTCGCCGCGCTGGAAGAACGCGTCGCCGCGTTGGAAGGTGCCCGCGCCGGCGTCGCCTGCGCCAGCGGCATGGCGGCCGAGGCGCTGGCGCTGATGACGATCCTGCAGGCCGGCGACCACGTGGTGGCTGCCGGCGCGTTGTACGGCGGCTCGGTGACGATGCTGGCCGTGAGCCTGGCCAAGTTCGGCATCCAGACCAGCTTCGTCGATGCCACCCGGCCCGAGGCTTTCGCCGCCGCGATCCGCCCCAACACCCGCGCGCTGTTTGCCGAGACGCTGGGCAACCCGAGCCTGGTGGTGCTGGACATCGCCGCGGTGGCCGAGGTGGCGCACACCCATGGCCTGCCGCTGGTGGTGGACAACACGGTGCCCAGCCCGTTCCTGTGCAACCCGATCGCGCTGGGCGCCGACATCGTGGTGCACAGCGCCACCAAGTACCTGGCCGGACACGGCACGACGCTGGGAGGCGTGGTGGTCGAACACGGCAAGCCGCATGGCGCCTTCGCCTGGGACAACGGCAAGTTCCCCGGCATGACCGAGCCCTCGCCGGGATACCACGGCGTGAAGTTCTACGAGACCTTCGGCGACTTCGGCTTCACCATGCGCTGCCGCATGGAGAGCCTGCGCGTGTTCGGTGCCGCGCTCAGCCCGATGAGCGCCTGGCAGATCCTGCAGGGCGTCGAGACCCTGCCGCTGCGCATGGAGCGGCATTGCCGCAATGCGCTGGCGGTGGCGCAGTTCCTGCGCGACCATCCGGCGGTGGCGTGGGTGAACTACCCCGGGCTGCCCGAGCACCCGCAGCACGCGCTGCTGATGCGCCAGATGAAGGGCGCCTCGGGCTTGCTGGCGTTCGGTGTGAAAGGCGGCGTG
>Ga0105048_10001508_pt1 | contig 37788 bp, 34 predicted proteins | sample MAT05_FD_78382 | JGI IMG/M metagenome (GOLD analysis project Ga0105048, IMG submission 78382) | Freshwater microbial communities from Lake Fryxell liftoff mats and glacier meltwater in Antarctica - MAT-05 | ecosystem: Environmental > Aquatic > Freshwater > Ice > Liftoff microbial mat | place... | reverse complement strand
GAAACGCCGGTGAATCTTACAACCGAGCAGAAGCGCTTGCTGGAGGCGTTCAACGAAGCGCTGCTGGCCGGAGGTGACCGGCATCGTCCCCGGAGTCGATCCTGGCTTGACGGGGTTCGCCAGTTTTTTGAAAAGATGACGCCCTGATCGGGCACTGAGGGTTGGTGATCGATGGCGCGGGTAACGGTACTCGGTGCGGGCGGGCGGATGGGGACCGCCCTGATCCGGCTGATTGTTGCGGGTGGTGAGCACCAGCTGGTGGGTGCCCTCGTGGAGGCGGGCGATCCGGCGGTTGGCCGTGATGCTGGCCAGTTAGCTGGCCTTGAACCGCTGGGGGTACTGACCACCGACAAACTTGCGGTCGCGCTGCAGGGGGTTGGGTCGGGTTCAACTCCCGGTTGCGAGGTGGCCATCGATTTCACCGCGCCGGTTGCCACCACACGGCACGCGGAGGCCTGCGCTGCCGGTGGTCATGCGCTGGTCGTCGGGACTACCGGACTCGGCGCTGGCGAGGTGGGCGCGTTGCAGGCTGCTGCGCGGCGCGTGCCCGTGATTTACGCCCGTAACATGAGCCTTGGTGTCACGGTTCTGACCGAGTTGGTGCGCCAGGCCGCGCTGCTGCTCGGTCCGGGGTTTGACGTGGAAATTACTGAGGCGCACCACCGGGACAAGAAGGATTCGCCGTCCGGAACAGCCCTGCAGCTCGGTGAGGCGGTGGCTCTTGTTCGCGGGCAGCAGTTTGCCGATGTGGCTGTCCTCGCCAGGCCCGGCCCGGCCAGCACAGCCAGAACGGCGGAAGCGATTGGCTTTTCTTCCATTCGGGGTGGGGCAATTGTGGGCGATCACACCGTGCTGCTGGCGGGCGCCGAGGAGCTCCTTGAGCTTACCCACCGGGCGACTGACCGTGCGCTGTTTGCCCGGGGTGCACTGCGCGCAGCAACCTGGCTTCAGGGCAAACCGGCCGGTCTGTACTCGCTCCGCGACGTGCTGGGTCTTCCGGGTTTAGGGGTGTCCTCGCTGCGTCCTGTCGTTTAGACTACGGCGCCTTCCACAAGAGAGACGTTGAGAGCAGGTTCGGCCCCGGCGCGGAGGGTTGGCGATCCCTGCCTAGAGCAAATGCGCCCTGCAAAAGCACAGTCAACCCTAACCTCGCCCTTTGCCTGGCGAGGAACCGCTAACCGCAGGTAGGAGAGCGTGATGGAACCCGCGCTGCTTGCCCTTCAGGACGGCACCATTTTTCGCGGCATTTCTGTCGGCGCCTCAGGTCGCACGATCGGTGAAGTCGTGTTCAACACGGCGATGAGTGGCTACCAGGAGATCCTGACTGATCCATCCTACTGCCGCCAGATCATCACGCTGACCTACCCCCACATCGGCAACACGGCAACCAATAGCGAGGACCAGGAAAGCGAACGGGTCTTTGCGGCCGGACTCGTGATCCGGGATCTGCCCGCGGTCTCCAGCAGCTGGCGGAGGGAACTGGAACTACCGGAGTTCCTTCGCCGCGCAGGTGTCGTGGCGATTGCGGAGATCGACACGCGCAAGCTTACCCGCGTGCTGCGTGACAAGGGCGCTATGTCGGGCTGCATCATGACGGGAGACGTCGACCCCGGAACTGCCGTCGATCATGCCCGGCGCTTTCCGGGCCTGGCGGGCATGGACCTGGCCAGGATTGTCAGCGCGAAGGATGCCTACCAGTGGAATCTGGGCGCCACATGGCCTGGCCCCGCCCCTGTCCGGCCCAAACGGAGTGGCGTTTTCGACGTCGTGGCCTACGATTTTGGGATCAAGCGCAGCATTCTGCGTTTGCTGGTGGAGCATAACTGCCGGGTGACGGTAGTACCGGCTGAGACGCCCGCCGAGAAAGTTCTGGCCCTCCGGCCTGACGGAGTGTTTCTTTCCAACGGTCCTGGAGATCCGGAACCCTGCACCTACGCCATTGAGGCCATCCGAACGATTCTCGCGGACGGCATCCCCGTGTTTGGCATCTGCCTCGGGCATCAGTTGCTGGGACTGGCGAGTGGCGCGAAGACCGTCAAAATGAAGTTCGGTCACCACGGCGCCAATCACCCGGTGCAGGACCTCGCTACCGGACAGGTGTTGATTACCACTCAGAATCACGGTTTCGCTGTGGATGAGTCCAGTCTGCCAGCGACTCTGCGGCCAACCCACCGCTCCTTGTTCGATAATTCACTTCAGGGAATAGAGAGAACTGATTGTTTAGCGTTTAGTTTTCAGGGGCATCCCGAGGCCAGTCCCGGGCCCCACGAAGTCCGTCCGCTGTTTGGCCGCTTTGCCAGCCTCATGCGCCAGCGGGTGCAGCAAGAGACCGGCGGGGCGGGTTCCGCCAAGTCGGCGTTGAAGACGAAGTAAGCGAGTCCCGTCCATGCCCCGGCGCACTGATCTGCAGAGCATCCTGATTATTGGCGCGGGCCCGATCGTTATCGGCCAGGCCTGCGAGTTTGACTACTCCGGTGTGCAGGCCTGCAAGGCCCTTCGCGAGGAAGGGTTCCGCGTGATTCTGGTCAATTCCAATCCGGCCACGATCATGACCGACCCCGATATGGCTGATGCCACTTACATTGAGCCCGTCAACTGGCAGACGGTGGCCCGGATCATCGAGAAAGAGAGGCCGGATGCCCTGTTGCCCACGATGGGTGGACAAACCGCGCTCAACTGCGCATTGGATCTCGAGCGGGAAGGGGTTCTGGCGAAGTTTGGCGTGGAAATGATCGGCGCGTCCCGGGAAGCGATCGACACCGCGGAGGATCGGGAGCTTTTCGGGAGGGCGATGAAGGAGATCGGCCTCGAGGTCGCACGGGCGTTTACTGCCCGGACTATCGAGGAGGCCATCGAGGCACAGGCCGCGATCGGTTTCCCGACCATCATCCGTCCCTCATTCACCCTCGGTGGCAGTGGCAGTGGTATCGCCTATAACCGCGAGGAGTTCGAGGCCATGGCCACTCGCGGGCTTGACCTCTCGCCGATCACGCAGATCCTGCTCGAGGAGTCATTGATCGGCTGGAAAGAGTTTGAGATGGAAGTCGTCCGTGATAAAGCGGACAACTGCATCATTATCTGCTCCATCGAGAACGTCGACGCCATGGGCGTGCACACCGGCGATTCGATCACGGTGGCACCCGCCCAGACGCTCACCGACAAGGAATACCAGCGAATGCGCGATGCGTCGATCGCCATTCTTCGCCGTATCGGTGTCGATACAGGTGGTTCCAACGTGCAGTTTGCGGTCAGCCCGGTCGACGGCCGCATGCTGGTAATCGAGATGAACCCGCGTGTATCCCGCTCTTCCGCGCTGGCTTCGAAGGCGACGGGTTTTCCCATTGCCAAGGTGGCGGCGAAGCTGGCCGTCGGCTACACCCTCGACGAACTCCGCAACGACATCACCGGCGGCGCCACCCCGGCTTCCTTCGAGCCCACCATCGACTACGTGGTAACGAAGGTGCCCCGGTTTACCTTTGAGAAGTTCCCTGGAGCCAATGACCGCCTGACCACGCAGATGAAGTCTGTGGGTGAAGTCATGGCGATGGGCCGTACTTTTCAGGAGTCACTGCAGAAGGCTCTGCGTGGCCTCGAGACGGGCATAAACGGCTTCGTCGAGCAGCTACCCGCGACGGCGACGAGCGATGACATGGATAGCTTGCGCCGCGAGCTGCGGATGCCTGGCGCCGATCGCCTCCTGTATGTCGGAGACGCCTTCCGGCATGGACTATCCCGCAGTGAAGTTGCCCAGTTGTCGGGTATTGATCCGTGGTTTCTTGCCCAGATCGAAGACCTGATTCAGTGGGAGAGCCGCGTCCGTGCTGAGGGCATGCCATTGCTCCAGGGCCCGGCACTGCGCACTCTGAAGCGCAAGGGCTTTTCGGACAGCCGGCTGGCAGATCTTCTTGGCATACAGGAAAATATCGTGCGCCAGGGCCGGGTGAAGGCTGGTGTCCGACCGGTTTACAAGCGAGTGGACACTTGCGCTGCGGAGTTCGCCACGACTACTGCCTATCTCTACTCGACGTACGAGGAGGAGTGTGAGGCGGCCCCGACCAGTCGCGACAAGATACTGATTCTCGGCGGTGGCCCCAATCGCATTGGCCAGGGAATTGAGTTTGACTATTGCTGCGTCCATGCCGCCTTTGCACTTAAAGAGATCGGCTACGAAGCAATAATGATTAACTGTAATCCAGAGACCGTGTCGACTGACTACGACACCTCGGACCGACTGTATTTCGAGCCACTGACTTTCGAGGATGTCATGGAAGTGGTAGATCTTGAGCGGCCGAAGGGCGTAATCGTCCAGTTTGGTGGCCAGACCCCACTGAAACTCGCGCGCCGGCTGGAGGAGGCGGGGGTCCCCATCATCGGGACCAGTCCCGAGTCCATCGACATCGCCGAAGACAGGGAGCTATTCCAGAAGCTGGTGCAGCGACTTGGCCTCCGTCAGCCACCGAATTGCACCGCCCGGACGCCGGAAGAGGCCGTGCGCCTGTCGGCCGAGGTCGGTTTCCCGCTCGTGATCCGCCCCTCGTTTGTGCTCGGGGGCCGTGCAATGGAAGTGGTCCACACGGAGGATGATCTTCGCGCCTACATGAAGGATGCCGTCAACGTGTCAAATGACAGCCCGGTCCTGCTGGACCGCTTCCTGGACCTCGCCGTTGAAGTGGATGTTGATCTCGTCAGTGATGGCACAGACGTATTGATCGGCGGCATCATGGAGCACATCGAGCAGGCCGGTGTCCATTCGGGTGATTCCAGCTGTTCACTGCCTCCAGCGACGTTAAGTCCCGAGATTCAGGCCGAACTCATCAGTCAGGCGACGAAGCTGGCTAAAGCTCTCAAAGTTGTTGGCCTAATGAATACGCAGTTTGCGATCCAGAACGGGATCATCTACCTGCTCGAAGTGAATCCTCGCGCATCGCGAACCGTGCCATTCGTCTCGAAAGCTATCGGACTGCCACTCGCCAAAGTCGCGGCAAAGACGATGGTGAAGGTCACGCTGGCGGAGCAGGGCGCGACGACTCAGCGAATTCCCGGCTTTTTCTCGGTGAAGGAGGCGGTATTCCCCTTCGTCAAGTTTCCCGAGGCCGACCCGATTCTCGGTCCCGAAATGAAGTCCACCGGTGAGGTGATGGGGACCGGGAGAACATTTGCTGAGGCCTACGCAAAGGCACAGATTGCCTCCGGCGTCGTTTTGCCACGGCGGGGCACTGCGTTCCTGTCCGTTCGCGACCGCGATAAGCCGGCAGCCGTCAAGCTGGCCCAACTGCTGATCGACCGGGGCTTTGACCTCATCGCTACCGGCGGCACTGCCGGCGCACTGGCCAAGGCAGGGCTGCCTTGCAGGCGGGTCAACAAGGTGAGGGAAGGCCGGCCCCACGTGGTGGACATGATCAAGAATGACGAAATCAGCCTTATCGTCAATACCACGGAAGGCAAGCAGGCCATTCGGGAATCCCGCTCGATCCGCGGTGCTGCTGTGCACGGCAAGGTGACTTACTACACGACGATGCCGGCCGCCCTGGCTACGAGTTACGCTCTTGACCACCTTGACGATGTCAGTGTGAACAGACTGCAGGATCTGCACGCAGGAGTGGTGCTGTGAAACGAGTTCCCCTGACGATCGCCGGAGCCGAGAGAATGCGTGCGGAGATCCGTACGCTGAAGGTAGAGGCCCGCCCGCGCGTCGTCCGGGCCATCTCAGAGGCGCGTGGTCACGGCGACCTTAAAGAGAACGCCGAGTATCACGCTGCGAAGGAAGAGCAGGGCTTTATTGAAGGCAGAATCCGTGAGCTCGAGAGTCTGCTGTCGAACGCAGAGATCATCGATGTCGGGCGCCTTGCAGGGAACAAGAAGGTCGTGTTCGGGGCCATCGTGAGCCTTGTGGATGAGGCAGACGGCAAGGCCAGCCGCTATCAGATCGTCGGCGAGTATGAAGCGGACATGAAGCAGGGTCTCATTTCAATCACGTCCCCGCTGGCCCGGGCGCTCATCGGCAAGGTGGAAGGGGACGTGGCCTCGTTTGTCGTGCCAGGCGGCGAGAAGAATCTGGAGATTGTTCGCGTCGAGTATCTTTAAACGGGCCCTAAACCTGCCTTGGGGCCTCGGCAGAAGGCCTTCGGCACTCAGGCTTCCGGAAGCTTCAGTCTGGCTCCAGTGGGGCATGGCCGGTAGAGCACCGCAACATTGCCGATCCTGGCGATCAGGCGGGCACCGGTTCGGGTCAGAATGGCGTCAATAGCGGCATTGCGCTCGGTCCGGTTGGCCGCCGCCGCCTTTAACTTGATGAGTTCATGATGGCTCAGTGCAGTTTCCAGTTCGGTCAGAAAGGGCTCGGTGACGCCGCCGGTCCCGAGTCGCGAGACGGGCGCAAGCGCGTGGGCAAGACCCCGCAGATGCTTCTTCTGCTTTTCGGTAAGCTGCTTTTCCGGTCCTGGCATGGGTTGCGAGTATAGCGATGAGCCGGAATTCATCCAGCGCCCGATGGAAGGCCCGGCAGGCCCGGGATCCCTTCGTGAAACGCGCCCAGGCAGAAGGCTGGCGCTCCAGGGCCGTCTTCAAGCTCGCGGAACTTCAGGGCCGTGAGCGCCTGTTCAAGCCGGGTTCTGTGGTCGTTGACCTCGGGTCGGCCCCCGGTGCCTGGAGCCAGTTCGCCGCCGGCGTGGTTGGCGACCAAGGCCTCGTGCTGGCGGTTGATCTCCTGCCCATGGCTAATCTGGCTGGCGTTGAGATCCTCCAGGGGGATTTCCGCGAAGGGACTACTATGAACGCACTTCTCAGCCGTCTGGCAGGCCGCCCGGTAGACCTTGTGTTGTCGGACATGGCCCCCAATATGACGGGGACCCGGGCCGTGGATCAGCCCAGAACCATGCATCTCGCCGAGTTGGCTAGTGACTTTGCGAGGCAGGTCCTCCGCCCGGGTGGCTGTCTGGTGGTAAAGCTGTTCCAGGGCGAGGGCTTCCAGGAGTATGTGGAGTCGACCCGGTCGCAATTTGCCTCAGTGCGTATGCGCAAACCTGCGGCGTCCCGGTCCGGAAACCGGGAGACTTATCTGGTAGCGAGAAACTTTCGGCTGTAGTAGTGTCTAAAACCCTGTAGCGTCAGATTCTTGACGCATCATCCCTGTCGTAGCAAAGGCCAAATCCCGTGCTGAATGACCTGGCCAAGAACATCATCCTCTGGATCGTCATCGCGATCGTGCTGCTGACGGTTTTCCAGAGTTTTGGTACCGGCAACCGCCAGTCCGACACCGTCGAGTATTCGGAGTTTCTCGACATGGTCCAGGCTGGTCAGGTGGGTCAGGTCATCTTTGAAGGCGATACCGTGAAGGGCGCCAAGACCACTGGTGAGCGCTTCACGACCTTCAGTCCCGAGACAGACAACACTGCCCTCATTGGCGAGCTGAAGAAGAACAACGTGCGCATCAGTGCGATGGCGCCGAAGGGCCAGAATATTCTCGTCAGCCTGCTGATCAATTCGTTTCCCGTGCTGCTCCTGATTGGCGTCTGGGTCTACTTCATGCGGCAGATGCAGGGCGGGGCCGGGGGGCGGGGCGCGATGTCCTTCGGCAAGAGCCGGGCACGCCTCCTCGGTGAAGATCAGGTCAAGGTCACCTTCATGGACGTCGCCGGCGTGGAGGAGGCGAAGGAGGAGCTGTCTGAGATCGTCGAATTCCTGAAGGATCCCGCCAAGTTCCAGCGACTCGGCGGGAAGATCCCCAGAGGCGTGCTGATGATTGGCTCGCCGGGTACCGGCAAGACGCTGCTGGCCCGGGCCATCGCCGGCGAAGCGAAAGTCCCGTTCTTCACGATTTCCGGCTCGGATTTCGTCGAAATGTTCGTTGGTGTCGGCGCCTCTCGCGTGCGGGACATGTTCGAGCAGGCCAAGAAGCACTCTCCCTGCATCATCTTCATCGACGAAATTGATGCGGTAGGGCGCCACCGGGGCGCTGGTCTCGGCGGCGGGCACGATGAGCGCGAGCAGACCCTGAACCAGCTCCTGGTGGAAATGGATGGCTTCGAGGGTAACGAAGGGACGATCATCATCGCGGCTACGAACCGGCCGGACGTGCTGGATCCCGCTCTCCTTCGGCCCGGTCGCTTTGACCGGCAGGTTGTGGTGCCGCTCCCGGACGTGCGGGGCCGTGAGCAGATCCTCAAGGTTCACATGCGTAAAGTGCCTTTGGCTGATGACGTCAGGCCATCGATTATCGGTCGTGGCACCCCAGGCTTTTCCGGCGCTGACCTTGCCAATCTCGTCAATGAGGCCGCCTTGTTTGCCGCGCGGGCAAATCGGCGCACGGTCACGATGGAGGACTTCGAGAAAGCCAAGGACAAGATCATGATGGGCGCCGAGAGACGCTCCATGGTGATGAACGATGCCGAGAAGAAGCTGACGGCCTATCATGAGGCTGGTCATGCGATCGTCGGCCTTACTGTGCCGGACCACGACCCTGTCTATAAGGTCTCCATCATTCCCAGAGGAAGAGCCCTCGGCGTCACCATGTTTCTGCCGGAGGAAGACCGCTACAGCTACAGCAAGCGCCGCCTCAATAGCCAGATTGCCAGTCTGTTTGGTGGCCGCATTGCTGAGTCGCTGGTGTTTGGTCCCGATGCCGTCACAACAGGCGCGTCAAACGATATCGAGCGCGCCACAGACATAGCCCGGAACATGGTGACGAAGTGGGGCCTGTCCGACCGCCTCGGTCCCCTGACCTACACGGAGGAAGATGGCGAGGTCTTTCTGGGCAGGACTGTCACCCAGCACAAACAGGTGTCTGACGTGACGATCCACGCGATTGACGAGGAAGTACGCAGGATTATCGACAGCAACTACCAGCTGGCGTCTTCCATTCTCAATGCACATCTGGAGCAGTTGCATGCCATGGCTGGTGCGTTGATCAAGTATGAAACGCTTGATTACAACCAGATTCGGGACATCATGGCGGGTAAGGAACCCAAGCCGCCGGAGGGTTGGGACAATCCCGGCCCGGGGGCGCCCGCCACCGCCTTCGGAGGCTCCAAGCCTGCCGGCGAGCCGGGTATAGGCGAGCCTGCCAGCCAGCACCGTACCCAGAGCTGACAACGACCCTGCCTGCGTTGAACTTCAAACAGCGATCCCTGCCGGATCGCTGTTTGGTTATGGGCGTCCTGAACGTCACGCCGGACTCCTTTTCCGACGGAGGCAGTTACCCCAGCCCCCAGAGCGCGGTTGAGGCGGGCCTCGCCATGGCCACTGCCGGGGCGCACATCATCGACGTTGGCGGTGAGTCCACCCGACCGGGTTCGTTGTCTCCCGGGGCTGCGGCAGAGCGCGGGCGGGTCATTCCGGTGATCAGGGAGTTGCGGCGGGTCTCGACCGTCCTCATCTCGGTGGACACCAGCGAACCCGAGGTCATGCGGGCTGCCGTTGCCGCCGGTGCCGATATGCTCAATGACGTGCGGGCACTAACGAGGCCGGGGGCTCTGGAAGCCGCCGCGGAGGCTGGCATTCCTGTGTCCCTGATGCATATGCAGGGCACACCCGAAACCATGCAACGGGGACCACACTATCGTGACGTCGTCGAGGAGGTCCTGGCTTTCCTGAGAGACCGGGTTGCGGAGTGCGTCGCAGCAGGGATCCCACGGGAGTCACTTATACTGGACCCTGGCTTTGGCTTCGGGAAGAACCTGGAGCACAACCTGACCTTGCTCAGACATCTGGACGTTTTCGTGGCTGAGGGCCTTCCTGTGCTGGCCGGTTTCTCGCGGAAGTCGGTGATCAGTCAGCTGGCGGGCGATCCGCAGGTGCCCTCGTCTGAGCGCCTTGGGGGTAGCCTGGCCTTAGCGCTTCATGCCCGGGCGAGCGGAGTACGTATCGTTCGGGTGCACGACGTTCCTCCCACGGTGCAGGCATTTCGGATAATGGACGGAATCGAGAGCAATTCATGAGCAGGAAGCTTTTTGGCACGGACGGCATTCGGGGCCGCGTTGGCGAACATCCGATGACAGCCGAATTCGCCCTGCGGTTGGCCAGTGCCGCTGGACACGTGCTCGCCCCGGGTGGTGGGAAGGTCCTGATCGGCAAGGACACCAGGGTTTCTGGCTACATGTTTGAATCAGCACTGGAAGCTGGTTTTGTTGCCGCCGGTATGGACGTGCTTCTGGTGGGTCCCTTGCCCACGCCGGGTATCGCCTACCTCACCCGCATTCTGGGCGCCAATGTCGGGGTCGTAATCAGTGCTTCCCACAACCCCTACGAAGACAACGGCATTAAATTCTTCGACTCCAACGGCGGCAAGCTGTCGGACGACATCGAAGCAGCAATCGAGGCCCGGTTGTCCGAGCCCGCTGTCACTCGCGAGTCCGGTTCCCTGGGCCGCGCAAAGCGGGTCGATAACGCTCTTGATGCCTACAAGTCTTTCTGTATTTCGACCGTCCCATCGGCGCTCCAGCTTGAGGGGCTCAAGATCGTGATCGACTGCTCCCACGGAGCTGCCTACAAGGTGGCGCCGCGGGTACTGTCGGAACTTGGGGCCGAGATTGTCCCCATTGGTTGCTCGCCAAATGGCCGTAACATCAATGACAGCTGCGGTTCCACGAAGCCAGAGCTGCTCCAGCTGACTACGGAGGGAGTACGCGCGGATCTCGGTATTGCCCTCGACGGCGATGGCGATCGTGTGTTGATGGTCGATCACCTTGGTCAGTTGATCGATGGCGACCAGCTGCTTTGGGTTCTGGCCAGTGCCTGGCAGAAGGCTGGCACGCTGACGGGGCCAGTTGTCGGTACCCTCATGAGCAATCTGGGCCTGGAGATTGGTCTGAAGACGCTTGGCGTGGATTTCCGTCGCGCGAAGGTCGGTGACCGCTATGTTCTGGAAATGCTGCGTGAAACCGGTGGCCGCCTCGGCGGAGAGACTTCGGGCCACCTCATTTGTCTCGACAAGACCACAACTGGCGATGGTCTGATCAGCGCCCTGCAGGTGCTTTGCGTAATGAAGCAGTCTGGGTTGACTCTCGCCGAACTGACCGCCGGTATGGTCCGCTACCCCCAAAAGCTCGTTAACATCAGGGTCACTCAAAAGACTGACCTCAAAAACTCGGTGCCTATCCAGAACGCTGTGATCCGGGCAGAGAAGCAACTCGGTGCCCGGGGTCGGGTGGTGCTGCGAGCCTCGGGGACCGAACCCGTCGTGCGGGTCATGGTTGAGGGCGAGGATCGGGTCGAAGTGGAGCAGCTCGCTGACGAGATCGGGGCCGCCGTACTGGGTGCGCCGGCGAGCTGACTCCCCGCTTCGCCCTAACGGGCTGCGTTGCTTTCAGCAGCGCGGGAAGCTAACCTGCCGCGTCTTTTTTTTCGGGCTGCGGGCCTGCACCAATGGCAAACAGGCGGCCTATCGTCGCAGGGAACTGGAAGCTGAATGGCAGCCGCCAGACCAGTCGCGCGCTTGCAGTGGCGGTTGCCGAGGGCCTGGCGGAGATTGGCTTGGGGCCCGCCCGGCTTGGGGGCGAGAGGCCTCCCCTCGACGTGCTTCTCTGTCCCCCGTTCGTCTACCTGGCAGAGTTGGCCGAGCTCGTTGCCGTCAGTTCTCTTGGTCTGGGCGCCCAGGATGTCGCGCTGGAGGAAGCCGGCGCGTTTACCGGCGAAGTCGCTGCGTCCATGCTCCGGGATGTGGGGTGCCGTTACGTGATCACGGGCCACTCCGAACGGCGTGCACTGTTCGGGGATACCGATGAGCGGGTGGCTGGCAAGGTTCTGGCCGCGCTCCGGGCCGGACTTTCTCCAATCCTGTGTGTTGGCGAGACCCGGTCTGAGCGGGATGCCGGGCACACGCTCGCCGTGGTCCGCCGGCAACTGGACGTGGTCCTTTCGGCGCTGGAATCGGAAGGGGTATCGGCGTCTGAGCGCCAGATGATTTCAGTCGCCTACGAGCCCGTCTGGGCCATTGGCACGGGCCTTACCCCGACACCCGCCGAGGCCCAGGCCGTCCATGCCGACATCCGGGCCACTGTCGGGCGACGCGATGCTACAATGGCACACCACCTCCGGGTCCTGTACGGGGGCAGCGTCAAGGCGTCCAATGCGAAGGACCTCTTCGCGATGCAAGATATCGATGGCGGGCTGATCGGCGGCGCAGCGCTGCTGGCCGGCGAGTTTGTGAGCATTTGCAAGGCGGCGGCAAGCTGATGACGACACTACATACCCTGGTGCTGGTTGTTCATGTACTCATCGCAGTCAGCATAGTGGCTCTGGTTCTGCTTCAGCGCGGGAAGGGCGCCGATGCCGGGGCGGGTTTCGGAGCGGGTGCCTCTGGCACTGTTTTCGGCGCGCGCGGCTCGGCGAACTTTCTGTCCCGGTCCACAGGTGTGCTGGCCTTGTTCTTCTTTTGCACGAGCCTCGGGCTTGCCTACCTCGGAACGCAACGTGAGGCGCCGAAGAGCCTGCTGGATGCCGCTCCGCCAGTGCAGGTCCAGGGAGAGCCGACACTCGCCCCGATACCGGGGACGCTGCCAGCCTCCGCAGGCGTTCCGGCACTGCCGTCGGCTGCACCGACTGCGACACCGCAGTCCGCAATGCCCGCGTTGCCAGCTGAGCCGGGCAAGCCAGCTGAGTCAGGTAAGCCAGCTGAGTCAGGCAAGTAAGCGGCTTCGGGAAGATAGTGATTGCCGACGTGGTGGAATTGGTAGACACACCGTCTTGAGGGGGCGGCGGCGCAAGCTGTGTGAGTTCGAGTCTCACCGTCGGCACCAATGTAGCGAGACTAAAGGTTTCTTGAGTGACTGCGACGTTTGGGCGTCGCCAGACTTTAGAGGGTTGAAGGAGCGCCCGTGCTGACCAACTACGTTCCGGTACTGGTCTACCTTTGTGTGGCGTTGGGTATCGGCCTGGTTTTGCTCGGCCTTGGCTTCCTCATCGGCCGGGGGAGCAAGTACCCGGAAAAGCTCTCGCCCTATGAATGCGGCTTCGAGCCCTTCGAAGACAGTCGCATGAAGTTCGATGTTCGTTATTACCTCGTCGCCATTCTGTTCATCGTTTTTGACCTAGAAATTGCCTTTCTCTTCCCCTGGGCAGTCACCCTCGATGAGATCGGGCTGACAGGGATTCTGGCCATGGGCGTCTTCCTCGCCATTCTCCTGGTCGGTTTTATGTACGAATGGAAGAAGGGGGCCCTGGAGTGGGACTAGAAACGCACTTTGGTGAGCCCCAGCCGGATATTCTCCAGCAGCGCGGTTTTGTCGTCACGAAGCTGGACGATCTCATCAACTGGGCCCGCACCGGCTCTCTCTGGCCCATGACCTTCGGTCTGGCCTGCTGTGCCGTCGAGATGATGCACGCCGGCGCCGCCCGTTACGATCTGGATCGCTTTGGCGTCATCTTTCGTCCCAGCCCGCGCCAGTCCGACGTCATGATTGTCGCCGGGACCCTGACCAACAAGATGGCGCCGGCTCTGCGCAAGGTCTATGACCAGATGGCGGAGCCACGTTGGGTGATCTCCATGGGTTCCTGCGCCAACGGCGGAGGCTACTACCACTATTCCTATGCGGTGGTTCGGGGTTGTGACCGGATCGTCCCCGTGGATGTCTATGTACCTGGTTGCCCGCCGACGGCCGAGGCCCTGCTCTACGGCATCATCCAGCTGCAGAACAAGATCCGCCGCACGAATACGATTGCCCGATGACTGCCCGGCAGACCAGTCCCCGCCAGGAGGCGCTCGCTGGCAGTATTGCTGAGCGGTTCGGGAGCAGCATCGTCCGGATCACCTCCCGCTGCGGCGAGCTGGGCTACGAGGTCGCTCCTGCCGACTTGCTGGCGGTCGCGCGCACCCTGCGTGACGATTTCGCCTTCGAGATGCTGATTGACCTGTGCGGCGTTGACTATCTGACTCATGGCCGCGACGAATGGGAAACTCATGAAGCCACCAGTGGTGGCTTTAGTCGAGCCGCGGAGCAGGAGACCATACTGGCCGATCCCAGCCAGCAGTTCGAGGCGCGACGTTTCGCCGTGGTTTACCACCTGCTGTCCGTCAGCGGCAACCTGCGCCTGCGCCTTACTGTGTTCACTGGCGTGGATAACCCGCCGGTGATTCCCTCGGTCATCGGCGTCTGGGCCGCAGCTAACTGGTATGAGCGCGAGGCTTTTGACCTGTTCGGCATTCTCTTTGATGGGCATCCGGATCTGCGCCGCCTGTTGACTGACTATGGGTTTATCGGACATCCGTTCCGCAAGGACTTTCCACTGTCCGGAAACCTGGAGGTTCGCTACGACCCGGAGCAGCGGCGGGTGATCTACCAGCCTGTCACTATCGAGCCCCGGACGCTGGTTCCCCGGGTGATTCGTGACGATAACCGCTATGCACCGGATCTGAAGGACGGGCATGGCTGAGTTCCAGAATTTCACCCTCAACTTCGGTCCCCAGCATCCGGCCGCGCACGGTGTTTTGCGCCTGGTGCTGGAGATGGATGGCGAGACCGTTCAGAAGGCCGATCCGCATATCGGCCTGCTGCATCGGGGAACGGAGAAGCTCGCCGAGAGCAAGCCCTTTAACCAGAGCATCGGCTACATGGATCGGCTGGACTACGTATCCATGATGTGCAACGAGCACGGCTATGTGCTGGCCATCGAGAAGCTCCTCGGCATTCAGGTTCCCAGGCGCGCTCAGTACATTCGCGTCATGTTCGATGAGGTCACGCGGATTCTCAATCACCTGATGTGGCTGGGAGCCCACGGGCTCGATATCGGCGCGATGACGGTGTTTCTGTACTGCTTCCGCGAGCGCGAGGACCTCATGGACTGCTACGAGGCCGTCTCAGGCACGCGAATGCACGCCACCTACTACCGGCCCGGCGGCGTGTACCGCGACCTTCCCGACAACATGCCCAGGTTTCAGTCCTCAGAGTTTCGTTCCAACAAGGAGGTAAAGCGGCTCAACGCTGCCCGCGAAGGGTCTCTCCTCGATTTCCTCGAGGACTTCACGAGACGCTTCCCGAAGTGCGTGGACGATTACGAGACACTGCTGACTGATAACCGGATCTGGAAGCAGCGGACAGTGAATATCGGAGTTGTGAGTCCTGAGCGCGCGCTGCAGCTCGGATTCACGGGCCCCATGCTCCGCGGTTCCGGCGTGGAGTGGGACTTGCGCAAGAAGCAGCCGTACGAGGTATACCCGGAGCTTAAGTTCGATATTCCGGTCGGCGTAAACGGTGATTGCTACGATCGCTATCTCGTCCGGATCGAGGAGCTGCGGGAGGCTAACCGCATTGTTGGCCAGTGCATCGACTGGCTGCGACACAACCCCGGGCCGGTCATGCTGGACGACCGGAAGTTCGCCCCGCCCAGTCGCGAGGCCATGAAGGACGACATGGAGTCCCTTATCAACCACTTCAAGCTTTTCACAGAGGGCTACACGGTGCCGGCCGGCGAGGCTTATGCGGCCGTTGAGCACCCGAAGGGAGAGTTTGGCGTTTACCTTGTGTCCGATGGGGCCAACAAGCCCTATCGGCTGAAAGTGCGGGCCCCCGGGTTCGCCCACCTCTCTGCTATGGCGGAAATGGTGGAGGGCCACATGCTGGCCGACGTGGTTGCCGTAATTGGCACGCAGGACATCGTCTTTGGCGAGATTGACCGCTGATGGAAGAACCTGCCAACGCCGGAGCCGGTCTCTCTCTGCACCTGCGGGCCGAGATTGATCGCTGGATTGCACGTTTTCCTGCCGGCCGGCAGCGGTCGGCCGTTATCGGGGCGTTGCATGCTGCCCAGCATGAAAACAGCGGGTATCTGACCCGGGAATTGATGGAGGCAGTTGGCGCCTACCTCGGCTTGCCACCGATCCAGGTATTCGAAGTCGCCTCGTTCTATTCAATGTTCGAAACCAAGCCAGTGGGGCGGCACAGCATCTCGGTGTGTACCAATATCTCCTGCATGCTGTGTGGGGGCGAAAAGATTCTGGCGCATGTCGAGAAGCGCCTCGGCATCAAGGTGGGAGAAAGTACTCCGGATGGCCGCTTCTACCTCAAGAAGGAAGAAGAGTGCCTGGCGGCTTGCTGCGGGGCGCCGATGATGATGGTCGATCACAAATACTACGAGAACCTGACACCCGCCCGGGTCGACGACATTCTCAACGGCATTAGCTGCCTGGCCGAGCAGAAGGGAGAGCATTCCCATGACTGAGGCGCGTCGCTACGAGCATAACCTTGTGTGTTTCCAGACCCTCGGTAAAGACCAGCCCGCCAGTCTCAAGACCTACAGGGCGATTGGTGGCTACGAAATCTGGGAGAAAATCCTTGCCGGCGGCATGACCCGCGAGCAGGTCATCGAGGGCGTCAAGGCGTCAGGGCTGCGTGGCCGCGGGGGCGCGGGTTTCCCCACTGGCGTCAAGTGGAGCTTCATGCCCAAGGACGCCGCCGGACAGAAGTACGTGGTCTGTAATTCAGACGAAAGCGAGCCGGGCACCTGCCACGACCGGGAGATCTTGCGCTACAACCCGCATGCCGTTATCGAGGGCATGGCCATCGGCGCTTTCGCCATGGGTGCCACCGTAGGCTACAACTACATCCGCGGGGAGTTTCTCGATGAGCCGGTGCCGGTCTTCGACGAGGCACTGAGGGAAGCCTATGCGGCCGGTCTCCTGGGCCGGAATATCCGGAGCTCCGGCCTGGACTTCGACCTGCACACCTTCGTTGGTGCCGGCGCCTATATCTGTGGCGAAGAAACGGGCTTGCTGGAGTCCCTCGAGGGCAAGCCGGGCAAGCCGCGCTTCAAGCCACCATTCCCTGCCGCCTTTGGCCTCTATGGACGTCCTACCACGATCAACAACACGCAATCCTTCGCGTCAGTTCCTGCAATCCTGCGCCGTGGCCCCAAGTGGTTTGCGGATCTCGGTCCGGAGGGGTCGGGAGGAACGGCCCTGTTTTCGGTCTCCGGGCACGTGGAGAAGCCGGGTAATTTCGAATTGCCGCTCGGTATCCCGTTCCGCGATCTCCTTGAGATCGCGGGTGGCGTTCGGCATGGACGTGCTCTGAAGGCTGTGATCCCTGGAGGGTCGTCAGTCCCGGTGGTGCCCGGGGTGGTCATCCTGGATGCCACGATGGACTACAACGGCCTGAAGAAGATCGGGACGTCCCTCGGCACCGGTGCTGTGGTTGTCATGGACGACACGACCTGCATGGTCAGCATGCTGCGGCGGATAGCCCGCTTCTACTATGCAGAGTCCTGCGGCCAATGCACGCCCTGCCGCGAGGGCACGGGCTGGCTCTATCGCATGCTGAGCCGGATTCTTGAAGGCCAGGGTCGGCGCGATGACCTGAAAATGCTGCTCGACGTGGCCAACAGAATCGAGGGTCACACCATTTGCGCGCTGGGCGATGCGGCTGCCTGGCCCGTACAGAGCTTTCTGCGGCATTTTATGCCGGAGTTCGACTACATGATCGAGCATCGCGGTCGCTCCATCGTTGATGCGCGGCCGGAGGTCGCCTGAGTTTGATGAGTGATAACACGATCAAGGTTGAGATCAACGGCGTTGAAATTGACGCGCGTCCCGGTGAAATGCTGATCGCAGTGACGGACCGGGCTGGGATCTACGTGCCAAGGTTTTGCTACCACGAGAAGCTGTCAGTGGCGGCGAATTGCCGGATGTGCCTCGTCGAAGTCGTCAACGCACCGAAGCCGCTGCCGGCCTGTGCGACCCCGGTTACCAACGGCATGAAGGTGGCCACGCGGTCCACCAAGGCCATTGGTGCGCAGAAAGCAGTGATGGAGTTCCTGCTCATCAATCACCCTCTCGATTGTCCGATCTGCGATCAGGGTGGTGAGTGCGAGCTGCAGGATCTGGCCATGGGCTTTGGTCGTGATGTCTCCCGTTTCAGCGAGCGCAAGCGCGTCGTGAAGGACAAGGACATCGGGCCCCTGGTTTCCACCGACATGACTCGCTGCATTCATTGCACCCGCTGCGTGCGCTTCGGTCAGGAGATCGCCGGAATTCAGGAACTGGGCACGATCGGCCGCGGTGAGCTGATGCAGATCAGCACGTTCATTGAACAGAGTGTCGATCACGAGCTCTCAGGGAACATCATCGATCTGTGTCCGGTCGGCGCACTCAACAGTAAGCCCTACAGATTCAGCGCCCGCGCCTGGGAGATGCAGGCCTTGCCAACGGTGGCGCCCCACGACTGCGTGGGCTCTAACCTTTCGGCCCATGTGCTTCTGGGCAAGGTAAAGCGCGTCGTTCCCCGGGCCAATGAAGCCGTCAACGAAACCTGGCTGGCCGATCGGGACCGCTTCAGCTACGAGGGGATCTACTCCGATCGTCTTGAGCAGCCGCTGCTCCGGGTTGGTGATGGGCTGCGCCCCGTCACCTGGGAGGTTGCCCTTGAGGCTGCTGCCAGAGGGCTTGCCGGTGCCGTCCAACAGGACCCTCACGCTCTCGGCGCCTGGGTGGCTCCAACCTCAACGCTGGAGGAGGGTTTTCTACTGCAGCGCCTGCTGCGACATCTGGGTTCCGATAGCATCGACTACCGGCTGAGGCGTCGGGACTTCCGTTTGCAGGACCGGGATCCTGTCTTTCCCTGGCTGGGCCTGTCGCTGGCCGAACTTGAGAAGGCGGATGTCATTCTCGTTGTGGGGTCGAACCTCCGGAGCGAAGCACCACTGATCGCCCATCGGGTGCGGAAGGCTGCCCTGCGCGGGGCCCGGGTTGTCTTCGTGAACCCCGCCCGCTACGCCTATCTGCATGACGTTGCGGCGTACCTTGAAACCGGACTGGACCTGGTGGGCGGCGTGCGCCGTCTCCTGGCTGACGGCCCCGATGCTGAGGTCACCCCCATTGTTGCCATGTTGCGCGGTGCTGAGCGGCCCATCGTGCTGCTGGGGCAGATCGCCGGGCGGCATCCCCGCCTTGCGGACCTGCGCCAGGCGGCTGGTGAGCTGTCCCGGCAACATTCGGCACGCATCGGTTATCTCTCGGAAGGGGCAAATTCCGCGGGCCTTGCGCTGGCCGGCGTCCTGCCTCACCGCGGGCCGGGTGGGCGTCCCGTGGCCAGGGCGGGCCGGAACCTGGCCGACATGCTCAACCAGCCACTGTCCGGCCTTGTCCTGTTGAACGTAGAGCCTGAACACGACTGCGCAGAACACCAGCTGGCGGTGGGTGCGCTGCAGGCGGCGGGCTTTGTCCTTGCGTTGTCGCCTTACCTGAGTCCTGCTCTGGAGGCTCACGCCGATGTCGTTCTGCCGACAGGCACGTCCATGGAAACGGCCGGAACCTTTGTCAATTGTGAGGGCCGCTGGCAGAGCTTCAACGGTGTTGCGTCGCCGGTGGGGAACAGCAGGCCGGCATGGAAGGTACTGCGCGTCCTGGGGAATATGCTGCAGCTACCGGCGTGCGACTACGCCAGCGCTGACGAGATTCGGGCCGAAGTCAAGGCCCTGGCAGGCGATGTGCAGCCGGACAACACAGTGTCCGTCACGGCGATTCCACCGGCGACCACCTCGGCCGGAGTCGAATCCCGCGATCTGGACGTGCCCATGTATCGGACGGACGGTATCCTCCGGCGTTCTCCCGCCCTACAACTGACCAGTGTGGCCCGTGGCTAGTCTTCCTTTCCTTCAGGCTCCCTGGCTCGCGCTGCCTGAGCTGGTGCGCTATCTGCTGGTGGTGGTGGGCCAGATCCTGGCGCTCACGATGGTGGTCATTCTCTGCGTCGCTTTCCTGACCTACCTGGAGCGCAAGGTCATTGGCTACATGCAGAACCGGATTGGGCCGAACCGGGTAGGTCCCCGGGGCTGGTTCCAGCCCTTCGCCGACGTGATCAAGCTGCTGCTCAAGGAAGTGGTCGTGCCCTCCAGCGCGAACCGGTTTCTGTTCGTCATTGCGCCGCTCCTGTCTATTGTTCCGGCCCTCGCTACCTGGGCCGTCATCCCGCTCTTTCCGGGCTTCGCCATTGCCGACATCGATGCCGGGCTGCTGTATGTTCTGGCGCTTACTTCACTGGGCGTCTACGGCGTAATCCTGGCGGGCTGGGCCTCAAACTCAAAATATGCACTGCTCGGTGCCATGCGCTCGGCAGCCCAGATCGTGGCCTATGAAATAGCCATGGGCTTTGCACTGGTAGGCGTGCTGATGGCCGGTGGCAGCCTGAACCTCGGCAAACTCGTTGAAGCCCAGTCTGGAGGTTTGTTCAGCTGGTTCTGGCTGCCGCTCTTCCCGTTGTTCATCGTCTACTTTGTCTCTGGTGTTGCCGAGACCAACCGGGCGCCATTTGATGTGGCCGAAGGCGAGTCAGAGATCGTGGCGGGCTTTCACGTCGAGTACTCCGGCGTTGCCTTCGCCATCTTCTTCCTGGCGGAGTACGCCAACATGATCCTGATTGCTGCGCTCACCGCGGTGATGTTCTGGGGCGGTTGGGAATCACCGTTCGCCGGCCCCATGCTGGGCTTTCTAGACGGCACTGTTCTTGAGGTTCTCCGTCTGCCGGGGATCCACTGGCTGGCCTTGAAGATCGCCATATTCCTGTTTTGCTTTCTCTGGTTCAGGGCTACATTTCCCCGCTATCGTTACGACCAGATCATGCGGCTCGGCTGGAAAGTCTTCATTCCGGTGACCATCGTCTGGATTGTGCTTGAAGGCGCAATGGCAGCCCTTCGCGTTGGCCCCTGGAGTACCTGAAGCGCATGAACAGGATCACTAACGCCATAAAGACCCTGACCCTCTGGGAGTTGCTCAAGGGCTTGCGGCTGACCCTGCTGAACCTCTTCGTCAAGAAAGTAACGATCCAGTATCCGGAAGAGAAGACGCCCCAGTCGCCCCGCTTTCGCGGGTTGCATGCCCTTCGTCGCTACCCGAATGGCGAGGAGCGTTGCATCGCCTGCAAGCTCTGCGAGGCCGTCTGTCCGGCTGCTGCGATTACCATCGAGTCCGGCGTCGGACCCGACGGTACCCGCCGTACTACCCGATACGACATCGATCTCTTCAAGTGCATCTACTGCGGCTTCTGTGAAGAGGCTTGCCCTGTGGATGCCATCGTGGAGACCCGGATCTTTGAGTACCACATGGAGAACCGGGGGGAGAACATCATGACCAAGGACAAGCTGATGGCGGTCGGCGAGAAGTACGAGGCTGTTATCGCCGCCGACAGGACTGCTGACGCGCCTTACCGCTAGATCCGACGTCAGGAAAACCATGTTCACCACGTTTCTCTTTTATGCGCTATCCACCGTCCTGCTGGCTGCTGCGGTAGGCGTAATTACGGCCCGGAATCCTGTTTACGCCGCGTTGTTTCTGATCCTCGCATTTGTCTCCAGTGCCGTCCTCTGGCTGCTTCTGGAAGCCGAGTTTCTTGCCATTGTCCTGGTGCTCGTTTACGTGGGCGCCGTGATGGTTCTGTTCCTCTTCGTCGTGATGATGCTGGATATCAATGTCACGACCTTGCGCGAGGGTTTTCTGCGGTATGCCCCGGTGGGGGCGATTGTGGCGGGCATCATTGTCCTGGAACTGGCCTATGTCATCTGGTTCCGCAGTGACGGTCTTCCGGTCGGTACGCAGCTCGTACCCCGGGATGCGGCGTACTCCAGCACCGAGGAGTTGGGCAAGGTCCTCTACACGCAGTACCTGTATCCGTTCGAGCTTGCGGGAATGTTGCTGCTGCTAGCCATCGTCGCCGCCATCCTGCTGACCATGCGGCACCGTCCGGGGCTTAAGGTGCAGGATGTGGCAGAGCAGGTGAAGGTGCAGCGCGGGGATCGCATCCGCATGGTGAAGATGAAGTCGGAGTCGGAATGATGGTCACGCTGTCCCACTATCTGACTCTCTCGGCGCTGCTATTTACCATCAGCATTGCCGGCATCTTCCTTAACCGGAAAAATGTGATCGTCCTGCTCATGTGCGTAGAGCTGCTCCTGCTTGCGGTTAATTTCAACTTCATAGCCTTTTCCCGTTATCTCGATGACCCGGCCGGGCAGGTATTCGTGTTCTTCATTCTCACCGTGGCCGCCGCAGAGTCGGCCATCGGCCTGGCCATCCTGGTGGTGCTGTTCCGGGGCCGCCGCAGCATCAACGTCCAGGAGCTGGACGTGCTGAAGGGTTGAGCTGATGGAACGCATTTACCTCGCCGTCGTTCTGTGCCCCCTGATTGCCGCTCTGGTGGCCGGGCTCTTTGGCCGGCAAATCGGCCGCGGGGGAGCGCACACGGTCACCATTCTGGGCGTTGGTGCGTCCTTCGCCCTTTCGCTGCTCGTCCTCAAAGACCAGTGGCTCGACGGTGCGGCGGCCTATAACGGCACGGTCTATACCTGGGCCGTGGTGGACGGCGTCACGATGAACGTGGGCTTTCTGGTGGATCGCCTGACCGCGCTGATGATGGTCGTCGTTACTTCGGTTTCCCTCATGGTGCATATCTACACGATTGGCTACATGCACGATGACCCGGGCTACCAGCGCTTCTTCAGCTACATCTCCCTGTTTACCTTTGCCATGCTGACGCTTGTCATGGCCAACAACTTTCTCCAGCTGTTCTTTGGCTGGGAGGCCGTCGGCCTGGTGTCCTACCTGCTGATTGGCTTCTGGTACACGCGGCCCACAGCGATCGTGGCCAACCTGAAGGCCTTCCTGGTCAATCGTGTGGGGGATTTCGGGTTCCTGCTCGGTATTGCGCTGATACTCATGGCCACGGGAAGCCTCGATTACGCCACGGTGTTCGCCAGGGCGCCGGAAATGAGTACCCAGACGATCGAGTTGTGGTCGGGGGCGCCCTGGTCCGTCATGACGGTGGCCTGCCTCCTGCTGTTCGTGGGTGCCATGGGCAAGTCGGCGCAGATGCCGCTCCATGTCTGGCTGCCGGATTCCATGGAGGGCCCGACGCCAATCTCGGCGCTTATCCATGCGGCAACCATGGTGACGGCCGGTGTATTCATGGTGGCTCGCATGTCGCCGCTCTTTGAGTACTCCGAAACGGCGCTCTCGGTAGTGCTCATCATCGGAGCGACGACGGCGCTGTTCACCGGGTTTCTCGGCGTCGTGCAGAACGACATCAAGCGGGTGGTGGCCTATTCAACGCTGTCGCAACTCGGCTACATGACGGCAGCGCTCGGTGCCTCCGCCTACGCCGCCGGCGTGTTTCATCTGATGACCCATGCCTTCTTCAAGGCCCTGTTGTTCCTGGCCGCCGGCTCGGTGATCGTCGCCATGCACCACGAGCAGGACATCCGCAAGATGGGCGGATTACGGAAGTACCTGCCGATAACCTGGCTGACCTGCCTGATCGGAACCCTGTCGCTGATCGGCTTTCCAGGGTTTGCGGGGTTCTTCTCCAAAGACGCGCTGATTGAGGCCGTTGGGCATGCCCAGCGGGCAGGGGCAACCTATGCCTGGTGGTGCCTCCTGATCGGGGTGTTCGTCACGGCGCTGTACTCGTTTCGTATGTACTTCCTCGTGTTCCATGGCCCTGAGCGCCTCGACGCAGAGACGAAGGCGCACCTGCACGAGTCACCCTGGGTCATCACCTTGCCACTGGTGCTCCTCGCAATCCCGTCGGCGATCATCGGCTGGCCCACCATCGCACCGGTGGTCTTCGGCGACTACTTTGGTTCTGCCATCATGGTTCGGGAAGGCAATGACGTGCTTCGCGAGCTGGCTGGCGAGTTCCATGGCCCCTGGGCCTACATCCTGCATGCGTTTTCCGCGCCGGTACCCTACCTGGCCTTTGCCGGAGCACTAACAGCCTGGTACCTGTACCTGCGCAATCCCAGCCTCGCAGAAGTCATCCGGCTCCGCGCCAGCTGGCTGCACACCCTGTTGATAAACAAGTACTACTTCGATGATTTCAACGACAAGGTGCTGGCCCGGGGGAGCCGAGGGCTTGGCAACCTGTTCTGGCAGCTGGGCGACGTGCTGGTCATCGATGGCGGTCTGGTCAATGGCAGCGCAAAACTCGTCGGCTGGGCCGCGCAGGTCAGCCGTCAGCTGCAAAGCGGATACCTGTATCACTATGCCTTCGCGATGATCATCGGCCTGGCGGTATTGGTTGGCTGGCTCCTTCTCGGGGCCTGAGTTCATGGGCAGTGGGATGATCGAGAGCGCGTTAGGCCTTGGTACGCTGAGTATTCTGGTCTGGCTGCCCATCCTGGGTGGCCTGCTGTTGCTCGCCCTCGGCCAGAATGGCGCTGGTGTGCGGCTGGACCGTTGGGTGGCTCTGGCCATCTCCGTTCTGACCTTTGTGCTCAGTGTGCCGCTCTGGACCCGGTTCGACTCGTCTACCGCCAGCATGCAGTTCGTCGAGCGTCTCCCCTGGATCCGATCCTTCAATGTGGAGTACTACCTGGGGGTCGACGGGTTTTCCATGCCACTGATCCTGCTCACCACCTTTCTCACGCCTATTGTCGTGCTGGCGGGATGGCAGGTTATAGAGAAGCGCACGGCACAGTATTTCGCAGCCTTCCTGATTCTGGAGGGCCTGATGATCGGCGTTTTCGCGGCTCTGGATGCCTTGCTCTTCTATGTGTTCTGGGAGGCGATGCTGATTCCGATGTTCATCATCATCGGCGTGTGGGGTGGTGAGCGGCGGGTCTACGCGACCATGAAGTTCTTCCTGTACACCTTCCTGGGCTCGGTATTCATGCTGGTTGCCCTGATCTACCTGTACCTGAAATCCGGCAGCTACAGCATTCTGGAGTTCCAGAACCTGCCGCTGACCCTGACCGAGCAGATACTGATCTTCCTGGCATTTCTGTTCGCCTTCGCAGTCAAGGTGCCCATGTGGCCGGTGCACACCTGGCTGCCGGATGCCCACGTGGAAGCCCCGACAGGAGGCTCGGTCATCCTGGCAGCCGTTCTGCTCAAGATGGGCGGCTACGGCTTCATCCGCTTCAGTCTGCCGATCACGCCTGACGCCAGCAGCGAGCTGGCCTGGCTGATGATTTCGCTGTCGCTCGTCGCGGTGGTGTACATCGGCCTCGTCGCCCTGGTGCAGAAGGACATGAAGAAGCTGATTGCCTACTCATCGATCGCGCACATGGGCTTCGTCACCCTGGGCTTCTTCGTGGGCTGGCAAATCCTCGAGCGGACCGGCACGACCGCTGGCATTGCCATGGGACTGTCGGGTGGCATGTTCCAGATGATTTCCCACGGCTTCATTTCCGGCGCGCTGTTCCTGTGCGTGGGGGTGCTGTACGACCGGCTGCACAGCCGGCAGATTGCCGACTACGGTGGTGTCGTCAACACCATGCCCCGCTTTGCAGCGTTCATGGTGCTGTTTGCCCTGGCCAATGCGGGTTTACCTGGAACTTCGGGCTTCGTCGGTGAGTTCCTGGTCATTCTCGCGGTCTTCAAGGCGGGCTTCTGGTATGCATTTCTCGCGGCTACAACCCTGATACTTGGTGCGGCCTACACGCTGTGGATGGTGAAGCGGGTGGTGTTTGGCCCCGTGGCAAACGAGGGCGTGGCTGGCCTTACCGATGCCTCGGCGCGCGAACTGCTGATCCTGGTGCTGTTTGCTGCCGGTGTGCTCGGCCTCGGTTTATGGCCTGCACCGCTGGTGGACGTGATGGCGGCGAGCGTCGACCACCTGGCCGTGCAGATTACCCAGTCGAAGCTGGCGGGCGCCCTATGAGCACGCTTGACTCGGCCTTGAGTGCCGACCTGCTGACGGTGTGGCCGGAGATCATTCTCGCTCTCGGCCTGTGTCTCGTTCTGGTTGTCGACATGTTCCTCAAGGACAGTTATCGCGATGTGACCTACCTGCTCACGATCTTCCTGCTGGCCGGGATCGCCTGGTCCCTTCTGGGTGCGGGAGCAGGGGGGGAGACGACTCTGGCCTTTGGCGGCTCCTACATCAGCGACCCCTTGAGCCGGGTTCTGAAACTGTTTGCCGTCGCGGCAGTGGCGACGGTGTTTCTGTACTCGCGGCCGTACCTGCGGGCGCGTGGCCTGCACCTCGGTGAGTTTTACGTGCTGGGGCTGTTTGCCCTGCTCGGCATTCTGGTACTCGCTTCAAGCTACAGCCTGCTGGTGAGCTACCTGGGCCTTGAGTTACTGTCCCTCAGCCTTTACGCGCTGGTGGCCTTCAATCGGGACTCACCGGTGGCGGCGGAGGCTGCCATGAAGTACTTCGTCCTCGGCGCCATTGCTTCCGGGATCCTGCTTTACGGCATGTCCCTGGTCTATGGCGTCACCGGCAGCCTGAACATTGGCGACCTGCAGGCGACGATTGGCACCGCCGAGGCGTCATCCCTGAGTCTGTGGGTCGGTCTGGCCTTCCTGGTCGCCGGCATCGCCTTCAAGTTTGGTGCGGTGCCGTTCCACATGTGGGCGCCCGACGTCTACCAGGGGGCACCGACAGCCGTGACCCTTTTCGTGGGAACAGCACCGAAGCTGGGTGCGCTGGCCCTGGCGATCCGGATTCTGGTCGAGGGACTCCCCGCGCTGGGGGACTTGTGGCAGGTCATGCTGGCAGCCTTGGCAGTTCTGTCACTCGTGCTGGGTAATGTCGCGGCCATCGCGCAGACCAACCTGAAGCGCATGCTGGCCTACTCAGCGATCGCCCATGTGGGCTTCATTCTCCTCGGCTTCGTGGCGGGCACGCCGGAGGGTATCCAGGCGGCGCTGTTCTACACGCTGGTCTACGTGATCATGGCAGCCGGCAGCTTCGGCTTTCTGGTGGTGCTCAGCAGTCGGGGCGAGGAGGTGGAGAACCTGGATGACCTGCGCGGTCTCTGGCAGCGCAGCCCCTGGTTCGCGCTGCTGATGGTGCTGCTGATGGTCAGCATGATCGGTGTGCCACCCCTGGCCGGCTTCTATGCGAAGTGGTGGATCCTGTCGGCGCTGCTGGAAACGAACCACGTTGGTTTGGCCATCGCGGCCCTGGTGGCTTCCGTGATAGGGGCTTACTACTACCTGCGGGTCATTCGCCTGATGCTGTTTGAGGATGGCGGCCAGGCCCACGCGGGTGGGGTGCCTCTCGACGTGCGGGTGGTACTCAGCGCGAATGTGTTGCTGCTCCTGCTGATCGGGCTCCTCCCGGACCGGCTGCTGGAGCTGTGTGCCCGGGCGGCGGCGCTGATCTAAGGCCCGGCCCCCGGTTGCAGCCCCGTGACGTGGTTGCGACACGGGGGCCAAGTGGCTACTATTCGCCCTCGCGCTGGTGCGGGGTGGAGCAGTCTGGCAGCTCGTCGGGCTCATAACCCGAAGGTCGTAGGTTCAAATCCTACCCCCGCTACCATTTTCCTGAAGATTCAGGGTGCGAAGAGTAAAGGGGCCGCTTGATGCGGCCCTTTTTTTTGGTGTACCCCGACTTCAACGACAACGACAGCGTCGATTCCCAGGACGGGGCGCGGCTCAAGGCCAGATTTGGTCGGGCCCCGGGCAATCTTTCGGCCCTGCCTTGCCGCCTCCCGCTGCCCCGGCTACACTACCTTTCTTGATTAGCGGCTCCGGAAGCGGTCCGGGGCGGTGGGGTTGGTGGTTTGCTGCCAAAGACGGGCCCTCGCTAGCGGACCATCAGCTAGAAATAGCCCCGCACGGGGCTATTTTTTTTTCGGCACGGGTGATTGCGGTCCACGACGGTGCTTCCGGCTTCGGGAGTCCTGTCACCACCCGACGAGTTGCCAGGGAGCGAGCAGCAAGAGTGGGCCGATGGCCCATTTTTTGTTTTGGACTGGCATGAGCACGACGCGGGCGCAGATGGTCGAGTTGCTGGAACCCGGGGTGGAAGCCCTGGGTTACGAACTCGTGGATCTGGAGCTGAATTTCAGTGGCCAGCGGGGGATCTTGAGGCTGTTTATTGACCGGCTTGGCGCGGTGGAACCGGCGGCTGGCGAAGTGACCGCTGAGGGCCCGCGGAGCGACGGCATACGAGTTGAGGATTGCGAAGCGGTCAGCCGGCAAGTGAGTGCCCTGCTGGACGCCGAAGACCCGATCCAGCGGGACTACAGTCTGGAGGTTTCGTCACCGGGACTGGACCGGCGACTGGTCAAGCCGGCGCACTTTGACCGTTTCAAGGGGCAGGCGGTCCAGGGGCGCTTCCGGCAGATGCTGGACGGGCGCCGCCGCTTTGCCGGAACGCTGGTCGGGCGGGATGGAACGCTGGTAACGATTCGGGTCGAGAATGCCGACCTGACGGTGTCGATGGACGATCTGGATGTCATCCGGCTGGTGCCGGAGTACTGAGAGAAGACAAATTATGAACAAAGAAATTCTGATGGTGGCCGAGGCCGTCTCCAACGAGAAGGGCGTCGACCAGGAAATCATCTTCGACGCGCTGGAGTCGGCGCTCGCATCGGCGGCGCGCAAGCGCTATGGCGACGATGTAGATGTGCGCGTCAGCATCAACCGCGCCACGGGCGACTACGACACCTTCCGGCGCTGGAAGGTCTTTGCGGACGACTCGACGGAGCTGGAGACGCCCGACCGGGAACTGCGCATGATCGATGCCACAGACGTCGATCCCAAGGCGGAGCCGGGTGGCTATGTGGAAGAACCCATTCCCTCCGTGGATTTCGGTCGTATTGCCGCCCAGACCGCCAAACAGGTGATTGTGCAGAAAGTCCGCGAAGCGGAGCGCAGGAAGGTCATCGAGGAGTTTCAGGGCCGGGTGGGCCAGCTTCTGTCGGGCGTGGTCAAGCGCGTCGATCGCAACGGCGTCTATGTGGATCTTGGGGCGAATGCAGAAGGCTTCATTCCCCGCGAGAACATGATGCCCCGGGAGCCGGTGCGGCCCCAGGATCGGGTCAAGGCGCTGCTGCGGGAAGTTCGCTCCGAGCCCCGGGGGCCACAGTTGTTCCTCACCCGGACGTCTTCCCAGTTCCTGCTGGAGCTGTTCAAGATCGAAGTTCCGGAAGTTGGTCAGGGCCTTATTGAGATACTGGCTGCGGCCCGTGACCCGGGCTTGCGGGCCAAGATCGCCGTCAAGAGCAACGACCGGCGTATCGATCCGGTTGGCGCCTGCGTCGGAATGCGCGGGTCCCGCGTCCAGGCCGTGTCCAACGAGCTGGCTGGCGAACGGGTGGACATCATTCTCTGGAACGAGAGTCCCGCCCAGTTCGTGATCAATGCCATGTCGCCGGCGGAAGTCAGCTCCATCGTGGTGGACGAGGAGAGCCACAGCATGGATCTGGCGGTACAGGAAGACAAACTGTCCCAGGCGATTGGGCGCGGCGGGCAGAACATCCGGCTGGCGAGTGAGCTCACCGGCTGGGATCTCAACGTGATGACCGAGGCGGCCGCGGAGGAAAAGAGCGAGAAGGAATCCCGTGCGCTTCTGGAGTTGTTCATGCAGAAGCTGGATGTGGACGAGGACGTGGCGCTCATTCTGGTGCAGGAGGGCTTTTCCAGTATTGAGGAGGTCGCCTACGTACCGACCAGTGAGCTGCTTGGTATCGAGGAGTTCGATCAGGGTATGGTCGACGAGCTCCGCAATCGCGCCCGGGATGTCCTGATTACCATGGCTATTCAGAGCGAGGAAAAGGTCGACAAGGCACCGCCCGCGGAAGACCTGCTTGCTCTCGAGGGCATGGACCCGGAACTCGCGGGCCAGCTGGCGGCGAGAGGGATTCGCACCCGGGATGATCTGGCCGAGCAGGCCATCGACGACCTCGAAGGCATTGAAGGCCTGGATAACGCCCGCTCCGCCAAACTGATCATGGCAGCGAGAGCCCATTGGTTCGACCAGCAAGAGGCGACGGGTTGATCACCCGCCCCTCGGCATCTCCCGGAGCAGCTCTATGTCGGATGTGACTATTGCCCAGTTCGCAGACGTCCTGAAGATTCCGGTTGAAAAGCTGCTTACGCAGCTCGGTGAAGCGGGTATTGGTGCGCGTGGTGCCGACGATGTAATCAGCGACGACGCAAAGCGTGAACTCCTCACGCACCTGCGCCGCGCCCACGGGCATGACGAGGGTGGGGCCGCTGCTTCTCCCCGGAAGGTGACCCTGAGTCGGCGCTCCCAGTCGGAGATCAAGGTCGCCAGCGCGCAGGGCCGGGCCAAGACCGTCACGGTCGAAGTGCGCCGCAAGCGCACTTACGTCAATCGCGATGTGCTGGAGCAGGAGAACAAGGTCCAGCAGGATGAGCTTGACCGGCACCGCCAGGACGAGCAGGCGAAGCTCGACAAAGACCAGGCAGACCGGGAGGCCATTGAGCGCCTGGCCCGCGAAAAGCGCGAGAAGGAGCTCGCAGAGGCCGAGGCCCTGCGCAAGTCGGAGGAGGATGCCCGGCGGGCCGCCCAGCAGGCAGCCAAAGATGGCGAGCAGACGCAGCTTCAGGACGAAGTCCGAAAGCGCGACTCGGAGGCCCGAACCCGAAAAGAGGCGGCGAGTAAGCGCGACGTCCGTCGGGCGGTGGTTGAAGACCTGGTCAGCGTTATTGAGGACGACACGCCCGAAGAAAAGCCTGTCCTGGCGGGGCGTCAGGAGTTGCACGTCGCGGCAGATGTGAGCGGTCGCCGCAAGAAAAAGAAGACCCGTCGGCGCTCAGTCTCCGTTCAGTCCGACTCGACCCGGCACGGTTTCGAGAGGCCATTGGCCCCGGTGGTCCACGAAGTGCTGATTCCGGAAACCATCAAGGTCAGCGAGCTGGCGCAGCGCATGGCTGTGAAGTCCAACGATGTGATCAGGACGCTCATGAAGATGGGGGTTATGGCCACCATCAACGAGGCCATCGAGCAGGACATGGCGATTCTGGTCGTGGAAGAGCTGGGGCACGTGGCCAAGCTGGTGCGCGACTCCGATCTAGAGGACACGCTGATTCCCGTCGAAGATGATGCGGGCCAGGCTGTACCCCGTTCACCGGTCGTCACCATCATGGGTCATGTCGATCACGGCAAGACCTCACTGCTCGATTACATCCGTCGTACCAAGATCGCCGCAGGCGAGGCTGGGGGAATCACTCAGCACATTGGCGCCTACCATGTGGAGACCCCCAAAGGGCTCATCACCTTCCTCGATACGCCAGGTCACGCGGCCTTTACTGCGATGCGGGCCCGAGGTGCTCAGGTTACGGATATCGTCGTGCTGGTGGTAGCTGCCGACGATGGCGTCATGCCCCAGACTGAAGAGGCGATCCTTCACGCTCGTGCTGCAGACGTGCCCATCATTGTGGCGGTTAACAAGATCGACAAAGGCGATGCCGATCTCGATCGCGTGCGCAATGAACTTGGCGCCAAAGGCGTTGTGCCCGAGGAGTGGGGTGGTGAGAGCCTCTTCGTCAACGTTTCTGCCCGCACGGGCGAAGGCATTGACAAACTCCTTGAGTCCATTCTCCTCCAGGCCGAGTTGCTGGAGTTGAAGGCCGTTGCCGACGGCCGGGCCTCCGGGGTCGTACTTGAGTCCAGTCAGGAAAAGGGCAGGGGCGCTGTAGCAACAGTTCTCGTTACCCGGGGACGGTTGCGGCTGGGTGATGCACTGCTGGCAGGACATGAGTATGGGCGGGTCCGCGCCATGACGAATGAACACGGAGTCGCAGTCACCGAAGCCGGGCCCTCCCAGCCTGTCGTCGTGCTTGGTCTTTCCGGTACACCGAATGCGGGTGATGATGCCCTCGTGCTCGAGGACGAACGGCAGGCCCGCGAACTGGCCCAGTTCCGGCTCAGCCGCACCCGCGACGTCAAACTGGCGCAACAGCAGTCGGCCAAGCTGGAGGACGCTTTCAGTCAGTTGGCGGCGTCCCAGACCAAGACACTGCAGATCCTGATTAAGGCAGATGTCCAGGGTAGCGCCGAGGCGCTGAAGGACGCTATGGGCAAGCTGGCCCACGAAGAAGTGAATGTGAAGGTCATTGGCTCCAGTGTGGGGGGCGTCAGCGCTTCCGATGTCACGCTGGCCGCAGCCTCGAAGGCGATAATCATTGCGTTCAACGTCCGGGCTGACGGCGCCGGTCGCGATGCAATCAAGGAAACCGGCGTTGACGTGCGTTACTACAGCATTATTTACGAGGCTCTCGACGACGTCAAAATGGCCGTTACCGGCATGTTGGCTCCCATTATCCGGGATCAGATCGTGGGGCTTGCAGAGGTGCGTGACGTTTTCCGCTCACCAAAGTATGGCGACATTGCCGGGTGTCTGGTTATCGATGGCTTCGTCAAGCGCAACAGCCCCATTCGGGTGCTGCGCAATAACACCGTGATCTACCAGGGCGAGCTGGAGTCACTCCGACGGTTCAAGGACGACGTGAGTGAAGTCCGGGCAGGAACCGAGTGTGGCATCGGCGTGAAGAACTACGATGACGTCAAGCCTGGCGACCAGATCGAGTGCTTTGAGCGGGTTACGATCGAACGAACGGCCTGACGCATGGCCCGTGAGTTCGCCCGCAGTCGTCGCGTTGAAGAGCAGATCCAACGGCTCTTGTCTGACTTCATGCGTGCCGAGCTTCGGGATCCTCGGGTTGCCGGCGTGGTAATCACGGAAGTACGGGCTTCCCGTGATCTGGGTGTAGCCTGGATCCAGTACACCCTGCTGGGTACCGATGTGAGTCCCGCCCCTGCGGTTCTGGCTGATGTCCAGGCAGGACTGGATCGGGCGGCCGGCTTCCTCAGAAGCCAATTGGCCCGGGAGCTCGCCACCCGCACGGTCCCCGAGTTGCGTTTTCGCTATGACGAGGCCGCCCAGCGTGCGCGGGATCTCGAGCGGCTCATCGATACGGCTGTTGCCGGCGATGCAGCGGCGACCGGCACTCAGGGGCCCGACGGGAGTCCGTGAGCGAACCGTCTGCCCGTCGTCCCCGGCGTGCGCTGGATGGTCTTCTGCTGCTGGACAAACCGACCGGCATCACCTCGAACGGGGCCCTGCAGAGGGTCAAGTGGCTCTTTCAGGCGCGCAAGGCGGGCCACACGGGCAGCCTAGATCCGCTGGCCAGCGGGATGCTGCCGATTTGCTTCGGCGAAGCCACGAAGTTTTCCAGCTTCCTTCTTGATGCCGACAAGGTCTACCGGGTGCAGGCCCTGTTTGGCGTCCGAACTGATACCGGGGATGCCGAAGGCAGTCCTGTCGAGACCCATTCCGGGAGGCCGGTCTTGCCCGCTGAGCTGGAGCAGGCCGTTGCCTTGCTCCGGGGGCCGATCCAGCAGATTCCCCCGATGTATTCGGCCCTCAAGCAGCAGGGGCAGCGGCTCTATGCCCTGGCCAGAGCGGGTCTGGAAGTGCACCGGGAGCCGCGACCCGTTCACATCCATGCGTTCACCGTGGAATCCTACGACCCGTTGACGCCGGTGTTTCAGGTCCGCTGCAGCAAAGGCACCTACGTTCGGACGCTCATCGAGGATCTGGCCGCTCACCTGGGCACCGTCGGCCACGTCATAGCACTCCGCCGACTGGCCGTAGAACCCTTCAGTGGCCAGCCAATGCTCCCCATGGAAGCGCTTGAGGCGGCGGCAGGTCAGGGGCCGAGTCCGTCACTGGAAGCCCTGGATGCGCTCCTGCGCCCTCTGGAGGAGGCCTTGCCTGACTGCCCCTCTGTGGAACTTGACGCAGCAATGGCGCTTCTCGTGAGCCGGGGCGGTCGCGTCCTGGCTCCTCTGGGTCTCATTGCCGGCCTGGTTCGTCTCCATGCGCCGGGCCGCCGGTTCCTGGGGGTGGGGGAGGTCCAGCCCAATGGACTGATTGCGCCCCGTCGGCTCGTCGCGCAGGTTTCACCGCCGTTTCGGGCCGACGCCCAAGACGGGCTGTAACTCCGGGCAACACATGGTTAGAATACCGCCCGTTTTCATAGACAAATTAATGACATTGGCAACAGGAGAGAGCTTCAATGCCTCATACGGCTGAAGAGAAGAGCAAGATTGTCGCTGAGCACAGTCGCGGTCCGACTGACACAGGATCCCCGGAAGTTCAGGTCGCCCTGATGTCGGCCCGTATCAGTGAACTGACCGAGCATTTCGCCCGCCACAAGAAAGACCATCACTCCCGTCAGGGATTGCTTCGTCTCGTCAACCAGCGGCGCAAGCTCCTGGATTACCTCCGGACGAAGGATGGCGGACGCTACCAGGGCTTGATCGACAAGCTCGGCCTGCGCCGCTAGTCGCGGCTTCTGCCCTGTACGACCCTGCCGGACCGCTTAGTGTCCGGCTTCCCTATCGTCCAAGGTTCCGGCGGGGCAGATGCCTGACTGGTGTCTGCCGCTTCTCCTTTCCAATGAACTAGATACTGATTAGGAAACCAACGTGGCGTCATTCAAAAAGTCTTTTCCTTACGGACAGCATCAGGTCACCATCGAAACGGGCGAGATCGCCCGGCAAGCGGGGGGTGCTGTCATCGTCAGCATGGCGGAAACCGTCGTTCTGGTTACCGCTGTGGCGAACACCGACGGCAGCCAACCGCGGGACTTCTTTCCCCTGACTGTGAATTACCAGGAAAAGACCTACGCGGTGGGCCGTATTCCCGGTGGCTTCTTCCGTCGCGAGGGCCGGCCCTCCGAGAAGGAAACCCTCATTTCCCGCCTCATTGACCGACCGATCCGCCCCCTGTTTCCCAAGGGCTTCATGAACGAGGTGCAGGTGATCGCCACCGTGATCTCCATGAACCCCGAAGTGGACTCCGACATTCTGGCGATGCTCGGTGCCTCTGCGGCACTGGGGCTGACGGGTGCGCCGTTTGCGGGCCCGATTGGCGGCGCCCGCGTTGGCTATATTGACGGGAAGTTCGTTCTTAACCCCACGGCTACTGATCTCAAGCAGTCAAAGCTGGACCTTGTCGTCGCCGGGACGGCCAACGCCGTTCTGATGGTCGAATCATCTGCCCACCAGTTGTCTGAAACGGTGATGCTCGATGCGGTCGTTTTTGGCCACGAGCAGATGCAGATTGCGATCGAAAATATCCGGGCGCTCGTCAAGGAAGCAGGTCGGCCGGCCTGGAAATGGTCGCCCCCCGTGGCCGATCCGGTGGTTGCGGCAGCTGTCGCCAAAGCCGTTGGCGACCGTTTCGCCACTGCCTACCGGATCCGGGACAAGGGCGAGCGCTACGCCGCGATTGCCCAGCTTAAGCAGGAGGCTTCCGCCGCCGTGGCTACTGGCGCCCCGGGCGCACCGGCCAGCGGTCCCGTGGGCGATGCCTTAAGCCGCCTCGAGAAGAAGATCGTACGGGGGCAGGTGCTTGACGGTGAGCCCCGTATTGACGGCCGGGACACCCGCACGGTGCGGCAGATCGCCATTCGGACTGGCGTGCTGCCCAGAACCCACGGTTCCGCTCTGTTTACCCGGGGTGAGACCCAAGCGCTGGTGGTTGCAACACTGGGTACTGATCGTGATTCCCAGATCATTGACGCATTGACCGGGGAGTATCGGGACCGCTTCATGCTTCACTACAACTTTCCGCCCTACAGCGTGAACGAGACGGGTTTTGTCGGCTCACCCAAGCGCCGCGAGATTGGTCACGGTCGTCTGGCTCGACGGGGTATCGAGGCCGTTCTCCCTGACATGCAGACGTTCCCCTACGTTCTCCGGGTGGTCTCAGAGATCACCGAGTCGAACGGGTCAAGTTCCATGGCCAGTGTTTGCGGCACCAGTCTCGCACTGATGGATGCAGGCGTGCCCCTTCTGGCGCCTGTTGCTGGCGTGGCAATGGGCCTCGTCAAGGATGGGGACCGCTACCAGGTTCTGACGGACATCCTGGGTGATGAGGATCACCTGGGCGACATGGACTTCAAGGTGGCAGGCAGCGCCAACGGCATTACAGCCCTGCAGATGGACATCAAGATCGACGGGATCACGCGAGACATCATGGAGAAGGCGCTCTCTCAGGCGAAGGATGCCCGTCTCCACATTCTTGAGGAAATGAACCGGGTCCTGGCGACCCATCGTCAGGACATGTCGGAATGGGCGCCCACGATCATCACCATGATGATTGATCCAGAGAAGATCCGGGATGTCATCGGCAAGGGTGGCTCCGTGATTCGCGGCATCACAGAGGAGACTGGTGCGACGATCAACATTGACAACGACGGTACGGTAAAAATTGCGTCCGTGCAGGCAGCGGCTGGCCTGGATGCCAAGAACCGGATCCTGCTGATTACGGCAGATGTGGAAGTTGGCAGCGTCTACGAGGGTCGCGTGGCCCGCTTGATGGACTTTGGCGCCTTCGTCACGATCCTGCCGGGGCGCGATGGGCTTGTGCACATCTCACAGATCTCCGACGAGCGCGTGGAGCGGGTGGGCGACAAGCTGAAGGAAGGCGATATCGTTCGTGTCAAGGTGCTCGAGGTTGATCGCCAGGGCCGGGTGCGGCTGAGTATGCGTGGGCTCGACGCCGCCTGAAGTCAGACCAGAGGCTTTACGCAGACAGTGACGGCGTGTCCCCTGCACGGGGACACGCCGTTTTTTTCAGCCTGCGGCCGACGCCGCCGTAGCTCCTCCGTTCACCGTGATGCCAGGGACTCCCACCGGCCGGCTTGGGGCCGCCAAAGCGCTTTTAAGGGCGCGATCAAGGCGGCCTGCGAGCTCGGGGTCCCGGTCGTTGCTGCCCAGCCGGATCATGCCGGCCAGGAATTCAGCCGAGAGCAGTGGGGCACCACCTCGCTGGCCTTCCGCAATGATCTGCAGGAGGACCGGGGTGGTGATGTCCAGGCCGGTGGACTGTTCCACGACTTTGACCTGCGCGCCTTTGGTAATCAGATCGCGCACGTCCTGCAGATTTACGTACCGGCTCTGGGTGGTGTCGTAGAGTCGGCGATTAACGTACTTTCTAATCAGTCTTTGCTCGCTCATGGCGGGTCCTTCCTGTGGTTCCAAGCCTCTGTTCCAGACGACTTAAGCTGTCCGGCATACGGTTGCCCCCAACTCGTTCGTATAGACAACTTCGCTCGCGAATTGGTTCGCGATGCAGTCCTGGGAAAGGAAAATTAGAACTCTAAGGAAAGCCCATTTAAAACATGGGCTTCGAAATACTTTATGAACTAAAGTCCGAGTAGGACGGTGGCGGCAGAGCAACGAGCAAAGAAAAAAGACGGTCTCAGCGGTACTGGTCCTCGCGTTCCCCGTACTGCTTCTCGGCCAGCTCACGGCGTTCCTGGGCTTCCAGCGACAAGGTGGCCACCGGACGGGCCTCCAGGCGCTTCAGGCCAATCTCTTCGCCGGTCTCCTCGCAATAGCCGTAGGCGCGGTCACCGATGCGCTCAAGCGCGCTGTCGATCTTCTTGAGCAGCTTTCGCTCCCGATCCCGGGTGCGCAGTTCGAGGCCGAATTCGGACTCCTGCGTGGCGCGGTCATTCGGGTCGGGGAAGTTGCTGGCCTCGTCCTGCATGTGGTGGACCGTGCGATCAACCTCTTCCATGAGTTCCCGCCGCCAGGCGAGGAGAATCTGCCTGAAGTGCTCCAGCTGCCCGGGGTTCATGTAAGCCTCGCCAGGCTGCGCCCGGTAGGGCTTGATGCCGTGAATCAGGGCATCCGGATCATACCGATCAGGTCCTCGCCGGGTGCCATCCAGGGACGGCCTGGAAGGCTTCCGGCCCGTCGATTTAATCAGCCCTGGGGTGCTACGCACCACCATCTCCCGTAGCGGCGGTGACTGGGTCTTGGCCGTTCGCCCACCGTCGGCCTTCGCCGCAGTTGCAGTCGCTTTGGCTGGCCCGACAACGACCAGCTTTACGGTGGCTGCCTTGCCGCCCTTCGGGATCTGCAAGCGGGAGTCCGCCCCTGGCTTGATTGCTGACTTCTTGGCCGGCTTGCGGGCCGCTGGTTTGGCCTTCGCTGTAGCCTTCCTGGTCAACCCGGGTTTGGCGGATGCCGCCTTGCGTCCGGCCTTGCCGGAGGCGCCTCGACCGGCCTGCACCTTGGCCGGAATCGCCACTCTGGCCTTGGTGGCTGAGCTGCTCTTGCGGACCGGTCTCTTGGCTGACGGCATCTT